>Ga0182211_1000456_pt1 | contig 12903 bp, 16 predicted proteins | sample G5R1MG_20_FD_129660 | JGI IMG/M metagenome (GOLD analysis project Ga0182211, IMG submission 129660) | Switchgrass phyllosphere microbial communities from Michigan, USA - G5R2_MAIN_03OCT2016_LD1 MG | ecosystem: Host-associated > Plants > Phyllosphere > Phylloplane/Leaf | place: USA: Michigan... | reverse complement strand
GTTCCCGCGTTATGTAAGCCACTGCCACGTGCGAACGCTTTCCGAATCAGGAAAGACCCCTTTTCCGACATGCCGTCACATGCCGCGTTGCGCGTCGGCGCCACCATTCAAACATGTTTGTCGGCGCCGCCGAGTTCCAGCCAGCCCGACTTCCACTCAACATGCTGCCAGAAAGCGTAGCCTGACTCACCTCGTGTCCATGTACCATGTACATACAACTATCGACTCGGATCTTGGAGTGTCGTGTGCTCCGGACGGCTCTTGCAACTAGTCTTGCCTGCTAAGCGTTGTCGTCGGCGTCACTAGTAATAACGTATCCAGGGTTGGATCTCATGTCTCTTGGCCATCGGGCGGCTGTAGTCCTCAAACAGCACTCGCTATTCCGCCTCCGACAGCTCACCTCTTGTCTTGCCGCATCCCAGCCACGCTGTCTTTCCCACGCACTCTTAGAAAGGCCCTATTCCAGACCGCCGCTGACATGGCATGGCTCCATCGCATCAACCCCACGCCAGCGTTCCCGGCGCACACAGGGCCGTACAAGGTCGGATCTATAGACGTAGAGATTCCCACCAAGGAACTAGCAAGCCAGACGGATCATGCGCCTCCTGCGCATCTCCCTACCGTCGCCTTCCGCATGTTCTACCCTTGCAAGCACGACAGCGAGCAAAAGGCTGTGAGATGGGTTCCGAGTCCGCAGCGGGAGACCATTGCTGCTTATGCAAAGTTCCTGGGGGCAAATAGTGCCTTTGCTGGCGTCTTTTCGTGAGTACAGGAACGAAGCAGTTTGGGGCTGGAGGGTTGACATGACAGCAAGACTCCTTCCTCAACTCCTATACTATATTTCCATGCCTGTCCAGCAGAACGCGCGTATTCTCGAGCCTCTCGACCAGTCCAGAACATGGCCCGTCATGGTCTTTTCCCATGGCCTGGGTGGCTCGAGAAATGCATACTCGCACATCTGCGGCTCGCTCGCCAGCCACGGACTCGTCGTTGTGGCTCCTCAGCATCGGGACGGAAGCGCGCCCTTGTCCGTGCTTCAGACACCGGACCAGAAGGAAAAGACGCAGCATGTCGAGTACCGGCCGATTGCTCACAAGCCAAGCGCCGAGGTTTATAAAGCGCGGGACGAGCAGCTACGTATACGATTATGGGAAATGGGCCTGGTTTGTGACGCGCTCACCAAGATGGACCAGGGCATGCGCCTCACCAATGTAGCCCCAGCACAACCAAGAAAGAACGAAAGCAATCTGCTCAGCATGTTCCACAATATCCTCCATGTCCACGAGCCAGGCGCCATCAGTTTCACAGGGCACTCCTTCGGCGCCTGCACCATGATCCAGTTCGTGAAGTCCGTCTACTACCGTGGAAACGGCACGCATATCCCACACGACGATAAACCACTCTTTACACCTTCCCCCACCTCGAGTCTCATCCGTCAAATCACGCCCGCAACCCCAGTCACACTGCTTGATCTCTGGACCCTCCCAATCCAGAGCCCGGACACGGCATGGCTGCGCGCACAGCCCATGCCCTGTTACGACGCTCCTACCGGCGGCCAAACCCTCCTCGCCATCGCTTCCGAAGGATTCTACAACTGGTCCACCAACTTCCGCGAGACCCAGCGCCTTCTTGCAAAGCCCGCTCGCTCGCGGTCCCGGCACCCCGACCAAGTCGGCCCACACATCTTCTACCCCGTCGCCTCCGCCCATCTTTCCCAAAGCGACTTCGGCATCCTCTTCCCCTGGGTAACCACCAAGGTCTTTGGCGCCAAAGAGCCAGAACGAGTCCTCAAACTCAACACTCGCGCTATCCTGCAAATGCTGCGGGAGAACGGCGTCCGGGTCGCTAATACCAGTGCCGTGGATCTTGAAATCGACGAGGAAGTTGCAGCAGCAGCAGCAGCAGCAGTCACTTCTGCTGAGGTGGCGCAAGACACGGCGATTCTGAGCAGAAAGAGAGATAGTGTGAGGGGATGGGTTAGTCTGAGCGGGGATGTCGAGGGCGCGTCGGACGGGGATCCTGTCCAAACGATGCATGGGGACAGCTTGGTCGACGCCCCGGATCAAAGGGTGGGCAGCGATGGCTCGGGCCCGGGAGACGCGATGCTGCAGGGCGAGACGTTCGGGCCACGCCGGGAGAAATGAGATCATCATTTAGCACTATCGCTGAGGAATTTTCTACACCAGACAGTGGCAAAGTACATTGTCCTACGTGCTGAAGGAGGAAAATAATCTTTTTTTTCCCCGCAAATCATCACGCTCGTTTTCTATCGATGCCATATCAGTCAGCCGAAGCAAGGACGGGCCATCCATCGTCCTTCCATTCAAGATAATTAAACCCAAAAAACTTTTGCTCGTTTTCGTAGCTCACGCTCGGACGAACTGCCGCCCTGCCAGTCAGCGCCTCGCTCCACGGCATTCCAAAAGCGGGGAGAAGCAACTTACCATAGTGATACAACATGATGGTCCTGTTGCTCTCGGGATGCACCAGTATGGCCTGGCCCCCCGGCGCATACACGTCACCGTGGCTGGCAAGGATCGTCGTCCCGCCCGTGTCTGTCAGGCAGTTCTTGCCCGCCTTGTCGTAAAACGGGCCCTGCGGCGAGGACGCCCGGCACAAAACGACGCGGTACTCGTCGCCCAGCGGCGCGAGGCCCGTCTCGAGCGTGTTGCAGCACGAGCCGACGGAGAAGAAGAGGTAGTAGTGCTGCTCGTGCTTGTGCATGACGGCGCCTTCGATGACGGCGGCATTGGCGCTCGTGTTTCTGGCAATGTTTCGCAGCGCGTTGGCGTCGCCCGTCCACGCGAGCAGCTGCGTGCTGTCGGTCAGGTCGGCCTGGTAGATGCCGTTCCAGAAGCTGCCAAAGGTGAGGTAGATCGGGCTGGCGGGCGTCTCGTGGAAGACGAAGGGGTCGATGAGGTTGTAGTCTCGACGCAGGGGCAGGCCGATCGAGCCGTGGTCCTGCCATGTGCCCGGCTCCAGCGATTTTGACGTTGCGACGCCGATGGTGGAGTTTTGTAGCCCGATCCACGAGACGGAATAATGGCAGTACTTCAGGTGCGCGAGCGAGGGTCAGCCGATGTTTCTGTGAGGTACTTCTATCGACGGCAGGGTACTTACGAAGGTGTCGCCGATCTTCGTGACCGAAGGAGCCTTTGGGCAATGTGAGTTGGCAGGAAGGCGGAATGCAATATACGGCACTTTTGCTTTGCCAGCTTACCCAAACGTCCTGTTTTGAACTCACGTGGATACTCGTGCCGTTGGGAAGGAGTGCTCCCCTGTACTTCCACGGCCCTTCTATCGCTGGCGCGGATGCCACAGCGATGTTTCCTGAAGTAGAGAACCGCCAGTATACGCCGTTGTCGTAGATGACACTTGGATCGAGGACCCAGGAACAGTTGCCCTGGCAAGGCTCCGGGTCTGGGTATTGTCCGTCTGAAATTGGGGGGCTCAATGCCTGGGGCAATGGACTTGTCTCCACGCATGGTAACGGTAGGAGTAGGGATAAGAAGGTAACACTTAGGGGACAGAAGGCTACCATCAATCTTGCAGTGAGCCTTGGGATCTCTGAAAAATGCATCATGGTGCCCGGATAGTTCTCTGCTCGTGTGCAGGAAACTTGGGTTTGCAGAAGACTATGGATATACCTGCATTGCATACGCCGTCGAAGCTGACGATATTGAACTTCACCTTACTGGAATATGCAGGTGACACCATAGTTGGCTGCAATGCAAGCCATGCAGATCCAGCATGGCCAGCAACGAAAGATGGCAAGGTATGTGAAGGGGTTTCTTGAAGATATGCATGATGCGCTGTGGCCTGACAGCAGGTTTGTAAAACATATCCGTGCAGTAGGCAGAGGGCAAGCTGACTGTATTTTACATGAACAATCCCTGGCAGTCCATAATGATTGATCGAATTTCTTAATATCCATCATCACTTGATAGCAGGGAGAGACCTTGAATCCAGTTAGTCTTCGGATCATCTTCGCCCCCTACATAATCTCGAATACTGAGCATAGAACATGTGCGTTCGCAAATCGTAGTGTATGATACGTGTGGGGCTCACCTAGGCACAAGCTCGTGGCTAGGTAAGGGGTACCACGAACGCCTCATGGCAACCCTCCCATAGCCTTGCCCTACCATAAATCATATTGGGAATACTAGCTGGGAGATTGGGTTGCGGTACCTACACGTGCTTGAAGAATAACAACACACTGACCGCAATTGTTGTGTGACTGCTGATCATCGGCCGAGTCACCCGACGCTCTGAGATCAGATAGAATAGTTCCATCCAGAAAGCACAGGACTCAAGCCGCATTCCAAAAAGGGTATGACTCTTTGCAATGGGTCGCATCCGGTCGACGACTGTCGTATCGTGGCTAGACGACCTATTGTACCTGCAATTAGGGCAGGCAAATCTGCCGCCAAAAACTTCCAACTACCCTCGTCTCTTTCAAGCTATGCTTGTACTGGATTGATAACTTGGACAAGAGCTCGCTTTGTGCTGGCTGTTGTGACTATGTATTATATTCAGGTAAAGTCATTATCTGGCCGTCTGGCTGTCCACGTCGCACAACGGGTCACATCAGCGGTAAGCGAAGGCTGGCTAAGAATCGGTCAAGTGCTGGGAGGTGCGCCTGACCGAGGCGGGAGAAGAGATGCTGTTGTTGCTGCTGCTGATGATGATGGAGAGGCTGCCGATGAAGGGGTCTTCTTCGTCCCGGCTTTGCCACGCTCGGGCCATGCAACATGCGTGACTTTTCCCATTTAGGTCACAGAGAAGCTAAAAAAAGCAAGGCTTGTCCCGCATCCTCAGTCTAGGTAAAGTAGGTAGTACCTTGCCGATGGTCGGCTTAACCATCCTGCATCATCCATCCATTGCAGTATGCCTTCAAGCGACCAGAGAAAATAAACAAAAAATGAAGAGCATGCCGTAAATGAATTGGAATTGCTCAACCGCTCAATGATCGATAAAGCTACTGAAATAGTAACCAGCAACGAGCCAGAATCCGACCTTTGGCCCCAGTTCCGACAAGCGAATTTCGACTATAAGAGAAGGAGATCCGAGATTCTTGAGGCACGAAATCCGACAACGGTGGTTGTCGGTGGGTATTCGAGAAGAGAACAAAAAAGAATAAAACAAGCATTCTTATACTGTCTAGATCCTGAACCTAAGGCTGACACCGAGAAACCCGATAGTTTCAAGCATAGGATCCCGGAAGAAGATGTTAACATCTTATGGCCTCTGTCATCTGCACTACAGACTCTCCTACAGGTTTCCCCTGCAGCTAAGGGCGTTACAATCCAGAATGAACAGGCCTCCACGTTACGTTCAATCCTCAGGGACCTTCTAATACGGGGCGAATTACTTTACCATCACAGCTCGAGAGCCGTCTTCCGTATATCGCCTGAAACCGTTGTCAAGATTGGCAAATCTGACAACACGACCGAAATACACGTCCTTAGCCACATCCACGAGCATTCGCAACAAATGCCGGAGCCCCTACCCCTTGGAATGATTAGGATTGGGGCATGGTCTTACACCTTTACCTCCTTCATCCAAGGGATTCCCCTGGATCGGATTTGGGGACATCTCACGCCCGACAAGAAATGCCATGTGCGAGAACAACTCAACCACCTTTTTACGGAACTAAGGCGTCTTCCAGGACCGTCAAAAGAGGGATATTCTGGAGGAGGGGAGCCACCAATCTGCAAAGGAGGTCATCGCCACACGAAAATAAGCTCTTTTCTCATTGCCAACGAAGCCCAATTCAATCGCTTCCTACTCAACGATTCCTGGTTGGAGCCATTGGGATCATCCCACCATCAACACTTACTATGTACTTGATCCAGACAACTGAGTAGAAACTAGACATCCTCTACTCTTAAATACTTTTTGCGAGCCTTACCGGCTAATCATGCCGTTCGTACCAGTCCTTGCACAGTTAACCCGTGCCAAAATTTTGCGGCTCACCTGGGGTTGATAGGACGACATAGATACTTGGGTTTGGGACAGTTACCGCTTGCCCAAAACTCTCCCAGTCAGTGGGATGTTACAGAGCACTGGAAGAAGATATGTCGCAACTCCTGGAGGCTTCGCGAGGATCCGGCGGCTAGAGTAGCACATAATGTTCATCAAACCCAGGGTAGAGGCGACTGAACCCGAGCATAGCACTATTGGATGTTATTACGTGTTGCGGCACTACTTCGACCTTATTTTCTGATGCCTTGGGCGAATCTAGGGGATGACTGGGTCAGGTTGGTTGTTGCGTAGGCGCTTTCAGAATAGCTGGCCACAGGTAGCCGATGCACGATGGGTAGCGATTACTATTTGCGCCCACACAATAGCTAACCCACGTATGTATAATCATAACCAGCAATCACTACCATCTTTGGTCTTACCCAGGGATTTTCATTTTTATCTCACTCTATATCCAGCTTATTGTAGGTCTAACGCACATCATAGGAGGTAGCGCAGGCACCTCGCGGGGGTTAAGGCGCTGCATTCGCGCAATGTTGAAAAACAATACGATAAATTGCATACGCGAATCTGAGAATACACAGCGATCGGTAGAAAGTGAGTGGTCGGTAACTGTACGACTTGATACCGGGCTTCTTGACCGTAAGTATGCAGACCTTGAGTCAAAGGATCCAGTGGTCAACAAATGTGCGTATCATCGTGGCCACTTAATTGCAACAGTTTCGATATCTCCGAGAGAGGCCATAGCGAAATAGACCAAGATAGATTGAGATAATGTTGAATATTAACGAACAAAGTAGGCAGCCAGGCTTATAACTAACACGGTTTGCCAGATAGGCTATTGGGAAGCAGAGTTGATAGATTGAAGTGAGAGCCGTATTCATATACAGGAATGACCGGAAGTAATCAGGGCTACGGGGAAGCTCTTTTGATATGAAGCACATCATCATCGGACCCCGCAAACTTTACTCATCCTGGTTCGCTTCTTCATTCGTCATCAGATTCGGTGCTGTCGCCCAACTCCGAACGATCATCTTCATAAAACCCATTTGGGTTCTCAATATATTCTGTACTTGGAGTGCTAGATTCGCTCGGACCTTTGACGATTAGCTGTATTACCTTGTGTATTAAAAAAAAACTCACTAGGAAGACCTTCAAACATGGTCGACATGGCGAATGCTGATGCATTAGCAAAATCAGACTCAAGTCTCTTTCTTCTTTTGAATTCACGGAATGCCGGTAAAATGATTTCGTTATACCAGTCCGTAGTTGTGGCCAAAACTTCCCAATCATATTGATCAACAATCTCTTCCTTGTTTACCTCCCATAGACAAACGTAGTGGTCGATGTAGTATTGGCTTCCTTGATTTTATGGGTCCGGAATACCATAGTAATCCATCTCGGCAGCCACATCGAGAATTGGTAACCCACTTCTAAGCCGAGTAGCAGGATCAATAACTATGAGCTGTTGATTTTTGGCACTTCGTCTCTTCTCCCTTGATTTCACTAGTTCCTCAATCGCACAAGCCGATTTGGTAAAGGAAATATATGGGCTCGGTTCCCATATCCCGTGATTGAGATGAGTGGCAAGGGAATCTCTACGAGCTTTTCTTGTGCGCAGAAGCCTATCAGGAGATCTCGAGAGCATACAATTATCCTCGTCTGGTTGGCTCCCAGAATTATAGTCCCAGATTCGAAGGAGCGGAAAGTCGAGCCTGTGGGATTTTTCTACTGACCATGGATGGAGTTGCTCCTCAGATGGGTCAAAATGGTTCGGGGGTCCATCTCCTACTAGCCGTAAGACTTTCTGGCGTGTAAGAATTGGCCTATCATCACCGGCTTGTGAACGGGGATGCATGGTCGTCAGTATGTACCACAACACTGGTGAAGCTCTGTGGCCGACAGCTTGTTTTAAATGATTTCAATTCTGAGAAAATTTGATGAAGTGTAGCCTGCGGTGTTATCAACAACCAAACACGCAATCGCGGTCAGAATACTAGGATTAGGTACGATATAGACAACGCACTTGGCTTATAACAATGGACAAGGGACAGATAGATAGTATTTGTTCTACTAGGAGTAGACCAGAGACAAATCGATGTTGGACAGGATAGCGATCTGGAGACGGATTATATACGCGTTTACCTTCTGGTGCCCGTCTAGTCAGGCTTCGGGAGCCATGCAATCCAGAGGAACTGACGTGGCAGCTTCTGGACGCGTTGTCTGACAATCGCTGGTTAGTTAGACGCCTGTCGGACCGTATTGCCAACCCCCACTCCGGCTATTGGCCAAAAGGCTAGCAATCATCTATTGAGCGATAGATTTCTATATTAATCAGTATCTATACCCCGCGTGAGCAGCTTTGTGATCTTATCACATCATTTGTGGGCACTCTGCCCCTGTCTGCCTTTGCCTGACAACGCCGACGAGATCTGAAGCAAGCATGGCTAGTACAAGTTAACGAAGGAGGTGCTAGTGTCGGCGTAGTGCAAAGAGATTACTATAACAATGCTCATTGATTTTCTTCACGCGTCCGCGTTTATGTTTGTAGGCACGACAGATAATTGTCAGGCAAAGGGCCCTTTGAAGATAATTACGTTCATTGATCAGATCTTCAGTGAAGATCTGGTTACAGGCTACGATCAGGTCATAGTGCCGCGAAATCACCCTATTTGGGTGCCTTGTATCCTTCAACATCGGTACTGTTGCTCCACTTCTCGAACTTCTTGACACTCTGGCTGTAGGCGTCAATCTTATTGTTAATAGTCGAGTATGCATCAGTACCGACGACACATCGTAGTGGAGGATCATCCATGACAGCCAAATCATAGAAGACTTTGGCGGCCTTAGCGGGGTCTCCCGGCTGGGTATGATGGCGTCCTTGTGCGTTCTTGCGTGCGTCTACGTGGTCGTATGCAGGATGAGCGACCTCACCAAATTCCATGCTGCGCCCAGACCAGTCAGTCCGAAAGCCGCCTGGCTCGATGCAAGTGAACTTGATGCCCCACTCGGGCTTCACTTCTTTCGATATTGTCTCCGTGAAGCCTTCAACAGCCCATTTGCTGGCACAGTAAATCGAAAAATTAGGTACACCTTTCCACATCAGCTGCGTCGGAGATCAGAGCGTTCTGCAGACTTACCGACTTGTCCACCAATGGATGTTACTTGCTGAATCACGCCACCTGTCTTGAGGTCGCGCATGGTTTCCATGGCCTTTCTCGTTACATCGATGAGCCCAAAGAAATTGATTTCCATCTGCTGGCGAAGTTGTTTGTCCGATAACGTCTCAAAAGGCCCCGACAAGCCATAGCCAGCGTTGTTGACGACGACATCAACGCGGTTGAATTTCTTCACGGCTGCTTCGAAAGCTTTGTCGATCGACTCCTTCTTGCTGACATCGAGATCGACGAGCAGACTGTTGGAGTCATTGGCGTCATCGAATGACAGCTTCGAGCTATTCCGGGCTGTAGCAACAACGTGGTCGCCGTTCTTGAGAACAACCTTGACAAGCTCTTCACCGAAGCCTGTGGAGCAGCCTGTAATCAGAAAGACACGTGGAGCCATGATGATGCTGGATGGACGAAAGAACCAGACTGTGGGCAGGGCAGGTCATGTAGAGATGAGGGTTACATGGCGAGCTCGGCCATTGATATACTGACCTACCTTTGCGGCATCGATTACGTCAATATCCCGCTGCCCGCAAGTCTCGATGGTGGGGGACATGTGCGGCTAGCCCGCGCCTACGATGATGAGAGTGGGAAAAGCAAGCTAGGCCCAAGTTAGAAATGTAAGTGAGGCGCGTGCAGCACAACGAGACTAGCGCCAACGCGACTTCCAAATCACGGACGCGCCGGCCCGCCCTGGATCTGCCCCTCTCACCTCTCGCCACGCCATCGACTCTTAGCAACGCGACAGCGAGCGCGAACGGACGACCAAGACTAGCAACACTAAAATCCTCTGGCTGCGTCGACTGGGAGGCCTTCTGTCAGCAAACGACATGGCCGAAGTAATCCGCGACGAGGAAGTGCGCAGGCGGGTACGGCTGGCCCAAGAATTCCTGGACCCAGGTATGGCTGTGAATACCCCGCAAGAGCCGTGATGTTGACATGGGGCTAGATGATGTGTCCCGACGCAGGTATGCGCCAGATCCACTTGTCGTTGTATTGCGCATCCTGACAGCGCTGGCAGTTACCGACCAGACATCTTGGTGATGCTGAACCGCGGCCTGCGCAGACTCACGGTATTGGCTATCCCGGCAGGTATTACGCGCCTGCTAATTCCATGCAGGTCAGCATTGATGAGATCCGCTCACATAACCGCGAGCTTGCCGACGGCTTGCTGAACCAGCCTTTCGAATTCGTCGAAGCCTTTGATCGCGCCCTCAAGGATGTCGTTCGCACTTTTACAGACCGACCCAAGTCCGAGACCAGCGACGACGTAGTATACTACTGTGCATACATTGGCAGTTTTGGAGAATACTCGGTCAATCCTAGAACGCTGAGCTCGAACCAGCTCAACCACATGGTCTCACTTGAGGGCATTGTAACCAAAACGTCGCTTGTGCGGCCTAAGGTGGTGAAGAGCGTGCACTATAATGAGACCAAACAAAAATTCCATTATAGGGAGTACAGAGATCAAACCATGACTACGGGCGCAGCAAGCACAAGTGTGTACCCCACAGAAGACGAAGACGGTAGCCCGGTATGTATTTTTTGGTTGCGCATCAGCCAAGGTGCTAATAGTGCATACATAGCTCATCACAGAATATGGCTACTGCATCTACCGCGACCACCAGACAATTTCCATTCAAGAAATGCCAGAACGTGCACCTGCAGGTCAGCTGCCACGGTCTGTTGACGTCGTCATGGACGACGACCTTGTAGACCGCGTCAAGCCTGGCGATAGGATCCAACTAGTCGGTATCTATCGATCACTTGGAAACCGCAATGCGGGCGCTGGTAGCTCTACATTTCGCACACTGATTCTCGCCAATAATGTCATTCTTCTTTCCTCCAAATCTGGCGGGGGCATTGCTCAGGTCTCGATTACGGACCTCGATATCAGAAACATCAACAAGTTGTCTAAGAACAAACGCGTTTTCGAGCTCCTGTCACAGTCGCTGGCTCCGTCCATCTACGGCCACGATTATATCAAGAAGGCAATTCTCCTACTTCTCCTCGGTGGTCAAGAGAAAAACCTGGAAAATGGCACCCACTTGCGAGGAGATATCAATATACTCATGGTCGGTGACCCGTCCACCGCCAAGTCGCAGTTGCTTCGCTTCGTCTTGAATACAGCTCCCCTCGCTATCGCTACAACTGGTCGTGGTTCATCCGGCGTTGGTCTCACAGCAGCTGTCACTTCTGACAAAGAGACAGGCGAGAGACGGTTGGAAGCTGGTGCAATGGTTCTTGCGGATCGAGGTGTTGTCTGTATCGATGAATTTGATAAGATGTCTGATGTGGACCGAGTTGCCATTCACGAAGTCATGGAGCAGCAAACCGTCACAATCGCCAAGGCAGGGATTCACACTTCACTCAACGCTCGTTGTAGTGTTATTGCTGCAGCCAATCCTATTTTTGGCCAGTACGATATCCACAAGGACCCGCATCGCAACATCGCTCTCCCCGACTCTTTGCTGTCTCGTTTTGATCTGTTGTTTGTTGTTACAGACGACATCGAGGATGCTCGCGACAGACAGATCTCAGAACACGTCTTGCGTATGCACCGCTACCGGCAGGCAGGAACTGAGGAAGGCGCGCCGGTTCGGGAAGAAGGCGCTCAGTTGTTAGGCGTAGGCCTCGACAATGGCGATGACGCCAACCGCCCCACGGAGATGTATGAGAAGTTCAACCCTATGCTTCACTCCGGAGTCACAATCACCACGGGCAGAGGCGCTGCACGAAGAACTGAAGTTCTGAGTATTCCTTTCATCAAGAAATACATACAGTATGCCAAGCGTGAGAAGCCAATTCTCACAAAAGGTGCCGCAGATCACATCGTAGCGGTTTACTCCGCCCTAAGAAACGATGAATTGGACGCCGGTACGCGGCGAACCTCGCCAATTACAGCACGTACACTCGAAACGCTCATTCGTCTGTCGACCGCTCATGCAAAGGCCCGGCTGTCCAAACGAGTGGAACAAAAAGATGCTGATGTTGCGGAACAAATCCTGCGTTTTGCACTTTTCAAGGAAGTAGTGGAAGATGACCGCCGTAAACGACGAAGAACTGTCCGCGATCCAGACGCCATGTCCACAGATGGAGAATCTTCAGGGGACGATGACGATGATGGCGACGAGGCCGTAACCACGCAGTCTCGCTCGACTGGCGGCCCATCAACACGCAGCCAACGAACAGGAACAACACGCACTCCAGCCGTTGAGAATGAAGAAGAGGACAACGAAGATCTTTACAGCGTCACACCCAAAGCTCAACGCACCAGCCAACGCACTGGTCGTACACAGTCGTCACGTGCAGGTGCTTCGTCGCAATTCAGCGCCGCCTCGTCACATCCAGAATCGCAGCTTCCCTCTACGCAGGATGACTCGCAGGATTCACAAGAAATATCTCCGGAACGCCTACAAATATTTCAAACTGCGCTTGGTCAGCTCATTGACGGCCCCCTGTTTGCCAATGATGCTGCAGACGTGGAACCCCTTGTTTCTGCTGTTAATGCGCGGTTGGGCAGTGGCGCTGGACGCGGAGCTTTTAGTGAGGATGAGGCGGAGAAGGCGCTGGAGAAGCTTAGTCAGGCGAACAAGATTATGTTCTCTGGGGGTATTGTGTATAAGATTTAAGTGGATAGATGGTATGAAAATGTATGGGCTATTTTGAGTTTGGGCATGCCACGTTGGAGAACGTGTGCGCTTACGTTGCCACGAGTATGTCGAGCAAAGAACGCCTCTGCTTTCCGAGGCGT
>Ga0182211_1000455_pt1 | contig 12939 bp, 14 predicted proteins | sample G5R1MG_20_FD_129660 | JGI IMG/M metagenome (GOLD analysis project Ga0182211, IMG submission 129660) | Switchgrass phyllosphere microbial communities from Michigan, USA - G5R2_MAIN_03OCT2016_LD1 MG | ecosystem: Host-associated > Plants > Phyllosphere > Phylloplane/Leaf | place: USA: Michigan... | reverse complement strand
CTCTATTGAGCCACGGCTGACAGTCACGAAAACGACAGCTCTACGCATACGCCAAGGTGGCAGAGGGCAAAGACTTCAGCGAGGCCAAGAAGCCCGGCATGTTTGATTTGGCCGTACGTCCTTTTCTTTTTGCCCGTCTAGTACTATCACTGCCTCCCCTGTCGACGCGAAGCTCCCCTACATCGAACACATCACGCACGAACCCATACTTCCCCTTCCCCAGGGGGATCATAGCGATAGCGTTACAAGTGGAGAAACTCAAACAAAATAATAAAAACAAAAGTAAGTACTGACATATCTCAGGGCAAGGCAAAGTACAACAAGTGGAAGGAGGTTATCGATGCCAACACCTCAGCCCAGGAGGCCGAAGACAAGTACATCGAGTTGGGTGAACAACTTCTGGCTAAGCACGACAACTAGAAATGCACGTGATAGCACGTTGGTGGAATATGTTACGTGCATGGAAACGGGCTCGGAATCAATCAATCAATGACATGACCTTGGTACGAATCCATGGAGAGGCAGCATGTGATGTGCGATTCCACAAGGTTGTGGTATAGTGTGCCTTGACCATAATTTTTTCAGAGGGCGAACGCCGAGTATTGCATCTTAGTAGCCCTCCCATGTCTGACCCTTCCAGTCAGGCTCTCCATACTTCATTGTTGCACACCAAGGCTTCTCGTCAGCCGCGTACTGGTGTAGGGGTAGATTATACGGCATGCGAAGGCCCACGAAGGTGGCTGGCAGTTTCCCCCCACAGTTATCTGCTGCAGTTCCAGCATGGTGAATCTGTGGTATATCTCCAGTCACTGGCAGATTCTTTCCGAACACCGGGACCATGATAGCACCGGCCGACTCCACCCCTTCTACCGCCTCGTCAAAAAGCGCAGGCCAGACGACCACACCGGCTTCCCAGCTCTGAATCCAGACTTCCTCTTTCTTATTGACGACGTCACCCCACGCTTGCCTGCTGAGGTTGGCACTCGTGATCATGGCCCAATCGATTGTATTTTCCTCCTCATCGCTGAAGCGGATATAAGTCTTGACGTGGGGCGCTGCGAGGCCGCGATGGGAATTGCGGTTTCCATCTTGGAGGTTAGAAGTAGGCGGCGGGTTCCAGTGGCAGAGCCAAGGATGCATATACTCCAACTGCTTTTGCTGCTGCGGAGATTGCAACTTCCAGTGAATGGATCCCCCCGAGGCATAGCCATCGAGTGATGACCGGATTTCTTCAGGTGTCGGGAATATGACACTGAACTTTGCGGGCTTGGGCCGCGTCAACTCGCGCTTCGAGAAGATGGAGTGTGTTTTTCGGGATTTCGGGAGGTGATTGGTCATTACCTTTGAATCGCTGGGCTCTTGGGCGAGAACGCCATGAAAGTGCGTTATCCATGTAGGCTGTGCCCCTAGTGTGGCTATTGAAGATATTTGTGTCACGATATGGGGCGGTGAGGTCGCGTCAACTTGGCTCGGGATGGAAACTTGGGATAGTATCTCCTTGAGACCCGGCCAGCCAAACGACGTTTTTTTCGAGGGGTCTGCTGCGCCAGGCTTTTGTCGCGACGGTGCACTCCCAATAAAAGCTGCTTTGATGGCAGAGAAATCATAGTCTTGGAGCTGACTGATTAGATCCTTTGTGCGTCTCTCATACGCTGCAAAGTATTGGATGAGGTCGGTTTGGAAACGTTTCCCATTACCAATCGGATGCCCTATATCGTCAGCGGCACCTCCCGATGACTTCTTCAATGCCCGTAGTGGGAGAAGAGGCGAAGACCACACTGCCTGTGTCATGTTGGTCCAGTCGCGATAGATCATGTTGGCCGTATGGATGATGATTTGAGCCGTTTCATCATGGCGAAATAAAATCATTATCTTCGAGTGATGGGTACCAAAGGGATCAGGCATGTATGCACTCAGTAGCTCTATGTTGGGATACCGCTCTGCTGTTTGCTGCGCGTACGTTAGCAATAACCGATTCTAAGCTATGATAGATGAGTAAGACAAAAGGCACGTTTTACCAGAAGATTGATCCTCATCGCATCGTCTCTTTTCCAAAACCCATGGATAATCTTCAGTTTTACTAGGGCTCTTACATCGTGATCGAAGTGCTGCCTAAACAACGTTCATCCTTTATACTCGAAACTCCCAGGCTCAGAGCAATGCCCCAATTCCAACCAAGATCTACTCACATGACGAAATCCAAATCAAACAAGAAATTGAAGTTCCAACATTCTTTGATGAGGGGATCGCCCAGGATATCCTTCAGTCCGATCGTATCCACATTCTGAGAGGGCATCAAGTCGTCGATGCGGGTGAGCTGGATTGGCGAGGAAACGAACTTGTGACCAAGGTCTTTGTCTGGTGTTCCTCGCAGCACAGACGCTGGAGCGTTAGAAGCCGTTGATGATGCACTCCGTTTTAAGCGTGGTGGACTTATCGGCCGGCGAAGACTATTGCTGGCAAGATGGTCGGTAGGGGCTTCCAAATTAGATAGATCATCATTGATCTTTCGGCGTTTTGTAAGCGGCACATGGGTAACGGGAGATGAGCCCATGGTCAGGATAGGCCTGCGGTCGTTCTGTGTCCCCACATGACTTTATGTGGAGTGGATAGATGGGTTGCAATGGGTTGCAATGGGTTACAGGATGATGATGTGTTGGTTGTGGTTGAGCATGGGCCAGGTGAGCCCATCGGGAAGCTACGTTGTGTAAAGTCCAAAGCAAGGAGTGCAGGCCATGTACCTCAATTGGAGCGACAAACTTCAGGCAATAATGATGCCTAGTTCCTCTAATTAACAGAGTGTAGCCGCTTGGCGTCACGAAAGCCATGAAGACGAAATCAACTCATCATGCGGAAAGCACAAGTAAAATGGGTGGTACATAGATGACATGCAGTCGTCATGATGTCATTCTCGGTCGAGGGCATAAAGCTCACTTCTATGAACATGTCGCTCACAAAAGGCTACAAACAGCTACATCTAATAGTGCCTGCATCATGTGTATGATGCTATCTCTCTAACGGACGCTGAGAATGGGAAAGACTATTATGTCTGCTGAAGTGGACAACCCTCCCAAACGCCCAAACATCGCTAAGTTGAATTGAAGTAGGAGGATCCTCTATGCAGCGCTGGCACTGACAATGGGTTGCGCGACCTTGGTAACCTGGTTGCCAGCCCTGATGATTGGGTTCCCTTGATCATCCTTGGCAACGTTGACTTCCTTGTTCTCCTTCTGAGCACGCTTCCAGATCTCAACCTCGCAGCCGCCACGGATGACACCAACCCTCATGGTGGATAGAAGGTTGTGAGCAGCGTTGGAGTGCAGGTAGACACCACCGTTGAACATAGCCGTGGCATCTTTGCCAATGCCACTTTTGATCAGGGTCTTGCCTCCCGGGTGTTCATTAATAAAGTCGGTGACATCGTGGACAACACCAGCAACAGCGATGAGGCCGCGGCCATTCTTAGCTTGCTCAACATACTCGTCCCACTCAATGACGGGAAGCTGCTCAAGGGGAACACCCCAGTCAAGCTTGGCGCGCTTCTGGTCAATCTTCTTCTGGAGCTGCTGCACGCGGCCCTTCTCAATCTCATTCGAACGGAACTGCTTGAGGTTGGAGGCGAGGCCGAGCTTACTCCACAACCAGATGGACCACTTGGTGGGGTCATACTGGTGCCATTCAATAGCGTTTCTGTAGTCGGAGGGAAACTCGTGGTGGAAGTTGTGGTATCCCTCGCCGAGCGTAACGAGCGCAGTGATGACGTGGTCACGAGGGCTGTTGCGGTCATCGAAAGGCTGGTCGCCAAGCCAGTGGGCGAGAGAGTTGACACAGAAGGTGGCTTGCTGGACGAAGAAGATGCGCAAGATGCCCGCGTAGATGAAGCCGCCCTTCCAGTCGTTCCAGAGGAGACCGGCAACGGCCGAAGGGAAGATCAAGCCCATGGCGAGAACGATCTTGATGTAGTGCTTGTGCTGCCAGACCACCACGGGGTCCTCGTTCAAGTCGGTAATGTCGGTGCGGCCGATGCGTTTGGGGTTTTGCTTCATGACCATCCAGCCAAGATGGCTGTAGAGGAGGCCCTTGCGAACGCTGTAAGGGTCCTTGCTCGTGTCGGTGTAACGGTGGTGGGCACGGTGGTCACGGGACCACCAGCGGATGGAGCCCTCGACAGCACCGGCGCCAACAAGGGCAAGGAAGACGCTGAGGATCAGGCCGGCATTGTATGACTTGTGGGCCCAGAGACGATGGTACCCGGCCGTGATTCCCAGACCAGTCCAGAAGTAATAGATGACCGCCCAGACCGCCGTCTTCCATTGTAGCGGCGTCCAGAAAGCCGCGACGCAGCCAGCGAGGGGAATGCCGATGATGAAGGTGACCTGTTGGTGGGGTCAGCAAGCCAGGATCGGGGATGGTCTCGTGGGGCACTGTGCTTACGTTGAGCCAGTTGACGTGCTTGTACCAGTTCGCCTTTGTGAGGGGGGTCTCGGTGATGTGTGGCTTCTTTGGGTCGTACTTGGCATTGCGGTTGGGCTCCGAGACGGTGGCCATGGAGGATGGCTGCTGAACGTACTCTGGGTCGATGGCCTGCATGCCCGCGACCGGCTGGTGGGAGGGCATTGTGCGAAGGATGGGGTGTTGAGGTAGAGAAAGGCGAAGGGGCCGAGCGGTGTGAAGAGAAGGGCCCGTCAGGCTTCGACGAGGGCGAGGCAGCGACAGGGCAGAGGAGGGGGAAAGAGGGATGAGGGGAAGGGGCAGCAGGCAGGCAGGTGGGCAGGTCCGTAATAATATAGGCGGCGGAATGGGCAAGAATCCATGGCTCTCCAAATCCCACACGGCTGTTGGGGCCTTGCATGGATGTGCCGACTTTTGTCGTTGGGAGGCTAGCGGCCCCCGGTCTTCGCCGCCCCAGGGTCTGGCACGGACCCGCCAGCGCGCCGGGCAGCCACCGGTGCGAAAAGATTTTGGATCGACCGCAAGTTTTTCGTCTTCCACAAAGCACCGCCGGCCTTCCCCACGTTTCGATTTCAATTTCGACAATCAATCCGTCGCGGCTCCATGGCGGAGACAAGCTGCGCTTGGCGAGAAACCCGCTCGCGCCATGGCGACGATGCCCCTGGGGATGATACGGCCGAGCAGCGCGCTTCCTTCGCGTCATCATGAGCTTTTGCTTCCATACCACCTGGCCTATGATGTCGGGAGGGAGGCTGCTGCGAAACTGCCGCTCGCTCATCCGGGGGAAACGAATCATGCATGGCACGACTCGTCTTCTCCAAGTGTCTATCGGCCTCGGTATTCATTCTGGGTAGTAAGACGACGCGGCTGCTCGTGGACACACATGTTCGCAAGCTCTGCTTGATTGGGACTAGCCGCCTAGCCGCTTCTCAACACCTGCCGCCTTGCTGTATTCCACTGTTCAACATGCACAAAGCCGGTTCTCCCTACCAGTATCCCACCCGTTTGCATAGGCAGGCAATCAATCCACTTCGCCCGCCCCGGTTGGGAGTGTTTCTGTTGACTACGAACCCGGAACAAAGTTCCGTCAATCCTAGAGCACGGATAAGGCTGACAACAGGTTACTGGCGTCATTGCACAGCGAATGCCTGTCCTATCCTTTGACAATACTGGGAAGTGGGAAACATCTGCACGGCCTGAACAAGCATCTACTACGTCTGCCCTCTTATCCAACATATGATCATGCCATGCCCACATCTGTGCAGCGATTACATGGTATCTCTGTCATATCCTATATGTACATGGCAAACCAGGGGGTTTCTTTTTTTTTTAATCGGGTTTCCGATCATTGATGACCCGAATCGCTCACCACCATGGTCGACAACTTTCTATCACTTATAGATCGGCAACGCCCTACTTCGCGCTTGGGACCCAACGCTCGTCATGTGACCGTCTCCAATCTGCGGCTAATGAAACAACGCACGCAAGCCTATCAGCATTCAACGAGCTAATTACCTCTTAGCGGTGGATACCAGACGATGTTTTCGGCGCATAGTGAAGTCTCTCGGCCAGCTCCAGCGCGTGGCCGTGACGGAAACCCTTAGTTCGGAGTATAGGCTCCACCCGTTCTACACAGTTTGAATAGTTGTACATGGTTAGGTAGAGACGAGTGAGTTTGAACCATCACCTCATCTCATGCCAACCCGACACACTGCATCTACTGATCCTATCTGCCACTAATGCACGCGGCTCGGACCCCATCACTATATTTGTAGCCTCATTGCTAATCTCCCAAAAAAAAGAGGTCATGAACTCCTCATTCCGCCCAGCCCAGCGAGAGCATTCGACGACTTGCCATCAGACAACTATTCTTTCTCTATGCGCCTTGAGTTCGTAGAGGAAATCGAGGGCATCTGAAGAACGGCGAGCATTATTCAGGATTGCCGATTGCAATCTTGCGTTCAATCAGGATCATGGCAGACCGTATCGGCCCCCACCATGCGCCTAAACACAGCTTTGGAGAGAAAGCAAGACGTGCGGTAAAGGCGTTTACCACCAAGTAACAACCACCTACTCCCCCGTGGCCATCTCCGGAGCTAACAGCAAGGCCACAGAGATGGACTCATTGGAAAATACGACTACGCTTTCCTCTTCAGGCCGAATCTCCCTTTTATGAGAAAAGAGCGACGAGCAGCACCCTTCTTCGGTCTCAATGACCGCATGCCAGTCTTGCTCGCTCTGCTCCTCGGTTTCCAACATGCCCTCGCCATGTTAGCCGGTGTCATCACACCACCCATTATCCTCGCAAACGCCGCCCACTTGACGCCAGACCAACAGCGCTATCTCGTGTCAACATCACTGATAGTCTGCGGCATCTTGTCCTCGATCCAAATCACCCGCTGCCACATCTGGCGGACCCCATACTACATCGGCACGGGCCTGATCTCGGTCGTCGGAACCTCCTTCGCCACCATTCCCGTTGCCACTGGCGCACTCGCCCAGATGTATGCAACGGGATACTGTCCAACCGCAGCTGACGGCACAAAACTGCCCTGCCCCAATGGCTACGGGGCCATCCTCGGCACAGCCGCATGCTGCGCCCTCTTCGAGATTGCCATGTCCTTTACCAGCCCACGCATCCTCAAAAAGATCTTTCCCCCGCTCGTCACCGGTCCCACCGTCCTCCTCATCGGCGTCAAACTCATCCAATCGGGGTTCCAGAACTGGGCGGGCGGCTCGGGAGACTGCAAAGCGCGTCCTACCACCGGCCTCTTCCAACTATGTCCCACTATCAATGCGCCCAAGCCACTGCCCTGGGGAAGCGCAGAATTCATCGGCCTCGGTTTCCTTGTCTTCATCACAATCATCCTTTGCGAGCGCTACGGCGCGCCCATTATGAAGTCGACCGCCGTCGTCATTGGGCTGCTGGTCGGATGCATTGTCAGTGGCGCAACGGGCTACTGGTCTAGCGACTCCATCAACGCCGCACCTGCTGTATCCTTTATCTGGGTCGAGACCTTCCCGCTCTCCGTCTACGGACCTATTGTCCTGCCACTACTCGCTGTGTACATGGTGCTCGCCATGGAAGCCATGGGCGACATCACCGCAACCTGCGACGTCTCGCGTCTCGACGTCGACGGCGAGCTCTTCGACTCGCGCATCCAGGGCGGCGTCTTGGCAGACGGCCTCAATGGCGTTATTGCTGCGCTCTGCACCATAACCCCCATGTCTACCTTTGCACAGAACAACGGCGTTATTGCGCTTACGCGCTGTGCCAATCGCAAGGCGGGATATGCATGTTGTATCTGGCTCGTGCTCATGGGCATCTTTGCCAAAATCGCAGCAGCCCTGGTGGCAATTCCAAGCGCAGTACTCGGCGGCATGACGACGTTTCTCTTCTCTGCCGTCACGGCATCTGGTGTTAGAATTATAAGCACCATGCCTTTTACCAGGCGGAACCGGTTCATTCTCACAGCCGGATTCACGCTGGGGTTTGGCGCGACAATGGTGCCAAACTGGTTCTCGTATGTGTTTACGTATGCGGGGGGTAACCGTGCGTTGGCGGGTTTTTACAATGCGATTGAGCTGGTTTTGGAAACGGGCTTTGCGGTTGTGGCGGTAGTGACCCTGGTATTGAATTTGCTTCTCCCGGAGGAGATGGAAGAGGATGAGGTTCCCGCAGTTACGGCGAACCGTGAGGAATGGAGTAGGGCGAATGGCGGCAAGGGAAGTGGAGAGGGGAGAGCGAGTGGTGATTTCGCGCCAGTGGAGGGTAAGACTGTATGAAAATGGTCAAGTGAATTGTTAGGACTGCTGGCGTAGGGAAGAAGAGGAGGAGGATGAGAGGGTATCTTGATAGTTACAGATGTAGGGACAGTCTAGACCCCAACGGCATCATCTATCGTTTGGGTACGCTCAGCGCAGTATGCCAATATGCACCACAAAGCCACTTCCCTCTCTCAAGCCCTCATCCAACAACCCATCCGGAACCTGCCAGACCCAGAACTTATTATGGAAGCTCTTGAGCCAGGCCTCAAAGACATCCGGGCTCCTCAGCTGTTGTGCAACCAGGCAGAGCGTTGGTGTCTCTGCGCTGCTTCTCAACCGACACAGGGCCGCACACGTCGTATTCAGCGGCTCGATGAGAGCTTCGTTGTATACGCAGTCACACGCTATCACGAGATCGACGTCGCGCCCACGAGCAATGGAATCCATCTCCCAGTCCAGAACTTCGACTGCGATATGTTCGCCGCCATTTCGGCACGCCTGCTGTGGAAGCTTGTGTTTGCCTGTCTTCTTCCTGGACGGCAGCACCACAGACAGGTTTTCAGCGATGTTCTGGCGGAGGATTTTCAGGACGTAGTCTTGGTCTGTGGCCGTGTAATGGGCTACGCGAGCACCGAGGGCCAAGGCGACGATGCCCGATACGCCAGCGCCGAGTTCAAGGATGGTGGAGGCGGGCGTCAGGAGTGCGTGGGTAAAGAGGAAGTTTGTGGGGGAGGAGATCCAAGACGCGAAAAGGGGCGTGACGGCCCATACTACTGAAGACTGTTAGGCGTGGTGGCATAGAGAACCCAATGGGTGGAGGGTCTAGAAAGGATTCCTCCTACCTGCACCCGTGGTCCCCTCTTTTCGATGCGACGTCAGCAGACCTGGGGACTGGCGTATAAGCAAGTCATGGCCTGCGACGGTCAGGTCGAGTGTGGCGGCGCGGGCGTCGATGAAGCCGAGGGGCTGAGAAGGCAGGGGGTGCGAGAAGACCAGGAAGGCGGCCTCTTCGACGTCGACGAGGGGTTCTGAGGCAAGGAGGGTATTCACAACCCGGTGTAGCATGGCCGGTGGTGGGTTGCAACCTGGTGATCAGTGGGGTGTCTGTGCATTGCTGACGTAAGCAGCATCTGGAGCGCTAACCAGCCGCCCTGTCGCGGCTCCGTTGTCTTGGCAGTGCCCACCTGCGGGCGCCTTCGTTGGGGAGGAGGCACATAATACATTCATCACGCAGTACGGACTCCGCTCGGCACGATGGGCCCTGCACAGGCGCTGCGGCCATGCGGTGCTGCGTTCGTGGGCGGCGAGCGGAAAGCGGCCTCGTCCCGCCACCACGGCGGCCGGTGCGTCATGGCCGGCCATGGCTCAAGCTCCTACCTAGGTCGCTGCCGGCAACCAGGCACAACACGCCTCGGTCCTGGGTTGGACCGCTGAAACTTGGAAGAGGAAGCTGCTGCTGGCTTGGCGGCCGAACCACACGCACGCCGTCTGTCCAGTGACCGCGACGCCACGTATTGCCTGACCACCTGCTCCGCCGCACTCTGCTGGCGCCCCCTTCCCTGCCCGTGCCGCCGCGCCTGTCCCTCGTCGTCGTGCTCGCGGCCCTCGCCCTGCTCCTGCACCCCTTCCTCACCCGCCCCCTCTCTTCCGCCAGCATGTCGGCCGACCTCAAGAAGCTCATGCCCCAGGCCAAGGCCGTCAGGCCTGGGCCCTACACGGTCGAGTCGGCCGGCGCACAAAAGGTCGACGGCGAGACCCTCCCGCGCCGCACGCTTGCCTCCAAGGACGCCCTCATCACGACGCCGGCCGCCGGCATCGAGACGCTGTACGATGTTCTACGCCATTCCTCGGCCAAGTTTGGCAATGCAAAGGCCGTGGGCGCGCGCCGCATCGTGCAGGTTCACGAGGAGACCAAGAAGATCAAGAAGATGGTCGACGGCGTCGAGACCGAGGTGGACAAAAAGTGGCAGTACTTTGAGCTCAGCCCCTACAAGTACAAGAGCTTCGTCGAGTTTGAGCAAATGGCGCTAGCTGTCGGCAGCGGCATCAAGGCCCTCGGCTTCGCACCCCAGGACCGCCTGCACTTGTTTGCCGCCACCAGCATGCAATGGCTGGCTTCTGCCCATGGTGAGTTGTGTCTCGGCACCTTTCGTGCTCATAACTCGCCCGCCTCCTACTCGTCCACTGCTAACCCCCTTGCCCAGGCGCAATCTCACAGTCCCTCGCCATCGTCACGGCATACGACACGCTCGGACAAGAGGGCCTCAAGCACTCCATGCTGCAGACAAACGCCAAGATCATGTTTACAGATCCGGAGCTGCTTCCCAAGCTTGTCAATCCCATGAAGGATGCCAAGGATGTCCAGGTCGTCGTCTATTGCACCAAGAACGACCCCAAGCAATCCGACATCGACGCCCTCACAAGCGCGCATCCCCACCTCAAGGTCATCAGCTTTGACGAGCTGATCCGCCTGGGCGAGGAGAGCCCCGCTGAGCCAGTTCCCCCCAAGGCCGACGACCTCGCCTGCATCATGTACACCTCGGGCTCAACAGGCACGCCAAAGGGTGTCATGATCAAGCACCGCAACGTGGTTGCTGCTGGTACACTCTTGCCTTCCTCTACCCAATCGCTTCTCTGCTGACACCCATGCGCAGTTGCTGGTGTTGACGTTATCGTGGGCAAATATCTTGGACCGGGTGACGTGCTTATCACCTACCTCCCTGCCGCGCATATCCTTGAATTCGTCTTTGAAAACGCCATCCTCTACTGGGGTGGAACCATGGGCTATGGCACCATCCGTACGCTCTCCGATCAATCCGTCCGCAATTGCGCCGGAGACATTCGCGAGCTCAAGCCTACCGTCATGGTCGGCGTGCCTCAAGTCTGGGAGACGATCAAAAAGGGCATTGTCAACAAGGTGGAAGCGGGCGGTGCGCTCAAGAGCAAATTGTTCTGGGGCGCTTACGCAGCAAAGGGCTTCCTGCTCAACGCTGGTATTCCCGGTAGCGGTGTGCTCGATGCCATTGTCTTCAATAAGGTCAAGGAGGCTACTGGTGGCAGACTGCGCATTTGTATGAATGGTGGTGGACCGATCTCAAAGGAGACACAACGCTTCATCTCCATTGCCATTACCCCCATGATCAGCGGCTACGGTCTCACGGAAACCTGTGCCATGGGCGCACTCATGGACCCTCTGTCGTGGAACGAGCATGCGCTCGGCGAGATGCCTGCGTCGATTGAAATGAAGCTCGTCGACTTTGCCGACGCAGGCTACTTCACCGCCAGCAACCCGCCCCAGGGTGAGATCTGGATCCGCGGCGCCACTATTGTCGGAGGTTACCTTGACATGCCCGAGGAAACCGAAGAATCCTTCACCAAGGACGGATGGTTCAAGACGGGCGACATTGGCGAGTTCAACGCGAACGGCGAAATCCGCATTATCGACCGCAAGAAGAATCTGGTCAAGACGCTGGCGGGCGAGTACATTGCGCTCGAGAAGCTGGAGTCGGTGTACCGCTCTACTCCTATTGTTGCCAACATTTGCGTCTACGCGGCCGAGGACCAGCAGAAGCCTGTGGCGATTATTGTGCCTGCGGAGGCGGCGTTGACGAAACTGGCGGCGCAGGAAGGGGTTCACGGCAATCACCTCGAGGAGCTGGTACATGACAAGAAGATCAACAGCGCCGTATTGAGGCAATTGCAGGACGCGGGTCGCAGGGGCGGTCTTGCGGGCTTTGAGACGATTGAGGGTGTGGTGTTGGCGGATGAGGAATGGACGCCTCAGAATGTAAGTTGCCCCCGTGCATTGGAAGCCATGTTGGTCCTGTCCTGGGAGACGAAGGCTAATACAAAGCGTACCCTAGGGTCTCACGACGGCAGCGCAGAAGCTGAACCGCAAGGGCATTCTCACCCGGTACCAGAAGCAGGTGGATGCGGCGTATGGAAAGAAATGAGCGCAGCGTCGTTGTTGTTCCCAGCGAGGAGGAGTTTATCTACGCAACGTTCTACTAGGGGACTTTTTACCCTCTTTTCTTTAATCTAATGAAAGACATTGGTGTGTGTGTTGCTCACACGGGATTGTATGCAAATCACCATCTAATCAAGGCATCTCTCTCTTTCTTTCTCTCTCTCTCTCTCTTTCTCTCTCTCTTACTCTCTCTCTTTCTCTCTCTCTCTCTCTTATGTTGGGTGTAGTCTGTTTTGCCAATATCATCGCGCATCCGTGGGTAGCACATGTCTCCTTCGCTGGCCGCCGGACGAGAACGGCGGTGCGACGATGGCGTCTTGCATCATGGTGATGTTTCCGTGACGAGGAGGCCAACGTCGCGCGGAATGTGCTGGCGGCGGCGGCGTTGCACCGCGCTCGCTCGCCCGCCCGTACCCAACCTCGCGTTACTCGTACACACGACAGGGTGAGAAATTCCGCGCACAGACCCCACGTGAAAGCCGGGGCCGGGCAGGGTGCAGGGACGGCCCGTGCGCAGGCACAGCCCCGCCCACAGCCCACAGCCCGCCCACCGCCCGCTCCCCCTCCTCCTTCGCCTGGCCCAAACCGACAGTGCTCGCCATCGGTCGACCATCCTGTGTCCACGGCCGGTACGCCAGGCGGGCGGGCTTGGCGGGCTCGGCGCTGTGTGCGTGCCGTCGCAGCGTGTTGAGCGCCAACGCGAGCCGCGCCCCTCGGCCTCGTCGCCGCCTTCGCCTCTTGCCCTGCTCAGT
>Ga0182211_1000453_pt1 | contig 13004 bp, 6 predicted proteins | sample G5R1MG_20_FD_129660 | JGI IMG/M metagenome (GOLD analysis project Ga0182211, IMG submission 129660) | Switchgrass phyllosphere microbial communities from Michigan, USA - G5R2_MAIN_03OCT2016_LD1 MG | ecosystem: Host-associated > Plants > Phyllosphere > Phylloplane/Leaf | place: USA: Michigan... | reverse complement strand
GGGCGAGACATGTTGATATTATGGCGGTTGCGTTGTATTTGGTTCCTGTATCGGTGTCGGTGGGAACAGAGACGCAGCGCGACGGAGACGACGTTAAGAGAGATTTCACAAAGCGATGAGCGGTGTACCAGACATGGTTGGCTGGGTCAGGTTAAGACTATCGATTGTGAGCTACCCCAGATTTGCAGGGATGGTGCTTTCGAAGTGTTTGTCAGCGCCATCAGCACATATTTCATTGGTGGGCTACCTCTAGTCCAATTAAGTGTATTCGCCTACCGCATGCATTCTAAGGCTACTAACACGTATTTCCATTCCTTGTGCACAGTCCAAGGTAATGCAAAGGTTGAATCCCTTAAGAACATGAAAAGGCGCCTCTTGCCAGATTGCAGTTGAAGTTATCCATTCAAGAGGACATCTGACATATATTAGCATTTTTACTACTAGTGCATACAAACGACTCGCCGTCAATTTTTGGTCGCGATGTGGTAAACACCAATGACATTTGCCTGGAACGCGTTCTGGGAGCCACCAAATGACTGGCTGGCCACTATGAACGTATGAGCAAATGTTACTAGTGGCGCGCCCAAAACTGCGGCGACCACGGATGACGTCTAAATCGTAGGCAACGTGCGGGCACTCTGTATAGCCAGCAACGGGGAGCTTGCACATGATTTGACAAACGCGAGATCAATTTGACCGGATTCCGGGAGTATATCGGTGGAGGTAGAGTTCCAAGATGACTTGTCTTTAGAGTTTCCTTGCAAAAGCGAGGATTCGTACAAGGTTGTAAACGGTTGAGAAAAGGCGCCTGCGATTACAATCCAAGTAACTTGAAGGTTATTCAATATAGTGATAATAGCTAGGCTCTCGTATCATTCCATTTGGATTTGTGACGGTGAAGGTGAAGGTGGTCGCTGGACATGGCACTTTGTTCATTAAATAAGCACCGAATTACAGTGAGGTATTACGATGTAGCTATTGTGCGAATATTTCATGTTGCACGAGTGGTCTGCCCGGTGAATTTTGAGGGGTTGTCAGGCAATAGGTTTTTGGTGAGGTTGCCTCAGTGGTGATTCATACTACGGTCTATCTTCAAGAGGTTGATCGGGCTTAGGGACAAAACGTAGGTCATGCAGCAACGAGGGAGCTGGGGAGATACAGCAAATGATGTTGTCATTTCCCCAATAGTAGTGAGCATATTCGTGTTGCCCATGGCTTCCCATCCTCTGTGGCCATGCTATGCAATTATTGCAAGTAGCCCTCAATACAGAAGTGTCACGGTGACCCCTGATAGTATGTTCGTGGCCATACGAATTTCCTAGGCTGTTGCGGCCAGCCACAACAAATATTTGAACAAAGTATTGTTTGGGGCCCTTGAATATGGGCATCCGGCTGTTCTTCCACTCCTTACTCATAACTCTTCTCTCGCCCAATGGAAATATTCGTGACAACGCCTCAATCTGCAGGCAGTCCATGACAATCCGCATACTCTCTTGCAATGCTCCTCATCCCATGGATCCCATAGTGTATGTATCGAGGCAGCCTATAGACCATCAGCAAATTCTCTCGAACATGATTTAGATATAATGAGCATACAATATCATCTACGGATGGGGTTTGTCGCTCGACCACTCTTTCGACTTCGTTGTTCTTATCCGATGATGAAGACTCCCGCATCGTCGATGATAGAAAGTAGCCGTAATCTACCATGCATGCGAGTAGTCCCACTGATACTAGAAATATGCGAAGCATATTGCAAAGCGTCTTTTGCATAGCAGACACTATCGCGTGTAATCCACTATGGTTGGCTGTGGCGGTGGACGACAAGTGTGTCGGCAATCGATGTTTCCAGTTGTCGCTTTCCACATACCGTTAGCGTCGCGCTAGTCAAAGTCGAGCCATAGGTGCATAAGAATTTTTCGTTCAGGTCTCTGGCTTACACAGCTTCGGGACCGTTTTAGGCCACGTGCATTGAAGGCCATGCATCCACAGTAGGTGCAATAGTAGGCAATCTTCTGATCTGTATACTCATTCCTTTCACACCGTACTTCGAATAGATACATGTTTGGACGCAAGCTATATGAACGCCAACTCCACCGACAAAGCAAGCCCGCACAGCTACCATGAAGCTCCTCGATCTTCCCCCAGAGATCATTGATCTAATAATTGATTTCAGTGTCCCTGAGGGTCTGGAAAGCTTTGCTCTTTCTTGCAGTGCGGTATATCGCCGAGCCACATCACTGATCGAACGTCACACCGCTTTCAGACAGAAATGGGCCCATACCACCAACACTCGTCGCGCACGGCGTGGAGATACGCTAGCAATCTTGTATGAGATAGCGTGTGAACCCGACATCGCGTGGTACATCGAATCTTTGAGCCTGTGGGATCGACGGCATGAGGATGATATACCCGACAACGCTGTCGTCGACAACTTTCGTGACAGTGATGAAGCCATGAACAACATTAAAGACTTGTTACACCATGCGGAGTACTTTGCCAATGCAGATATGGAGGAATGTTGGGCCCGTATCCTCGAGGAAGATCAAAACCCTGCAATAGAGGGCGTGGACCAGCTACATACAACCGTCGCTCTGCTGAGCCTTCTCCCAAATCTTAAAACGCTACAACTTCCTGATGAATGGTGCGAGCTTAGTAACACGGAAGCAGTAGAGTCACTCATATCTTCTGTCGGGGCCCTTGTCGCCATGGCAAATACCTCAGGCCCCGGCTCGCATCCTCTAGCGAAGATTGAAACCATCCTCCCCTTTGTCGAAGAGGGCTATGATGTGAGGGTCGCCTTACAGTGCCTCCAGCCTTTTATGGTTCTGAAGAGTCTACGTAATCTGTACGCGGTGAGCTGTCTTGCGGTTCAAGACGACTGGGCAGGGATACCATTTTCCTGGCCCAGCCCAGACCTCAAGTCATCTCTAACCAAAATTGAATTTGCAAGTTGCTGCATGGACGTCAGCGCTTTGGATGTTCTGCTTGCACATACGCCAGCTCTTACCGTGTTTAGATATTCGCACCAGTCCAAGTGGGATGGGCTTGAGTTAGACTGGAATCCCGGGGCATTCTTGGATGTCATTGCCAACCACACCAGCAATCGCTTGCTTGAGCTTGCGCTGACTATTGACGAACTGCATGGAGAGATTGTGAATGGACTGTCTTCATTCATGAGATTCGAGAAGCTTCAGGTGTTGGAAGTTGATGTTGAAGCTTTCTGCGGGCCACCAGTCGAGAGTGGACAACGGCTGGGTAGAGATGGTTTTCTCCCAGATGGCGCAAAGCCATGGACGCACATGGACATTCCGTGCATGGGCGATATGTTGCCAGCAAGCATCCGCGAATTACATGTCAACACCAACTTTCCACGACCCTCTGTGCAAACACTCCTCTCTCTGTTCAAAAACATTGTAGATCGTCGCCGGGATAGACTGGTAAATTTGGATACCACCATCATTCGTCAGTTTCGAGGAGATTCAGCTCAGGAAATCGCAATCAATTACGGTGTCGTGCTCGAGGTTTTTGAAAAGGATATTCAGAACCCAAGACCCAGGTCGATGATGCCGCTATGGAAGAGGCGGTTCCATGATACGGTCGGTGGCATAGTTAGCTTGACTAGCTAACAGGTCAGCTTTAACACATACCAAAGAACTAAAGAAAATCCACTCGAACGGATCGATCTGAGAAGACATGGAACGAATGGAACGGTGAGTTATCTATTGCGGCTTGTTCCAAAGAGACCGCTTACTTCATGCCGGGAGACCTGGAGGACATGCAGCCAGGCTATACAGGATACATCATGAAGTTGTGCTTTTGGGAAGTCCAGTTCCCCAAAAACAAATTTTCATTGTCTACATTTATGCGTTGTTCGAGATGTCCAAGAATAAATCCTAATTGTAATGTAGAAAAGATCATGTATATCGGTATCACCACTCTCATGAGTTTGCTTTCTCCCCTTCCAACACTCTCTTGATAGGCCCTAACACAAATTCTACTGGAGATTCTCATCGAGAAACTCCTCCGCTACGCCATTTCCCCCTGGAGGCTGCACATTCCACTCCGGAATTAATCTCGTCCCACACAACGTGACCTCCTACACACTCCTACATAGACATTCTTTCTTGTGTAACAAAGTGAAGGGATGTTCAGCACATGTTTCAGGCCTTAAGAATTCATCTTCGATAACCGAAAATGACTTCATTTTCGCCGCGTCGAAGAGCGGCGTGGATACACCCCCTGGACAGAGTGTGACAATCTTGACGCCCATCATGACCTCGCTATCTTTCATGTACTTTACAAACCCAACAGTGTCGTGTTTAGTTGTGCAGTGGAGGGGTGCTCCTATACTATCGGAGATACCAGCGACGGATGCCTATGTAGCATGAGGTGTTAACCACGGTGCCTAGATGATGCTAGAGGAACATATATTTGTCATACGATGATACACACACATGCTCTCTTCCCTCGGCCAAGACTCTTCCAAATCACAAGTCACGTAATATTGATCGGATGATTTAGTGAAACGGAAATTGATGGAAGGAACAGTTATTGGACGCTCCTCCGGTGATGAGGAAGATCTTGCCTTCACTTGGCTGATCCACAGACATTATTTGTATCACTACGAACTGGATTCGGCTACACAAAGCGCAATATATTTATCCATTTCTCTCTATCGCTGTCGCTAATCAAGAGTACTGCGTACACAGGGTATTCTATATGCCTATAGAGCCCCAAACTTATAGTACCATACAATAACTTGATCAGATACGCTGCACTACAAGTGCCCATGCGGGTCCTCGACTATCTTCCCGTCTTCAATGATTGACAGCTCAATTCCAGCAGTAACTCGCATAGTCGGCATGTCAAACAGATACTCCTCGTCCTTTTTCACGACGTCCAAGTAGTACGGATCGCTATAGGCGTTTTCGAAATCCTTGTAGTCTTTTACCCAGAAGTCTGCTACGCCATCGTAGGATAGGGTAGGCAGGAATAGTAGGGCCCTGGCTTCGGAAGTTGTGTGGTACTAGGGATACATATGTCAGTACGCATGGGTTCCGTTCGATGCTATCTGGCTATACATACCTGGATATATTTTACAATGCCGTTTCGTTTTAGCCATTCCGCGACAAGCGGGCCATGTTTCGTCGCCCAATGCTCGTTAAATTGCGACTCCGATAACTTGGGGTTGTGCTGCGCAAACACAGTAATCCGGATGAGCGGTTGTGGTTGTTCTGCGGCCATTGTGTGTGGGTTGGGGTATAAGAAGACGACAGAGAGGTATCTGTTGTACACGCTGGAGGCCGGTCTCAGAAGTGACAGCCAAACTTATCATCTTGTTGATCGCATCCGAGGCTCAAGCCGTAACTTATGCCAACGAGGCAGATCTCGCACCCCATCTCGAATCGAGCATTCGCCGAACGCCATGAGCCTTTCGTAAGCAAGGAAACACACTAGAGATGCAGAAATGGTATGATAAACTGGTACGGAGCTGCTCTAGATGCCCACAAGACATCGCTAGCTTGACGAGAAAGTTTGAGGCTTGCCCAACTTGGCTCAAGATATGCTTTACCGGAGTTCGGCACCACGTGGCAGCTAAGGACGATGCGGCTGAATGTATGCGCCATCAAGGATTCATCGCTATTGATTGTATGTATAGTGAAATCTCCTGATAAGGATCGCTCTGGTAGAGCCTTTTCTATCACGTGCTATCACGATGCGACGCTGATCGCTGTACTAGGTAATGAGGATTTTCGCAGCACTCGGTCAGCACGCAGTTTTCTGCGGTCAAGTCTTCCGAATGGCTGTTGCTAATGCGATATCCTCGTGATAAGGGGCTGTAGAAGAGGCTACGCGGCAAGGGAGAATTGGGTTTTTAAGCATAAATATTACATATAGCAACAATAACAATTAGCTAGACGCGTTCTAGGAAAACACCAAAAATACCCGAGGTCGGGTACATGACCTGGGCTTTCGACAAGAAACGAGTCCGTGCTTTTGACATCCCCCGGATGGTGGAACACTGCCGGCACGCAGGTACAGCATACACGTCATTTAGGATATTCACAGACGAAGAGGCACCGCGGTCGGGCAAATCAGCTATATATGTAGATAGGCACCTCCGATTCGTGGCCAAAAAAATACATTCCGGAAATTTACAAAACGTTTCCACTGGCAAAAGTATCAAAAGGAACGAACCAGGATCGAACTGATGACTTCAGGATTATGGCTAACTGCAATCCTACACTCTACCACTGAGTTACCGTTCCGTCATTTAACATATATGAATTCTGGTGGTCATAAAACTTATATATTCATTACGTATTTTGCTTGGCGAGCCTGTGAATACAGATGACAAACATGGGCTTGGTGTATCAAAGATAGTAGGAGTCCTATGATAGGTCAATCTTTCTCCGATTTTGTGCTCTAATCGCGGGGAAAGAAAGAAAGGCTCAAGATTCCAGCAACACCTTTCGGCATTTCATGCTCAGTATACTCACTCAGATGCCTGTAAATGCCGCACTAGAAGGCCTTGACGATCGACTTGGAAGATGTACAATCTTACAATACGAGCATTTGGGCATGTGGAAAGATGACACAAATTTGCTAGAGTTATTGAGTAGCGGTACTCGACTTCAACTCCTTCTATGGCTTTAGATTACTCTACTGCGACAACGGCGTCTTGAATACTAATGCAACATGATCGTCACCCGCAGTCACAACCGCTTCACCATTGCCCTGTACAAATGCCATGATACCGCCGCCTTCGCCACCACCTCTGTGGCCTCTCCACTCTCCCACCAGTCCTTTGCTGGCAGCTGCAGTCCCACCACGGGTATCCCATCGCTTCAGCACACCATCGTATCCCGCACTTGTCAACAGCCATCCGCCCGGGCCTGCCCTCTTCACAAATTCCAGCTTTACAACAGCTTGTGGGTAATCCTCATCCGAGTGTGCATCCTCTATTCTCCGGCGAACAGCAAAGCGATGTGCGGTGTCGAAGAGTGTGATCGAGCCGTCGACGTTACCGGCGGCCATAAGCGTTAGTGGTGCGAAGGAGAAGCTTATGCACTCGACATTATCGCTACCCGCCTGCAGGCTGGCGAGGATTTGACCTGCTTGTTTGGCTGAGGTCGAGGCTTGTGGCGTGGCTAGAGAGAGGCGAGGAAGGCCAATGATGCGTATTTGACCTTCCGGACCTCCCACTGCGACAAAGGCGCCTGACGGAGCAATGCCCACTGAGTATAGTCCGCCCTCTACCCGGAAGCGCTCATCAGTACCAGTCAAGCCAACGACTGTCTGTGCATCCGTTGTCGAAGTGAGTCCCTTCAACGCCGCATCGCCGAATACATCCCAGACGTAAAGGCTCGAGTCTTCGGATACAGTTGCAAGGAGGGATCCATCAGGGGACCATGCACCAGCCGTGCATGTCTCGGTATGGAGGTAATAAGCTTGCAGGACCTGCAGCTCGTTGCCCTTGTCTGTACTGATCTGATATACCCAGACTGAACCATCATTTGCGCCGAGGGCAACAACATTAGGGCGATCGGCGGAAGGGTTGGCGACCAGCCAGTTGATCTCCTCCACTTCAGATGCCTCGGCTAGGTACTTCCACTTGGTCCCCTCAGGAACGCCCTGCCACACACGTAGCTTGCCGTCCAAGCCTGCCGTGGCTAGAAACTGGCCTTTTGGCTCGGTGAAGGTGATTGCGTTGATTGAGTCTTTGTGCCCATCTAGCGTGAAGATGCTCTTCAGTCCCTCGCGCTCGGTTGCTTGCCCATCGCTACTCGGTTGCGCTGCTGCCGCCGATGAGGTGTCCACAACGTATCCCGTGTCGTCACCTCCACCGGTAGCAATAATTGCGGTATGTACAGGGTGTTGCGCTATGCAGAAGATGCTGTCTTTGTGTTGATCAAAATGCGCAATCGAGTCATTCTGGAGGTTGATCGTCATTTGCACACCGTCGTCATCCTCATCGTCGGAGTCCATAGGCACGTCGCCATCGTCTTCTACAATCTCGTCTGCCTCGTCTGCGTCGAGGGTGTTATCTTCATCGTGTATGTCGATGTCCTCTTCGTGGTGGGGTTGGCCTGGATTTGCGACTGCCATTGTATGGGTTTCCAGCGAAGGGCCTCGATGCAACGGGCAATTCTAAGAGAAAATAATACTGTGGTCTCTGGGCCCGATCTGGGGTGGATGTAGGATGAAGTTTACAGCTGCTGCTTAGAAATAGCCCATTGCACCTTCTGCCAACAACTTTTTCCTTTGGTGGCGCGCCGGCGTTTGGCAGCACAAACCCCGACCCCACATCACGTCATTGGTCAGCAGTCCGGTCCTCTCACCTGCCACCAAAGTAAGTCGCCAGCCAGATTACCAGACAGACCGTGAATCACCTTTACTCAACAAGCCGTGAAGCACCTCTACTTGGTCGCTGTAGTGGCTTTGCATTGCCAATTTAAACCATCAATCAGGCACTATACGATGAGCCCCTCCGCAGCCACTCCACACAATCACAACACATCCCAGTGCTCTGATGACAAACTTGAGATGTACTCACCAACCTGTCCAAATACCACCAGGGCAGTGAAGAAGCCCAAGACTGAACATCAACAGTTCTGGAAACCAGAAGCACAATTAGCGCTCAATGACTATGGCACGCTGGCATCTCAGCGTCCTCGACGAATGACTCGGCCCCCACAAAGATTCCAAGACATAACATCCAAGGCAAGCCAAAAGTCTAAGCCCCAAAGGTGCACTACTACAAACAAGTATGGATTCAGAGTCAAGAACCTACCACGGAGTACAACAGAGATTTTGCAGCAAGATGCAAATCATTCTGTGCTTGTCAGTCCTTGTGTGGGCCCCCAGCTGCAGCCTTCCACACCTGCTCATGCACCCCAGGCCGAGAATGCTTTCACAGATGACCCTCAGTGCAGTGAGGGACAAACTACATCACAAACTTGCGCCCTGCAAACACTCAGCAAGAGTCCGAAGATTGCGCCACATACTGCTCATTTATCATACAAAAAGCCCCACTGTACTCCCGATTATAAGTCTCAGCTAGCAATCTCGCCACATGTTCCGGAGTACACACCTCGCTCTGATGATTCCAACGCCATATTTCCAGATCTTCCACAAGGAGATTCGTTATATAGACCACATTTAACAGACACATGCTCAGAGGGAAAAATAGTGATCGAGGATCATGTAGAACTCGTAGACGGTACCACAGATTCTGACCGACTTCGCGCTCTTGCAGAGCAACTCACACAGCGTAGCAAAAACCTACCTAAACCTCCGCCTGCGGGTGCACCGGAAGTGTGGGCAGAGGGTCGTCAAGAGCTCTGCGAAACATTGCACTACTACCGGGCTTACCAGAGTGCTTGCTACTCTACCGGCGGCTTTGCACGGGGCTTCATGTTTGACAAAGTCGCCCACCCTCGAGACTACACGGATAGCAGTGTTGTTCTATCAAGGGCTGGCGGCGGCCAAACAAAAGACAAAGACACTGGTGAAATGAGTGCTGGGAAGGACCAAGTCGAGGATACCGTTGCACAGAGCCTGAGAAACTGCAAAAGCCACTTCAATCCCGTGGTGATTCTGGCTGGAGCCGACAATCCCCACATGCCTTCACATCCACCCCATCAATATTGCGTACTGGACTATTTCAAGCCAACACACATTTGGACCGAGAAGCAAGGCCAGTGCAAGATTGTGCGATATCGTTTTGAGAAGATGAACGAGAAGAAGCAGTCCTGGTGGCGGCCGAAAGATTCTACGGAACTCGTTGAGCTGGGGTCACTGGCACCGCCCATTGAGCAGACGTGCCCGTCGTGTGCGATCATGTCTGTCCAGATCTATCTGGATAGTTGGATGTGTCTACAGCCTAGTTGCAACGCATTCTGGAAGATCAACGGTCATGGAGGCTTGCAGGAGCCAGAGGAGAAGTCACTCATCTACGACCCTCGATTCCTCAAGCAAAAGACACCATGGCCCAACGAAGATCATGACTACCCGCTGGTGTCCAACAATGCCGAACTTTCCAGCAGCTCTATACTTGGCGAAGACTCCTCGGAAGCCTTTTGGCTTGGTGTTGTGTGCCCCGACTGCGGTCGCTGCAATTCACGTCTCAGCTGGATGGGCTGGGAATGTGCTAATCCGACGTGCACTTATAAAAAAGATCCACCGCATACAATCATCCCTGGTCTCTCACTCCGCGAACCAGTTTGGCCGGTGACAAACAGCTACACGCTGTCTAGAGACGTCCAATCTCCATTGATTGATGTCCATGTGTCGTTTTCACACGGTTATCGGATCAACCGATACCGCATCCCGGGCATCGACGGCTTCATCACCCATATGATCGCGAACAGGACTGTGGTAGAGGAGCCTGGCGGTCCAGATGATATGTTTGAAGAGCTGCAACGATCCGACATTGGACTGCGCCGCTGCCCCATGCCCAACGCCCAACTCAAGGGCTCAAACTATTGCCGCCAGTTCCTAGTCAACTACGGCATGCCCTACAAGTTCATTGCAGCCACGTCCTCACGACCCTTTGACGGCGCCGCCCGCCCCATTACTGCGACACGCAGCCGACTGAACTGGGCCGCCAAACTCCTGCTAGCACAGGAAAGCAGCCAAGACAGCGCCTCGGGCTGGAGCAAGGAACGCGAATTCAACGAAGTGCTCGCGCTCGGATACTTTGAGTCGCAAAAGATCAACTACCACGACGACGGCGAACACGGCCTGGGACCCACAATTGCAACCCTCTCACTCGGCGCCCCAGGCAAGATGCGCGTCCGTATGAAAGCCCGCCATTACCACGGCGTCTCGGCCGCCGGCGTCTACGACGACGCGCCTCCGCTGCCCGGCTGCCAACACTACGCCGCCCGCAAGGCGCGCCACGCCGACCTCGCTGCGCTCAAGACGAAAGACGCCCAGGCGTACCAGACGGCCCGCAAGAAGCTGCCGCAGGAGCTCAAGCTGAAGAGCAGGGGAAACGCAAAGGAGGTGCTGACCATGCAGCTCGGCCACGGCGACGTGGTGGTAATGCATGGTGCCCAGCTGCAGCGGTACTACGAGCATGCAGTCGATCACGCAGGTAAGTTGCGGTTCGCGCTCACGTGCCGGTATATTGATCCGGAGTCGTTGGGGGAAGCGGATCGGCCGGAGTATGAGGTTGGTGGCGACGAGGAGGGGTATGACGGCGGAGGACTGCTGGCGTAAAGGGGGAGGGGGGAGTTGGCAATGTGGCGATCCTAGATGCCGGATGCCGGATGCAATAATACAGGTATGTGTACTGCGAAAAGCGTAGGCGTTGTGGAATTTTATCAAGGGCACGCTGAGGCAAAGGGAGTGTGAGGCAAAGGGGGTGGGGGAATGAGATAACGAGGTCGCAGAGTATGAAGGCAGTAAATGTGTTCATTGCACGCAAAAGTAAGTTTACATGATGGAAGTCTCTCGTTACAACCCCAGTTTGCCCTAGGCCAGAAATTCTGCCACAAACTTCGCAACGCTCTCGGGCCGCTCGACCATGGGCAAATGCCCCGCGCCGTGGACAATCTCGAGCGGCGCGCCCTGCCCCAGCTTGTCGGCCATGTGCTCCCGCATCGTGGTGGGCAGCACGCCGTCGCCGTCGCCGACCAAGAAGGCGCCTTTACCACGATAAGCCGCCATCTTATCGCGCACATCGTAGGCGTGCAGGGCGTGGACGCTGCGCGCAAAGCCCTGCAGCGAATTATCGCGCACCAGCGCCTTGACGTGGGCAATGGCGGGCGTGAGGCCGGGGTCGGTATACGAGGCGGGGACGAACCAGCGGCGGGTCGTGGCCTCGGCGAGGGTGTCCCCGACGAGGGGCTCGGCGGTGGCGGGATGGACGAGAGCTTCGGATTCGCAGACGGCGACGCGGTCGTTCCAGGCGGCGGCGTTGGAGGCGGGAGCGAAGGCGTTGGTGTCGCAGGCGACAAAGGCGCGGATGCGGGCGGCGTGGGTCAGGGCGGCGTTGAGGACGGTGGCGCCGCCGAGGGAGACGCCGACAAGAGAAGCAGTGGGGGCACGTAGGGCGTCGAGCAGGGCGAAGAGGTCGGCAGTGAGGGTGTCAAGGGTGATGGGGGCGGTGGAGGCGGGCGGCAGGGGGTTGCGGCCACGGGTGTTGTAGCGCAGGACGCGGTAGCGGTTGTGGGTGCGGCGCAGGAAGTGGGTGACGAAGTCGTCCCAGATGGTGTAGTCGACGAGGATGCTGTTGGAGAGGACGAGCAGGGGCGCGGTGGGCGAGGGGCTGCCCTCGAGGCGGTAGGGCAGGTCGACGCCGTCGGGAGTGGTGATGAAGCTCTCGATGACAGGGTGGCCGGCGAGCGTGGCGTGGGCGGGCAAGGTGCGTATGGCGTAAGGGTGACCAAAGGTCGCCGGGACAGCGGCGGGATCGGCGAGACTGGCGAGGTCGCGCTGGGCGGGCCCAAAGGTGTAGTACAGGTGGTATACACGCCGCGTGCGTTCCTTGACCACGTCCTTGTAGATTTTGGCACACCACGCCGTCGCCGTCGCCGCCTGCAACGCTTCACCGCCCAAGCCGTTGTTGGGGGCATATTCGTGCAGCGCCAGAAACTCGCGGCTCGTCCGGTGCCCGCTGGCCAGGTCGAGGTGGCTTGTAACGAAGCGGCGTGTCCTGCGCCAGCCCGGCACTTGCTGCAGCAGCGCGACGTGCTCCTCCTCGTACCACCGGCGCAGCTCGTCCTCCTTGTCCTCGCCGTCCTGCAGCGAGACGCGCACCGCCACCATGACGTTCTGCCCGCCCTCGTGCTCCACCTGGTGCAGGTCGGGGAAGTCGGCGGCGCGCCACTCGGCGAGCAGATCATAGCTCCGGCGGTCGACGAAGATTTGCTGCATCGTGTCCCGCTCGCGCTGCGACTGTGCCGGCGCACTGCGCAGGCGGAGGTACGGCTCGCGTGTCAGCGATTCCAGCTCGTCGAAGTCGTAGACGGCCATCCACTCGGGCGTGGCCT
>Ga0182211_1000452_pt1 | contig 13038 bp, 7 predicted proteins | sample G5R1MG_20_FD_129660 | JGI IMG/M metagenome (GOLD analysis project Ga0182211, IMG submission 129660) | Switchgrass phyllosphere microbial communities from Michigan, USA - G5R2_MAIN_03OCT2016_LD1 MG | ecosystem: Host-associated > Plants > Phyllosphere > Phylloplane/Leaf | place: USA: Michigan... | reverse complement strand
GGTGAGTACGACAAGGACATGGTAGGCATTACATGCTATATATATCGTCGACTTGTAAGGTTCGAGGCGACAGGTATTGCCGCTACCTCAATCAATCAGAGTGAAGATTACATTGCAACTGCTGCTCTGTTTTCTATCTCAGCCGCACTCGCAAAAGAGGAGAAGGTCTATCTGCGGCTACCCAGCAATTGGAGGGAAGTTTACAGAGAATTTTTGAGTCATCGCAGAACACGGCTGGATGCTCTAGATCGTGAATCCATCAAACATTACCGCTCTCTGATCCAGGATCAAATTGATATCGAGGAGTCGGATGGCGTGGTGCTGACAAGTCGGTTTAAGATGCGTAACCAGGCTGCCACGGCATCAAGCGCTTCAAACTCAGGCTTCAGTACCCCAGTTCGGCATATCGATAGCCTAGGGGACTTGTGGCAGCAGAAAGCGACAACTCCTTCCTATCAACATATGTTAGTGGGTCGAATGAATCTTCCCGTCTTCGACTACCGTGGCTCCATTCTGTCTACTGTAGACAAAGCCCAAGTCACAATCATTTGTGGCGAAACAGGCTGCGGAAAAAGTACACAGGTCCCTTCTTTCATTCTGGAGCATGAGCTTTCACAAGGAAAGGCCTGCAAGGTATATTGTACCGAACCACGGCGTATATCGGCAATCTCTCTAGCACAGCGTGTTAGTGCGGAACTCGGTGAAGCGATACACGATCTTGGAACTGTACGGTCTTTTGTGGGCTATGCAATTCGTCTTGAGAGCAAAATCTCATCTCAAACTCGTCTTGTCTATGCAACCGTTGGTGTTGTGCTTCGTATGCTAGAATCAACTGGCGATCTGCGAGAAATCACACATCTAATTATAGATGAAGTCCACGAGCGAAGGTAAACATATCGAGACTAGCAGTTTTCCTGACAGCTAATTACCCCGCAGCATTGACACGGACTTTTTGCTCATTATTTTGCGTTCTTTGATGGAGCGTCGTCCAGAGCTGAGGGTTGTGCTCATGAGTGCAACGGTTGATGCTGCACGCTTCTCGAGTTATCTCAATAACGCCCCGATTCTCAATATACCTGGACGCACATTCCCGGTCCAGACTCGATATCTTGAAGACGCAATCGAGCTGACCAACTATGTTGCAAGCTCTGAAGTCTCCAAGATTAACCCAACAAGTGAAAACGATGATGATTGCGAGATCAAGACCGACAAGTCTGGCATACCCAACAAGCTCCCCGGTTATAGCCGTGGAACACGTGAGGCATTGTTAACTTATGATGAGTATGCTATTGATTTCAACCTCATAGTTCGTCTGATTGAGACAATAGCTTCCGACCCACGGTTGAGTCATTTCAGTACTGCTGTCCTAGTCTTTCTTCCTGGTATTGCCGAGATCCGACAGCTCAACGAGATGCTTATTGTGCACCCCTCCTTTGATGCGAGTTGGTACATTTACCCACTTCATTCTACAATCTCAAGTGAGGATCAGCAAGCTGCATTCCTTATACCACCCCCGGGTGTACGCAAAATTGTTCTCGCAACAAATATCGCCGAAACAGGAGTGACTATTCCAGACATCACTTGTGTCATAGATACAGGAAAGCACAAGGAGATGCGATTCGATGAGCGTAGACAACTGTCACGATTGAGCCAATCCTTCATCTCCAGAGCAAATGCAAAGCAACGCCGTGGCCGTGCTGGACGTGTTCAAGAAGGGTTGTGTTACCACCTATTTACAAAATATCGTCATGACACTCTCATGGCTGAACAGCAGACGCCGGAAATGCTACGACTATCTCTGCAGGATCTCGTGATGCGCACGAAGATTTGCAGATTGGGCGATATTGAAGCAACTCTAACCCAAGCTCTCGACCCACCATCCTCCAAAAACATCCGACGCGCAATTGACGCTCTCATAGAGGTTGATGCACTCACACCCGGCGAAGATCTCACGCCTCTTGGGCGCCAAATAGCGAGGCTTCCATTGGATGCACATCTAGGGAAATTGGTACTTCTTTCAAGTACGTTTGCTTGTGTCGACATTGCAATTACTATAGCAGCAATTTTATCGTCAAAGTCGCCCTTCTTGACACCTTTTGGGGCAAGGCAGCGTGCTGAAGTCGCTCATCTATCCTTCAAAAAGGGTGATTCAGATCTTTTAACAATGTACAACGCCTACCAAGCCTGGAGAAAGGTTTGTATGATACCTGGGCGACCCGAAACCCAATTTTGCCACAAGAATTTCCTGAGTGCTCAGAACCTAGGCAATATTGAGGATCTCAAAGCGCAACTCCTTTCATCGCTTGTGGAGGCAGGCTTCCTGCAACTTTCGCCAGAGGAACGACGTGTTCTGAGCCGCTATCGCAGTACTACACGTAACCGCATGTTTGTAGAGGTTCCAGCACGATATAACATCAACTCTGGCAATGACCTTCTCGTTAATTCTCTCGTCACAGCTGCTTTCTATCCAAAGATATTGACAAGAGATGGAAAAGGATGGCGCAACATCTCTAACAACCAGACTGTCAGGCTAGCGCCAACATCCGTAAACAAAGGTGCCGATACCGCAGGTTTCCTCTCCTACTACCACATCATGCAGTCCAGCAATAAGCTGTACAACGCCCACTCAACCTCCATCGCCCATCCGCTACCGATGGTGCTCATGGCAGCCGCAGACGTAGACTTCAAGCTACATGCTGGTGTGATGAGTCTCACGGGCAATGTTTTACGATTTGCAGTTCGAGACGGCAGAGACGCAGTCGCACTAAAGGTGCTGAGACGTCGAATCAAGGAGATCCTGGCAAACTGTTGGAAGAACCCTGCACGACAGCCCAGTGAACGCGAAAAGGAGTGGTTGCATTTGTTCCATAAGATTTTCCAAGAGAAATTCGAAAAGGAGGAGAAGGTTAGAGAGCGCGCTAGTGGGAAGGCGAGATGAGCGGAATGGCTTGATCACAAATGCACAAGGCGTTTTCAGGTGCTGGGCCTTGTGCTCCCCTGTCGCAGAAGCCATTCAGCTACTCCTGAAATCGGGGCATGCATCTCACTGTGTAGTCATGGATCTAGATATGACTGGACTATAGCAACAACCTACCACATCCTGCCACATCATAAAGCCAGTTGTAAATTTGCGTCACGGCTTTCGTTCTCTGATCAGCGTGGTTGACACGTTGGGTTCGTCAAGTGCCGTCAAGGAGCTGCATCAACTAATCCCGAGGACACGGCGTCATATCTGAAGCCATGAAGAATGCGTGTAGGCGACGACGTGACGAGAAACGTACCGGGGCTTGCGAGTGCAGAGGATGTATGGCGTCTTCCTGCGAAAGAAAGACGATCTACGTATCAAGAGTGAAGTGAGGAGACGGCCGATGCCAGCGTGCGTGAATCTGTTACCTTGGGCTCGAGTTGGCATCTCACTCTCCACAAGGTAGATGCCCTGGTGTTTCTTCACTTGGTAACTGGGGACACAGACTCAGCAAACCAGTCGAGCTTCGAGTTCTCCGATTCATCACTTGATATGCGTAATAAGTTTACCGCTGTTATTGGGCTGCTATAGCTTTTCTACGGAAGTGATGAATAGAGTCTATCTACATGCATATCGAAGCCGTCGTACCTCGTCATTTTCGGAAGAAGGGGTCGTCATCAAAGAGAAATGAGCAAGAGTTGTCTTACTTGTGGCTGTGGCTGCGCCTGCCCCAGCGCGCTACGGTACCGAGTCCAGGAGCTTATAATACGTCAGCCTCAACGCCAGATTCGTAACACTTGTGACTTTTCCCGCAGCATCGAAATTGAAAATAAACTCATCGAGTGGCAGCGACCCATACGTCGTGCTCGTCACGCCAATCCACGATCCGCAATCGGTAGAAAAGAGATGGGACCCCATGGTTAAGCCGCTCGTGTCTTCGAATACAGCTTTCCAGGATTGATTCTTGCCGCCGTTGGCCGTCTTGGATTCAAGCTGCGTGTAGTAAAGTCGCGCTTCGGGTTGGCCCAATCTACTGTCCACGCCGCTCTGCAGCCGGATTGCCATCTCAACCATGTCGGTGCCGTTGCTTGTCCAGGGGCTGATACCTAGGCCGGGCTTGTTGGGATCCGTGCTGATGGTGAGCCAGGAGTCCTCTGGGTTTTGTGTGGACCGGGCGACGTAGGTACCACTGTAGAGATTGTCTGCCTCATCGCGTGCGACGGCATCGTAGGCGGGAATGAGCATGGAGCCAAGGAGATCCGCAGTGAGGAAGTTGTTTAGTATGGCGTCCGGCTTGCCGGCGACCATGATGGTGAATCCGAGGTTGAAGTCGCGAAGAAGGGTCAGGAATGATGTGTATCGGCGGAAGGTGCCTGCTTTGGTAAAGACACTTAGCGTGCGATGCGGTTGCGTTGATTTTGAGAGCTGGATCCTGCGAATTCCCCAGGGTGCCCCGATGGAGGCGGCGTAGTCGGAGGCGAATGATATGGGGTTTAACCAGCGGCGCGTGAGGGCAGGCCGGATCAGCTTGGAAGAGAGTATCGCTCGGCCAATGGTAGAGAGATCGTTGGGCGAAGAGTACATGTTTCCACCGCTATACATTCTTCTCGTTAGCGGTCTTTTGTCGCATGGCAATCGAGATAAGACGGTACTGACGGGTTTCCATCGCCCAGACTAGCACCCCAGTACGTGTCCTCGACGGACCCAGGAATAATTCCGACGGAGGCGGGCGCGTTATCGTAGTAGGTACGGTTCAGTCCCAGGGGTCCGATGATGCGGTCTTGAATGATGTCGGCAAATTTCTTCTTGGTCAGACTTTCCAGCGCATAGGCCAAGATTTGGTAGCCGATATTCGAGTAAGTGGCCGTCTGCCATGGTGGAAAGGAAGGGAACATGCGCTCTAGACCGGCGAAGAATTCTGCATAGAGAAACACCGCGTTAGTTTCCTTCGTCCACAACTAAAGCGATCCATTATCTACCTTGTCTGGAGCAAAGAGGCCATACTCCGCAGGGAGGTACCTCAGCATCAGGTAAAGGAGAAAACCCTTTTAGCCACGCTTTTGGAATATCCTTGGTTTCCGTTATTTCCCCCAATATGCCATCTGGAAGTTCATTAGTCCCGGTGCTAGAAGTAAAGAAGACTACTCACAGTCGCGTCCAATCCCAGAAATTTGCGCCGCCAGTGACGCTATTGTCACATCATCCCACGCCGTCTCTCGAACAGCGTCGAAATTTTCCCCAGCAGTCCGGTTGGAGTATCTGACCAGCTCGGGAAGAACCTGGGTAATAGGAATATTCCAGTACTTGTCCCCGATCTCTGCGAGAAATGCCAAAACAGTCAAGACCTTGGATACGCTTCCCAAGCGATACACAGTGTCTCCATCAACCTTGCTAACTCCCACGTTATTCACAGGCAAATCATGTGCAGTGCCGTGGCGTTCCCAGAGAATCGGCGGCCCTGGGTTTGTTGAGAAGACCTGTACAGAATACGAAAAGCTCTTAGCGCCTGAGCGATTGCTGTCATCGATGAATTTGAATACACCCGTGAGTTGGACCAGAGCTCGTTTCCAGATCGGGTGCTCAGCTAGTCGCTGCGGAGGCGGAAACTCAGGACCGAGCAGAGGGCAGTTGGGCGAGGCGATGGCACTCAATGGAACGCTAGCCAGCGCAAAAAGCCCAGAAATCGTATACCATGATGCCTTCATGATGTAGGATGAACAATAAGTGAATGGAATCGACCCCAAGGTCTTAAAGGAGTGAAACTTTTGCAACACAACAATGGACACAACGATTTGCAGTCACCTTCACCTATACTTCAAAGAACCCTTAATTTGCAAGGGAGTCAAATGCATTCTTCATGATAAAAACCCGCAGGCATGACATTCTCCGTCGCGTCCTCTGGAGCGAGCGCATCTTGCCAGAGGTGTTCCATGGGACACTCCTTGCATGTGGTCAAAAAGTTGTATCTATTCAAGATGCTGCCATATGAGTTATGTACGAACGTGGCATTCCGAGGATGCGTGACCAAAGGATATTAAAAGTGGAATGAGTACGCGTACACTGGGACTTGGTTACACAACTTACGTACCTCAAATTCGAATTGCTGACTTCTCAATCAACACATTGATTAACGCACAGGAAATAACGGCTTCTCTGATCAAGGATTTTTTTTAGCCACCAGGATGGCAAATCTATCAAATGCCCAACTCTTGACATTGGCACATCTGCCAGTAGATTCCCCTCTGGCTAAACAAACTTGGGTGATTCCCCTTCTCCACAACCCTGCCCTGATCTATTACAAATATTACGTCCGCTTTCTGTACTGTGGCAAGACGGTGTGCAACGACAATCATAGTTCGTCCTCGCCCACTATGTTCGAAAACAGCTTGAAAGTCCCTCTCTGACTCTGAGTCAAGGTTGCTAGTTGCTTCATCGAGCAGCAGCACCGCTGGGTCGCGGATCAGGGCTCGCGCAATCGAGATACGCTGCTTTTGGCCACCAGAAAGTGATACTCCACTTGCCCCAACATCCGTGTCATAACCAAGAGGCAGAGATGTGATGAATTCGTGGATTCCCGCATCGCGACATGCCTGGTGAAGTAACGCTTCATTCGTGACCTCTTCCATACCTAGCAAAATGTTCTCACGAATCGTGCCGCGAAACAGGTACGGCTCCTGGGCTACCAGACTCATACGCCGACGTAGCACTTTGAGTGGAATCGCCGCAATCTCCTCATTGTTGTAGCGAATACTACCCCTTCGTGGTTCGTAGAAGCGTTCTAGAAGTGAGATTACTGTGGTTTTGCCGCTACCGCTGGTGCCGACAATGGCTGCAAAGTCCCCGTGACGAATTCTGATCGAGAGGCCTTGCAGAACGGGGGTGTTGCGTGAAGGATATGTAAACCAAACATTTTCAAAAGCGATATCGGCACCTTTCCATATGAAAGTTGTTGGAATGAACCAGCGTTGAGTCTCGTGGAAGCGCGCCGAAACTGTATTCTCGTCCTCGGTATCACTGACACGCATGAGTCGTATGCGATGCGCAGCTGCAGAGACCTGTGCAATGTCTGGACTCGATTAGCAGGAGACATAAATGTGGTGCGAAGATAGCCTACTGGGACCAAAACTTAACCACTGGCCAGCGGCTAGACTTCCCTGGATGATGGCAAGATATACAACGAGGAAATTAAAAGCCAGGATTTCGAAGCGGGAAAGAAGCATGCCGCCGTACCTTTTGACTGTTACGAGCTGTTTCTTGTAGGAGTTTTTGCTGACAACGTACCACAATGCGAACGCCATGCAAAGTAATACTAAACTATCACTTGCGGCGAAAACGACGCATGAAAAGCGGGCGATTCTCCATGCTCTATTTATATGATCTGTTAGGAGCTTGGCGTACCTCTGACAAACTGCACGCTCGAGCGTTAAGCTTGTGACGGTCCGCATAGCGCCAATGGCTTCTGTGGCAAAGCGGGCACTTTCTGCAAATACTTCGTTGTTTCTTGCTTCAAATCTGATCTCATGTCGGACGCGATACCAACCTCCCGCAAGAATGATGGGCAGCGAAGACCCGATTACAATGAGGGCAAATTTCCAATGGAACAACAGTGCGACAGTGACGCATCCTATCAAACCAAAGATGGAAATTAGCACCATGACCATGTTGCTTCCGAGGAGTTGTTGCAATTGAACCGGATCGCTTGCTAGACGTGCAGTCAGATTGCCGATGGAATTGTCGCGTTCATCAAAGAAAGATACCCTCTTGGTGATGATATTTCTAAAGTACTCCTTACGGTAGGCAGCGACCGTACGCTACAGTGATTAGTACACAAAGATGAAGAGTGGTAATTTATGATACGAGGTCACCTACCACTGACACGCCGTTGGAAACCCACCCAAGCACCGAGTAACTCAGCCCCGTACCTACTGCGACGACGAGTAGCATCATGCAAAGAAATATGATCGAAGTGTAGACCGCATCTATAGGATATGAGAAGGAAGATATCAGTCGCCCAAAGAGGTACGCTTGAAGAGGACTACTGGCTGATGACAAGTTGTTAGGGCCGTGTGACGGATCGTATCTTGCAATTTTTGCTCACCTGCAGCGCCCATCGCGGCTGCAACCAAAACCAAGTATCCTATCCAGTTTCTCTTCTGCTCGATCAGTAACATCGTGAAGCTTCTCGAGATGCTTGGGGTGATTTGTCGGGCTGGGGCTTCTAGCTCTTCAACAGCAGTGGTTTCGGACTCAACCATGGTCTCGCAACTGTCCTTCTCCCTCAGCCACTTCTCTCGAAGAATTGCTTGCTCTGCTCTTTCTGCCTCCCCGATCCTCTCTTCCCAAGGCAATTGGGTTTCCTGATTTCCTACCTTGCTGGATATTTGTTGTGCGTTTACTAGTTTCTCATACATTCCGCCTTTCCACGAGAGAAGACTGATATGGTCACCGGTCTGTACCACTTGGCCATTGGCTACTACCACAATCTGATCTGCGTTTTTGATCGTCGAAAGTCGATGTGCGATGACGATTGTCGTGCGATACTGTGCCGCGTTATCGAGAGCAGCTTGCACGATCCGCTCACTGGTGACATCTAGCGCACTGGTTGCTTCATCAAAGATCAGAATCTTGGGTTGGCGTACGATAGCTCGGGCGATAGCTATTCTTTGACGTTGCCCGCCGCTGAAGTGGAGACCTTTGGACCCGACAAGAGTAGAGTAACCCTGTGACGACAATTAGTCCTCATAACTCACGGCGTTGTTGGCAATGCAGACCTGTGGAAGCTTGAGTATGAACTCGTCAGCGTAGGCTTCCCTGCAAGCCTGCTCTACCAGGCATTTCTTTCGATCTTCGTGCGCATACTCCCATTCAGTCCCGACAAGTCCATGCTCTACATTCTTGTATATGGTATCGTCGAACAAAAACGGCTCTTGTTGAACGAAGCCAATTCGAGAACGCCACCAATAGAGGTCAATCTCATTGAGATTGGTATTGCCAATTTTAATAGTACCGTTTCGAAGATATTGAGCAATAGGATCACTACCGCCAAGTTCGTACCAGCGCTGAAGGAGTGCTACAACTGTACTTTTTCCTGAACCGCTGGGACCAACGATTGCTGTCGTTTTACCTGCAGGTATCGAAAGTGTCAAGTTTCTTAATACTTTCACATCATGTCGCGTAGGATATGCGAAATTTACATTCTCCAATGTGATGTCATCGTCTGAGAATGCAATGTCGCCTTTCGATCCGGCGCTTGACGGCTTAGGTGCATCGATAATCGTGAAAAATATGGAAGCGGCGCTTATTGCATTGAATACAGAGGTTAACGGAACTGACACGGCAGATATATGAGCCAGCATTGTCATGACTGACATGAGAACGCTTAAATGGATAAGCTATTGATGATAGGACTGAAGGGAAGAGTACTTACACTACTAGCTTCTCCATGCTGATAGATTGTGGTCTTGAATACAGCTTGACAGCAAACCAAAAGCATAACGCGAAAGTACTAGTATTGTTAGCTAGCTCACTCGTTTCTTTGAATTACCTACGCATATGTTGCGAAAAACACTAGATAATGTCAATGGCCTGCTTATCCGTGACGTGTTGGCGGCAACATACCTGGTGCGTGTTGCACAGCCAACACAGGCGACAAGGCCTGACTCATCGCCGTGATCCGGTCGACAAGCTTGTTATATTTTTCCATGATTTGGAGTTCAGCTCCACATGCAGCAATCATCTTGATACCTGAAAGCGCTTCAGCTGCCGCACCTGCTGCCTCCCTCTCAACTTCTTGCACTTTGGCGTATCTTTTCGTCACTCGAGGGGTCATGATATGATACCAAAGTGCAATGGCTGATACGCCGCTTGCCGTGACTAATGTTAGTTCCCAGCTGAAAATGCAACCTACTATGAGTGCAACAATTATTACGGCTAGTGCCTGTATCAATGACGAGAGCCGTTCAGATATACCTAATTGTAGGACGTTCGCAGTAGTTGTGATGATAGCCGTCGTCTGGCCTGGCGGAAGTGCATCTAACGTGGAGATAGGCTGCTGGAGAAGGGCTTGGAGATAAGCAAGTCGAATATTTGCGGAGATGCGAAGACTTGTGATGCGAAATCCGAGCTGCACTGGTTAATTCGACAACATTCAAGATAGATACTGAGTTTAACCCACAATTGCCACGTATGCTAAGGCGAAGCGACCGATGAATAGGTATATTATGTATAAACTTTGCACCGATTAGTGCGCGTTCAATGCAGGTCTCGGATCATATGACAGACACGTATCTGTTGATGACTCCCATGAAGGCTTTTGACATGTCGTGCTTCGATAGAGACCCCATTGATGCAGTATCAAAGCTTTTGAGGAGACGAGCTTAGGTTAGTGTTAGCAGGCTTCAAGTATTATTGAGAAGTACAGACCGAAAAGGATATTCATGAGCGGCAACGTGGCTCCGACGCACACCGATGCTATGAAAGAGATGGATAGAAGAAGTCGATCTCTCAACCCCGAATACGATAGAATTCTCTACTTCCTGTCAGAATATACCGATGGGCGAAGCTGATTGAAAATACCAAGATAATTTTTGCATTGTTCCCCGCACCGAAGAGCCATGGCAGTGACTTCTTCGACAATATCGGCCACCGAAGCCGTTTCCAAAGATGGGAGTACATTACTTGAAACTCTGGAAAAACGAAGAATGAGATAAAGAGAGCTGTAATGGGCTGCCTGTGCGGGAGGAACGACTAAGCTAACATCTGCCTAAGTCGCGTTTCACTACCGCTGCTCTTCCAATAAGGGCGATGCTGATTCTCAATATCGTGGTCCAAGATGTCAGTTCAGCTGCAGAGTGCTACCTAGGTAGAATCTACCAACGTAATACCTGCTGACCACAGGTTGTCAAGGGTAACGCGTGGCCAAAGGAATTAGTGACGACGCAGTGGATTCGTACTGTCTTGGCGATGTAGGTAGGTGCCACACTACATCTAGAAAGAATGCACTCGAAAACGCATCATCTGATTGGCTTATGTTTAGCATTGGTCAGGGAATGGCTGATGCAAGCATTCCACGACCCGTAGGCGGCGTAAGGAGAAGTATCCAAAGCAAATCCATTGTCATCAAGGTAGAGCGACAGACGTTTCCATTGAATTTTGCCCAATACAGATCATGTGAATGATAACCTCATTCACACATGTAAGAAAAAAGTATCTCATCAGCATGACATGACGCTTTTGTTCATTTCATCGATCATACCGCGAACAGCGTCTCCTAGCTCTTTGACCATGTCCTTGTGGCGCGGGAGAGTGTGTCCCTTACCGTGGTCAAATATGGAAGCTGTATCCGGGTTGCACACGTTGTAGAGCGCGATGTTTCCATGAAGATATGGGTCTAATGAGCCGACTGGGTAGTATTGTTAGTTCAGGTCTCTAATGATGAAGGACAAGATCTTACTGATATGACAAGTGAAGACATCAATCGTCAGATCACTCTCATCCGCAAGGACAAGCCCATCAAGGGTAGGCTTCATCGGCGGCCAGCCACCAAAAAACAATGCACACTTGAACATGGGACGCCTTCCCTCGTTGACTTTACGAACCTGCTCGTGAAGCAAGAGAGTACCCGCTATCGTGGCGCCTTCTGAGTAACCGAGAATCCCATCAAATGGACCCTCCCGTTCCATGATTTCATAGAGATATTCCAAGGTTCTTTTGGCGCTGGCATCTGTCTTGGCTACTCCGTAGGTCATAAGCTCTCGCATCGTCATCTCGGGTGTTTCGAGCTGCGGAAAATCTCGAATGCGTTCGATGACATCGGTCGTGTCGGCATCAGCTTCTGAAGGGACAATGAACCGATAGTAAGGAGCTCCACCAAAGAAGTCTTCGTATCCAGGTGGTGGGACTACCTCGTAAGGCCCCTGAATGAAATGGAACTCAACTGCTCCATCAGACTCAAGCTCTTTGATCAATGGAGCCAGCTGGACTTTGAATTTCTACCTGTCGTTAGTGGTAGACACCCTGCGATTATTATTGATACCTATACCTCAATGCTTCCATACGCCCCAGGCAAACACAAAAACCTCATTGCGGCTAGTAGTAAAACTCGTGTACCGACTATCACTACGCAATTACTCGTCAAGTGTCAATGATAACCGACTACCATCGGCAGGTAAAAAGATCAAACAGCGGATGCAAATACGAGGTTCGTCTGACACGATAGCCTTATCTGTTGGCAATGTAGCTTTACTGCTACTAAGCCTCGACGTTGGGTACGTTGTTAGTGAGGAATGCAGATGGGCAATGGACCAGGGGGTAGGAGTTGCTGTCTTCTAACCGAACAAATCCGGGATCAGCGCAAAGACGATTTGTGAACAACAGAATGTGCTTTGCAAAAAGCGATCTGCCAGAATCTCGAAATTTACTTTAATTGAACATTAGTTTAGAAGGGAAAATGCTAACGCACCAACGCACCCCCTGACACGTAGTAATGTATCACCTGCTGCGGAGGAGACACCAACTGTTACACGAGATCAACCCATTCATTCGACGGCACCTCTTCCGCGGAATGCCAACCTCTACCTAGGTACTATCATCTAGCTAAAACAATAGATGGATCAGAAGAAGTACGGGGCCGCGCGCGTTGTGTGACCTCCCATCTTGTGCCACATGGTTGACAGGACCAATACAACATTCTTCACTTGCCTCAGGATTCCCATAACCCGCTTCTTGCTATTCGCGCAATCCATTATCAGCGGTTCCTGGTGAGTTCACTCGTGCGGATTCCCTGCCTGGTCTCAAAGTAGTCTTTTGTGATGCAGCGATATGTCACCCCCTGGACAAGGCACTTCGTACGTACACCTACACCAATCTCTGGGATAGCGCCACGCATTAAGTCACTGTTATCTTTTGTTGAATAGGAAAAACACGTCACGAAGCCAGTTTTGGACATCTCTTCAGTGACTCGGAGCCTTGGAATGACGAGAGCGGAATTCTTGTCAGGTAATTGGGTCTCGTTTGGCTCCCTTCCTGCAGGCCGTTGAATCGTTGAAGATACATCGAGATTGGCGTTTTGGGTC
>Ga0182211_1000451_pt1 | contig 13043 bp, 13 predicted proteins | sample G5R1MG_20_FD_129660 | JGI IMG/M metagenome (GOLD analysis project Ga0182211, IMG submission 129660) | Switchgrass phyllosphere microbial communities from Michigan, USA - G5R2_MAIN_03OCT2016_LD1 MG | ecosystem: Host-associated > Plants > Phyllosphere > Phylloplane/Leaf | place: USA: Michigan... | reverse complement strand
CAACTGCACCCTTCCCCCATACCTCAGCCACCTGCCGCGCCCCCTCTCTCCCCAGGCTTGGCGTTATCTCTCATAGCTCGCGTACCGGCTAAGCCACAATGGCGCGCGGTCGCCCTGCGCGTGCTACGGCTGCTCGGCGCACCAGCACGCCTGTCCGCAGCGCAACATCGCACCAAGATACGGACGAAGACATGCAGGACGTCGCAGACTCACGCGACGACACTCCCAAGGAAGACGACAAGGAAGATAACAAGACAGACGACAAGGCAGATGACAGGGAAGACGAGGAAGAGGACGCTGGCTCGGCCGCCCAGGGCAGCGACGAGGAAGCCGCGCCCTCTGAGCGCTCGCCCTCGCCCGTTATCATCCAGCCCTTCCCGCGCAAGAAACGCCTCGGCCGACCGCCTAAGAACCGCCCGCCAGACTGGAATGTCATCGAGGGCGACAACTCCGAGGGCGGCACTCCCATCAAGCGCAGGCGTGGACGGCCCTCGGGCGCAGGCCGAGGACGCCCGCCGAAAGGTGGTCCATCGCAGAGCACGCGTGTCCCCATCGATAAGGAGGGCACTATGATGGATGTCGTAAACGACGAAGTCGACCTGCCCGAAGACAAAGAGGGCGAAGAAAAAGTTGACAAAATGGGCAATCTGCTGGGCGGCCGTGATTATCGGGTGCGCGTATTCACCATCAAGGGCCGAGGCGACAGGCAGTACATGTTGTCGACGGAGCCAGCCCGTTGTTGTGGTTTTAGGGACAGCTATCTCTTCTTCACAAAGCACATGAAGCTCTTCAAGATCATCATAGACGATGCTGAAAAGCGTGACCTGATCGATCGCGAGCTCATTCCTCACTCGTATAAGGGTCGCGCTATTGGTGTCGTCACTGCACGCTCTGTATTTCGAGAGTTTGGTGCACGAATCGTTATTGGTGGCAGAAGGGTTATCGATGATTACTACGTAACAGCAGCAAAAGAACGAGGGGATGTTCCAGGCGAGCTCGTCGACCCCAACGACCGATTGCCAGCCCCTGGAGAGGCATATAACAAGAATCAATACGTCGCCTGGCACGGCGCAAGTAGCGTTTATCATACTAGCGCTCCTAGTGCTCCATTGGCCAATGGCAAGCCTATTCCAGGGAAACGAAAGGTCAACATTACCTCTGCCAACTGGCAATTTGAGCACGGTCGTGCAGCAAGGTAGGCCTCAACCTTCATGTTAAACGTCCTCATGACCTACACTAATTCGGGCAGTCGTTTCAACTCGAATCTTTCTCAGCAACGAAGGGCGAACATGGAAGGCTCTTATGACCCGCACACCAACTTGATGCACTACTCAAAAGTCACCCAGCCGACACACGCACGCTGGGAAGAAGTGGCTTCTACGGAAACTGATGTGCCTGTGTACGTCCGCCGGAAGTACCTTGTAGTGGATTCGATTTTCCAGCAACCCCCGTTCGCCGGTCTGGGGATACCTGGACCAGATGGCAACTTTATCGATGTTGGGATCAACGGCCTGCCAGATCTTGACGATGAGGATAAGCAGCATATGAAGCCAGAAGAAGTAGATGCATTCGCCTACCTCAAGTGTGAAGAGCTGGAGTGGAAGAGCCAATGGGGAGGTGAGAACACTGATGGAGCACGCGCAAAACCAAAAATCGGATTCGTCGGTGTTCCGGTATAATAGCTGGACTCATAGCTCCGACCGAAAAGCAGTGCTGAAGAGCACGAAATATTAGGTCGACATCCGCTCACTGGGGTTGTACCCAACATTGCTAGTCATTCTAATTGTATACCCCGCTTTGTCCAACCAATTCCTACAGTCTGAGACATGAAAACATAATCCAAGTACAGCGATTTCCGTATTCAACTCAGCACTCAGGAAGCGATTTACGTGGAGCAACATAGCCGCAGACTTCTTGATACTTGTAGTATTCTTCCACGATGATGTCCCCGCGTATCTGCCTCCCCAAACCAGAGCCGTCATTTTCAATCTGGTTCATCTCTTACACTATTCTGAGCACAAGTCTGTCATCTGTTGTAGGCGTGCAGGTCTATACGCGTACAATAATAGCCAGAGGTAAAATTGTAGATGGGCAATTTTTCCTGACCGAAAATCGATAAGGTGTTTGTTGATTGGCTGCCTAGTCTTCTTTGTTGTCATGCTGACGCTGGACTCGGATCTGGGATGTGAAGGATGCTGATAGCGCAACGAATATCAAGGCAGAAAGGATAGAAACTTCTGCCATACTTGACGAGGGGTGAACATATAGTCTAAGAATCACTTTGAAAGATATAGTATAGGCAAGAGTGGTATTGGTCGGACTAGGTCTAGCACCGGTGGATGCTTTGTTGGAAATCTTTAGACTTTTCTTTCATAACAATTGAGTTGACCAACCTCCGGATCTTCATTCTTATTCTCAACGCTTCATGGCGCACGCGTGGATTACGAAGTTCAAGCACCTGCTCGACCATTGGAGAAAGTTTAGAGAAGGACGGGCTTCTACACAAGCACTCACATCCCATGACCACTCAGGCATTTACTTCAAAAATAACCCGGACCAACGACATGATGGGTCCGCTCCCTTGGAGGCCGACAACACTTTACCACCAAGTTCTCATCGACGCAGTCATGACCTGATTCCCCATCCAGCAGACGCACGCGCACAACCACTCAGATCTTCTCTGTTTCCGCCTCGTTCAGACACCACTACCTCACCCACCCCCCTCAAAAACGTCCAACAAGACAAAGCCGTGCAGCCCCGTCGACGCATGCTATCCCATACGCCATCTGAGCACTTCAACCACACTCTCCCCACCACTCATCCGCGTATCCCAGTCATAGTAATCACCTGTCCGTCTACCATATCCACCGTCTACCCCGACAATGTCTCGCCGCTTATATCGCCTATCTTGCCTGCACTCCCGCGTCTCGATACACAAATTCCGAGACAAACACAATCACAGCTCCAACGATTCCGTCGACCACACCCAGATTCGCGCCAACTGTACCATCCTTCGCGCCCTGCACCCCGTCCACCAAGACAGCTCCGCAAACCACGGCCCAACTCGAGACCACTTGGCCATGAGGCAGCCAGCCTAAGCTCGACCTCCTCTCCTTGCAGGCGTATGGCTTTCAGGAAATTGGAGGTGGAAGGAAACTTAAGGGGCGGTGAGATGAGTGCTTATAAGGGGGCTGTTGAGGGGGCTGAGGGTGAGGAGAAGGCGACGGACAAGAGGAGGGCATTGCATATTTCTAGTCCAATACCAGGAAGTTTTTCACACGTGGATGGGGCGTTTTTGGGTAGGAATGGCGAAGATTGAACACTAGGGGGACTGCTGTGTGTGTGAAAGTTTGATTTACCGGCTGGATTCGTACTGAGCCAGACCATTGTATCGGGAACGACGAATGAGGGTGTATTGCGCGTGCACAATCCGGGAGGTCCGACACGATCTAGGCCGAGCACCATTCGAATTCATGCTGGCGATATTCAGGGTAGGCCTTGGACCTTAATTACTAGTCTTAGACTCTTGGTAGTCTGGTTATGGTGTACTGCGCACGGACTCCCAGCCACCAAACCCAACCACCATGATTTCCAGCCTTCAATCAAAGTACGCAACACATCGGCGCGATGGCGGTCTTATACGAGTATGTGCCTCGTGCTTCTTCTTATTCTCCTGCCTTCTGTCAGTACAGAATAGTCAGCAGCAGTCACATATTGTATTCGTTTGACTGTCAGCTCTCGTCAACACCACCCATCAACACCATCAACACCATCAACACCATCAACACCATCAACACCATCAACACCATCAACACCATCAACACCATCAACACCATTATACCGCTATACATCAAGACCCCCAGATTTCATCATGCTTTTCAACACAAAGAAAATCACAGTGGCGACACTCTTATCTACACTCGTCAGCGCCCGGCCTCTCGATAACCGCGACATTATTCCTCGCAACAAAAGCTATGAAGTTGTCAACGTCAGCGGCGGCTCGACACCCGCTCCAGAACCTCTGGTAATCATTTCGACTCAGACGGTTGAAGTGATCAAGCCCGGGCCAACTGGAGAAGCTCCTGCGATCGTCACGAATCCAGCAATATCCACCCCAGCATCCACCCCATGTGCGCCGTCAAGTACTAGCGCGTCAAGTACCGGCATAAAAAGCAGCAGCGCGATACCGAATGAAACGCCAAAGCCGGTAATTGTCATCATCTCAGTACCTGATGATGGGCCGTACTATGACGATGGCATGTGGCATACTCGGTACCGTGTCAAGACGTCTGAGGCTGCTGCTGTCGCGACCCCCTCCAGCCCTTCGAGTCCGCCAGTGTTGGAAACGCCTGCACTACCGTACAATGCGACGATGTAAAAAGCTTGCAACAAAATACGACATGATTGGGAGAAGGATGTTTATGATTCTGTAATGCCTGGTCAGACTGAATTGCACGGTCGGCAAGGAGTTGGTAGTTAATAGTAGAGAGATGGACATACGCAATGAATGGCAACGGCAGCGGGACCCCTTTGGACGGCGTTTGGTAGTGCGCCAATAGAGAATTGCACATCGGCTGGGATCTGCACATGTATTAATCAATGTATAATGATAGAAATCAAATCAACCCATGTATTGAATATGTTTGGCTCAGGCGATTTGAATTGGGAATCGACGATGACGCAACCCGCAAAGCCGTTACATCCCTGCGCGTTCGGCCGCCCGGCTTGGCGAGGCGCGGGACATGGCGGCGGTGCCTGGAGCCGCCGTAGCAGCAACAGCAGCAGCTCTGCACCCGCCCGGAGTGCCCGCCTGCATACCGCCCACCACCAATGGCGTCGCCGCCCCCAGTTGAAGACCAGGCCCGGCTGCTCGAAGATGCGCTCGCCGTGGTGCGCCAGCAGACGCTGCTTATGCGGCGCTGCCTCGAGACGCCGGGCAAGCTGATGGATGCACTCAAGTGCAGGTACATGCCACACGCCCGTCACCAACGAGGCCATGGAGCGTTGCTCAGGGCAGATGCTGACGCAAAGATGTACACAGCTCCACCCTTGTTTCCGAACTACGCACCAGCAGCCTCGGCCCCAAACAGTACTACGAGCTCTATATGGCCGTCTTCGATGCCCTGCGCCATCTAGCTGTTTACCTGCGCGAGAACCACCCCGTAAACCACCTTGCCGACCTGTACGAACTCGTACAGTATGCCGGCAACATTATCCCCCGTCTGTACCTCATGATCACCGTCGGCACCGTCTACATGGCCATTGACGATGCGCCTGTCAAGGAGATTATGAAGGATATGATGGAGATGAGTCGCGGCGTCCAGCATCCTATCCGTGGCCTATTCTTACGCTACTATCTTGCCGGCCAGGCACGCGACTGCCTCCCCTCGGGCGACGGCGATGGCCCCGAGGGCAACTTGCAGGATTCGATCAGCTTCATCCTCACCAACTTCGTCGAAATGAACAAGCTGTGGGTGCGCCTACAGCACCAGGGCCACTCGAGGGAGCGCGAGCAACGGACCAAGGAGCGCCAGGAGCTGCAGTTGTTGGTCGGCAGCAACCTTGTCCGGCTGAGCCAGCTGGTCGATCTCGACAATTACAAGAAGATCCTGAACACTCTCTTGGAGCAGATTGTGCAGTGTCGCGATGTCCTGGCCCAGGAGTACCTTCTCGAGGTTGTCACCCAAGTGTTCCCCGACGAGTTCCACCTACACACCCTCGACCAGTTTCTCTCTGCCGTCGCTCGCCTGAATCCCCACGTAAACGTCAAGGCCATTGTAGTGGGCCTCATGGACCGCCTTTCCTCATACGCACAAAGAGAATCCGAGTCGGAGAGCCTAGAGCAGCGCAAGAAGACAGAGGAAGAGTCAATAGCCAAGCTCCTCGAGGAAATGCGGATAGCAAAGGAGAAGAAGGTGGAAGGACCAGATTCAGGGCCAGCGCAGCAAAATGGAAATTCCACCGAGCCCCAAGCAGACGCAGACGGGGATTCGGCTGTGTCATCAATCACGGCCGTATCAGTAGCAGACACGGAAACCGCGCAAACGGCAGAAACCGCCGAAACCGAGTCTACGACTGAGGAGGTTGCTGTCGAAAAGAATCGGGGGATTCCGAATAATGTCAAGCTATTCGAAATCTTCCAGGAGCAAGTGCAGACGCTCGTCAAGATGCAGCGGTTACCCATACAAGATACTATCGGGTTACTTGTGTCGCTGGCAAATCTCGCGTTGTAAGCATGGAAAGTGCACGTTGAAAGATTGTACTAATTATTTCAGAAACATTTACCCCGAACGGCTCGACTACATTGACCAAGTACTGACCTTTGCGAACCAAAAGGTCACCGAATACCAAAACAGCGCCGACCTTCATTCGCAAGCTACCCAAAGCCAGATTCTTAGTCTCCTTCTCTCCCCTATTAAAACCTATGTTTCACTATTTACTGCACTTGCATTGCCAAATTACATCCCTCTTTTACATTCTCAGCCATATCCGACCCGCAGAGCTGTAGCAGGTGAAGTTGCGAGGAGTTTAATGCGAAACAAGACCTACATTACCTCGATTGAGAATCTCGAAAGTGTCTTAGAGATTCTCAAGGTCCTCATCCGGGAGGGCATTCAACAAGCTCAAGGATACCCCGGCGGACCCATACAAAGACGAGCACAAGAGACGGAGGAGACTATTGAAGAGCAGGGATGGCTAGCACGAATAGTACATCTAATCCGTGGCCAGGACAACGATACACAATTCAAGGTGGGCAGGGTAATCATTTCCGTCGACACCATGACTAACATCATTCATAGCTCCTGCAAGTTGCACGAAAAGCCTTCGCCGATGGCAATGAGCGCATCAAATACACCTCTCCTGCTATCATCACTGGTGCACTCAAGCTTGCGCGCCAGTATAAGAAACGAGAACACTTTGATGATAATTGGCAGTCACAGTCTTCCGCCCTGTACAAATTTATGCACAGCACTCTCTCGACATTATACACTCGTGTCACAGGCTCGGCGGATCTCTCTCTTCGCCTCTTCATTGCATGCGGCCAAGTGGCAGATCAAAACGGCTTCGAGGAAGTCGCATATGAGTTCTTTGCTCAAGCTTTTACAGTATACGAAGAGGCTATTAGTGATTCAAGAGCGCAATTCCAAGCTGTTTGCGTTATTGCAAGTGGACTGCATACGACACGAAACTTTGGAAAGGAGAACTACGACACTCTTATCACGAAGTGTGCATTACACGGTAGTAAGCTACTTAAGAAGCCAGACCAGTGTCGTGCTGTCTACTTGGCCAGTCACTTGTGGTGGGCAACAGAAATCAGGTCGCTGGGCGAGGAGGACCCTAAATCCGTAAGTACCATTTCTTTTTCTATGAAAAATATTAGCTGACAAAAATAGCTCTACCGCGACGGCAAGCGCGTCCTTGAGTGCTTGCAACGAGCGCTTCGTGTTGCTGATGCCTGCATGGATGCAGCAGTTTCAGTTGAACTCTTCGTAGAGATCCTAAACCGATACGTCTACTACTTTGATCAGGAGAACGAAGCCGTAAGCCACCTCAACTGCTGTCTCTCGAAATCAGAGCTAACGCCATTCCCAGGTCACAACGAAATATCTCAACGGCCTCATTGAGCTCATCCATTCCAATCTCCAGTCCAACGAAAACGCATCGAGCCTTGAGAACCCGCGGAAGCATTTCCAGCTCACGCTTGACTACATATCAAGCCGGGAGTATGAGGGAGTTGTGACATCTGCGAAGTAAGATGTTGGTGGGGGTTTTCCAGATGGGGACGAGGAGTAAGGTGGTTGCTAATTGAGGCTGTTGGTACCTCTTGTATACCTAGCACGCTACAGTCTTGACCACGTGACAGCGATGTAGCACGCTTGGGGGATGTGAGGTATGCCTATTCGAAATATAATGGGATTTGAGATTTGACGTATGACTGCTAGTAGTTTTGGACGCCGTGGGGATGGTGACGTAGCATGTGAAGTTTAAAGGCAGAGAGAAAAAGAAAAAGATTCAGTCGATTTCTATTTCCGCGTCTTCCTGTATGAAGACTAATATCTCTTATTGCTTTGATGGTTTCTGCTTCTTCCTCGCAGCCAACATTCTTTTCGGTGAATCCGAACAAATAAAGCTAGCAACTCTATGGTCATACCGAACCTACTGTTTCTTTGAACGGAACATGATTATACCCCGCACAATTTCTCCTTTACCCCCTCCCCCCCGAGCAGAAGCGTACATAAAGACGCTGATAGTCGATGTCTCAGCAGCGCCGGAAGCAGCACAAGAAGAGGCGAGCGAGCTAGAGATCAAAGTTGGGATAAAGAGCTTCTGATGGGTCTGGGGCTGAATACTATGTCTTGTGATTGACAGATGAGATGCTCGGCCCTTATGGTGTATGTGTTTTGGCATCAAGCACTAAAAAATAGGTATTGACGCCAACGGAAATTGCTTACCGTATTAAAAATGCTTATTTTATCCCTTACTGTTTTTTCCTGACCAAAATTCTGGTAGCTGCCAATTCATGGGGTCTCTGCGACCTTTACTTGCCGCCACTGACAGCGAGATGTCTCCCCTGTCTCTTGGCGCATCATTAGATGACGTGACAAGAAACCGGGTATACTTATTTGGTGGCTCAGGCTTGAAAGATATCGAAAACAAAAAAAATTGACCGTATATATAAATGTGTGGCTTGGACAAAAATTGCAAAAAAAATCTCATGAGTTTGTTATGATCTGAGATTTACTCACATCAAACGATACTTATTGCTGAGGAGTAGCTTTGAAATAGGTTATTTAACCCTTAAATAATACTACCCATTATACCAAAATCGCTATCGTAGACAGGAAAAGAGCGGCAGTGTAAAGACCGATCCCGAATACTATCTTTGCCATAGAAAAAATCCCAAAGAATGAATGAACGGGTAGAAAGCAAAACAACAACAGTGACAAAAATGAGCAATTACCTCAACCACAGCAGCATATGTACACAAATGCAAGCGCTGCATATGATGCTTGCTATTTAGATCGCTATATTGTCGTCAGCACTATTCGAAAGAGGCTAGTTATGGCTTATCCGACCTTCTTATACTCAACGCCCCGCCGCCTTCATCTCACCCAGCCTAGCCAAATCGCAAATACCAAAATCGTCAACGGAATCGTGGTGACTAACAATATCCACCACTTGACCGACACGTGCAGTCCGTCATCACTGTATTCAAAGAACTTCGTGCTCAAAATGGCAGAGATAAAGGTTCCTGGTAAGAAAAACATGGTAACAGCAGCCATCGTGATCATGGATGCCGAGTCGCGTTGCGTCTGACGAGCGATTCCCGCTGAAGATGCAGCGATTTCAATGTTTGTGCGGGATTCGCGTTGATTGACGCGTAGCCTGGTTCGATCGTGGTAGACTGAAGTCCAGCGGATGCAAGTATCGCACTGGGAGATCAACATACCAAAAGAGGAGTACATGTCGACTGTTTTCTCAATAGTCCAGGGGGATGTTTGGGCGGCCAGAGAATCTTGGTATAGAAGATATGAATCCCGTAGGAAGCTCAACTGCGCTTGGAAATCCTGGACGTCTTGTCCAAGCGTAAGAAATTGTCGTGCGAGTTTGTGTAGACGGATAGTAGCTCTTCAGTAGTCAAAATCGACACCATTTCCCTCGTATTACCCCTCGTAAGACTGTAACATATTTTGTCGACGTCCAATTTTCGAGCAGCTGTTGCGTCAAACTGTCATTTGCTACCAGTGTATTAGGAAAGAGGTCGCGGTGTGCTAGATATGGTTTGTCTCTGACCACGATTTTCAGTCTTCTCATGGCATGGGCAGAAAAATTGATACAGAAGTATAGGGTTGAGTTTTGCGTACGAACAAGGTGTATAAAGCTGACGCTTGTGTCTCAACCACATCGGTACTGGTAGCATAGTTTTTTTAGTAAATTATTAACCAATATTGATCCGTTGGGCGTGATACTTACCAAATGATGTAAGAGCTTTGTCTTCGTTGTGATGTTGTATTCTCTGGTTTCCCATCTTGGCACAGTAGCCTTGCTCGGAGTATATATTGGTGCGCAATGCTTTCGATAGGCCAGCCTTACGGAGGATCTGAATGGCCCGAGGTCTGAAATCAAAAATACCTGGCAACTAACTGCCCCTTGCGTCTAAAGTGTTGATAAAGCTATGGAGTGTATTACAGACTACGTGATCCAACCATAACAAGATTACGTCTCTAAATACCACATTAGTAATGAGTGACGCTTGGAGCTACGGACTCAATATCTGCATTGGTATTAACTCTGCCAGAATGATTTCATACCCGTAGACGACGTTCTAGTTGCTCGTCGTTGACGTTGTATTGCCACTCTAATTCACTTCGTTAGTGAGTCGTCTGTTACCCAGGTACCACATCCGAGAAAAAGTACTTAAATCACTGCCTTGGCCGAATAGTACGTCGATGTCGACATCTAATCTTTCGACGCTTCGCTTTGCGCAAGACCTCAAGTAATGAGTGCCTCTTCTTCAACATCTGGACGACTAATGGTATCCTGTTCGAGTACCGTATCCGAATATTCGTGTTACCCGCTCACATTCGGCCAATATTGCCAGTCGATGGGAGCGAGATACCGACGATCAATACGGACGTTCCGTGATTTCTCTAGGCTGTTACATATCGCGACATGATGGAGTCTATGATATTGAAGTAATGGTTTCGTGTCCAACGATGATGTTCTGTAGTTCGGCTGACATGACAGTCTTGGGGGCCATAAGATGGGAAAGGCCACCACCTTCTGCTCGGGGCTTAGCGTGATGCACCATCGGGTTGCGTATAGCTAAGGCAGAAGGATTGGTTCATTCAATCGCTTTAACGGCGACGAGAAGACGGTTCTTCATAAATTCTTTTTTCGTGGGAGATAGGATCTGAGAAGATATTTATATATTTCCAAATAACCATATATGCCATATTTGAGCTTCCCCGTAATGGAGAGCTTCCATCCCCTTCTGTGCGAGCCATAAGTAACCTTAGCCACGAAGCACCGATTAAAGTTGCGTGCCATCCCAAATAGCTGCCCCGCTACCACTTGTTGGCTGTATGGGGACAAGATGTTCTTTTGGTACCCGAAATTCTTTGTCGCTTGCAATTGTGGGACTTGGTGAGGGTATGATGGGTGTTCTGATCATCTCCGGGTCGCTCGACATGCTTCTGGCCCCCGTGAACGTTACGAAATCAGAATTTTGTCTCTCCTTTTTTCGACTATCGACTAATAAATTGCCGAAGATTGGTCGAAGGAAAGGCAGCGAAGCAGCGCAAACACCAGCGTTCTGCTCGACTTGGCTCCACAAAAGAAGGGTTGCAGTAGTATCGACTTGGCTCTCGGATTCGTTGAGCCAGTAAACAATGGCGTGGAGTCGGATTGCGGAGGCAATAACTGCAACGAGCCCGATCGAAAAAACGGCGATTTGCTGTGCACGATGCCTCGGTGAAATAGAGCGGAGGGTTGGAAGAAACAGTATGGGAAGTGTCCAGATTACAATGTCAGTGACAAGATTGTATCCAGCATTAAACAGCCAGAAGGGCCTAGGCTTGTAGCATTCCGCTGCGTAACTGCCACTTGGCCCACGTTCGAAAACCTCGAAAGACCACGCATCGGCCACAGGGAAGCAAGTAAAGACAGCTGCAAAAATCATCGAAGCACCGCCGAGCAGAACGATGATCAACAGTGCGCGGGCGACGTGGTGGAAATATCGATTGGAGGCCGCGATATCTCCATAAACTGCATTCTAACTGATTAGCAATGTATATAGTAGAGTGGATGCTTTATCTGAGTCGGGCCATTGATTGTGGTTTTCCAAGCTACTCGAGTGTACTTAATGCGGCCATGGCCTATACCATTAGCGATATGAGACACTGGAGAGTACCTACACAATAGTACAGAGACTTTGATGAGGCAGAGATCAAGGATGAAGGACACGCGGTAGATCCAGAATGTCAGGAGCGTGCTGGTCGCTACTTTAGCAAACGCGTCCTTGTCCTGTATGCCTAGTCAGCTAGATGCGTTCCTTCTCCAAGAGTCGAACAACACCCACATGAACATGGATATGGTCGAGGAAATGAAGCATGTACCAATTGACGACCGCTGAGCCCCATACAAAGATCTAGTCACAACATCAGCAACGTGAATATAATTACCAAGGGCGACATGTGCGCACAAGGGCAAAGAGCATGACCCAGCATGAAGAAGTAAGTTTTCCCACCAGGAACTGGCGGCTATAGAATCTTAGGGCCACGATAAAGGTCGATAGGCCTGTGAAGACAAATGCCAGCACATTTGATACGTGTGCGTTGGGAGCCATATCAGCAAGTTCCAACAGCCGCTCGAAGGGATGCTGGGTGAGGATTAGGAATGCCAGCACCCCAACATGATTCCCAGGAGAGTACGAGTGTGGTGAAGAGAGGCGGATCGATGGTGCGACGTAGAAGCGCAGATCGCTGCGGAGCCGAGTCAAGGATGCGTAGGATGCAAGATGGAAGAACGCGATCCTCGTAGATACGGGCCGCGAACTTGTCAATGTGTCGGACCAGGGGGTGTGTCTGGAAGAAGCGGAGTGACGAGTTGCGCAACATCAAGATGGAAGGGATGTACCAGTAGAGAGCAGTGGGTTGTGTCGAGAGTGATTTCCCCGCATTGTACGACATGACCATGCAAGACGGCATAGGTACATGGTATTTATGTACAAGCAGCACTCGTTCAGGGCGGAGAAACATGGTGCTTGGGTCGAAGCATCTGAGACGCGGTGTTGTAGCAGGTAAAGTAGGTAGCAGTTGGCAAATATTAAACGACATACCGGCAATAGGTAAATGTCATACCGCCAATAGTTCTGGCCACTCAGCGCGCGTCGGTGCGCGCGCCATCGTCGCACTAATAAATTAGTACTACGCACTGTGTTTCCAGTACCGTATAGTACTAGTAAGGTATTATAGCTATATTTTTCGGGTGTCTGGAGTATATCATACGCAGCGTTAATTTAGTGTTATAAAAATTTAACT
>Ga0182211_1000450_pt1 | contig 13116 bp, 11 predicted proteins | sample G5R1MG_20_FD_129660 | JGI IMG/M metagenome (GOLD analysis project Ga0182211, IMG submission 129660) | Switchgrass phyllosphere microbial communities from Michigan, USA - G5R2_MAIN_03OCT2016_LD1 MG | ecosystem: Host-associated > Plants > Phyllosphere > Phylloplane/Leaf | place: USA: Michigan... | reverse complement strand
GTGGCAAGGGCTCTCAGCGTGCGTGGGGCTGCGTAGCGACGCGGCGCAGTTGTTCGCTTCGAGACGGAGGGGTGGTGTGGGATGTCTTGGGAGGAAATCGCCGGCACATCGCGCACCGGGCTCTTGGCGGTCCTTGCGTCCCTTTTTGCCTTGGAGGCTTGGCGTAGGGCTTAGATAGAGAGAGGCTACCAGCCGAACATTTTCCATCCGCCGCCGCTCCTGCATTTCTTGCCCCCCGATTTCCTCCCAAGACATCCCACACCACCCCTCCGTCTCGAAGCGAACAACTGCGCCGCGTCGCTACGCAGCCCCACGCACGCTGAGAGCCCTTGCCACAAGACTGCTGGACTGCCACCACACGAGCACGCGAGCACGCAATGAAGTACTTCCAGCAAACGGTCAACTTCAACTACTCGTGGGAGGAGGTCTCGACAAGTAACTGGATGAAGTACGGTCCCTGGAACGAGAAGACACCACATGTCATCGCCGTCGACACAATAAGCCGCGCCGTGGATCCCTCCACCGGAATCGTAAGTCGCTTTCACGTGCCTGGCCCCTGCACAGCCATGTCCTTCATGCGTCGCGACCGCCCCACTACCCAGCAGGCACTAACATACATACCTACCAGCTACGCACAGAGCGCCTCATCACCTGCCGACAGTCTGCCCCTAAATGGGTCACCGCCATCCTCGGTGGCCAAGACACGTCCATGGTCTACGAGACTTCCTACGTCGACCCTGTCGCCAAGAAGCTCACACTCTGCTCCATGAACATCACACTCTCGGATCTCCTCAACATCCGCGAGACATGCACATACCAGCCTATCCCGTCGTCACCTTCAAGCAAGACACAATTCACACAACGAGCCGAAATCACAGCGCTGTGTGGCGGCTGGCAAAAGATCAAGAATAGCATTGAGCAGTTCACCGTCGAGCGGTTCCAGCAAAACGCAGCAAAGGGAAAGGAGGGGCTCGAGATGGTACTGGAGCGCGCGCGTGAAGTGTTCCAGGAGCAGAGGGAAATGCTGCAACTACAGCAGCAAAGTCAGATCTTGAGACAGGCGAGGATGTAAAGATGGAGAAACACCTTTTGATTGTCCGCTGCCCCCCCCCCCCTCTTCCCCACACACACAATAATGCATTTACGTCACTCTCCTTAAAAAAAGTCGAGTTAAATAGGGGCGTTGTAAAAAGCATGCGGAAGGCGTCTTTCCAAGAAATACCCTTTTCATGCCATACTTTGGATTTTCTTCACGCATATACCATTGGATTACGCACGATAGAACATGACTGGCAGCATAGTCAATTTTTAGATTAGATTTTATTGGATAAATTCACTAGTTTCTATACTTCGTCTGTTTCTGTGCCTGGCTTGTTATCGCCACAATGCACGAAAGCCCCCGCCCCTTTTCGTCGTCGTATGCAAAATGAAATCTGTTCGCAGATTCGCCGTCGCGCTTCTCGTTGAGAGACCCCGTCCCATGTATGTATGCGAAGACGAGTACAACCGTGGGCTTAATACTATATCCCACAAGCATGCTAGATTGTCGCAGCAATTAGCAATGACAAGCGAAAATGAGTAAGGTTTACATAGTAGGACAGGCTTTAGACGTAGACGGCATTGGTCAGCCATGTGGAAGGGGAATCTGTAGATTGTCCTTGGATCTTCCAAGCGACAAGTGGATGTTGAAAGGGTGACACTGAACCGCTTCATCAGTTTACAGATCCCGTGACACATACCTATGTACTGTAAGCTTTACAAGTCATACCAGTTACTTCCCTTTATCTCTACCGTTCGTCGGAAAGGTAGCTAAGCGGCGGGAATCTCGGAACACAGAACCGTGGATCAAGCGCCGCAATCCACACTCATGCGTGACATTCCCATCCAGGCAAGTTTAACTTCAAATATGCGCCGCCATGGAACACAGCCGTGGTAGCGAGCGCCGCGATGTCAGACTTGTGTTGGAACGTGAGCCTGCGCATTTCGTGTGTGGTCGGTAGCGAGATTATACATAGGGATGGGAGATCGATCGGGTAGATCGTGCGACGGTGAGCGCATGGTTGTGGTGATACGAGAAACCCGAAGATCAGGTTGATGAGACAAGATCTAGGTGTACAAGTAGAGTCTCTTGTATCACAGATCTAGATTCTTTTGTCGGCACGCGGGAATGGATTAGGTACGTACCTATCAATGGAGGGGTCCTTGCTTCGGAAGTTGACTGACTGGCCAACCGCAGCTTCACGAGTCAACACCAACATGCAGCCCTGATAAATATCATCACTTTTTCTTTGGTACACGCAGTGTATGTATAGCATAACTAGTAGTTGCGAGCCGCAGCCATGCCACTCGAATCGAACATACGCCGTGCACTTGGCCACCTGCTACCAAAGATTCAGAAGCGTCACGAGTGCTCATTAGACCCCATTATCCTCGGTATCACAGGTCTCCAAGGTTCCGGGAAGTCTACTTGGGCTTCGAAAATTTCCGAATTTCTCATAGTAGAGCATCGACTTCACACCATAACAATATCACTGGATGACTTGTACAAAACGCACGACGACTTGTTGGCGCAGCGGAACAGAGACCCCGATAATAAATTGTATCGCACTCGCGGACAACCAGGTACACATGATGAAGAACTAGCCAGAAGGTTCTTCCAAGCCCTCCGCGTCTACGGAGGTGGAGAATTGAAGGTTCCCAGCTTCGACAAGAGCAAGTTCAACGGGGAGGGCGACCGAGTTCCACAGTCAGAATGGCCTACCTTGACACAAAAGCCCCATGTTGTCATATTCGAAGGCTGGTGTCTTGGCTTCCAGCCTTTGCCTGTAGCCAAGGTTGAGGAAAAGTTCCGCCTGGCTTTGTCTGGGAAGCTACCCATGAACACACCCGCACGACATCAGCTTGCGCACCTGCTGGAGGTTAACCGTAGCCTTGAGCGCTATTGTGTCGCATTTATGGGACCCCAGTTCTTCGACTTCTTCATCCACATCGACACGGATGACATCCGGAACGTATATACATGGAGGCTTGAACAAGAGCACAAAATGATCGAGACAAAAGGATCTGGAATGTCTGATGATCAAGTAAGATCGTTTGTGGACGGTTATATGCCAAGTTACGAGATGTATATGGGTCAGCTGCGTCATGGATTTTTCAAGGATAACGGCAGAATGATTCGGGTCATTCTGGACCAAGGCAGGGAGATTGAAAGAATTGAGCAGTTGTGAGAATCACTGTGAATACTATCGCCATGTAAATCTAAACTCATGAAGCTAGTTACTTTGTAACTGATTATCCTGGTTGTAGTGGCGTGGGGCTTTTGAACCGTTGCTTTACTATGCAAGGGCTACTCCGCGTCTTCTGTAGTACTTGGCCAGTCAGGCGCAGAGATGGGTATGTATTTTTCTGGCCGCTGTGAACTTTTAAGAAAGTGTCAAGTCAACCCTTAACGAAAAGTGTGGAATGGAGTACGCTTGGATACCGTTGATTTCTGGGTCAGAGTACGCACGACACGCATTAGTTCAGTCACCCAAAGACAAGGAGGGTTGTTATGGCTCCCCGTTTCCGAGTGCTGATCTCGCGCCACCGATAGCTCCTACATAAGAAGCGGATCAGGCAACCTCGCAAGGGAGCACGCCATCAAGAAATTTTCGCAAAGTTCCAGCATTCAGCTTGTATCCTTTTCACACCCCTAAGACCTTTGTTCTTCTGCGTTCGGTATTGGGCTAGTGAAATAGTTATGACAAGTCACCTGGAGTTTCCCCCTCCCTACGCATTCATCGTCCTGACAGTAAAAGGTAGGCTCTCTCTGGGAACAGTCCGTGAACGTATAACAGTACATACAGGGCCATCGGTCAACAAAAGGGTAATTGGTCTTAACTCCTCTGATAGCCTGTCTGTATCTGCGTTAGTACAAGAATGGAGGATCCTGTCTAGGGATCTGGTCTTACTTCCATCTCTGGATATGCTCTGACGTCAGCAGAAGAGATGCTGGGCCCTTTTGGCGGTTTGACGGCATGTTAACTTAGCTAGGTACAGACCTGCGAAAGACCATTTGGATCAAAATTATACACTAAAATTTATATTGGAAATCCAGCCGTGTGACAAAATGTGTGCACACGTCACGTTCCGCCTTCCATGTTTGTTTAGCAAATATGAAACGTCAAAATACTTAACCGATAGATCATATTACGGGAGTTGGAGCTTCGACACTATGACATTACCTTGACGTGTACATGATCGCGCAGCAGCAAGGAAACATGGTCATGCATGGTCGATAAACCCCAGTCCAAAAGAAGGTGGGAGCGGGGACTGCAAGAGGATCTTGTATCGGCCCAGGCATCGAAGCTACATATGAGTTACCCTGGGTTGAAACTTGAAAAATCTGTCTCAGGAGATGAATGACAACTTGAAATGCTCGGTGGGCTCACGAAGCGTAGGATGTTCACGTGCTAGGCGGTATCTGTCACATTCACCTGAGAGACAGGATGAGGTGAATGCATCACAACGTCATCATGTGTCTATTATTGATATTGTGTTTGCTTACGATCATATAGCTTGTCACTCAGCCAGCGATTTTACTCCACTACTCCCCACTCATCTGAGAGCGGATATCTCACTAAAAACACAGCACCTGCAATGCAGCGCCGTCGACAGAATAGAGGCACCAGAGAGGCAAAGAAGCTGGATTTCTCCAACTTTTTGCCCCTGATAGCAAGTATTCGAGTTGATCTCGGTGCTGACTGGGAGTTCTATCGAGAATTCCTAGAAGGAGTCATCGACGCCTCATCCCGTGGCGAGACCGCTACTGCTTGGTATGAGCAGATCGAGCCACTGGTGCGGAGCAATGGCGGCCTGAGAATTGCGCACGAAGGAGTTTGCTTCCTGATTCATGAGATGGAGGCAAGGAAACTCGCATGTAAGCTGTTTTAGACCCGATAATCAGGCTCATATTCATTTGGAGTAATAGGTCCAGTGCGCTCAACCAATAACATGCCCCCTCCGCCGCTACATTTACGATCCTCTCTTACACGTAGACCATCCGGAGCCAATGTGCAACGCCAGGCTACGGAGCGCACAGTCGTGCCGCCCGCTGCTCCTCTGATCCCAACCCCCTTTTCTACAACTGTGGCGCAACCAAGGCAATCACTCGACATCGCCATGTTGAATCACAATCGTGCCCATATGGACGTCCCCAGATCTACCTTAAGAGAACAAGGCGCCATCTTCATCGCTGATGCGATGGCCAAAAAGGAGGCTGGGGACCACTTCCAGCCCGCTGACACCAATTCTCACACATCCAATGTGAGCACCAACCTCAACTCTGCGTACGACGGATCTAAACCTTTCCCAACGTATGATTCAGATGACAGCGATTTCTATACTTGGCTGGCGCTTAAGATGGGTGTCAGCGAAGAAGAGATGGGCACTGCATCTGACAAGGTTGTCAAGAGCACAGGCTCCAGCGAGGGACAGCCAGGGCAACAGTAGCAAAGCTATCCACGTGAGCCCCAACGCAGTTGAAACATATGGGCGCGGCTAGAAAGTCCGTTTTCCGTTGCAGTCGTAGCATTCAGCACCACGCCCGACCCGAGTGAAGGCACTCTGTAAAGGTAGTTTTCCTAGGTTTGCATTGGAGGGATGAGTCAAAATGATAGAAGTCGTCCAAGGGCATACAGAATACTATCGATCACACCCTGGACTGTTTAGATAGACAAAAAGATGCTACTGTTCGACTTTAGACCCAGATATAAGTGTTTTTCAGTGGTACTACGACTCAATGCCTCAGCAGTTGGCTTGAATTTGTGTAATCACCCTGGCCACAGTCTCATCGAGGTCATCCTCGTCTAGTCCGAGCAACGAATTCGCGAACCATTTCTTTTTTTTCCAGTCGGACGCAACAATCCCCCATACAGCAACGACTTCTTCTCTTGCCTCTCCGTCACCATTCAACATCCTAGGTCTGGCCCGGGCCAGCTCGTTCGTGCTGCTCTGCTCGATTCTCTCAAACCCTTCCCCCGTGGCCTTTTCAAGCGCGGCAAGTAACTCAAGCTGCGTCACATAGTTGCTGTGAACGTAGAGGAGTTTGTTCGCTGTTTCGTCGGGGTTGTCCAAGATGTTGAGGATGGCCTTGGCAATGAAGTCGAGGTTTGATCCGGAGAATCGAATGTTACCGCCATCCAGGATGTACGCCTTTCGTCCTTTTACATCGAACCTCAATAGCCCACACGTCAAGCCGTAGTCAAAGAAGTGGCCGGTGACTAGGCTCGTCCATGTCAGATTCGACCCATCCTCGCGCGTCTGATTCTCCAGTGACAAGAGGTAGTCTCGTACGTCCTTTTTGCCCTTCATGAGGGGGAGGATCTCATTCGTCCTGTCGTCTGCAGAGTCGCAACTGCCAAATTCTGCAGGCATCACACGCTTCACACCGGCTTTGAAGGCAGCATCAATGAGCTTTTTCTGTGATTCCACATGGCTGCCCGCAATGGCGATGATGAGAGCGTCAATCTCGTTTGTTTTCAGGGCATCGGCTACCGTTTCGACGTCCAGATCCTCCGGTATGGTGATGACCCTCGTGCTGGGGTACACGGATTTGGACGTGTGACGGTTGAGGACCGAGACATTGAATTGCGATGCCTTGAGCGCTTTCAGGACGGGCGCACCCAAAGTCCCCGTTCCGCCAATGAGGGCGACATTGGTAATGGTCATGGCTGTGTTCCAACACTACCCGAGGGAAAGAAAGCGCCTTTCGACTGGGATGGTTGCTCGGTCGGCTATCTGGCGTGGTCCAGTCAGAGTCATTGAACTAGTTAGGTAATTACCCGACTAGCCTGGGACGGCCACGATTGTGCTGCGCCTCATGGTGAACGCAGTTCGATGACTACTCACACACACACGAACCGTTTGATTAAGGCACATTCACGGAATTTGGAAAGGCTGTAAGCGTGAATCGGACGCCTCGGCTTTGGTTGATTATTCTGGTGGTTCGAATATCAAGCTATGGTCACGCCACTGTATCTTATGATGACCACACCACCGTGACGCGATCGTAGCTGGCATTGATTGCGCTATAGGGGCGCAAGGGGAGAGGGTTTGCGAAAGAGAGAGATATATGAATGGCCTCAATACAGCCTGTAGCTTAGTAGCATCCCCGCAGCCTCTCAACATCAGAAACACTCGTCGAAATGGGGCCATTAAGTCGTCGGCCGATGCAGCATATTGATCGTCGAGAGTTGTACACTAACCTAGAAACTCGGATTCAATATCTGCACTCCTTCCTAGACTTCAGCTCACGTACGTCACTTAGCCCGGATCTTCCTTTATTCATACTATGGTATGCTAATCATGTCATCTCCACAGGCGATATCGAGGCTCTCATCTCAGGCGCCAAGTACCTACGCGCTCTGATCCCCGCCGTGGTCAACATTGTGTACAAAAAACTGCTCCAGTATGATATTACGGCCCGTGCCTTTGAGACACGCTCAACGGCCTACGAAGGCCCAATGGACGGAAATATCGACGAAGACTCGCCCCAAATCCTGCACCGGAAGAGGTTCCTACGAGTCTATCTCGACAAACTGTGCAGCGACCCAGGTACCATGGCATTTTGGGAGTATCTCGATAACGTAGGGATGATGCATGTTGGGCAAGGACGAGTACACGCACTGCATGTCGAATACGTGCATATCGGGGCTACCTTGTCGTTCATACAGGATGTCATGACCGAAGCGATTCTCTCGCACCCCAGGCTGAAGATGGACGGCAAGATTGGGTTGGTCAAGGCGCTGTCCAAGGTGATTTGGATACAAAACGACCTCTTTGCCAAGTGGTATGTACGGGATGGCGATGAGTTTGCAAAAGAGCGCCTCGTGCCCGAGATTGAGCCAGAAGGCTCTTTGCCTGGAAAGCAGAGTCTGCACCACGGCCATGAGCAGCAGAGGGAGGATGAGGAGGCCTCCAGTGCCATGGACTCGTGTCCGTTCAAGCACTTGTCGACGCAAACGAGAGAGACGGATGCAGATCCGTTGCAGCATCGTAGTACCGAGTGAAGGGTATACCTAGGTAGCAGAAAACACTGAATTTGGCGCAAGCGGATAGACGCGGAACGTTTGTCGCCGGGCGATAGCAGTGACTCCTGTCGCACTCGGGCCTCATTCGCCATGTGTCGTGTCAGCACGCGTCCTATGAACTCGTTGATGTACCTGCTCGTGAAGACAGGAAGCAGCTGGTCTCTCCCGAAACACTGCGTGCATATTGTGAAGGCTGCGAGGGCGGGAGCCGGGGTGAATGCCGGCCAGAATGACAACAACACTAAGACATGCTAACTCGTTCCATGTATGCTGGTAGCGGCTTAGTCCTCCGTCCAGCCCTTAGAAGGCTGTTGTCAGCTTGGCGCAATGGCAGCACCGGTATGCAGGCCCACATGGCTGTCTATCAGTACGTATCCATTCATAGCACATAGGTACATACCAAGTAGGACACTATGTACATGCCTAGTAGGAAGCCATCGGCACAATCACATCGCTTCGCCAACGGGATTCCACAGTGATTTTCGAGAAATGCAAGGGCCGACGATGCAACCAGGCCAATCAGCAGAGGTGGGCCGCCCGACCCTGCTTAGCGTCTTCGCCATGCCGCGCATCGGGCTTAGCGGGGCCCACTTTCAATGTTCCATGGAAACTGCGACCGACGAGCCCCCCTCCCCCCCAACTCAGAAGTCGCGCATCGCCCAAACCCAACACCACAATCACCCGTCCCCCCTTCCCACACCAACAACCAACAGCCCTCCTCTCTCCTCTCTCTTCTCCCCCACTACGCCTTCGACGGCACTTTGGTAGCGCTGCATAGCCGTATCGAGAACCCCTCACCCCTCACCAGTAATCACGACCTTTCTGTTGGTATTTCGCGCTGGTGCCGCTGCCTTGGCCTTAGCAAGTGGCCCGTCTTCGCGCCTGTACCCACGTCACCACCATCACCACCACCACCACCACTATAACGGCTTGACTGCTTGTTGCTCTCCTTCTCCCGCTCCTTCACATTCCTTCACGCTCCTTTGATACCCACTGCAGCCTTGAATCCTTCCACACTGTTTTTACTTGTTCGCCACTTCGCAACGCCGGTTGTGGTTGTGGCGACGTCACACCAAAGTCGTTAGCTCCTTGGATTGCTATGCGACTGGCCATCACGACGACAGATGCGCTCGGTGGGTTCTAGGCGGCTTTCTCATCCATCATCATGCAGTCCATGTTTCGTCTCGCGTGGAGTACCGAGTCGCCCTGCGATAGGATCATGGAAAAGGCTACGCTGCACAAGCCCAAACCGATGCCCATGCTTGAAATTCCAAACTTCATGAACAAGATCAAGCGGAAAAGAACCGACAGTCCTGAACCGGCGTCGGCACAGCATGCGCAGTGGGTGAAGAAGCTCAAAAGCGCGCAGGGTGAAGCGCGACCGGCCGCCGCGGAAAACGCCACTTCTGTAGACGTAGTGGTCCCTGAGCCCGCGATATCCCAAGAGTTGCCCAGTGCGACTTCTGCAGCTTTTTCCGACTCCCGGCCCAAGGCGCTACCATCCAGAAAAGCGCGTTCAAGCAAAATGAGCACGCCAAAGCCTCAGCCATCGACAAGAGCATCTGACGCCGCCAACACGCCTGCGACTACCATGGATTCCGGACTCACTGCTTTGCAGCAAGCAATGGAGGCACAAATCAACTATGAAATCCTGCTCAAGCACAATGAGCTTCGTCTTATCGAGCAGGAGTTGGCCAAGTGTCAAACCGCGTTGGAGCAATTGCGACGCTGTTCGCTGATTCCATATCCGGGCTTCGACGGTCTTTCCGAGAACATCAGTATGGGCACGGGGCCTTCTCTACAGCCGTCCTCTGGACATTTTGAACCGCCCTTGGCTGCCCCTTGGGGTGTCACCGATGGTCCCTACACTCGTCACTACGCTAAATGGTTGATCTCAGATGTCAGGTTTGATTCCGCTTCCGAACCTACATTGGCCCAGCAAGCCCACGGCTTCTTCGGTACAGGTGAGGGCAGAGCGACGCGCGGTAGCTTTGCAGACTATGCATCGACAAGTAGAGGTCGCACCTCCCGAACTTCAACTGGAATGTTGAAGCTCACTCCTCTTGGTGAAACGCCAGCTCCTGCGCCAAAGATTGACCCTCTATTGCATAAACGTTCTACGGACGGCCAGTGGGTCCGACTCTACTGCGCCAAGTGTGGCCACAGCAACTTTTCGAACACGCAGGGTTTCCTTAATCACTGTCGTATCAAGCATGGCGAAATCTACAAAAGTCACGATCAGGCGGCCATCGCTTGTGGTGTGCCTGTAGATTCCAACGAGGTCGCAGATCCAGCCGCTGCCAGCGAGCCAACGAGTGTGGCAAACATTATTTCGCCATCCAGCTTTCCTGTTCCAACCACACCTGGCATGGCTAACCCACTGGCTACGCAATCAACTCTTGCTCCGCGTGCAAAAGACGTGCATCGTGCTCTCGGTAGTACCGGTGAAGAGAACCCTGTGGACCCAGCGAGCTATTTCGAGTCCTCATCAACACCTTACCTGATGGCTCGGGCACAGACGTGCGGCTTCCAAGGCAACTTGCAATCGCTTGTGGACACGACAACCTCGAAGGTTGACCTTGACGCGATCGATAATTCAGATGACGATAGTGCGGATACTAGCGCAGCGCCGACACCGGTCACAGCTAAGCCAGTACAGTTAGCGTCTCCTGACACGGGGCTTGCCGGTAAGATCACCCCAACTCGGCCAATGACCAAGAAGGGCACCGGAAACCAAGCTCGCCTACCAATGTCATTCCCTACTCCAGCTTCTACTAACACGGAGCATCACATGCTACACTCTCCGGTTAGTCTCAGCCCTCACACAACTGAGTATAACCCGGGCTTGGTAAGCGACCATGATGACGACGACGATGACGAAGATGTGGATGATGCCCGCAGCCAGCCCGACCTGCTCTTGCACAACGACCATGTTGTTGTTGAGGATTCTAGTGACGTCGAAGGTGCAGATGTATGTGTGGGCGCTCGTCCAGGGCTAAGCTGCTATGAAAAGGGGGAGACGAGCCGCAAGCATTAGGCGGGATGGGCAACACTTCACTTGGTTTGGATTCTTATTATTTCTGAAAGCTTCTTCCTATTTCGGCTGTAACAGCTTTTATTTTCCAAGTCATCCTTGCGACTTAGAGCCTGTTTCACGTTTTGTTCTTTGGCCTTTGCAGCTTGTCTCTTCATGATACACGCTGTCAGTAACGATTCGATGAAGTATGCTTGGGCCAGCACTATCGACCCAAGCTTTCCCAGCTTCATCGACCCTTGACCACTCTTTATTCTTTCTTCTCACGAGCGCTGAATATCCTTTTTTAAAATCTCATCCCTCACGTTCCCCCCTAGGAGTAGTTCGTTGGGCGCGGGGAACGTCGTGTATCATTATCTCTTGTATTGGATTTGGTATATGATAGGAATGCTGGACAGGGTTAGCATGAGGTGCTGGTACACTGTTCTGTGTGCCATCTTGGACACTCGACCCTTGGAGTTGGAACGAGATTGACCTGCGTAACAGCTGGTTGTTGTATATATCTTTAATGCTACGAGAACTTGAATGTGAAATGCAACTGCACTGTTCAACAAATACAAGTCATTGTCTAAAGGACATTTCGTATGACTGGTGGTTTTGTGCCTCACCACCGACGAACGCAAGCATATTCTTCTATCGTGCGTGCTTTGTCAAAATAGTGCAACGCCAATAACGCCCTTGCTCAGACAGGTTCACATAATTGCCTCCTGCTATCGTGAAATTTGCGCGGAATTACGGACCTCAAGGCCTCGGTCATTAGGTCTTAGGCCATGAACTCAAGTGCCTGCGGAATGTTAGTCCCATACCCTTGTTTTGATTATCCAGTGTTCCTTCACTTACAGCCATGATAACACAAGCAATGCTCACATACGGACTGAGCCTCTCTCCCACACGCGCAGCCTTCCAAAAGGGCGAAACAAAGTAGTTGTCCTTGTTGCGGTCTATCAACCCGGGTGAGAGGGAGTGCGCGTATGTCGACGTGCAGATTGTGAGGAGGATGACGAGGAGAAGGGACTGGAAGTTGAAAAGTGCCGTCTTGGGAATTGTTAGTCAGTCTGGCCAAAGAACATGGGGGGAGGGGGAGGGGATGGCAATATTACCATGATGGTGACTCTCTGAAGGTTGAAGGTTCGGTAGCCTGTGATCCTTCCCTTGCTCTGGAGTAGAGGAGTATGCAGTGATGTGTCGTCGTTGCCTTTCGGTGGGGAACATCATTCACGCCAATGCGTTGCAACGGCCCGTGCGGGATCGCCGCCATGCGAAGATCGTCGTTTGCATGTTGCCGACACGTCCACCTACCCAGTCTTCCCTCTACTGCTGTACCTTTTCCCATCTTCGTGTGCTCACGCATCCGTCTCTCTTTCATTTCCATAAAACTACGGACGCGTAGCGACGCGACCGCGACTACACGCACGCAGTATCACGCCTTTGCAGGAGAAGCATCATGACGGAGCCTAGAATGCGACTACGTCAGAAGGGCCAGCAGTTCCCGACACCAGACTGTAAGTCAAGTCCATATTGATTGGGTCGGGGCGTTTGCGCTGTGCGGTTGTCTTTCGCAACTGCGTCTTTCCGCTGTCTCCGGCCTCCAATCTCTCTCGCACACAGCCGTACTCCCATCCAATCTTCCCCTTAAGCCTTCTCGCTTTCTCCCACCACGGCCTGCAATCTCAACTCTTGATCATGCCCGCACCGCCGCTTCTGCGCGTCCCTTTCAGCCGCACCCACAACGACAGCTCACAGACCCTCCTAACCCTCTCTTCAGTAGAAGCGTTCCTCCTTGCCTTTGGAGACAACGACTACCCACTCCCCGAGACGGTGCGCGTACTCGACGAAATCATCACAGACTACATCATTGAAACATGCCACGAAGCCGCTTCGGTTGCACACCACGCGCGTCGCGCCAAAATCAAGCTCGACGACTTTAAATTCATGCTGCGGCGGGACACTGGGAAACTGGGACGTGTGAGCGAAATGCTCGAGACGGATAAGGAGCTTAAGAGGAAGAGAAAG
>Ga0182211_1000448_pt1 | contig 13151 bp, 16 predicted proteins | sample G5R1MG_20_FD_129660 | JGI IMG/M metagenome (GOLD analysis project Ga0182211, IMG submission 129660) | Switchgrass phyllosphere microbial communities from Michigan, USA - G5R2_MAIN_03OCT2016_LD1 MG | ecosystem: Host-associated > Plants > Phyllosphere > Phylloplane/Leaf | place: USA: Michigan... | reverse complement strand
CGTGCAGTCGGGTACCCGACCGCGTCTGGGCATGGTGTGGGCGGGCGCAGTCTCGTCGATGCTACTGCTGAAGCGGATGCCGACCTTGCTTGGCTATGTTTGCGGATGCCTCGGTGGAGATGGTAAGGCCAAAAAGCAGGTTGTGCGAGCAGCTACGTTTGTTGTTTGTTGTTAGCTGCAGGAGGGCGACGAAGAAGGAGCGACTTGATGAGAGCAAGACTCACCCATGAATCGAGTGATGCAAAATGATGGCAGATTCTTGAGAAGCATTAGACAGAATCTTATACCCATGGATGCATGGTGCCAAAGTAGAAATGACGAGGTTACCTGCTTTGCTCCGGGTAGCATGTATCGGGGTGACGGAGAAGTGGAAGGCCTCAAGAGCGCTGTATCGTGTGAGATACTCTCGGGAACTATGGCAGAGGATCACGCGTGACATTGGAATTGGAAGCCTAGGAAGCGCATGGTTTGGAGCGCCAAGACAGAGAATCGGTCTGGTCTGGTCTGTACAAACAGTCGAAGAGGCGAGTGAGTGAGACGTGTGGAACGCTGGACTGCGACACCTAGCAGACAACAAGAGCGAGCGAGAGACGGAGGGGAAAAACGGTGAAATCGCAACAAGACAGGTGTGAGAAGGAAGTGGAGGAATGCTGGTCTCCACTGCCGGACGCCAGGAGTTGCTGGATGTAGCGAGGAAACCTGTGTGGCACCAAGCACCGCTCCCTATGTGGTACTGACTACGACTGGGAGCACTCCGTCTATCCCTGATTCAAGAGGAAGAGAGATACCTAGCACGGGGAAGCGTTGACTGAATAATTGGTATTTAAGAGAGTCAATAGCGACTCCAGCAGCGGCGTGAAAGATGCAACAAGGAACACATGGGATATACAAAACAACATATAAGCGGGCCAAAACTAGGGTACTCAAAGACCAAGGTAGCGCAGCGCATACCGAGCGCGCTTCACACGTGGATGGAACCGATTCCCAAGTTTTTCGTTAACTCGTGAGCAATCAACCGATGATGGGAACAAGATGGCGCTTCTCGTCCTTGCGACGGCTAGTAGCGTGGGCGGTCGTCTGGGCGCATGTCAGAACGAATTTCGGAACGGATATCAGAGCGGATATCAGAGCGGCCGTCACGCATGTCCGAACGACCATAGTCATCGCCAGGCCGCCCGCCGACATGCCGCCCGCTGCCGCCGTCTCCATAGTGCTTTCGCCGAAGGGCAGCGAGCCTCTTTTTCTTGGTATGGGCGTTGATGTATGTGCCGATGACGAAGCCAACAATGTTGAAGAAGGGCACCCATGTGTTCTCGGGCAGGAACTGCTGGGCAAAGGCCAGCGATATGGGCGAAACAACCCAGCTGACCTTCATGACGGGCCAGAAGCCTGCCTTGACCGTAGCCTTGACTTGGTGGAATGTGCGGGCGCCAGCAATGAGTGCCATGGAGGTCAGGTAGACGCTGTTCTGGATCGGCGAGATCTGGGCGAGTCAGCGGGTAATGGACACACAGAAGACGCGGTGGGGGAAGGGGGCAGTCAATGGCACTCACAATGAGGTTGCTGAATAGGATCTGCAGGACCTTGGCCTTGAGGCTCTTGCGGCCCTGGAAGACCTTTTGGAGGAGGCTGATGAGCACGTGGCCCAGGGGCGCGCTGATGAGGGCGCCGTAGACGGCCATCTTGGGCACGCGCGAGGTGAAGTAGTGGCCGGACCGGCTCCGGTCGTGCGAGATCCACGAGGCCAGGAACTCCTGCAGGCCCGAGAGGGTGCCCGACGTGAGCATCTTGGTGCGCAGGGGGTTGCTCTGCAGCTGCTTGAGGTAGGCCTGGAGCGCCTACGTCAGTCACACGGTACACGCGCGGCCATGGAGCGCCGACGGGACTGGACACATACCGCGAGATAGCCGTTGGGACCGCCGCCCTTGGTGAGGGCCTGCCCGACCTCGTGCATGAGGCCTTCCTTGCCCTGGGTGGCCGCAGCGCCGACGGCGGCCGCAGTCGTGCTGACCGTCTCCTTCTCGAACTTGACCGACATGGCGCCTGCGGACGGGTGCGAGGACGGGGCGTGGAGCGGGTGGGCGCGAGGACGCGATGCAGGATGCAGCGATCGCGGGTGGGTGCGGAGAGGAGGGCGGGTGTGGAGGAGTGGAGCGGGATTGGCGATGGCTGGGGCACGACAAGTCAAGTAAACAGCGGCGCTGCTAGGCCAAGAGCTAAGGTTCCTCGGCTGCTCTAGCGACCGCCCCAGCGCTGCGACCTCCACCGGCAGATCCTTGCAGGGGCCCGTTGCCATGACTGATGACGGGAGTAGGTAGGCCACGTCTGCCACGGCGAAATAAGCACTCTGTATCTCCATACGGGACCACGCTCATCGTCCTTTGCAATACGGACCTACGAATACAGCAATAACAACAACGACAACAACAACAACGGTAACAACCGACGCAGGAGGCGCCTAGCCAACGTGACACGAGCGTCGTCTATCCAACAAACAAAGGGTGAGCTGGCAAAAAGGAAGCACAAGAGCCTAGGGAAAAGACGGCGGCAGTTCTCATAACATCGTAATTGGGCGTGGCCGTCAGCCGTGGTGAAGGGTGGGCTCGACCCAGTGGCAGCGACCCGAGGCTACGTGGGAGGCATCTTGTGCGATGCAGACACCACGCGTTTCTGCTCGCCGTCGCGCTTCTTGGCCAGCAAGCTCTTGAACGCGCCCAGACATCTCGCTAGGGAGTTTTCATCGCGGGCGCAAAACTTGAAGTTCTTGTCCTCGGATATCACTTGCATGCAGTACTGCTTGCTCCGGGACACGGCGTCAATATCAACGGCGTCGATGATGCTGGAAAAGGGTATGATGAGGTGGGCCGAGTATTCCTGGTCGTTCTTGTACAAGGCCAAGCACTTGGGACGCAGGACAACCCAGACTTTTTTCCACTGGCGGACGCCGCCTTTGGACTTGAGCACGTAGAGCCATCCCTGGTAGACTACGCGCTCCTCGTCGGGGGTAGAGCCGATGTTGCTCTGCTGGCTGACGTTGCGCCGTTGTCGATTGGCCTTTTTGGGCAGTGAGCTGCTCGAGGCCTGGAAGCCGGTGTCGGAGAAGTCGAAGTCGGATATGGAGGCGCGCTCATTGCCCGAGTAGTTGAGCGCCTGGGAGGGCCGCCGTGCGCCGTAGGCCTTGTCTGATGGCTGGGAGCTTGATGCCAGGTCCATCTGTCTCCGCGCCGCCATAGGCTCTGCCTCGGACGAGCTCGATGCCACGTCTCTTTTGGCGGCTCCATGGCTCCCAAACGGCGCGCTGCTGGTGGGGCTCATGGGCAGCATGTCGTCAACGTCGTCTCCGTCCATGCGCGCCTCGGCCCGGATCAGGTCGACCCACTCCTGGGCTTCCTTATCGGTGGCTGCGCCGAGGTGGAAGTTGCGCGCGGGCGAGAAGATGCCAAAGACGTGGTCCATCTTCTTCTTCGAGTCTCGCTGGCGCGCGACCGCGGTGATTTCGGAGAGGCTGATTTGATGGCGCAGGCGGGTCTCGTCCTTGTCCTTGTAGATGGAGAGGTGGTTCGGCCGCAGGACCAGGTAGACGGGCCTCCATGACTGCATAGCGTAGTTAGTGCGTGCACACGAGACGGGCAACAACTCTGCATGGCTACCGACTTTGGTCTTGCGCGTGCGCTTCTGCATGGTGCCGGCCTTGATGATGCGGTCGAAGTCGAAGCAGCCGTTCTGGTTGACGGGCGACATGATGCCTGCGCCGGCACCCGCCGCCTTTGCCAGGTCGAAATGCGGCGGTGCCGGCGTCGTGAGCCGGCCCGGCGAGCGCAGCGCAATGGGGTTTGAGGGCGTGGGCGCGCCCTCGGCCAGCGTCGCTGCCATGGTGGCAGGTCACGTCACATGCACCGTGGGCAGGGCGTCGCTTCTGTTGGGCTGGGTATCGGAGTGGGCAGTGAAGTGCCAGTGTCTGTGGCTCGGGGTGTTGCTGTGCGTGGGGTGTGTGGTGGATTGCACGCTTGCACGCTGGCTCAACACGAGTGACGACAATGAATGCGGCAGGGAAGCGGCAGGGGGGTGGGGGAGGGGGGGGGAGCGGCGGGGGAGCAACAGGGGAATGCGCGGCGCCAACTATAAATACAGCTCTTCTGTAACCGGGACCGACCAGGGGCAGCCCCATCCTCATCGCCGGTATCTGGACAAAACCTAACCGACTACATTACTCTCGACCAGCGCAACTATGGCAGGGATGGCTGGATATGGTGGAGTAGGCGGTGGTAGGATTGGTAGGATGAAAAAGGTAGATTCCACTAACTTGGTCATCTCGATCCAAGTATATATGTCGAGCTACATACAACCCTGAAGAACGAGTCTGCTCTTGAGTGCAGTGCTCGCTGTAGATGTCCCAGTGTGAGGACGTACCCCAGCCTCCTACAACCCTATAACCAACATGGTTGCTGACGTGTGCTATCCAAAGGAGCGATGAGCCTCCGTGCCTTGCACGCTACCAGAAGCAGCCGTCGCCTTGCCATTGCTCACCACGGAATCGCCGTTTCTCTGCTCTGCCATGAGGCCTTGTCTCTTCTCGTCTTCCACCTTCTGCCAAAATGGGCTCTCCCATACTCGGCAAAGTCCCCATGCAACCACACAACCTATGAGCACACAATCCAGCACATGCACACCCCACCACCAGTGCTGGACTCCGACGCCACAGCTCGCAAACTCGAAGACCCATTCCCCTCTGTCCCCCTTGGTAGCATCAAACCATGCCGAGAGGAAACCGGCATAGCCTGAGAATTCACCCATCATGCTGCGCAGCGTGACTTCACGAAGCTGTGGGGCTTCATTGATGGCGAGACAGTGGTTCGAGGGGAAGATGTCGTAGGGAAGAGGAGGGTAACGGCGGGCGTGCCATTGAGGCAGTGAGTCCGGCCTGGGTTCGGAGTCCTCCGTGGGGTTCGTCGTGTTGGGCGAGGCAGTGAGCATGTCGTCTTCGAGCGAGGGTACGGATAGATCCTCGCCGACGGGAACAACGGGCCAGTATGCATCCTGCGTCGTGAGGTCCTCGACGTTGCAGTCACTCTCAACGCCGGGGCGGCTGACAAAATGCACAACATCACACCCAGCATGATCGTGGCCATTGATAATCACCCCTCCTCTCCCCAGACCCGCCCCCTCTGCATCTTTGTTGCCGCTCTTTCCAAATATACCCTCGAGCACAATCTTACTCGCATGACCCGACAGCATGTTTTGCTCTTTGACTCCTTGCCCATCCTCGAAAAAATCAAAATAAGGACTGTCCACGCAGACTCCCTCTTCCTTCTCGAGAGGGATGTGCGTGAGCAGTACAGTGGCGTGGGTTTTGTCTTGGACTGGACGCGAGGTGGTGATGACGTGGTTGATGAAGGCATACGTTTCCGTCTGGAGATCCGGGGACCAGGCGGGAGTGTCCAGGTTCATTGTGTTGAGGATGACAAGACGGAGCGCTGGCGGTGGCTCGACGCTGTTGTTTCCATGCAGTTCGTCGGGCAGGGTGAACCAGACATCCCAGTTGACACTTCCAAACGCCCGCTCAAACCGTTCGAGGCGCGATTCATCGAGATCGCCCGCATAGCCAACATCGTGGTTTCCAGCAATATTAATAACGCGTGTCGCCCAAGCCTTGTCGGCGCCAAGAATCTCTGTGGTTCCTCCCCACGCCGTCGTCCGTTTCTTTCGGCTGTCTTGCCCATACACCGTGCCCTCCTCTTGCTCGTCTGAGCCCTGAACTGACGGTTCCATCAACTCCACATGCCTCTCTTCTTGTGCCTCATCTTGCGCGTCAACGTGTCGAGCGCCGAAGATGTCATCTGGCACTTTGTCCAATCCTCTCATCACCACCCCCCAATACCTCCCAGCCCGTTTTCTAAACTCGCCATCCGTCACCCACTGACTGCCCAATAAATCGCCCAGCACGGCGATATGCGTGGGCTTGGTCGCCAGCCGAAGTGTCCGTACGATGTGTGCGAGATACCAATCATTTCCCCAGAGATCCACTGCTTTCCGCTTGCCTTCCAACCATCTCCCTGCATCCGACACGATGCCCTTGGCCGCTACCAGCATGATTTCCTTGCGTCTAGCCCATGACGAGGCCTCGCGCAGATCCGGGATCAGATACTCGACCGAGGGAAAAACAAGTGCATCGGGGTCGGGCAGGGACGAGTCGCCTTCAAGCTGCGGGTCTCCGAGGGCCAGAAGCCGGAAAGGTGCGAGCCGGGTCGGCAGTGTCGGTGGAGGTGTCGGGAAGGCACATGAATGAAAGATGGGATAGAGGTACAGCCATGTTGTGCCAAGAAGTGCTACAGGAAGAAGAAAGAAGGCGACGCGGAAGAAGAAGCGCGAGAACAGCATCGAAACATCCTCAACCGGCCATTAGTCCATAGAGGGAGCAGAATGATGAAAGGTGGCAGCGCTGCGCATTTTCACATGGCCAGCGTTTCGACAAAGGCCACGGGCTGCGCGATCGGAAATCTGGATGCGGAAATCAGGGGTGGGTGGGCTGCAAGGGCAGCCAATCAGAAAGGCGCATTTGCGGAGAAGCACCGCCGTCTTGTGACTTGATTGATACCTACGAATCGACCGCAATTCCACCACCCACACCGTTTTGTCCAGAGCCCAGATTAGAAAAATACTATGCGTGCGCAGAACAAAAAAACGACAACAATTAACCCAACAAATCCCCGAGAGCACTCCCGCCCGCAGGCTTCGCCCCCGTCTGAGAGGCGGCCTGTGCAACCGGTGTGCTAGATCCTGACGCAGGAGCACCCCAAAGTCCCTGGCTTGTCTTTTGCTTGGCCAGGTCGCCCATCGTGACCTTCTGCGTCGGGGTGGCGCCTTTTTTGGGTGCTGCACCGGCCAGCAGCGAGGCGAATGCATCTCCACCTGCTTTCTTCGGTGCTGCTGCTGCGGCTCCTCCTATCCTCACACCGCCTGACGCAATGGACGGTGATGAGCCGGCCGACTGAGGAGCCGTCTGAGGCAGCGAAGTAAAGTAGTTGGGTCCCGATGCCTGGTATCCAGTGGGCTGAGGTGCTTGTGAAAAACTCGACGTCACGGGAGGTGGTGAAGCCATCTTGCTAGCAGCTGGGGGTGGCGATACGGTCGCAAAGAGGTTATTGAGACTGTTGTTTTGGGCGGAGGATTGAGCTTGTGGGGCAGCGAATTGGGTAGACGAGGTAATGGTAGAAGTCGATGCAGGGGGCGCCATGTTGAACGCTGTCGGCTTCGACGCTGGTGGGGGCGCGGCCGATTGAAAATCGTCAAATTCATCGTCGTCTCCGAAGTCGGTTCCGGCTGCTGCTGCGACGGGCTGCTTTCCTGCTGAGTTGGAAACGATGGGTGCAGGCTCGTCATCCCAAGCCAGTAGATCCACCATGGGCTCTGGTGCTTTTGCCTTGGGCTTGGGCTCCTCCTTCTTGGCTTCCCTCCGGGACGGGGCGGCAGCCGGCTCCTTCTTTCGAGGCGCGGGGCTGGCCTCACCCTCGTCGTACTCGTCGTACTCGTCGAAGCGATCGCGCCGCTGCTGCGTGTCTGCAAAGCCGCTCTGGTTGCCCCCAAATCCACCGCCATCGCCGTAGACCTCTCCTCTGTAACCCCCAAAGTCGGCCGACTCACTACCGTAGCCACCATATCTACTACCACTCCCGCCACCGCCACCACCGCTGCCGCCCGAGAAGCCGCCGCTGCCAGAGAAGCCGCCGACGCCGACGCCGCCCTCGACACCTCCAAACTTGTTGCGGTTGGCGCGTGCCTTTTTGCGTTCGGTGCGGATGCGGTCGACATCGCTGAGAAGCTCGGCGAGCTCCTTGGCACGGTTTCGCACGTTGATGCCCTGATCTTTGCCGTTCTGGTCGATATAGTGGAACTGGCGCAGCATTTTGAGGAGAGAGACGTGGGCGCGGGCATCGTCGATGACGCGTTCGGAGCCGTTTTTTATGAGAAACTCGAGCAGTTGTAGGGCCTGTGGCGTCAGCAGGGTGCAGGTAAAAGGCGAGGAGGGCCATCACCGGGGCAGTACCTTGTAGATCTGACGCCATTCCTCCGAGGCCTTCTCTGTGAAGCGCTTATAGATCATGGGCATGATTTCGTTAAGGAGTTGACTGCCATGGTCAGCAGCAGCGCACAAGCGGTGGGCCAACGAGGCCTACTAGTTGAAGGTGGCATTGGCGATCTCCTGCAACATGGTCGACGAGGCGCCTGTGCTGTGGTCAACTGCCGTCCTGACGGGACAAGGGGGTCTTGTTCGCTCTTGGCTCACCCCAGGGCTCGTTGTTGGTCGCCTCGCGCACCTTGGCCTCCATCTCGGTATAGTTCATGACGGCTTGCACGCGCATTAGCATGGCCCGGCAGGCGGAGGCAGCGGCGCACCATTCTGGGCCTTGCGGAAGCCGGCCTTGAGGTCGTAGAGCGTGAGATTGCTCACTTGGTCCTTGAGGCTGCTGAGGTCCATTGCGGGCGAGAGGACGCAAAGGGGGGTTGTGCAATGGTGCTGTCTCCACGGCTGTCTGCCTCCACGGTTGGTTGCGGGCCATCAGCGAGCGGCCGCCCTGCCCGACACGTGATCGTGGCTGGCCGGTCCACGACCAGACCGCATTGGGAGGCATAGCCAAAAGTTTCAAGTACCACCACACTACATTGTATCTCGAGGATTTCAATACTTTCTTTTCTTCAAGCTGCCCCTTTCCTTGTTGGCCCAACGCCCCTTTTTTCCGCATTGCTACGGTACTAGCAAACCTAGTACCCAGTACCTAGCACCCTCACTGCCCCTCACATGTAAGACCTGGCATTGCTCCCCCCCCCCCCCCTCCCCCCCTCCCCCGGACGCGCCACTCTGCCGGCCATGGATTGATTCACCGCCCGCGAACTATGGCCTGACTGCCCCTTCCAGCTAACCTCTCGACCCCTCCAACCATGGTGGGGCACATGCACTCGCCCTCGGCCGCGTGGTCGGCTCTGCGCGCCGCCAGAACGTCGCTGCGAACGCCTGCCAACAAGCGCTTCTTTACGCCCTCGGCCTCCAACATGGCTATCAAAGCCTACTTCGACGTCACCTGGACCGGCCCCGAGATCGAGGTGGACCTGCACGGTAATGTCACCAGCAAAGGCGCTGTCAAGGGTGAGTTCCCTACCCAACCCAGCATGCATGGCTTGAGCCCGCGCTGACCATGCACACACCACCAGCCCAAACCGGGCGCGTCAACTTTGAACTTTTCGATAAGATCGTTCCCGAGACGGCTGAGAACTTCCGCGCCCTGTGCACCGGCGAGCAGGGCTTTGGCTACGTCGGCTCCAAGTTCCACCGCATCATCCCCAACTTCATGCTCCAGGGTGGCGACATCACCCACGGCAACGTACGCATCAGGCGGTACTTTCAAGAACATGGCGCCGCCAGCTGACTTGATGGCAGGGCTCGGGCGGAAAGTCTATCTACGGCGAGAGGTTCCCCGATGAGAACTTCAAGCTGAAGCACAACGCTCCCTTCATGCTCTCCATGGCCAACGCCGGCCCCGATTCGTACGTCTCTTCGCCGGCCTGTTCGCCGGCCTCCTCTCGCAAAAGACACATGGCCTGACACCCTGCAGCAACGGCTCACAATTCTTCATCACAACCGTCGTCACACGATGGCTCGATGGCAACCACGTCGTCTTTGGCCGAGTTCCTGAGGGCGACGTCAACTCGTACAAGGTGGTGCGCTCAATCGAGGCGACTGGTAGCGAATCTGGCTCTCTCCGGTTCAGGAAGGGCCCACCGACGATTACGGGCTCGGGTGCCCAGGTGGAAGATGAATAAGCCCACGAATAACTATATTCAGTTGCCCATGAGAGCGGTATGGACTGGAACTGGGAGTCGCAACCAAAGCAGCTCCGGCCAGATATGCTGTCAAGTGAAGTCGGGCTTTGCCATTTATGTAGATACTTGTCCTCACCAAGCCATGCCACTTTGAAGTCAGCATCCGCTGACCGCATTGCTAGTACCAATAACCATGCCATCCATTTCACCCATTTCGCCTCAAACCAGGTGTATCCAAATTAGAGTACTTACTGGGTGTACTCGTACCTAGGTCCCCCCACCATGGCCTGAACGGGAATGGCTACCTTGTCCGAAGGGCGTGATAACGACAACTCGACTTGGTTCGCTTACAGCCAAATCCAAGTACCTGCTGTAGATTTAACGTCCAATCCTCGTCACCTTTGCTGCGTGACGCCGATTTTCGTTCCTTCACAAGCCGCATCGCCATGTCACCGCCCCTCCACGCCGCCACCCACGCTATCCATGCCGACGACCGCGTCAACATCCTAACAGACGTCGCTCCTCCAATCCACACAGCTACCACCTTCCGGTACCCTTCAGATCCCTCTGCCCTCGTCCCCGCGCCAAAGGAAGGGGAATGCATCGACCTCGCCACCCCACTCATCTACTCGCGCCTCGCCTCTGCAAATATCAACCGCCTCGAAACCCTCCTTACGCCTCTCATCTACCCAGACAGCTCGGAAAAAGACTACGAAGTTCTCGCGAACCACGTAGTCAGCTACGGTAGCGGACTCAGCGCCTATCACGGCCTTTTAGTGAGCCTTGTGCCCAAGGTCATCGCCATCAGCGGCGGCTACCACGGCTGCCACGGCGTGATTTCATTGCACAAACGCATGCACAACGTCGCTACCGTAGATTTGCACGCCGACGACAGCACCTGGGATGCAGCCGGCCTTGGAAAGGGCGACCTCGTGCACCTTGAGACGCCGTTGAACCCTACCGGCGAGGCCTTTAGTATCCAGAAATATGCAGAGCGGGCGCACGCACGCGGCGCACTGCTGAGTGTTGACGCGACGTTTGCGCCGCCAGGGCTGATGGATCCGTTCAGGTGGGGTGCAGATGTCGTGTTGCATTCTGGGACAAAGTACATTGGGGGTCACAGCGATATGCTGTGTGGGATTCTTGCTACGCAGCCTGGCGAGGCGGGATTTGCAATAGCGAAGGGCTTAAGGGCAGATCGGCTCTTTTTAGGCGCGGTGCTTGGGTCGCTGGAAGGCTGGTTAGGGGTGCGTAGTCTGCGGACGTTGGCGTTGCGGGTGCAGAGGCAGTCGAGCAATGCGGAGAAGCTGGTTGCTTGGTTAGATGATGCACTGCGTTTCACAGCAGAGAGCACAGCGGTGGTGAGCAGGGTGGTGAGTAAGGTCAAGCATGCAAGTCTTCAAAGAGCAGACATGCATTGGCTCAAACAACAGATGCCGAATGGCTTCGGGCCTGTGTTCAGCATCTACACCCACACCGTCGCACAGGCCAAGACTCTGCCGTCTCGATTGAAGCTGTTCCATCATGCGACTAGTCTAGGCGGCGTGGAGAGCCTAATTGAGTGGAGAAGAATGAGCGATGCAGATGTCGATGACACCTTACTGCGTGTCAGCGTTGGCGTGGAGAACTGGGAAGATCTCAAGAACGATCTGCTGAGTGCATTCAATGCGGTGGCTGAGGGGCATGACAGGATTCCGGGGAATGAAGGTGAAATTGTGCAGGTTGGGCAAGACGGAGCAAGGATGCCAGGAGCAGGTTCCGGTGCAGTATAGGCATGTCAATTGTACAGCCCGACATGGAAACTATTGCCTGCTGCGGTATAGAATGCTTTGTTCCTGTGCTTGCCCAGCATTTGAATCAATCTTTCGCTGCATGATGAACATCGTTGGAGCTTTTAAGAGTGACAAGGGAGTATCCTCGATACACCATCAAGTCCTTTATTAACCATAGTGATGAAGATATCGCCCAGGAAAAATCGGATTCTCGTGTTGGAAACAAACTAGTGGCAAGTTTCTAGGTAGCAGCGGACGGACATTGAGAGTCTCTTTTAGGAAGAAGCCAGGATGTATTTTCCATCACAACACGTGAAGAGTGACTGTTTGTTCACTCTGAAAGTGCATGTTCGCGGAGCGAAGGGAGCTGGATGGGAGACACATCCCAGAGCTAACACAACACGCATTCACCTTCACACGAGAGCTTGTGAAGACCGCCATAGGGAATATTTATTCCTCCAACACACGATTGCCATCAGACACGCCAATACCTAAGCCTTCTCGCACGCAATTCGACGCTGCTGCTGGTAATACAGCATGTCAACTACTTTTGATCACACCTTAACACCTGCATAGCAACATGGCATTCCCTCTAGATGTTTTCCCAGTAATGTCCCAAGTTACCAAGCTACGCGAGAAAGCACGGAGCGAAGGTATGGCCTCTGGAGAAGAGGAGAAGTTTGTGGGTCCTCCTCCATTGCCTCGAGGCCAACAGCCAGACTTCTTGAGACGTTCAACTCCTGCCGGGAGCTTCAGTAAGGTGTGGGCCAAAGTCAGAAAGGGACTTCGGCCCAGCAACCAGGCTAGAGAGAGGGCCGAAACACACGACGCAGTTGTGAGATGGTCCACAGATCGACTCCGCGCAAGAGACCTCAGAAGCAGCCATCCTGCAAATGATGGGAGCGCCTGTGACAATCCCACCACCCGCACAAGCAATCATTCGTCCTCACCGAACTCTGTCTCTGAAGCCGCAGAAGACGACAGCTCTGCATACAACGAGTCAAACTTCAAGGTCGCCAATGACGATGAGATGTCAAGCGAACAGCAGGAAAATGAGAGGTCGGAGTGGATCGCATCTCGTGGTATCACTGCGACGACTGTAGTCGATATGATTCATTGGGATTGGGAAGGCGACGGCATCACCGCACTTCCGCCAATGCCTGTGAAAACCGTCATAGAAGGGCCGACAAAGGAAGAAAAGAAAAAGCTGATGAAGCGGAAAAAAGGATCCAACAACCTACGGCGGAGATCTTCGGTGGAGAAGTGATTAAGAAGCTACGAAACGCTGATCGATCAATCCTGCACGGATTCTGGGTCTATAGAGTGCAGGCGGTTTTGGTATACTATGTAGGTGGGGGGAGACTGAGCCAATGAATGCGTAAGGAGCTGTGGATGATCCAATCAGAACCTGTGTAGCATCGTTTCTCTTGTTGCTGCTCGACTAGCACGGACCATGGACCCACTTGAGCTTCACGTTAAAAAGTCCTCTTCACCAGCCTCTTCTCGCTCACCCACGCGTCTTCCTCGCAACCACCATAAATACTACGCACCGGCTCTACATCT
>Ga0182211_1000447_pt1 | contig 13159 bp, 11 predicted proteins | sample G5R1MG_20_FD_129660 | JGI IMG/M metagenome (GOLD analysis project Ga0182211, IMG submission 129660) | Switchgrass phyllosphere microbial communities from Michigan, USA - G5R2_MAIN_03OCT2016_LD1 MG | ecosystem: Host-associated > Plants > Phyllosphere > Phylloplane/Leaf | place: USA: Michigan... | reverse complement strand
GTGGTGGTGGCGTGTTCTCTGCGGGTGTGTGTGCTCGCTCGCCTTTGTTGTCAATGCGTGAGCGGTCAAGCGAGACGTTGCCTCGACAACAATCGTGAGATTGGGCTAGCGCGCTTCTGCCGCAAGTCACGTGCAGAGAACGAGCCTTACATGCATGTTGGCACAATAGGAATCTGTCGATCCTCTTGATTCATGATCCATTTTGGTAAGGCATTTCATATCTCCCAGTCCAATCGAATGACTTCCATCCCAACACCGCACAGCAGGACCCGCGCACTCTCCTCTGACGTCGCAAGCACGGCCATGCTGGATACATCAGCAACACTGGTCTTGACCTTCTTGAGTCGACAGATCTCCATCTCGTGCTTGCCGCCCGACGCGTTGCTAGGCTTCAGCTTTCCATGCAGCACTAGAATCTTGACTTCCCACAACCGTATCCATTCATCATTGCCACAGGTAAGAATAAAACTCCGTGCCCCGTGGACCACGACAGCGCACGCAGTGACCGCGGAGCTATGTGCACGACTCACAACTATGGGCGGACAAGTGTAGACCATGTGATCTTGAACCGTCAATGATGGTGTCTCGGTCGACGCGAGCAAGAATGCCAAGCTGCCGTCATCGCCGCCTGAGACTACAAGCATTGCGTCTTCAACAACTTGATAGGCCGCCATGGCTTTCGACGAGTTCTGGTGTATTCGTGTTGGATGTTCCCAGCCAAGTGTGCTGGTGGGTTCCTCGTCCGATTCTGACATCAAAGGCCAAACGATAGCGTAGCCATCTGTGCCGACCGTGAGTACTTTGACAGAAGACAAGAAGACGCATTGCGTGATGCAAGACGTCAAGTAGATGCCCCCCGCAATCGTTTGCAATGCTGAGGGTTGTGCCGGAGTGTACCGGTACAGCTTAATTCTGTTAGCATAGAGACGTGCAAATTGGATAGATAAGTTTACCTTGATGCTAGAATCGGAGAAGACCATGGTTATCTCGTAGGCACACTCAAGTGCCCTCACGTCAAAGGACATGAGTCTCAAATCAGCATTCTCGCTAACTGGAGTATACACATGTTCACAAACCACCCCAACGCCTAAATACGATGGCAAGTGATGGATCCGCCAGATATAAACTAGCGATGCAATAGTCAGCATCCAAATTAGGCCTCTTTAACCTGAAAAATACGTCAATAAACTTACATTCTTCACATCCGCCACTACTAAACAAGTATTTACCATCTTCCGACCACTGCAGGTGTTGTATTCCTGTGGTATGTTGTCGCAAGGTACGTATACAAGTCAACTCCTCGTTGACATACTGGAAGATCTTGATGTCTGTATCCTCGGCGCCAGTGGCAATGAGAGGAGTGCATGGATCACCATTTTGGTGTGCGGTCACGGCCACTGCCTTGATCTCCCGCCCATGTCCACCAGATCGAATCACGGCATGATTACATCCAATCTGACGGTAGATGCGCATACTCGCTGCTTGAGTCCACACAAGTGATCCTCCTGGTTCAGATGGGTAGGGCTGATAAGTCCAGCCTCGATGCGCACCGCCAGTATCAACACCCATGATTTCTTCCTCGGCTGTCACGTCATAAAGAATCCACTTCCTACTGTGAAATCCATAGATCATCAGATGGTCGCCCAGGAAGTACATGCCCTCAATGTTGGGTCCGAAAGGCATCGTGAGGTGGGTAACTAACTGGAAAACGTTGGCTGATAAGTTGATCTGATGGACCGTGAGTCGTCCATCCCGGCCTATAGAGATAAGGTGGCCGAGCAAAGGATCTTGAGTTGACGATAGCCAGTGCATTTGAGTGACCGTTTCGTACGCATGCGCCTTATCGATGATAATACGGGATGTCGCTCGATCTGCTTGTAGCTCACTTTGGCAGATCCTATGTATCGCAATAGAGCCGCGTCGGAATCCAAGGAAAACATAGCTTGTCCCGGACACGCTCACATGGGCCATACTCGTGATAATTGAACCGGTCTCGAACACAGATATCGGTATCGTGACGGTGCGGAATACTTGCGGGTCCAAAGCGACATCGATGTATAGTAGTTGCGCTTCGCTCTGTCCAACGACGGTGATCAATACTGCTACCCTCTGTTGGCCAGCTGATCCATGCAAGTTGGCAGTAAGAATACCCCCAACTTTTCCTATAGCGCTGTCAATCCTCATCAGATTCTGTGCATCTTTACGATAGATGAAAATGTCGCCAGTCGCACCGGCTACAAAGGCAATTCCAGAGACAGATCCGCTGGTGCAGATCGAATAGCCGGATAACTCGTGTAGATGGGCAATGCAGGCCAATTCTGTGAGTTCTAACATTCCGGGGTTTGCTGAATCACACAAAGACCCCTCAAGCACTTTCCCAGAGTTCATCGTAAACAAAACAGTTCTTGTGTCAACGAAGCAGTAGCCCCTGAAGAACTCGGCTTCTTTAGAAGACTTGTGATGACCTAAATTTGCTGCTGCGGTAGACTCTGCAGTAATATATTTTGCCAATGAAACAATGCCTTCGATTGAGTACTCGGCCAGCGCACTCCGTTTGGTTGTGGTGGTAGCTTGGATGCTACGAGGTAGCGGAGAAGCAGTGATTTTGCTGTCTGCGCCACCACATAGAGCGTAACCCATTGTCTTCGAGTCTTGGAAGGTTTCTATAGCCCACAGGTTTTTACCGCTATGGTATGCAGCCCAGTCAACTTGTGCCAAGCCATATACTGAGCTGGGCATGCGACCCTTAGACAGTGCTAGTTCCCATATGCGCACGGTTGCATCCTCTCCAGCAGACTTCAGGAATAACGATTCGCTATTTGGCGAGACTTCCAAAAATCGAATCATCCAGATGCGTGACGCATGGCCCCATCCAATCGCCAAAGATCCCAAGCTATTGAAATCATTCTCATCAAAGGATTCGCTACTGAATCCTGTATGGCGTGTTCTCAATCCATCGGTGAATTCATTATGATCTCTTGTGTTCTTTTCAGAGACTTCGGAGTCTGAAATATCCCATATTCGGATCGTCCGGTCATCACTGCAGCTTGCAATTACTCTTTTGAGTTGATGACAGCATTCGGGTGGTAACTCCTTGGAAATCCGGACACCAAATATAGAGCCTTCGTGGCCAGCGAAGATGTGATGAGTTTGTGAGACCGGTGCATCTTTGCTATTCTGGCTCCATGACCAGTATATGATCTCACCAAAGGCTGTGCCAGCAGCAACAAGTAATTTAACCGGTGAATCCCAAAGTAAGTGAGCAGAGTAGAGGATAGATCTCGTACCCCTTGTGAGCTCTGAGATGGAGACAGTTATGTGGCTGTTGAGTTTGTCAGACAAGGAATGCGAAGTGATGTGGTAGCGATTTGTCCTTGAACTTTTTACCTGCTATTTTGAACTTGGTCGTCCTTAGGATTCGCGATGATTACTAGGAGAAGTGCATTGTGAGCTGTGACAGCAGCACAAGTGACATCCTGACATTCAAGCTCGTTTGGGAAGGATGGACGCGGAGATATGTCGAATACCCAGTCCGGGGCCTTGACGGAGTTGGACAAGGAAATGTCCAGGGACTCAGGCTTAGGTAGCAGCTGGACTGAACACTTTACTTGCAGTACACGCACATGCCGCCCGCCCCAAGCAATTAGTCTGAACTCATCATGACACTTCTCCGAGTACACGACAATGCCATGCACGGCCTGAGCTTTGAAGATGCGCTGTGTCGAGATGTACTGGGCGCCGCTGGCATGATAAAAATGCACCAAGGGGCCTTCTGCAGCGAGCAAGAGTGCGCCACAAGAGGCTACTGCTGTTACCGGTACACGAGTGCATTCATGCTTGTTTCTATCAGCCAAGCCGCACAGATTGCCGGCACACACTCACATGGAGAGTGAGGGACATTGGTGAAAATGGACCTCTTGTGGGATGTAGCAGGCGGGGATGGATGGAATTGTGAATTGTCGTGGTGTTGGACCAGCCCCGCTATATGGCTAGGCTGAAGGTGGGGCAGGCAGTGACGACAGACCCTTCACTAAGCAACTCAGGCCCCTCCCTCATAGCCAAATTCTCATCCACCATCAACCGCCGCCAGCAACTGACATCTTTCCTGCTCGCGGACTAAGCCAGTCACCTTGAAAACAAGCCACAATATGTCTCTCGCCGGGCCCCTGGGACAGATCAACCCCGAGGAGACGGAGAACTTCGAGGATGTACGTTGCGCCGCATACACAGGACGAGCACCTAGACTGATGGCGCGTGCAGATTGAGAAGCAATTTGCGGTTAAAGGTGTGCGGCTCTCGGAACATTGACGCTCGATCGCCTAACACATTCCCGCAGTCGTCCAGCACATGGAGACATACTGGAACATACTCGAGAAAATTCCCGGCTCCAAGCTCCGCCTAACCAAGTTCGACGATGAAATCTACGCGCACCTCAAGAAGGACTTTCCAGAATTTGACGCGTCCGCGACACTCAATGAGGATGAGATGAAGAGTAAGGCGGGCAAGGAGCGATGGCGCAACTTCATCAATGAGTACGAGAAAAAGGTGGACGATTACAATTTTGGCGCCATGGTTCGGGCAAGTCCTAAGACCGGGTACACGCAGGAAGGTACAATATTTGCGGTGCGCATGCAATTTTATGCTATCGAAATCGCACGGTAAGCCACCACGAGGGCCTTGAGTACGTTCGGAGCTGACAACAGCAGTAATCGGGAGGGCTTAAATGACTGGATCTATGAACAGGCACAAAGCAAATAGACTCTCCAACTAAACTGATGCAACATTAGCACGACATAGCCTTCGCCGACCTAGATGTATCGATGAACTTGTCGCGCAACGCGTCGTATGCGTGTGAAAAATTCGCACGAAGTGTTTCTCGGTTTCAGCAAATCGCGATAGCCGATAGTATCCCACCAAATGGACCCGCGGTCTGCATCTACAATTCAAGCGTATTAAAACTTGTCCAACGTGGAGTAAGAGGCGGTATTATATAAGCCGCAGCTGGTTATAGCATCGTTGAGGATGGTTCGCCAAGTTACAATCAGCCCACGAGCAGGCCGCGTGGATTTTTTTTCTCTGTGAATTTGTACTTGTGAAACCGTCCTCCAGCCAAGTATACAATGCAGATGCGGAAGGGAAACGAGCCGTATTGCGGATCACTATTGGTGGTTGAGAACAATATTAAGACCAAACAAAGCATTGTTTCGCGCACATGGCGACTTGTACTAGTCCGGAACGAGTGGACCTTCACACTCACCTATCGTATCCGCCAATCTATCGTCCACGTACTTCTTACACTCTTCGCGTTCTTGAACAAATTCCACCTGCTGGCAACTACCATGGCCACCATTAAGTCTTCTAAGAGTACAGACCAGCCAAAAAAACTCCTAACCCGAACCGACGAGGAATCAGAGTATATTTTGAAAGTGGGCTGGAAGGCCCTGTTTGGCTTCACCACCCGGAAACATGTGCCAGGTCTACTGGGCGCTCTGTTGGGCGCGACCATTGCGGCCCTCACGATGCCTGTCTTTGCCATCGTCTATGGACTGATCTTTGGGAAATACACAGAATATGGCGCAGGTCAGATCAGTGGCAACGAGATGATGAGTAGCATCACAAGATACTGCATCATCATTACGGGGCTTGCGACCATCAACTGGATCTCAAACAGCCTTTACTTCTTATTCTTTCTCGCTTTCGGTGAGATGCAGGCTAGGAGTGCGCGGAACAGAATATTTGAGGCGCTCATTCAAAAAGACCTGGCGTGGTATGACACAAGAGAGACCGGTGTAACAGCGCTTCTTTCGGCCATTCAGATGTGAGTGAAATGGTCGCGATGAACTTGCGTTGAGGTCGCAATATAACTGAAAAATTGCTTTCTAGGAACATCCGCGATCTTCAATTATCCGTTTCGGCGCCATTTGGCGAAGGCATACAATGTCTGGTCCAGAGCCTCGCAGCACTTGGCATAGCTTTCTACTATTCATGGAACCTCACGTTGGTTATCATGTGTACCATCCCACTAATCTACCTTTTTCAAGCATATATCAGTAGTCGAATATCGAGCCGTGTACACGAGCAGGCGGGTCAGCTCCAGCAAGCACTAAAATATATGACCAATGCGATACAAAGCATCGAAACGGTCAAGTGCTTCAACGGTCAGGCTTACGAGATTCAAATGTTCACGAGAACAGCCTCACGTGCGGCTAAACTATACTATCATGTGGCGCATCATCGGTCTATACAAATTGGTGTCATGCAATTCTTCACTCTCAGCGTTTTTGTGCAAGGCTTCTGGTATGGCAGTCGTCTTGTAGATTCAGGCGATAGGACGGCGGCACAAGTCCTTACAACATTTTGGGCAGCATTGATGGCAATCGATGGTATCACTGGGTTCCTTCCCCAGTTCATTGTCATGCAGAAAGGCAAGATTGCAGGTGGGCGACTTCGGCTGCTCATGCACCAGATTACTGCCAGTGAGCAACGTCAAGAATTTCAAGGTCGATCGAGGCCGGTGAAGTGTCTGGGCGATATTGAATTTCAAAACGTGAGCTCCCAAAAATCATGGTTACAGGCCCAGCTAATGGACTAGACAACCTTTTCATATCCTACGCGAACAGAAGAGACTGCTATACGTGACATCTCAGTGTTCTTTCCTGCCGGAGAAACCACGTTTGTTATCGGAAAAAGTGGTTCTGGAAAGAGCACACTTGGACAGCTTCTTGTTCGATTCTATCAGCCTTGCTCAGGCCAAATCTTTCTAGATGGGGTCAAACTCGATGATCTGGACATTCATTGGCTCCGAGAGCATGTTACCTTAGTGGAACAACATGGTGTACTATTCAACGACTCCATCCGTCAGAACATCGCATTAGGAAAGGGAGATGAGATGGTGAGCATGCAAGACATTCAGGAAGCGGCCAGATTTGCTATGTTGGACTCAATTATAAAAAATCTTCCAGAAGGTCTGGATACACCGCTTGGCATGAAAGGCAGTAATTTGAGTGGAGGCCAGAAGCAGAGATTGGCTCTAGCTCGGGCTCGGGTTCGTGATGCCCCAGTGCTGATCCTCGACGAATCGACCAGCGCTCTAGACTACGCAACAAGGGCTTCTGTTCTGCAGGCGATACGAGCTTGGCGTGAAGGAAAGACAACAATCGTCATTACTCACGATATAACTCAGATTCAGCCTGAAGACTTTCTCTATTTGCTTGATAGTGCCCAGGTGGTCCAAGAAGGCTACCGAAAGGATTTGGAGTCGCGACCAGGAGCATTTCAATCCTTTTTGGAGTCTCACGACGAGCATGATGAAGACGGAGATACTGAGGAAGATTCGCTCTCCGACTATCATGATTACGAGGACGAGATCATGAACCTCTATACTGATTCTTGGGCTTCAGAAATTGCAGCTCCAAGACGTCGACCTATGTCTGCTGTTCTGTTTGGAGAGTCGCTTTTACAACCCTTCGTTGGTCGCAGCCGCGAGTATCATATCGAAAATACGTTGACAGGACTAGACCAAAAAAGCTTGCGGACCGACTATGAACAGGATATTCATCTATCAACTCGTAGTTCAGTGGCACAATTTTCGAGTAGTCTAAACGCTCCACTCGATATCTTCTCCTATCCTCCTGATGGGCCGATGCCAGAGAAAAGCGGTCCACGACTAAGTTCAATTATATCACAGCATCCGCATGCTTTCAAACGCGCTTCAATTCAACGTCCTTGGACAGCAACTGGGTCAATAGCGTCACGGAGAAGCTCAGTGGTGGCATCACGACCTGCATCTCGCTATGCTGCCTATCCTAGACCGCTAACAAAGCACGACGCTCGCCCCGTTGATCTCAATAAACCACCAAGGCCAATGAGACAATCCAGGGATCTAAATAAATCCTTGAAGCAGCGACTTTCTCACTTAAAGGGCGTTGAGAAGTCGCCAAACGCCTCTTCAAAATCTCTCTCCATCACAGAAATCTTCAAATCCGTCTGGCCTACCCTCGAATGGCGCTCACGCCTTCTCTTATTCGGTGCTTTCTTCGCTGCCATCGTACATGCAGCCGCCGTCCCTGTTTTTTCCTGGGTCTTTGCCCAGCTCCTCGCCACCTTCTACGAGCCCAGAGATACCCCCAAAAGTGCTTTAAGATGGGCTCTCGTAATTTTAGCCATCGCGGTAGTCGACGGAATCTCAAGCTACCTACTCTTCTTCCTTTCCGACTCGGTCGCGCAGTCCTGGACTCTGGCGCTCAAGACTGAAGCCATGAAACGCATCCTCATGCAACCACGCGAATTCTTCGACCGGGAAGAAAACAGTATCTCACGCATCGCCGAAACACTAGATCATTTCGCCGAGGAAGCGAGGAATCTACCAGGAAGATTCGCATGCATCATTGCCGTGATTATCATCATGATCGCGATTTCGATCGTCTGGAGTTTGGTGACGAGCTGGAAGTTGGCACTCGTCGCACTAGCGATGGCACCGATACTCTTTTCGGTGACACAAATCTATAACGCTGTTTCCAACCGCTGGGAATGCAAATCTTCGGATGCTGATGAACGTGTTGGTGCATTGTTGCACGAGACGTTTGTCAATATTCGGACTGTCCGCTGTCTAGTACTCGAATCGCATTTTCGAAAAAAGTACAGAGATGCTACCACGGACGCCATGAGTGTTGGTCTCAAGCGTGCTATCTACTCCGGAAGTATTTTCGGTCTCAATTTTGCAGGTGTTATTTTCGTAGCGATACTACTGTTTTGGTATGGCGGGTTGCTCATCAGTCGAGATGAGTACACCGTCAAGAGCATCATGGAGACCTTTCTTATCCTCATGCTAAGCGTAAATCACATCACTTTCATGGCACATTACATGACACAGGTCAATATGTCCAGAGACGCAGGATCCCGTCTCCTCCGCCTTGCTAGACTCCCCACCACCTCGCATGAACTCACTGGCACAAAGCACATCACCTCCGCAGGCGACTTGTCCTTCCAAAATTTAAATTTCACCTATCCCACCCGCAACGATGTCCAAGTCCTTCACGATATCTCCTTCACAATCCCCCATGGCAGCAGCACTGCCATCGTCGGCGCCTCTGGTTCTGGAAAATCCACAATTGCAGCACTTTTACTCAAACTATACCAACCAGACACGTACACACACGCCCTTAATTCTGTCACACTTTCCAGCCCAGATACGCGCCAGTACGGCATCACAGTCTCCAACACAGACATTAATACCCTTGAAACCACCTCGCTGCGCACACGCATTGCAATCGTGCCTCAAACCCCAGTCCTATTTCCCGCCAACATCGCCGCAAATATCGCGTATGGTCTCTCTCCCTCGTCGCCGCTCAGTAGCCTCGACAGCATTCGCGCCGCAGCCACCGCAGCAGGAATCGCGGACTTCATCGACGGTCTACCGCAGGGCTACAACACGCTTGTTGGTGATGGCGGGACGGCGTTATCGGGGGGTCAGGCACAACGGTTGGCCATTGCAAGGGCGTTGGTGAGGGAGCCCGATGTTTTGGTTTTGGACGAAGCGACGAGTGCTTTGGATATTGCGTCCGCAGGGGTTGTGAGAGAGACCGTGCTTAGACTTGTGAGGGGCAGTCGTAGCGAAATACCAGGTGGAGGTGGAGCGTCGCGGGCGAGAGGGGGTGGAGTCTGGGACGGGGTGGAGACTGTGGCGATGGACCATGAGGAGAGAAAGATGACGGTGGTTATTATCACGCATGCGAAGGAAATGATGGCGATGGCGGAGCATATTGTCATGTTGGATAAGGGGAGAGTGGTGGAGAAGGGTAGCTATAAAGATTTGAAGCGGAAGAAGGGAGGGGCGTTTGGGCGGTTGTTGATGGGAGAGACGACGGAGTTGTGAGTGTGTAATGCCTGTGTATATTTATTGGCCTAAATTCAATATTCCCTTAATTCTCTTGTAATTATTGTATGCATAGATCTAGATTCCACTTGTGGTGTTCTACACTCGCGGTTCACATTCCCATTATCAAGCTTCCTTTCACGGGCTGCGCACTCGACCCTCCGCCTTCCACTTCGTTTTTGTATCCCCGATAATCACTCCCAGAATTCCCGCATTGACGAGGAAGAAGAACGCGCTTGACAAGAACAGCCCAGGAATAAAAGTCGAATGGCCGTTGAACTCGAGCTGAAACCCTTGTTGTAGCCACGCGACTTGGCCCAGGACCCAGAGCACGAGCGCAGTGACGCCAACCCTGGGGCAGAGAAGGAGCGTCGAGTCTGGGAGGTAGTAGGGGAGGAACATCATGTACCAAAGGAAGTACTACGTTATTGAGTCAGGCATATAAACTAGGAGAAGGGGCTGATAAAGAGGATAGCTTACCTGACTGGTGCAGACCTTGTTGAAGGTCACAAATGCAAAGGTTTGAGCTAGCATAGTGCTGGGCAGATCTTTCTTGGCCAATGATAGAGGGATAAAGATGGCGCTTAGTAGGAGCTGTGGAAGGAAGGCAAGGCGCTCTAGTTCTAGGGGAGATGTGCTGGAGCCGAGATGGGGTTTGGGCGAGGAGTTGAGGTAGAGGAGGGTGTTGTATGGGGAGAAGTTGTGGCGGTGATCGATTCGGATGAGGTGGTAGAAGTAACTGTGGTCCAGGAAGGGGTATCCGTATATGGCGTACATGGCAATGTTGAGCGCCGCGAACGTGCAGAGACTGGACACCGCGAGTGTCAGTCTCTGCGGGTTGAGAAAACTCTGCAGTCGAGTGAATAGTAATTTCTCAGCGGGCGCTGTACCCTCCTTCTCCCATATTCTCTTCCCCGTGCTCGATCCATCCACCCACCACACAATGCTCACAGCGTAGATGAATGGGTAAATCTTGAAATGCACCGCCAACCCCAGCAAGAACCCCGCGACCGTCATCCTCTCTGCCAACACAGCCCAAAGCAAAGCCGTCACAAACACCCCTAGCAACCCTTCGGAGCTCCCTCTCGTACTAATCGTCGCCACCATTGGATTCAACAGCCAGATCGCTGCAAACCTCAGCGCCCGTTCCGTCCCCATCGCCCGATACCGCTTTAGCACACGATACATCATCCACCCAGCCCCCACATCTCCCACCGCAAACAGCAGTTTTCCAAACGCAAACCAGAAACGTCCGGGCCATACGGTTGGGTAGATGAGCCAGGCCAGTAGGGGCGTGTAGCGGTACGTGTCACGTGCGTAGGGAGACTGTCCGCTTGAAATGAAGCGCGCGGCATCGGTGAAGACGTAGTAGTCGATGTCCGTATATTTCATAGGGGAATTGGCGTCTTGCCAGAGGCCGTAGAGCAGGAATGCTAGGCGCAGGAGGATGGAGGCTGTAAAGACTAAAAGGGGAGAGCGGAAAAAGCTTGATAGTGGCATTGTGTTTGGATGAAGACCCGCTACGGTCAAACTCCGTGGAATTGAAACAAAAGAAACAATGCTCAGCCAAGATCTGGGAATATGGGTGGCTTGATTGTTGGTGATGCTCTGATGTCTCGCAAGGTGAAGGACAACCGAGACCACTAGACCTGACGCAGTCTAGTCACCACGTGAGTACATGCTAAGCTCCATGCCACCCTGTTTGCTCTCCATGCCATTGAACGAACAAAATTTCGACCAAAGGGGAAAACCAATGGGACTGAAGCGGCCACGAGAAGGGAATATGGCTGATGAAAAGTCAGAGCAGCCGGCGTCGCCGTTTGTGGCCATGTTTGAAGGGTTCCGTGCTGAGCTGGATGAGCATCATGATCGGCGGGAGAGAATTATCAAAGCGTCGCGCGATATCACTGCGTCGAGTAAGAAGATGCACGTAGTGAGGCTCTGTGTATTCGTGGAGAAATATGGCTAACGGGTTCCAGTATTTTCACCCTGCAAAGGTTGGATTCTGGAAGCATTACCCGAATTTCTCTTCTGACACAAGCGTAGGGTTCGCACAGTTGGCCAGTCACTCCCAGCCTTTGTCACCAAGTCCAATGCGCAATACTGGGAAACAATTGAAAAGCAGTACAAGTCCATCACTGCTGATCTCCAAGGCCTGAACGCCCACCGCTACGCGCACAACATCACAGGCGGTAACCAGGAATTCATGGAAGCGCTGAGTTTTCAACACTACCTCGAGACGCAGTCACTCATCACCTATGAAGAGGCCGAAACCAGGATTACGGGCTTGTGTAGCAGCATTAATGGTGTCGCTTCAGGAGAAGAAACCGTTTTACTGACGCCAGAGGACTATATCCTAGGAATCTGCGACATGACGGGAGAGTTGATGAGGTTCAGCGTCACGAGCATGGCAACGAGCGGGAAACTCCCCGAGGGCAAGACCGAATCGAGCAAGAGGATTAAACGCGAAGAAGCCAGTAGCGAAGGTGGCGACAAGATGGAGATTGATGAACAAGGCTTTTCATCGTCCCCGCCTGCCAGCCAGAAGCCGTGTACGGCGCTCGACGACCTGCGTGCGATTCGTCTGCAGCTGGAGATGTTCGAGGCACCTGACGGGTCCAAGTTTTCGCACGAACTTGAGACGAAGAAGATGCCGGTGATGAGGGAGTGTGTGGACAAGGTGGAGAAGGCGCTGTATGGGCTGATGGTCAGGGGAAGTGAGAGGCCAAAGGGATGGATGCCGGATATGAGTGCAGGGAAGGTAGAAGTGGAGAGTTATTGAGGATTCCGGTCATCGCATCACTGGTATGGCTGTATTGGGTCATTTCTGTGGACAGGACCTGGACCAGAGTCGGGCACCTGGTAGAGAGCTTATGGGACTGGGCCATGTGGTGCAGGTGATGCTGTGGCTGTGACTGTGGCTGTGGTTGTGGCGAAGCACCTGGGCCGAGAGTAATTCCTAGTCTATCCATGTACGGTGCGCCTTCAACCCTCGGCAGCCCAACCTCCATCTCCCCATCCCATCCACTCACTCCCCATCTACCCCAGCTACGCCACTTACCCCATGTGGTACGCCCCTCCCATCCGCGCCGCTGCGTCATGACCACAGCACTCTCACCCGCCCCCGCGCCGCGACACACGGGCGCCGCCATGCTGCCCGCCCGGCCGTGAAACCTTGCGCCGCCCCGCAGAGCATGCTTGCCGCTCTTGGACACGACACCAGATATTGCCTTCCATAGTACCTGCTATTGACACCTACCAACACACACCCACGCATATACGCGC
>Ga0182211_1000446_pt1 | contig 13167 bp, 11 predicted proteins | sample G5R1MG_20_FD_129660 | JGI IMG/M metagenome (GOLD analysis project Ga0182211, IMG submission 129660) | Switchgrass phyllosphere microbial communities from Michigan, USA - G5R2_MAIN_03OCT2016_LD1 MG | ecosystem: Host-associated > Plants > Phyllosphere > Phylloplane/Leaf | place: USA: Michigan... | reverse complement strand
ACGGAGTGCCCCGTTCTGGGGCTCCCATGGCGCCTACATGGGGCTAAAGACGCTTCTCGGTTCCCCCCCCCCCCCACCCGGCTTACTCCTTCTAGACGCCTCCACACTACCTCTAGTCCTGGTAGGTAGGTGAAATGCTCCAGGATTCAATACGCGACGAGGCGCTGCCTGGGGATTCGGCCAACTGCAACGTCGCCGACCTCGTAAAGACACCGCACAACACGCGCCTCTTGAAGGAAGTCCAGACATTAAAGTCACTCATCGCTGGTCTCGTGGACTATCAGCTTGCGCACCCCAAGATTACGGAGCCCAGTACACGCGAGGAAGCCCGAAGCGAAAAAACTGCCCAGCGGGAGATTGAAAAGAAGGAGAAGTACATCCGGGCGCAGCTGTCCGTCATCAAGTCGCTCTATCGCCAAAGCGTCTTGAAGGTGCGCGAGGAAAAGGCCAAGACATCAGACGATAGGGCGGTGAATGATGCTTTGATACTCGGTCTGCACAACCTCAAATACGAGGAGCAGTCACTGCGATCCGAAATATCAGCCGCTGAGTATTATGAGTCAGTTAACCTGCAGCCGCCGTCGATACCTTTCTAATGCTACTCAGCCATAAGTACCTCAAGCTTCCTCTCATCGCGGTCGAAGCCTTCCTTGCAGAGTTTCCGCAGCACCAAGACGCGACGGAGCAAGAGCTGATGGCTGCGCGTATCGATCATGAACACCAAGTCCGGGTGCGGCTAGAAGAACGACGACAGGAGAAGCTCAAACAAAAGCAGAAATTAATCGCAGAAGTAAAGAAGAGCAAGGACGATCTCACCAAGTTGGACGCTATGGTGGAAAAGTTCATTGAGGCTGCGGAGCCTATCAAGAAAGTGTTAGCTACCGAGTAGGCATCGCCACGGCACGTCCAAGCCTGCTCTACCACCAAATAAATACTTGGGAATTGGAGCATGTCATTATCATAGAGCATGCCAAGGAATCGCAAATTTGGCGATGTGCACTCCAGGTTTTACTCCGATTTATACCGGGTCCTCTAAAACACCAGAGCGCATTCAGCCCATAGGAGCCTGCACGATTGGGACAATATACCTGCATCAGCTGTGGGTGTTACAAGATAGCCTTTTCTGTTGCCGAAAACCAAAGGACATTCGTTGATTCAACTATAATAACACACTTTGCATCTGTTAGGGAGTAAGTATGCACTGCATACAGAATATATATTACTTTGGTGATTTTGATGCCGGTCTAGTTATATAGTGCAATTGTCCAGGCTCAAGGAAATAGGTGGACTGTAGGCGATAAGGACAGGATTCCGAATATACATAGCAAGGACAGGTAAGCTTCAGGCATGGTATCGTACACAGATAGGACATTCATGCCATTATTCCTATTTCCCGAGTCCTGGTAGCCCAGTTTGGATAATACTTGAATGGAAGGTAAATAGGCCGGAAACAGATAGCCTACAAATATCTCCAAGAAAAGGCTGTTATAGCTTGAGAGGTACGCATAAAGTAGCATACACCTTTACCAAGACAAGGCACACAATGTCTTATCTACCCTATCTGATTAACTGGAGGGTGAAACTACATCTAAGCACTCTATTTCTTATACTGTAAACCTCTACCCTACTCTTCTCTGTGTGCTTAGTATACCTTAGCGTCGTGTTGTTGCTTGGTTGAATCCTCCTGCCTGGCAAGACACTAAACCTTACCTAGAAACTTCTATCTTAGCGCCTTGGCCTTGAATGCATTCACCTACTTTAGTATCTGCGTCTCACTCCAATTCCTCACACTGACTCCACCTTGTGGATTACTGTTATGGCCTCTTTACAGGGTCGCGCAGTTGTCTTGAATGCGTTTAATCCACCATTCGATACCCGTGCGGCACGAGGTTTTGGCAGGCCTGAAATCTCCCTAGTTGCTGGAGATACTCTGAGTAATATCCGCGCCTTCCAATCTATCTGCGCCCCAGCCGATGATACAGACTATATTCGAGCACAGAAACGTCGTAAAGCTAGCAGTGGAGGAGATGTTGCAATCCACCGAGTTGGAACTGAAGACACTAAAAGTATCGTACTGGTTAGGGTATCATTGGACTTGGTCAGTTGCTTGAACGCCTTTGGCATGCCATAATAACTGACACTGGCTTAGGACATCCCAGCTCCTTTGCAAGATGACCAAAGCGCAATAACTCTACCATGCTGTGGCCAGGAATCGCCTCCACTGGTTCTCGAGTCATTCCGCACATCTCTACCAGCTACTGCCTTACACATTGTTCTTCGAAATGCCAGTGACACGATAGTCATGGAGCTCACCGCAACCACTGATTTTGACTTTCTTCAGGCAATAAAGCCCCATTTCCAGAATGCTACAAAGCTGTCCCCCGGTAAGACGAATCGATTGGTCTCTCGAGCTGCCTTCTGCCGCTGTCGAATGCTTTCACCCACTCCACATAAGCGCTTTTACAGACTTGAAATGGAAATCAGATGGGCTATCGGACTATCAGTCGTCGAAGACCCGAGTGTTCGCGCATTCCATATGATAGAAGACCTCAAAATTCTTTCCATGTACGTTCATGGTGAGAGCATACAAGAAAGCACGAGCTGGGCACCCTCGGACTTTTACGACGCGGTTCATATACCGCCATCTGATTTGCAGACATCACCCCGCATACAATATAGCCTGGTAGAAACAAGGCTCTATCCATTTCAACAGAGAGCAGTAGATTGGCTACTACGACGAGAAGGTGTCAGGTTCTCCTCATCAGGCGATTTGGAGCCATTTACTGAAGCAGCACCGCCATCTTCTTTTAGACAAGCTCAAGACGTGTCAGGACAGTGGTACTATGTCAGCCAGATTCGAGGTATCGTGTTTGAGAACCCTGTCCAAGCCAAAGACGACTCCTTGCAGGCACTGCGAGGTGGTATCCTTGCCGAAGAGATGGGTCTGGGCAAGACAGTCGAGCTCATAGCACTTATTGTCCATCATCAGCGTGAAATACCTGAGGGTAACGTTCTAGATGAATACACAGGTACTTCCGTTAGCCCAAGCGGTGCTACTCTCATCATCACCCCACCGTCAATACTCGAGCAGTGGGAAAGCGAACTACACACACATGCGCCAGAGCTGAAGGTGTTCCACTACAAAGGTCTTCCTCAGCCATCTGCTCCTAAAGAGGCTCATTCATCTGCCACGATCAAAAACCTGATGCGTTACAATGTAGTTCTGACTACATATGAAGTTCTCAAAAAAGAAGTTCATCATGCCATACCCCCACCAGATCGGTTCTCACGCCACGAAAAACGCCACGAGCGCCGCGTCAGCCCCCTTGTTGGTATATCATGGTGGAGGGTGTGTCTTGACGAGGCCCAGATGGTTGAGAGTGGAGTCAGTCAGGCTGCTCAGGTCGCACGAATCATTCCACGTTGCAACGCCTGGGCTGTGACTGGTACCCCACTCCGTAAAGATGTCCAAGACCTCTTCGGTCTCCTACTCTTCCTCAGGTGCAAATACTTAACAGCCAATACTGCCGTCTGGAATCAGCTGGATAAGACCTCATTCAAAAGTATATTCCAGCAAATTGCTCTACGCCATAGCAAACACAAGATTCGCAACGAGCTTCGTCTACCTCCGCAGAAGCGTATTGTAATAACAGTTCCTTTCACCGCTATAGAGGACCAATACTACAACGAGTTGATGCGTCAAATGTGCGATGCATGTTGGCTTACTTCCGAGGGGTTGCCGACAGAAGCTAGGCGAGACGCAAGTGACGCCGAAGTCGTTGACCGTATGCGAGAGTGGCTAGTCCGACTACGCCAAACATGTCTGCATGCCAATGTTGGCCGCAGAAACAGAAAAGCTCTGGGTGCGAAGAATAGCTCGTTGAGGTCAGTACATGAAGTTCTCGAGGTGATGATTGAGCAAAACGACACGGCCTGGAAGTCGGCAGCTCGGGAGATGATTTCAAGTAAAATCAAAATGGGTCATGTCATGGCACACGCCGGAAACCGCAAGAATCGCGCGCGCTGCGCACTAACTTTCTATGAAGAGGCTCTGAAGGATGCACAAGTATTCGTGGAAATATGTAGAGCCGAGCTAGTTTCCGAATGTCACGATCCGGGAGAGTTGAAGCAAGCAGAAGTTGAGTCGGATACGAACAAAGAGTCTGAGAATGAAGACCTAGGCCGGATTGCGGTTATCCGTAAATCTTTACGGTCCTACCTTGAACTCGAACATGCCTGCAAATTCTTCATTGCCACAATGTACCATCAGATCAAGGACAAAGAAGCAATCTCCAACCCTGACTCGGAGGAATACCACCTGTGCGACAGGCTTGAAGTATCATGGTATGAACAGGCCAAGGAAATTCGGCATGAGCTTCTGAAGGACTTCAAGGGTAAGGCTCAACAGCAAATGGCCAAGGTCAGCTCCAGCAAACCGTTCCAACAAATCGTTGTCATCAACGAGCTGCCAGGTCTCGGCGGCATTGAAGCACGCAAGATTCTCGAGATGATGGATAATATCGGCGGATATTTGAATGCGCAAGCCAAACAAATACAGATCTGGCGTATGAAGATTGTCGATATTCTACTCCTGCCTTTGATCGACGATGACGACAATGAAGAGACGACGGGTCGAGAGTATGACGATTCTTTGGAGGCGCAAGATAAGCTCTACGTGTACATTATGGCCCTGCGTACCTTGATCGCAGATAGGAATGCTGCCGTGTATGGTTTGCAGGACGCTCTTGTAGAGCATGAAGCAAAGGAGGCCGAGAGACGCGCGCAACAGAAACCAAGTCGAACTGGAGATCGAGGTCATGCGCCTGAGCTCGTCCTTGAAATATTTCGTACCCGAAGAAAATTGCATGCAGGCCTGGAAGGCGGCTCTCTCAAAGGCGTTGTTTCTGGCATACGCTCGCTCATAACCAGCCTGCAATGGAAAGCAGACGGTGGCGACACTCGTGCTGCAGCAGAAGTAGCCGTAGTCCAGAAACATTTTGCAAAGGTACAGTCGATTTCGACTCAGCAGGCGAAGATCCTCTCAGAACTAGAGAAAGAGCAGGAAATGTTCCGTGGTGCTATGAACCAGCGTCTGGAGTACTACCGCCAGTTTCAACACATCTCCGACACGGTCGCAAAATGGAAGGACCAGCTCGACGAGACGTTCGACCATGGCGAGTTCCAGAGATTTGAGAAGCTCTATTTGAGCAACCAAGACGTAGCGACGAAATTGAAGGCAAAACACACATATCTGACCCATCTTCGCAGCGAAACCCAGACTGGGGAAAGATCGGAATGCATCATCTGTCAAGACTCCATCGAGATTGGCGTCATCACGGCTTGCGGACACAAGTACTGTAAGGAGTGCATACACACGTGGTGGAGCGTACACCGAACCTGTCCATTGTGCAAAAAACGGCTGGGCTCGTCCGAGTTCAAGGTCATAGGCTTCAAGCCCAGCGAGATGAAGGCACACGAGGAGCCTGCGCATACCAGCCCTTCACCAACAGGACAGGCTTCCATCTCCGGAGCAGCAGACACATCGATATACAGCAGCATGAACGAGGCGACTATGAAGGAGATTGGAATGATCGAACTCGACTGCTCCTACGGTACCAAAGTGGACAGTATAGCCCGACACCTGCTGTGGATACGATCCAATGACCCAGGCGCCAAAAGCGTCATCTTCTCCCAATTCGGCGATTTTCTCAGCGTGCTGCACGAAGCGCTCCACAAGTGGAAAATCGGCGCCACCAGCATCGCCGACAAGAACGGCATCGCGCGGTTCAAGGCCGACGCCGGTATTGAGGCGTTTCTCTTGGACGCCCGGAGCGACAGCTCGGGGTTGAATCTTGTCAACGCGACCTATGTCTTCTTGTGCGAGCCACTGATCAATCCGGCGATTGAGCTACAGGCGATTGCGCGGGTACATCGCATCGGGCAGAGGCGGGCAACGACGGTGTTTATGTATCTCATTGCGGACACCGTGGAAGAAGCAATCTACGAGCTTAGTGTCAAGAGACGCTTGGAGCACATGGGTAAGTCTGACAATAGCGGGGACAGCGATGAGTGCGATGGCGTGGGAAAAGGAAAGGGCCCAGCGACGCCACTGGACCGCGAGACGAAGCTGGACCAAGCGAATTCGGCGGAGTTGCAGGCTGCGCCGCTCAAACAGCTCCTGGGTAAGAAGGGCGATGGCGAAGTTGTACACAAGGATGATTTGTGGAGATGTTTGTTTGGGAGGCCGAGGAAGTTGGGAAGGGAGTATGATCCGGGCGATGATCCGGGCGATGCCAATGCTTCTCATGAGGGATAAATGTGTATATACCACGACTGATAAATGGGCGTAGGCATGACAACGAGACTATGATATCATGCTGAATGAGACAGCTTTCGTATGTTACAAAATGAGACTGGATAACCGTGAACAAGACCCGAAATCAACGTTAGCGAGTGAGGCAGGCCCGCCTGATATGTATGGTATCATATACAAAGAAAATGCGGAAGAACGTGGAAACCGTGAGAAACCCACCACCTGACTAGCCAATCCGTCGACGACGATGACCACTACTACAGCCTACCCCCCTGTAAGACTGGCGGTGTCCTCCATTCTCTGACCTCCCTCTGACCTCCCTCGTCAAACCCTGCCCGGTCCATCAGCTTGGTAAATGTCGTATCACTCGTATTCCGATTTTCACGCATAGCGGCGGGAAATCTCGGAGGTTCGAGGAAGCTTGGTGCCGGCATGAGCACGTCAATAGTCTCTGTGCTGTTGAGCCGATTCTGATCTTGTGTGTGCTGTTGATTGTGCTGCTGATGGTTATGCGGTGTACGGCGGGCGCTGGAGGGCTTGTGACGGGGCGTCGAGTGTATTTGTTTCGGTTTTTGGGAAGGTGTGGCATAGGGGTCGGTTTTGGAGTTTCCGGCGCGGATCAAAGGGGCATTCCTGTTCTGGGTGTGAACTGGGGCAGGGGCTGCAGGAAAGGCTGTACTGATTGTGGGGAAGCCAAAGTTTAGCTTGGGCGTACGATCCCACATGCTCTTAATGCGAGGCGTGAGGCCATGCACGGTGCCGTTGCCGTTTCCGCGAGTCTCCTGCATGCCCTGTATGATTCGATCGGTGGAATTTGGACTCGAATGAACGGAAGAAGAGCCACGGCGCATGAAGTCAGTTCGCGCGGCGCAGGAGGGATCATAGATTGGATCACTGATTTGACGGGCGACGTGGCCATAGTCACCCGAGTCGGGGGATTTGGAATGCAATTCACGACGTTTTTTCAGGAGCCAGACGACGGCGAGCGTGGTGAAGGCGCCTATGAAGATTCCAGGAATGAAGCCGGCGGCGAAAGAACGGCCGTCGAAGGATTCTGGGGAATGGAGGTTTGGCGGTGGAGATTTAGACGTCTGGGAGGCGGCTGCGGGTTTGGTGACTGAGGATGCCGAGGAGGCTGGTCGGGAGGTTGACGTTGGAGAGGCTGAGGGCGTTGTGGCGTCCTTGGAGCACATGCCGCTGTTGCATGTGTAGCCTAGCGGACAGCACTTGTCGTTGCATTTGGGGAGATCGACGGCGGTGGTGTCGGAGAGGTGCATCTGATTATCGGGATGGAGGGTCGCGTTGAGCTGGGTGACATCACAGGTGATGGTCTGGATGAAGGCGCAGTCCTGTCCCGAGGGGCAGCAAATGACCGACTGCACAGTTGTGCTGTTGAGCGCCATACAGGTGGTGTCCTGTGGACAGCAAAAGGAAGACGGGAAGCCGGCGCCGCATTGCTGCAAGCCGGTGCTGCCTCCACATGCGGCTGCTTGTCGAGGAGGCAGACTTGATGCGTGCGCCGAAGCCGCGGCAGAGAGAGCGAGGCAGAGGACGGGCAGCCAGGACCGTCGTAGAGAGAGCAAGGAGGAAGGCATTGTGTGAGGAGAGGAAGGAAAGAAGCAGCGGTGCGTGGGAGGCCATGGCGATGGCAGGCCCAGCGGGCGAGGCGGAGTCTGGAGTCTGGAGGAGAATGGGCGGCACGAGTGGACGAGACGTGACGTGACGCAGGCGCTTGCCGGTTTGGGGCGCGGCGGGCGGGCGGGCATGCGAGCGCGGTGATTGGCGGCCCGGCCTAGCGCCGTGTCGGGAAAAAGATGCAACGCGCATCCAGTGGGCGACGACGGCCGACACCGACGCCTCCCGCAACCTCATTCCCCATGACGATACTGCGCTGTCTGGCCCGGCGGCCCAGGGCGCTGCAGGCACTGGCCGGGGCCTCGCGGGTACGTGTCGACGCGGGCGCCCTCCAAGCACGACTGACGCGGGCCTGCCTGTAGACACTCCCCATCCCATTCCTGACCCGCAACACCTACACGCTTCCAACGCTCGAAAACCACGACTACCTCGTCGCCAATGGCGTGCCCCGTCTGCTCTCCGCCCAAAGCTTCAAGACGGCCTACCTCGACTACCAGCAGTACCTGATCGACGACCTCAACGAGCTGACCGCCGGTACGCCCACGGCCCCGGCACCCTGACGCCAGGCGCCACCGAGACTGACCGCCGCTCTACAGGCCTCCCCTACCACAACCAGGAACCCAAGTCGCTCGCCATCGAGTTTGCCCGCGACCCCACCAAGGCCTACGCCTTCAACATCGCCAGCATGGCCTACAACAATCACTTCTTCTTCCACGGCCTCATTACCGCCCCCGAAGTCCGCTTGCAGCCGGGAAAAGACCTTGAGGCGCATATCAAAAGGAACTTCTCGTCGCTCGACACGCTGCGCGAGACCTTCCTCGCTACTGCCGAAGCCATGTTTGGCCCTGGCTTCGTCTGGCTTGTGCAGACCAACGACACTTCGTATGGCCATCTGCGCATCGTGCCCACGTACCTTGCTGGCTCGCCTTTGTCTGCCGCTCACTACCGAAGGCAGTCGCACGATCTCAACACGCACAATGTCGACTCGGTTCAGCCGCTGAACAAGGTCGGCGCATTTGGCGCAGCCGCAAAGCAGGAAACGGGCCCCAAGAAGCCTTTGGGCGGTGTGGACATTGTACCACTCATGTGCGTCAATACATGGGAACACGTGTGGCTGCCCGAATTCGGCATCAGAGGCAAGCGTAAATTTCTCGAGGCGTGGTGGGAAGTGATCAATTGGAATTTGGTTGAGCAGCAAGCGTCGTTGATCTCGAGACCAAAGGCTAGATTTCAATATGGAATTGAAGATGCCTAGGTAGTAGCCATGTAGGAATATGGGTACAAGGTATGGAGCCTGACACGATTTGAACCTCGTGTCTCCCTGCCGCGCCGAGCCGCAGCGCGAGTCGAACCGTCTTGCCGACCATGACTAGGTAGAGATAGTAAGCGTATGCTATGACCTCACACCGGCGCGAAACGAACACACGCCGAACGCTTTAGGTGCCGTTCCGTGCCTTTGCTTCCCTTCCTCCTCTCTTGCTGCCCGCAAAGTTCGTCACTGGCGGAAGCAGCCCATGCTCCAACACCATGGCCGTCCTAGCTGCGATTTTGCCAGTGGTTGCAACAAGCTCGAGTTTGTCGCTCGAGATTTACCGTGTCGCAGCACGCGAGCAAGACAAGACGGCCAGGCATTTGGTCAGAGCTGCGAAAGTCGTCAACCAGTTTGCCCTTAGTCTGAAGCAGATTGGTGCCATGATTAAACAAGACGACCAATTGCCTTCTCATGAGGTATGTGCACATGCAGTAGGCAACTCTTCCACGCGAAAAAGCAATCGGACTTGCTGACAAGGTCTGTGTCAGGCTATTGGGGTTCTGGAAGATGTCATCGACCAGGCTCAACATATCCTCCATCGGGTTGCATCTGCTACCGCTATGGTTGAGGCCGAGCTGCAAGCACACCAAGTTGGTGAACATTCGACACACCAACCCCCGACGGCCATCGCAGAACTGGACTACCTCTCTGCCCATCTCGAGGCGTTATGCGCGACACTATCGGTGCAGCTTCAGACACTGTTCACCGCCCAAAGCATCATGTGGTCCAAGTAAGTTGGTAGAGGATTTCATTCTTGCACTTCCAGACAATCAATGCACATGCACTGACGAGACCGAAGACTTCGTCCAACTATCTCCCCGCAACAAACCGAGAGAGCTGTAGCCAACGAGCGATTACAGCTCCAGAGCTTAATTATCGACCAGCAGTTCCTCATACTGACTGCTGCCAAAGGCTTCGCGGATGGTACATCAAGGACAAACGGTCGACTGACAAGGGAAGCAGATCCTTCGCAAGGTCCTGTTGCCAGCGACGGCAAAGACATCCCGATTCCGGTGCAATTGCACCGCTATCAAGAAAAGTATCTTATCACCCTTGACCTACTTTCTTCACATGAGGCTGGATGGCTACCAGTAGTCTCTAGCATCGCTTCATCACAGACAGACCATCTACTGGAACACTGGACCAACCTATCCAAATTCGACGACCGCCTTCGCGATGCCGAACAAGAGGACCAAAGGCAAAGGTGTCAGGAACGGCAGCCTACAGTTGAATCCGACACCGAGGATGAGGAAGGGACCACAGCGAAAGCTGCTCGTGATGCTGCTCGACGCAACAGGCCAGAAAGTTCACGGCCGCTCTTCGACGATGCAAACACAGCAGTAAGCGACAGAACATATGACTCCGACGCGCCTCTCTCACCTGTGGAGTCGCCCCGCAACTCGTCTCTCGAACAGCCAAAAACGGCGTCACCTCGCTCCAGTACTGGGAGTGTTCCGGTTGAAGCAGCAGCAATACTAGTGGGGGCTAAAGAGGAGGGCGAGGATACGGACTTGGAGATTCCTTGGAAACTGTGTGCGAGAAAGTATTACTGGAAATTTATCGATGCCAAGCAAGTGGGCGGTAACACGGATCAATCACCATCACTTGCCTTCTTGGAACGCAACAGCTGGACGGAGATCCTGGCTAGCTGGGTCTGCAAGGAAGCCATCGAAGAAGCCGGGCTTAGATTCGCTCCTGTACAAAATGACCGTAAAGATGGACGACAAACCAGATTTGGGACTCTGTTCGTTATCGAGAAGCCATTAAGATTCGACCAAATTCAGCACCTCGTCGAGCGTACCGTCGAAATTTACCGACGTAATACGCTACCCACGTCCTCTGTGCCACAGACAAGACGGGCATCCTTCAATCAACCACATTTAAAGATGGGTGCCATCGACCGTCATCACACGCCTGTTCCTCAAAATACCCATCCTCCACTTGATCGACATACCACGGCATTTCTCACACCACTACCTGGTCCACCACCACTTGTACGGTCCACCTCAAACCCAGGACCCAACTCTATCCCTTCGCTCCCACCTCCCCCACCATCAAACCAGCCGATCCCACCGTACCCCAGCTTCCCAAATCTCCAGACACCCACAACATCAAGTGCGCAATTACCTCATCCTCCCAATAACCCACAGTCGCCGCGCTATATAATGCAACCACAGCAACAGCAGCAGCAGCAGCATCAAAAACAACCAAACTATCCCCAGTCTCCTTCACAATACAACAACAGCTACCCACCCAACCCAACTCCAGCCCCTCCATCCCTACCCATCTACCATCCTACTTACCCCCACCAGCAACAACTCCAACACCACCATCAGCCCTACCTGCCACCGCCCTGCCATTCACATCCTAACACAAACAACGACACCTCTACGTCTGACTGCGAATCCACCTCCCGCAACACACAACGAAGTCGATGGTCGCCGCACCGCCTGTCTACGCATCGGCGGGCACACGACGAGTACAGAGACGAGCCACAGACACATAGAGAGAGGGTGAAAGAGAAAGATAGATACAGAGATAGAGATAGGGGCAGAGAAAGGGAGAGGAGGAAAAGGGGACGCACGCGCAAAGCTGCGGGAGCATTGCTGGGGGTTGGAGGGTTGACGGCCTTGTTGGACGGGCTGGGGGGGCTGTAGGGTATGCATGGGATAGGATCTATTTCATGGATAGTTGAGTTTTGGTAGCGGGTGTCAAAGGAGGAACAAATGTATTTGCATTACACTATACTATAGATAAAAGAGACGACAATAGTCATGATGAAGTAAAGGAGTTATTTAATGACTTCACCCAGCATCCTTCTTCTTCTTCCTCATGCCCTTCCCGCTCTTGCGTTTTCTTCCCCCATCTTTCCCCCCACTAGTGCTATGCCCACCCCCTTGTCCCTGCTCCAGGCCCGCCACCTCAACACCAAGTCCATACTCTTGACCCAGCGCCGGTGGCGAATACCCACTTGATGTCGTCACACTGCGTTCGAGGGGTACAGGCGCAGCAGGAGTTGGAACAGGTACCCTCCTTGGCATACTGGTATAACTCGATTCTGACTGGCCTGAACTGACTCTCCTTGCATACTGCTGAGGCATCTGTAGTATCTGTGGGCTGGTTGGCGATGCAGAACCCGAAGCCGTGCTGAACGTCTGATACTGGTACATTTCCACTGGAAAAGGTATACTGCGGGCTGCCTGTGCTTGTGCAGCCGACGCTATACCCTGCGCTTCTAGTTGCCGCTCTCGTGCGTATGCTTGTTGGCGGACGGAGAGAGATGGGATCTGATGATGAAGCTGGGACTGGGACTGGGACTGGTCTTGCAGAATCGCAGGGCGATAGAAATGTTCTGAACCCGGAAAGGCGCCAAGGACGTCTTGTGGAGGCGTCGCTTGGGGCGAGGAACTAGTCTGATGGCTACCAGACGTTGAGCGAGATATTAGATGAGGCGAAGGCTGGTCGTGGGCGAACTTGGCTGAGTAGGAATTGATTGGAGCGAAGACTGCTTGGCTGTCTGGGTCGGGGACGACAAAACCGGGGGATATTTGATCGGGTGGATGGCTTGCTATACTTGACGAAGTAGATATGCGCTTCCGTTGGCTAGACTTATCCTTGTCCTTTTCCTTCTTAGACTTTGATCCAAAGAGCGAGGTTCGTTGCTTCTCTTTTTTCGTTCGGGAAGAGACAGGTGCGTGTTTGGCTTGGACGCTGGTAACGCTCGCTGTGTCATTCAGGGGTGAATCAGGAGGTCGAGACAAGGGTACAGGGCGCGCTGTGGCGGGTCTTGCACCGTGGAGTTTGCTTTTATAAGCATCAAGCTCTTCTGAGGTCAGTTGAACATCTGCATTGCCTATTGCCCTCGCTACACGGATCTTGTCGAGCACGCGTTGAAAAAGCATGTCTT
>Ga0182211_1000445_pt1 | contig 13178 bp, 10 predicted proteins | sample G5R1MG_20_FD_129660 | JGI IMG/M metagenome (GOLD analysis project Ga0182211, IMG submission 129660) | Switchgrass phyllosphere microbial communities from Michigan, USA - G5R2_MAIN_03OCT2016_LD1 MG | ecosystem: Host-associated > Plants > Phyllosphere > Phylloplane/Leaf | place: USA: Michigan... | reverse complement strand
CCCTGCTCTGCCAGCACGCCAAGTCCGACCATGCGCTGACTGGGCCGTCCCTAGCCGTTAGAGGTCGTCAAGACCACCATGGCTGCCAACAGGTCTGAAGGCTTCGCAGGCGCCATTGGCCGCATCTGGGCGCGTGGCGGTGCATTTGGATGTAAGCGGCTACCACTGCCTGACATGCGCCTGCGGCCGCTGACACCGTTGCGCAGTCTACCAGGGCCTCATCCCATGGGCCTGGATCGAAGCCTCCACCAAGGGCGCCGTCCTCCTCTTCGTTGCCTCGGAAGCCGAGTACTACGCCAAATCCTTTGGTGCACCCGAATTCGTCGCCGGCATCTCGGGCGGCATGGCCGGCGGTCTCGCGCAGGCGTATGCCACCATGGGGTTCTGCACCTGCATGAAGACAGTGGAAATCACAAAGCACAAGGTTGCAGCGACCGGCGCAAAACCCCCGGGCACCATTGAAACCTTCATGGGCATCTGGCGTGCCGAGGGCCTTCGTGGCATCAACCGTGGTGTCAACGCTGTTGCGGTGCGCCAGGTCACCAACTGGGGATCTCGCTTCGGTCTGTCTCGTGTTGCTGAGCAGGGCATCCGCAAGGTCACCGGCAAAGAGGGCGGTGAGAAGCTCAGCGTTGTCGAGAAAATCACGGCTTCAGCCCTGGGCGGTGGATTGAGTGCATGGAACCAGCCCATTGAGGTGATCCGTGTCGAGCTGCAGTCCAAGACGGTTGACCCCAACCGCCCCAAAAACCTCAACGTCGTTTCGGCGTTCAAGTACATCTACTCTAACAACGGTCTCAAGGGCCTGTACCGTGGCGTTACTCCTCGCGTTGGTCTTGGCGTTTGGCAGACGGTCTGCATGGTCGCCCTAGGTGATGTGTACGTTATGCCACACGTAGACTCCGTCAGCCGCAATCGCTAACATGCCCACAGTGCCAAAGAAGCTGTCGAGAAGCTCACAGGTGACCAGGTCACCGCCAAGCACTAGATGAAGTCTGGTTTTGTGTGCCAGCAAATTGCTATGCTACGGATTCACTATTGCAATGGGCTGATGAAAGTACATAGACGTACATGGGGTTCTCTTACTAAATATCACTATAATGCTTTGGATATAAACCTGACGTTCACGAGACGTAGAATCTGTTTTTGACGTCAACATTTTGCATCCAGCTGCATAACATACAGACAGATCGTACCGTGCGAACTAACCGTTGGGCGACATCCTTCTGCAGCCATCTAGTCAGCAGTAGGCCGGGCTCTGTCTGCCTGAAGCATAGCAACAAGATAGATAACGAAGCTTCACCAGCGTTGCGTATCTTCTATCTTCTGCAACAAACACATGGCTATGGAAAACCAATACTTTTCTGCAGCTCCCCACCGTACATAATCCCAACTTATTCCACTCCACTCTGCTAGTTATGAGCTACAGCACGGGGCAGCCAATGAGAAAGCAGCACTAACGTCACATCATGTTCAAACAATGCACCCTTCTCCTTCTCCATCCCAACCCGGACTCTGGTCCTCCCTCACAATCTTCTTCTTTCGCATCAGAATGCAAAGTCGGAAATGTTGAATCATATCGCTTGCATACCGACAGGAGTCTATCCGGGTCACGAACGTGTGAGTAGTAGCTAGCTTCCACGATTATGTACATACGTGGTAAGCCGTGCCTGGCATTCAAATATTGAGCACCGTGAGCAGCTCAAGTCGCCAGGTGGTATTCCTTGAGCTCTGTTCGTATACTCTATCCGTACACTTTCACGTCTAATGGGCACGCATTCACTCGTGGAGTCGAGCACTTACCGCTGCGCATAAAAGGCCTCAAACTGACCATGATTAGTTCCCTCGCCCTACAGACCGTCCGAATGTCAAGGCATGGCGTTGCGACTTGACAGCCCTCTCGCAACTTTACAATCTTTACTTTCTTGCATGCAACGATACTGTACATGTATACCAACCAAGCTTTCCCGATCAGAACCTATCCAATGAGCCTCAGCTCATTCTTCGTCTACCCTTATCCCCTCATGCTGCTGGAGGCGGAATCGACCCACAAGACTCTCACTCTGTTACCCGGGTTCATGTTGATTACCTGGGATGCGACGAGATTCTTTTGGCAGCGTGTGACGATGGCGATGTCATCGGTTACCGTGTCCACGAAATCCAGAGAGCCTTGGAGGCGCACAAGTCATCACCAGATTGCGGTTTCATGGCTACAGACGAAGAAGATCGCGTCAAGTTCTTTCTCCATCGGAATGTTGGGGCCAGCGCTTGGGGCCTGGCTGTACATCGAAATGCTCGAATCATTGCAATCAGCGCGAATACGCATAAGATTACCGTACTTGTATTTGCGCTCTCAGACGCACTTCCACCTTGTAAGGAATGCCTACAAAGTCCTCCCGTCCCCGAATCCATGGAAGTGACAGCAATGCATTTCGAGGAGTCTCGATCGTCGAGGAAAGAAGATCATATGTTTGCGCTATCAGCCGACACGAATATACCAGCGGTTTCCTTCAACAACACTGGAGACGACCCGACGGGCCATTGGCTGTTTAGCTGTTCCATTGATGGGAAGACGATGCTGTGGGATCTGCACAAGCCGGGGCGACCGAGTGCAGTCTTTCAAATCGGCTGGTGTGCAAGCGCACACGGTCCATCGAGCGCGCCCCGCCAGGGACACGGTTGGTGCGCATGTCAAGATTCTGGCAGCGTTCCTCATGGGATCTGGGGTGCGCTCCCGCTCGATACGCATTCAGCATACGAGGTATCCGCAAAAGAACGAGACGCCATGGGAGTTCGGATGGCTGAGCCTTGCTTCGAAGACGTCACCGAACAAAAGAAATGGTTTTCTGTTGAGGCGATGATGCCCCCTAGTTTTGAGCAGCCTTCTGACCCTTTTTTCCCCGATCACAGTAATGATGTTGAGGTAATGGTTTTGGACGACGAGTCGGACGCGAGTTCTTCAAGGTCCGAGGCTGGAGCAATACAAACCGAGAAGTGGGAATTGGATGCAACCCTAGGCCTCGATTCGGTGCCTCTCGAAACCGATAGTGGAAAGAAAACCCGGCTTAATGAGCTTGTGACTGGCGCCCAAAATGCAGGAGCAGCCACTAACACATCAGCCGAGCATGAATCCTCTTCGACTAGCAGCCACTCGTCAGACTTGATGGCCATGCCAGAAAGTCCGGTACAAGCATATTCTGGTCAAGGTCAACAACATAATCCGTCGGGTATTCCACAATTACTTCAAGACATGGTGGCTCTTCAAGAATCGGCAGGTGAAATTGATGACATGGGGGCCGAGACTGTACTCCAACTGTATCCTGGGCCTGCCTCGAACATAACATTGTCTGATATGCATGATCAAGCAGTAAGTTGCTATATTTAATCCAAGTAGGAGGATCGTGTGGCTCTTCCACTCCCAATCCCAATCCCGACTTTTGACGGGCCAGTCCTTGAACTTCGAATAACTAGATCTGGCGAGACTTCCGCATGGGACTGTCGAACTTATCCAGTATGCACGTCGAAAATAACGCTGACGCGGTAAACGATTAGATGCAAGCCGATGCTGACGAAAGCGACGCTGACGACGAGCTCTCACTACACCCAAATCTGCAAGCATGGTTTCCAAACATGTTTGCGGGCGGTCTGCCGAAAAGGCAGGCATATTGCGAGATTTCCTCTCATGCACCCGCGTACAAATCCCCGGTACGTTTTGACAGTCCATTCCAGTCAGTACCAACGGCCTAATGGAACATAGTCTGCTCCCTCTGTCCGGCCGTGTCTGGTAATCGCAAGGGAGGAGATTTATCTGATTCAGCGACCATACCCATCCTCGGATCTGCAGTCGCCACAGGTCATCGTTACCATGCGCCGCCCATTATATCCAGGGCCCTACTGGCCTCCTTATCTTGCTCCGCAGTGCCGGCTCTGCTATTTAGCCCAGATTGGCGAATTGGGCATTTTTGTGGTGGGCTCTCCCATCGGCCGTGCTGCGGTGTTTAGTTTGTACTACACCAAGTCAAGCCCAAAGTCAGAACCGGAGTATGGTTTCCAATTGGAGTACATGTTGCCCTTTGACCGAAAGAATGATAGAGAGGTTTTTGATGTACCCCACGCACGGCTTCTGGGCATCGCTGTAGCGCCAGTACAAGGTAAGCACAGTTGCATCTACTGGTAGGAGTTGGAGGTAGTGTGTAGTCCCTTTGCTAACCAAGATGCCACTCCTTCAGGCACTACTGACAGTCCAGGAGCGCCGGTTCTGGCAGAGCAACGCCAGCAAACGTCGCAGTGTCGACGATGGCGGCTGATGATGTACTATACAGATCATACGGTGCTGAGCTTTGAGCTGTCGAAACGAAGCCAGGTCATGACGCCCGATGTACACGAGCTGATTGTTTGAACAACTGTCTCACTACTGTCTTACGCCATATCTTGCAACGTCGACGATGCTCTTCCGTACCATTTACCAGATGCACATGTACAACTGTATTAGATGCGTACGAAGCAAATCTTGACGTAATTTACAGAATTCCCTGCACATCATTCTTCTTCGTTCGTCTCCCACCCCATTCTTTTTTTTGGGGGGAGAGATGGAGTTGGTCTTCATTTCATTCCAGGGCAGGATTTTTTTGCATGAGATGCTTCATATTGTGCGGTCATGTCTTCTCCATTTTCATCTATGCCTACCTACCTATGCGTTTTGTGCAATGCCGCTTTGGATGAGACGCCAAACGCCGTGCTGAATTTCACGTACATGATGCCGAGCAAAAGGGTATCCGCCTATTTCGGCCCCGATGGCATGGCGAAGAGCTGAGGCTGCATGTTGATTTTGCACAGCCGTGCTATGCAGCCTGACAGCTGGAGGAGCGTTTGCACGCCTTCGAGGATGCGCATGTGGGTGAAGCCGATTTCCTGTTGTGGATGCGTTCCTTGATCAGCGCCTCGCACGGTGCAAAACTTCTGGCTGCCCAGCGCGACATACCTTGATGAACTCCAATTTGGCATGCTCGCTCAGGGTATCGATTGTCTTGGTGACCTTGAACATGGTGCTGATGATGTCGTGGCACGAGTATCCCAGGTCCCAGAGTTCGTTCAACGCGGTCAGGGCTTCGTCGATTCTTTGCTCGTGGCAGCTCTTGATCATGGCCTGCACCTTGATCGGATGCGGGCTATCCACGACCCTGAACACGTTATCGCCGTTGAGAAATCCAAAGCCGGCGTGGGTACTCTGCAGGTTGTTAATCGCTTGTCTCATATCGCCTTCTGCGGAGAAGACGAGGGCCGCGATGCCGTCATCCGAGTACTCGACTTTTTCAGCCGCGCAGATTTGCATCACCCGGCGCACCACCTGTGCGTCTGTCAAGCGCGCGTACCGCAGAATCGCGCATCGGGACTGCAGCGGCTCGATGATTTTATTCGACTGGTTGCATGCAAATGCGAATCGCGTGGTGGCACTGTAAATCTCCATGGTCCGTCTCAGAGCCTGCTGGGCGCCACTCGTCATGCTGTCTGCCTCGTCCAGAATCACCAGCTTCTGCCGGCCGGGGGGCAGGGTGACTTTTTTCTGGGCAAAGCCCTTGATGCGGTTACGCACGACGTCGATGCCGCGTTCGTCGGAGGCGTTGAGCTCGAGCACGGCTTCTTTGTAGGCGTTGCCGAGGAGCTGGCGCGCAAGGCACAGGATGGATGTGGTTTTGCCGATGCCCGGCATGCCCGAGATGATCATGTGGGGCATGTTGCCGTCTTTGGCGATGATTTTGAGGCGCTCGATGGTTTCGGTGTTGCCGACGACGTCGTCGAGGTAGACGGGGCGGTATTTTTCCACCCTGGAGGCGTGTAAGTGCATGTCGATTTGGCGGTGTTGGGCCAAGAATCACCAGGGAAGCTCGTAACTTGCGCCGCCAGCAGCATGGGGGTTTGGCCGTACGCCATTGCTGGCGGCTGCTTTTGAGGATTCTGCTGTGGCCATGTTGTGTGGTTGCGGGCCTGCGGGGGGTGAACGGGACGCGCTGGAAGCGAGACGCGCTTTCACGGGTTTTTCCGAGTATGCACTAGTGTACGGGTACCGGGATGATGCTGATCCGGTATTCTTGGTAGCAAGTTGGACGTGCCTGTGGATGTAATCCGACATAGCTATGCTGGTCTCTTACACTCCAAGTTCACGTCAGAGCAACGTTTCAGCCCTGGGGGCTGGCACCAAGCTGAAGAGGCCGAGGAGTACGCTTTGGGGGGCTCACGCCGCGTGCTCACTCACCACGCGGCAAGTTGGCCTGTAAGCTGATGACGGCATGACCGCACGGGACTCGCTCAGAACCACGGAATCGATTTCGCAGGCCATGAATACCGAGGGAGCACGACTTGTCATAGCGCTGCTTTATACTTTCTGCGCCACGCCAGAGAGTCTCTTCTTCACAGCCACATACGCACTCCGGCTTCTGAAAATCAAGTACCGAGACGACGGGTGCACACGACAGCGCCATGGTTGACGTCGGGCGTTCCAGGCTTGTCGTGGGTAGCTTACGACGACTCCCATTGCCTGGCAAGGACGCTCTTGGTGTCATCAGCGACCGGTACCCAGGAACTGCCTCCATCGTCACAGGCGTCGTCATCCCCCTTCACATCATCCAGTAGTCGATTCGTTAGCACGGCGTTGTCCCTCTTTCACCGAGTGTACGGGTAACAATGCACTACCCATGGCGGCCGCTCCCTTGTTCTTAACCCTGGACTGCGCCAGAGACACAATTCTCATGGTAACACCTTCGCGCAGGCCCCGACGAGCCGTGTGTCAGCTCCTGGCAAGCCTCACCTGCCTTGCCATCGCTCTCTGCACCATATACTAGACCTAGTGCCTACCACCGCCGCCCCATCGTCTCCTACTATTCCTACGCCATGAAGTGCTCGACCTTCGCTGTGGCGCTGTGGGCGCCGTCGGCCGTTGCGCTCCGTCTTGCGCCACGATCAGAGGTATAGGCTCAACTCCGGCCCGCCCTAGCCGCAAATCCCCCCCTTCGGCTAGCGATTGACTCGACATTGCCATGCCTCGTCGCCACTTTCCCATGGCTCTCGGCCTTGGCCATCAACCGCGCCATGCTGACATGCACACGCACAGAACCCTAACGTCGTCCGCCTCGATACACGGCGCCACAGCATTGTGAATCCTGTCGCTCACGACCAGCTCCGGAAACGGGCCAAGACGATTCAGGAAACCCTCGACAACCTAGAAACCCTCTACTATGCCAACGCAAGCCTCGGCACCCCGGCCCAGAACTTCCGCCTCCACATCGACACCGGCAGCAGTGATCTTTGGGTCAACTCGGCTACCTCGCAACTATGCCAGGCAGGTGGCAACCCGTGCGGCGAGTCGGGCACATACAGGGCCAACGAATCGTCAACCTACGAATACGTCAACAGCGCCTTCAACATCTCCTATGTCGATGGCTCAGGCGCTTCGGGTGACTACGCCACAGACAGCTTCCGCTTCGGGGGACAGACCATCGAAAAACTCCAATTCGGCATCGGCTACACATCCAGCTCGCCCGAAGGCATCCTGGGCATCGGCTACACCGTCAACGAAGTTGCTGTAGGACGCGCCGGCTTAGACCCTTACCCGAACCTGCCCCAGAAGCTCGTCGACGACCACGTCATCAACGTAAACGCCTACTCCCTCTGGCTCAACGACCTCGAAGCTTCCACCGGCAGCATCCTCTTCGGCGGCGTCGACACCGACAAATACACCGGCACCCTGGCAACGCTCCCGATCATACCGGAACGAGGCGAATACGCCGAGTTCATCATCGCTCTGACTGGCATGGGCCAGAACGGCCAGGACGGCTCCATCTTCGCAAACGGCGACGTACCTGTCCTTCTTGATTCTGGGTCTTCCCTCATGTACCTCCCCGACAACATCGTTCGCTCTCTCTACAAGACGTTCGATGCGCAATACGATGCCACGCAAGGCGCTGCGTTTGTAAGCTGCGATCTTGCTAGCCAGCAAGGCTCTCTCGACTTCGTCTTCAGTGGTGTAACCGTCTCGGTTCCGCTCAACGAGCTTGTCATCGTCGCAGCAGTATACCAGGGACGTGATATCTGCATCCTCGGTATTGGGCCCGCCGGAAACTCCCTTGCTGTTCTCGGCGACACCTTCCTACGTTCCGCCTACGTCGTCTACGATCTTGCCAATAACGAAATCTCCATAGCACCTACCAATTTCAACGCTACCACCGAGAACATCCAGGAGATCACCCAGGGCTCAAATGGCGTGCCCAACGCCTCCATCGTTCCTAACGCTGTTAGCACCGCCGTGGTTGGCACCGCTGGACCACGGATTAACGGACCGAATGTCATAGGTGTATCGACGCGCACTTCGACTGCGGCAGCCATGCCAGGCGCGACGGCAAATCCATGGGTTGGCAGTGCGGCACTGGCCGGCGCGGGCATCATCATGGGGTTCAATGGATTCTGACTATCCGATCTTGACGCTTTTCCTACCTGTCCTGTACATTGACGCTGGCGAGATGACTTGCATAAGCTGCATGGGTGGCGTTTTTAGCGGCGTAGACGATTTGATATCCATTCCTCTTTGAATTCATCACTATGGACACTGTTTCCCAAGCGCATTCTATGATGACGGAAATTGCACACGGAGGACGTAGATGGGCGATGATGTATCGGACTGAATGAGGTCTGAAAAGGAATGGTCAGATCAAGTGTGCAGATATCACTCCCCTCCTTCTCCTTGTGTAATGGCATGTTGTCCATTGCGAATATTGGCTACCATGTGGTAATGGCTTTCCCAAACCCCAGCTGGCTGCGTGCAGGTAAACTCACGTGCAAGGTGGGGCACAGGGAGGTTGAGAAGCTAGGGCGAGTTAGGCCTAGTGAGAGGGAAGCCTCCCAGTGCAACGTTGATCTCACGACAGCACCAAGTAGATACCACAAGGTTGAACAAGCGTCACTCATACCGTATTCCACCTTGTTACCGAAGCCTCGACGCGTGTGTTTGATGAGTGCAACTGGGAATGGTGCGCCAGCCCTGGGTGCCACAGAAGATGTGTCTAGACACAATTACGCCGAACCAACGGTGATGGATGGGTTATCGAGCTCCAAAGTCACAGGTATAGACCTCCTGCGATTCGAACTTGCATCGAAGACGTGGGCTGAAATCTCGCAGTTGAATACCATGATCCGTTTGGGGTATTTTCTTTGATTGAGGAAGACTTGGCTGCTCGACTGCCACTTCGCAACTTGCATTGGAAATCCCCAACACGACCCTTGAGGTCTATTGACTCTCTACATATTGACCTTGCGCCCAGCAAAGAGTCGGCAAACTCCGCCGATGGGACTCCATCAGGGCAGACTTCCAGACCAGGGACTGCGAGAACAACTACCGAAGAAATACTCAGCCCACCTGCCAGGGAGAAGGAGCGACGCCATCAGATTCCAGGTTTACGTCGAACGCCCTATCTTAAGGTCTATCTTTTAAGATGTGATGACTCCGATACTTACAAATCAAGTGCCCGGAAGCAAGTCCGGGAATGGGTCAAGGACCATACGCCCCCTTCTCAGAGCAGCACCTCAAGTACTCAAGAGAATCACGATGCCTTTGAGTGGTTAATTCTCCATGTCGTTGTACCTGACACACCAGCTGCCAGTCAGCCTCGATGGTCTTCCGCCAGTGCTTCGGGTGAGAAGGAGAAGAGTGGCATGGCTTCGAAATGGACTCGCGGCACAACAACCCTACTTGAAAAGCTACGTGCCGACTTCAACATGCCTTCCAAGACGGCACCAGACCATGTCGCTCAAATCCGAGTACCAAAAGAGAAAGTTCCTCCGCACATGCTACCAGGCCCAGCACCCGCTAGTTCTCCAGCCGTCACAGAGAGCCCACAAGAACAAGAGCGAGCATGGTCGGAAGTGATGGCTCGGTTCAAGGCTTTGATTTTATTGTCTTTCGATTTGAGAGTGGGCCAGTATGAAGAGAACATTCGAAAAAATGAAGCGCAGCGATCCTTCCCGGGTTGGAACTTCAACACGTTCTTTATTCTGAAAGAAGGACTGGCACGGGGTTTTGAGAGTGTCGGCCTGGTGGAAGATGCCCTGCTCGGGTACGATGAGCTATCAGTTGGGCTGGATACGATTATTCGCGACCAAGCTAGCGGAAAGGTACAGGGTGGTACTCTTCTCAGTTATACAGAAGAGTTGTACCAAAAAGCGGTAAATTTGATGCAACAGAAAGATAAGAAAGGGGCGGACGAAAACGGGTCACAATCTCAGCTTCACGACGATGCACCGTTCGACGCGCAAACAAAGGACTACCGCGGATTAATTCTTGCTAATAATATATCTATCCTGGACTTTCGGATATATGTATTCTCGCGGCAGATGTTCTTGTTATTGAGACTCGGTAACTCGGCCTCTGCGCGGTCGGATCTCGCTGCTAAGCTGCGTCCAAATGCTGGCATAATCCAACGCTCAAGTGATGATGGCTCCATAGGGATGAAGTCTAGTGGCCAACATAACGACTCTGAGGATTTGTTTTCCCTGGCCGATCTATGCTCCCGCGCGCTCAATTTTGTCACATTTGCTGGAAGGCTTGTGCGGGACGACTTGATCGCTAGGTAGGTGGATTTCACTGCACTCGCAAGCGTAAACGCATACTAATCTGAGAACGTAGCGCAAAAGATCATCAGACGAACTTTCCAGATGGTATTGTCAAGAATATTGTTCGTTCATGGACTTTTGCTGCGCTTGATCAGATCTTACGCGAGACGTCAACGACCTCACTTCCTTTCTCCAAGTTCTCTAAGAAACCCACGATTGCATCTTCAGGTAGAGGCTTTTCTTCGGGGGCCCGCAACAAAGAGCACAAGTCGATGATACACCCGTCCCGATCCTCCTCGCTCAACAGTGGCCGGCCCGTCTCCGCAGATATGCCTTATGCCAGGCCCACCGCAAGTGGCCAAGTGGTCTTTGAGAATGGAAAGTATCAGGATCTACCAGTCTCTAATCAAGCAGGCGCAGCTATTCCAAACAAGAATGGGTTACAAGAGCTTGCTGGCTTCAGAGCCCAGCTACTTTCTATACAACGGCGGTTACTGGAACACGTCGGCAATACCCTCGGTTGGAAAATAGGTTGGGCCGCTATTTTGCCATCACTTAGTCACCAAGACGAGCTCAGTGAAGTAAGCCTCAACGAAGACGATAATGTCGACGCGAATAGAGCAAATACTTCAGAAGATAGCACCAACCCTACTCCGTTATGTGGTATAGTTGCCGGGCCATTGGTCACTGCTGTGTCATCCATTGATCAGTTTCGGAAAAACTATGAGGTAATTTTCGAATACGCGAATATGGTATAAAGTTACTAAGGTGCCCAGGACTTGAGCGACATCATTGTCAAGCACTATATGGCGGCAGGTCAGAACAAATCAGCTGAAAGTGTGCTAGGAGATCTCGCAGCGCTTCGATTGTGAGTCGTTGCGCTCGTTACTTACTGCAGCATGCACTTACCTGCTTCCAGTGAACTGGGCGATTTTGCAGCAGCTTCCGCGTATTTTGGGCGTATGGCGTCGCAAAGTTCTCTTTTTGCAGAGAGTCGATGGAATACGGTGGAATCCACGATGCTTAAGATGCACGCTCGTTGCCTCAAGAAGCTCAACCGTAAAGATGAATATGTGCGAACCTTGCTCGACGTACTGGCCAAGTCTGCGGCGAGTCGTATGGCGTTCCGAACGTCTTCGACGCGTGCTGATTCTGTCGATGTTGCGCAATTGGCCCAAGACTGGCTGAACGACGACAAGGTGAACACCACCGGGATCTTCCACGAATTGGTGAACTATTCCCAACAACTGCCTTACGATGTTACGGTCAAAATGCCACAATATTTTGGCGATGTGTCTGTGGAACCGTATATACGCCATTACGATGACAAAGATGGCTTTCAGCTCCGTCTTCAGTTCAGGCACCTTCATGAAGATGAAATTGAGATCCGAGCAGCAAAAGTCCGGCTTGTCAGTACAGCTCAAACTCCCGGGAAGGAGTTGTGGCTCGAGAACAGCGACGCAACCCAGTTGACTCAAGGATTGAACCGCATGTGGCTAGGCTGTAATGTAAGTATGGACCACTTGTTTCGTACTTCAGTTTTGACCGAGCACCAGGTGAACACAATCGGGCCGTACACGGTTGATAAAATCATACTGGTAGCAGAGCGGATCGTATTCGTACAAGAGTCATTCACGAAAACAGAAGCAACGACACCCCTCGGTATCACAACCTCGGTATCTGCTCATTCGCTCCAGGCTGCAAAGAAAGCGCGGATACTATGCTTCCCTCGTCCTGAAGCTCTCCAAGCCAGGGTCTACCTGTCACACTATATCCACATTGACAAACCCCGGCACATTGAGATTTCGTGCTCGAGTGGTTGGAATGAGATAAACCGAGCAGAAATCCGGTTGAAGTCAGCTTCTGCTGGACTACGGTTGCGAACTGCAAGCGTAGCCGTGACTACCGGGGATATCACTATCGAAGGGACCACGACACCGGGTACTATCGTAATTGGCAGCATGTCAGCCAACACAACGGCAACTCTCAAGATCCCTTACGACATGGAAACAATTCTGCAAGATCTCGCGATCAAAACTGAGCTTGACTACACCACTCAGAGAGGTCGGTTTCAGTTCGTCTCACTGTCCTCTATCCCGGTCGAACTGCCTTTAGACGTAAACGTGCATGATCATTTCAAGAACAATTCCCTCTTCTCGAAGTTTAATATCAAGACTGCGAGTCAGGTGCCGCTGGAGCTTCTAGACGTTGAGCTTGAAGGATCAGAGCATTTCGAAGTCAGTGCGCCGAGAAGACCGAAAGAAATATTGCACGTCTTCCCAAAACAGCCAGTGGCGGTCACATACAAAATTAGCAAGGGAGTCACGGGTGTCTCTGAGAAACGCCAGAGTCAGAGCCAGTCTTCCGGAAACCTAGCGTTGTCTGTGGAATACCGGTGCTTGGACGAAGATGTTCTTGACCGCGTCCGGAAGCTATTTGTAGATGCAGCTACCGATAGCCCAGTACATCGAATTGCGCGCCTTTTGACTGACACCTTTATCGGCCAAATAAAGCAAGACGTGTTACCAAAACAATACGAGAGCATTGCGTTGCTTGAGAAACTTGACCTTGGCGCTTTT
>Ga0182211_1000444_pt1 | contig 13259 bp, 13 predicted proteins | sample G5R1MG_20_FD_129660 | JGI IMG/M metagenome (GOLD analysis project Ga0182211, IMG submission 129660) | Switchgrass phyllosphere microbial communities from Michigan, USA - G5R2_MAIN_03OCT2016_LD1 MG | ecosystem: Host-associated > Plants > Phyllosphere > Phylloplane/Leaf | place: USA: Michigan... | reverse complement strand
GGGTAAAGTCACTTTCGGGATCTAGCTAATGGAGTCGTAGCGTCCTATATCCATGTCTACCGATTGAGTTTCGGCGAGCTGCATGGCTGTATACGTTCAGTCTCATAACCTCCAGGCACGTAATCCCAGTCACGTGCTCCAGTGAAAGTGCTTCGAGCTTCACTTAAACCTCAACACCATGTCTTTCCACAACACTACCGTATAAATTACGATTCGTCGATTACACCGTAATATAGCGTCATCCTATCTAAAGCTCGATTGATCCTTATACCAAAGGTGTTGTAACCAGGAGATCCGCACCCCAGCCTCCAGCCCTTGGCGCCCTGTTTCCTTGTGTTAGTGCAGAGAAATATATCCAAGGGTGAGGCATCGATTTTAGCTACTGGCTGCAATTTTGAACTTTAGACCTTGACCACAGTATACTAATATTGTACAGTATTTAACCGTTAGCCCGTTTATATTTTCAACAGTACTGTATGTAGTAGACAGTTATTTTTAGTAAGTGGTGACAGTTTTTTACTAGTACTACCGCAGGCCCCAAGCATTGTAGGGAGATTTTTATCAGGGATAAAAAAATTCTAACAACAAAAAGACTTATTCCTCAGTGCAGTCCCGTGGTGTAGTGGCTATCATATTGCTCTTATAGGCGCGGCTTTAAGATTTTCCGTTTCTCCGGCGGGAATTTCTGGCTACATCTATGTTAAAAATGCAAAGGTCGTGGGTTCGACCCCCACCGGGACTATTTTTGCATTTATCCGATTTTGCAAGGCTTAGATGATTTTTTTGGCCGTACTGGCATAATGAATGAACTTCGGGTGTCTTGACAGGGGTTATAAGGTTTGAGAATCTAAGTAAGAAGCTCTTATAATATCCGTTTGTCCAGTGTTTTAATATTATAAGTCTACGATAACGTGTCTTCCCTTTCTCTCTAAGGTCCTCCTTAGCAGCGCTTAGCATATCCAGTATAGGATATCTATAGACAAGTTATATGGCATCCGAAGCGCTGGACACCAATGGAATATGGAGCTGAAATGAGTGCAGTATAAGACCATATATACCCCGGTGCCCTCTCCGGGTTAACTAGATTTTTAACTTTATCTCTACAATAGAGCTTCATACTATTCATTCTGCGTCGCTATTTTTCTTTTTAGGACGCGTTAAGATACGCGGCAAAGGCGACGTAAAAGCGTTGAGACGGCACTATAGGCGCTGGTTTATATGCGGTGCTTGGCACAAAACAGTGTATCTAGAAGGATGATGATCCTTAGATAGAGTCAGTAGACTATTTACAGTGAGAGGGCTAAGGCGCTAAGCCTAATCTAGTATCCGGCAGGCTCGTTGGTAAGTGAGGTAAGAACGATATAGCATGCGGGTGCAACACGTATATAACAGGCAGCGCGAAAAGTTAGGATAACACAAGTTGAGATGACGTTGCTTAAACACCAAATCCCTGAACAAACTGTGACAAATTCTCAATCATCTTCCAACAAGTCGTACTATTCTGTGTTCTCTCGAACAAGCGACCACATGTACTTCTCCAGTTTGGCTGCGCACTTGACGTAAATCGTTGATGGGTCATTATAAAGCCGACAGTTATGGAAGACCAGCTTGAGGTCATCGATAAGAAGTTTTGGAGTAGTATAAAAGCCGTTCTCAAGCCTCTCTTCTATAGCCGACAAATCCATCGGCGATGTAACAGTATTGTAATAGTCGGGGACTTCGTCTTTATCGACTGGTTTTAAGAAAGGCCATGCTTGCTTGTGGTTTTGTATTTGATACAGGAAAACCCGACAAACATTGAAATGTCGACCTCGACGCGGTTCACGTGATAACGCATCCATCTCCGGAGACCAGCCGGTAGCCTGTATAGCAGGGATGGATTGTGGATCGATTGGAGTTATGACACCGCTGGCCCATTGCTGAGGCCGTTGATGGACAACGTGGCTTTTGCTTAATGTGCGAATCTTGGCGTGAACCGTTTCTTTCTGCTTTAGAAGCATACGTCCAACCTCAAGGTAGCGAATTCGAGGAAGCATAGTGCACTGCATCAGTGTACCTCCCTCATAGTCTTTAATATAACCCATCCAATTTGATTTTGGAAGGGTAATTTCTTTAGTAAAGCCTTGCTTTTGAAAATTTCCGGTGGCAAAATTGTCGGCGTAGGTTAGGAAATGCATTATTGGGGAAGTGGCTTTGACATGGTCGTTCAAATGGGCCATGAGATGTGCGCCATAGCCTTTGACCTGCTGATCCGATGAGACTGCGCAAAACACGATCTCGGCAAACTTGTAGCTCCGAAATTCGCGGTATGTTATACCGCCGATGACCTCAAGAGGATCTCTGACAATAGCGATAGAGAGGTGAGTGCGGTCATACACGAGGCGGGCAATGTAGTCTTTGGGCATCTTTGGAAGTTGTTTTTGAAACAAGTTCTTGAGACCCGTGAGTACGATCGTACTTACTCTGCTGCCATCATTATTGACAACTCGGAATTCGATCTCGCCTTTGCGCTCCTCAATAACTGCAGGCTTTGGATCGATTGGTCAATATCATTTTAGCAAGGCGTTGACATACCTTCTCGAGAAAAGGGACCCTGAAAGCTGGCTTTGGTTCATAATCATTTGAAATTGCTGATGGCGCTTCGGAGTTTTCAATTCTCTTCGAGGCTGGCGCATCCAGTTCTTCGGAAGCCATACGCTTTGCAATGCGAAGATCGCCAGCAGCTACTATGTCGGAGTTTGTGTTGGTTGCCTCCATTCCAATTGTTTGCTGATAAGAAGGCGAAGTTAAAGAGAGATTTCTGGCCTGCATCAAATTATATTTCCATGCTCTACAAAGCGTTCTTCGTCACGAGCCCTGGCAGTTGAATAATGAGAAATACGTGTTGGTTCTGTCGCTGCTAGGTCGGTGTTGTTGTGGAGACCAAGACTAATGCCATGTCCGTGCGCGTGATGCCCGATAACAAGCAAGTTGTACTACCCTTCAACACGCTATACTTCAACGACTATGGCACCGATTTATAAGTCGCTTACAGCAATCGAATCGCTGAGATACAGGAAAATAATTCTATGCCAGTATATTACCGGTAAACACGGTGTTGAGTGATTAGCATTGAGGCCTAGGCACTAGGGCATTTGCACCCACCGCGACACCACGATACGCCAGCAGAAGCTTATTATCCACGAAGAAGCATTATAATCAAGTCGGAATACCCAAGCTTGTATACTAGCCCGGTGGTCGTACAATTCTATAAGCATAACACGAATAGAATAGCAAAAGGAATGCTTAGGTAGGCGAGTAGAAGAGGAGAACTGAAGGTGTGAGATCTTAACCCAGAGAAGGGCGGACGCAGGTAGGAGTGAGTCCAGAGGGTGAGCCCAGAGAAGTGATTACAGAGCAACACGTCTACGCGTGACGTGGTTTTGTCAGAGTGATAGCTGCTCCAGGTATTGCTGCTTGAATACGCGTTTGCGTTTGCGCGTAATATTATTATACGTACCTATATCCAGATCTTTATAGGGTTAAAACTTCTCACTCGTGGAGTTATATCCCTTGATAAAAATAACGCCCACTCAAACCTAAGAGCAAGCCCTGCAGCGATACCACAATGAGATTAAGCAGCATAGTCCTCTTCCTCTGAACTAGGGAATTAAAGAAGCCGATGTTATAGCTATACAAATACGAAAAAAGGAATTAGACCTCTACCTGGTGCATCTTAAAGTAAGAACTGCCGGCCACTAGAGCCAGATAAATATCTTGGAGGGTATAGGACACTAAGAGTATCTAACGAACCATCTCGGTCCTGTTACGCGTCTGCTAATCCGACTTGGGCTCCTGCAGAATTCCTGGAGGCGCTGTATAATTTATTAATCTACAGCAAAGCTACGAACAAGACACAGTACCGTGTCAAGACGTAAGTGCTGAGATCCAGATCGCGCGGCGCAAGACCAACCTTGACGATATCCTTTACAACCTACCGGTATTCGATGGCTGCGAAGAATTGCTATACGAAGTCGACTTCGGCGAATCGGGAGACTTTGCTCAAGGTACAGGAAAAATTCGCGCAGCTCACTACTGAATCCCGATTATGCTAGTGGTACCTTCGGTCATAGAGCGATTACATAACGATTTCCTTGGTAGAACAGCTGTAGATAGAGCCTATTCGAAACATATTGCATTCAATACATTTCCCAGAAAATCAATGTATATAATTATGCAGTAGTTCTCTATATATGCTGTATACCTTGGATATAGTGAGGCCGTTCAAGCTCCGTACACTAGCTACCAGTTCCTATGCCTTCGCACCACCGGGGAAGATACCAGACAGGTTCCTCCCCTATGCCATAGATATAATAATAAAACCTAAAGCCTTCACAGCTATATCACTAGGTAACAGTCTTAGCATATATTAGAACCCTACCGTGTCTAACAGCCTCCGGCCTTAGACGAAGAAGATCTGGCGGAGCAGCCGCAACCCTGCACAGCTCGCCCGCTTACGCCGGAGGCGGAAGTAGCGACAAGAATGTCGCACAAATTCCTTGCTGAAAGACAGCAAGAGTTAGCGCGAGAGAAGAGGAAGAAGGAGAAGGAGGAGAAGGTGGAGAAGGAAGGTGCTAAGGCACCTGAAAAGAAGTCAGTTACTATCCCTAAAATCGCATCAGTATCCAGTCCTAATATAATTATGAAGGAAGAGGAGAAAAAAGACGCTTTCTTCTGTACCGCCGCCAACTCTCAAGGGCGAAGACGAAGACGAAGACAACGACAACGACAACGATGGCGATGACGATGACAAAGAGAACGTTAAGCCATAAACAAATTTAATTACTATATGAACACAATTACATAATATATTGAAATACACCTTCAATCACTCTCCAAGAGTAGCGATTGATTATATCAATTTTCACCTTATTGTGAAGACGATGTTTATTCTTTAAGATTGTGTACCTAAGTGGCCACGCACTCTATAACTGAAGAATTAGAGTAATAGATATCGCAGGTAAATCAGTAGGAAAACGAAATACAAAGATATATTTTGTCTGATAAGGTAATTGCAGTTGCCGATGTTCACCGTAACCTCCGGATAGTGTTGTTTACCTATAAATGTATTATATCGGCCTTTGGGCAAGATAAAAGTTTGTCTTGTTACACTTCATGTTAATTAAGTCACAATTCTAACTCGCGTTTTATTATTACGTAAAGTCCTCCATGATAGAGCGTTGCCTATTAAGTTTACCGTTCCTTTCCCTCTAAGGTCCTCCCAGTATAGTGAACAAAGATACAGCAAAATTAGGGTAGATGGTAACAACTGGATTCTTTACGTGACGAGACGAATCACTGTAAACCAGAAACAATCCCTGGAGACGCGCTTATACACTATCGGCCGGAGATACTATAGTACAAGCCCATATTCTTGAGTTTTCGTCCAACCGAAGGTTTCTTGGATGGCTTAAACGTACTTCTTCCAGGCGGGTGCTGAAAGTTTAGCAATTTGTTTTTGTAATTAGGTACTCAGATTAACGGATATATGTGCGATCGCATTGTCAGCGTGTGTTTAGACTAGGGCTTGTCAGACGTAGTGTCAATCCCCACTGCGCTGTCAGGCAATGCGCCGACACGGCCTAGAGTGACCCGAGAGGGGCATAGATACTATTTAATCTAACAATATTGTAACTTGGTAGAAGATTACTAACGTTTTGATCTTGCTGGCGTAATGGGGATTAACACTACGTCTGACAGGTGTGCCTAAACCGCCTTGATACCAGTATTGCCGTGCATCCTACGCGCAATGCGGCGAGCGAAGGAAATCAAGCAATATCAGATCGAAGTTGCAACAGTTACCAACGCAGGTACCAAGTATAAGGAGTGGATTGATTGAGATGTGGTCCCTAGCAGACTACGTACGTAGTAACTATATGTGAGGTCGTGCGAAAGGTAACAAGCATGAGTCACCCAAGGTACGCCAGATTCATAGTCAAGTACACGGCCTGGCAAGAGTGCATTACAGATCCATCTCGCCATCTGAAACCTCATCCGCCTCAATCCCCGGGATGAGCTGCGGTTCTGGGTCCACAGTGTCTAAGGCTTTGGATACAGCAGGGGGAATATGAAGAAGTGGCCGAAATTTAGCCTTGAACTCTTCGTCCTCGCGCTTCATCCGCCTCCGATTAGGCGTGAACGAGCATGCAGCCCTGCCAAATTCGTCGTAGCAATGCGTACACACACTAGTAGGGACGCCTTCTTTTTTTTCGATGCAGCCATGAGTGCAAAAATTCAATATATTCACAGCAGTCGCCGCTACAGGATGTTTGGATTCTGGTGGGGTAGGTAGCATGTGATATAGTTTGGCGCCATGAAGGTGTCAAGATGGGGCGTTGAGCTGGCACACGGACCACCACAATGCTATGGTAGTTGATAGCTTGCACACCCCATATTTGCAGTGCACTGTATTACGATTACGGCTCCCCAGTTCCACATCAGCGGGCGTGCTCAGCCAATCCTTGTCAGCCACAGCGCTAATCGAAGCAACACGAGGCGTTTTGCTGACACGTCCTTATTGGTCGGCACCGGCGTATGATGGTCACGTGGCCGCTCACTGTCAGCAATTCTCAGACCCGATTGTACTCTACCGTGCCTCATGGAGCAATTCGTAACGCGACCCGTCTCCAACCTTCTCTATGATCAAGAGAACCTGCAGTCGTACTGTGCCGGGGGCTTCCATCCTGTTTGTTTGGGTGACAAGTTCAAGGACGGTCGATATGAGGTTGTGCACAAACTAGGATGGGGCGGCTTTTCCACGGTCTGGCTCGCTAGGGATATACAGTACTAGGTCAAAAGTGCTGCGCGCGAAGCGATTCCCTCACCAAGCTACACCAAAATTTTATGTTTTTATTATTACAATTACTCCACAACTATATATTATAAAAAACTATAAATCTCAAGTATTACTCCTAACTACCTATATTACTATTCTATTATATAGATTTATTAATAAATTCTATAGAAACTACATAGTCTTAAGAATAATCTAAAGGTCTCTAAAAAATCGCTAATATTTTAATTTTCCTATACAAATTAAGCGAAAACAGGGAAAATTACAGATTTTTAACTTTACTCCTTTACCACGCGTATTATATATATTTTATTCTAATTCTAAGTAGCTAAGATTTATTCTCTATACTGTTTATTTATATTCCTGAATTTTAAGATAATTTAAATATATAGGTGTTGCTCTACAAGTGCGTGAAAACAGGGAAAATAGGTGTATTTTGGCCTAGGGTGCAGCACTTTTGACATGCGACTGTACGGTGCGTCCAACGTCTACGTCCAGCACTGCTGGAATTCTCCATTAACCAGCTTGCCAGAGACGGGAAATGGGTGGCTCTGAAAATATGCAAGGCCAGCAGCACGACTTGCCGACGAGAATTATCGACGCTTCAATCGCTACGCGAAAATCATCCGTTACGATTCATCGTGAATCTCTATGATGATTTCCTTCATGACGGACCCAACGGCTCTCATTTGTGCATTGTTACGGAGTTCCTTGGCCCATCGCTAAGCGCAGTTGTCGAGGACTACCACCGCGGTGGCGAACGGCTTGAGCCAGAAGATATCCTGCGGCTGACCAGACAGATACTACAAGCCACCGCCAGCCTTCATGAGGCTGGATTCGCTCACGGAGGTAAGGAAGTAATTCAGTTTATTTGAACGAAACTAACGCGCCGTTGGGTAGACCTGAGCGGAGCAAACATTGTCTTCACAACCTCCAATATGACTTGTTTATCCAAGGACGAACTTTTCGATGTTGTTGGCGAGCCAGAAACAGCAGAGTTGTTAATGGCGGATGCGTCGCTGCCGGGCCCAAGATTGCCGAAGCAGCTGGTGCGCACGATCGAATGGGACAACTGGATTGATGAATCCGAAGAGGACATTCGCTTGGTCGATCTAGGAGAGTCCTTCCGATTCGAGTCCGCTCCCAGCGTGCTGGCACAGCCCAGCGCGCTACGTGTACCAGAGACATTTTTTTCCGGCCAATTCAACCACAAAGTCGACCTTTGGCGAGTAGGCTGTGTTGTAAGGCTCATGAACCCCAGCCTTCATCCTTCTGCTAACAATGCGCAGATTTATTCCATGGTATTTGCCTCGTACCCGTTCCAGTATCTGGGAGATGATGACATTCTCATTGCCCAAATGATTGGTTTCGTCGAAGACTTACCACCCGAGTGGGAAGAAAAGTGGCGGCAGATAGCTAAAATACCAGGCCGGTATTTGCCAACTCGTGAGTAAATACCTGCCTTGTGCATGCGCTTCGCAGCTGCAAGTACTCATTCCCAATAGCGGCTTTGTCGGCTGAATCGAAACTCGCTCGAAGATGGGCAGACTTGGTCCAAGAAACAGACCTTGCTCCGCTGCTCCCCATTATCCAAGGGCTTATGAAATTTACTCCCGCGGAAAGAACTCCTGCCGGTGATGCATTGAAGCTTCTCCAAGACTGACTTGTCGATCTGGTACGTGTATTAATTAGTGAGGTCAGGCAAGAACGTATGACCTATTGCAGAGGTGATTCACTATCTCTTCTTATAAAGGTTGTTCTGGCGATAGGAAATTTTGCGGTTGTTGTGGATCCCCAGTACACTGTTGTCACGCAAAGACAAGCATTACACGCACAGGCACGGTACCTACTAAAGAGCTGTTAGGGCTTGCTAAAACTAATCTGTCTCATCAAGTAGAATACTGCCAAAATCCCTGGTCAGATATCGCTCTCCAAAAACAAATAGTTTATTGTACTGAACTCAGCGGCAGTGCTCGGGCAAACAAGATTATCCTACTTTGGAATGCATGGAAAGAGGTGGCGATAGCCACTGAGAGCTACAATTACTTCTTAATATTACGTGGGTAAGGTCAAGCACTTTGCTGCGCGATATTAGGGAGTCGCGGGCTATCGGGAGAGAAGAATAATGCGTGAATCTAACGCTATAGACACCGTAGATCCAGAGCTACAAATTGTTCTAGAGACCAGTGAAGAGGTTTTAGACGGCGAGTTGGATATATGTACAGCGCTCTGGGAACTAGGATATCAGGGAAATACGAGGATCGGCAGGTGGCCGCTTGGGTACGCGATCATCCAGGAAGCCCATGAATTCTTCATCCGACAAGACGTCCCCTTCCCCTTCGTCATCTGAGCCATCAACCTCCTCACGTATGCTCAGTTGTGATAGCTGTTGCTCTGGCTCCTCGGTCTGACAGCGTGTGCCGGCTTAGGTACGCGATCATCCAGGAAGCTCATGAATTCTTCATCCGACAAGACGTTCCCTTCCCCTTCGTCATCTGAGCCATCAACCTCCTCACGTATGCTTAGTTGTGATAGCTGTTGCTCCAGCTCTTCGGTTATCTAGTGCGTGGCCGCTCAAGTACACAATCATTTTTCTTCTCTGATCCTGATCATGTTAAAACAATGTGGTACGATTTTGGGGGCAACGACGGACGACTTTTCCGTGCGACACTTTGGTCGTTTCCTCAGAGACGGCGTCATTAGCTACTGTCACCCGAATGTGATGGTGGCTGGATTCGGGCGTGAGCGGGTGCGATGCGCGTCGCTATTTGTCTTTGTTGACCGAGGGTGATGGCGAGCGGTTCGCCAATCCGACATCGTCATCGAAAGAAATGAATTTTTGAGGTGTTGCTTTTGTGTGTGTACGTGGAAAGAAACTTGGTGATACACACTTTCCCTACAACATAACGGTAAAATGCGCCATAGTGTATCTATTAGCGCTGTGGCTTAGGAAGGATTGGCCACGCAGTCGAATCCTGAAACGGGAGCTTAGTTCCAGCGTTACGACTGGCTCCTGTCATTCGGTTATGTGACAAACCGATATAAATATGTACACTCTCTGTTGGACTGGGAGCCTGAGTGAAGATCATGGCTGACTTCAAAGATATTTATTTACACTTTGTACCTTTTATTTTGATTCATAGAATCACCACAAATTATTATTGTTACAATGCCTGTACGAGTTACTTACGAGACCACAAGCGATCAACACTTCAAACAGCAATACGAGAGCGTCTTTTTGGATTGGATCAACAGTCCTGGGAATGCAGCTTTAGGGGATATATCCTTTGATCAAGCCCATGATCTGTAGGTCGTTGTATCTTTACTATGAAAATCATATCTAACATAAGCTCAGTAATGGCCTCCATCCGACCACGAGTCAGTATAATCCTAATCCAATTCCTCATGTTACTGTACGCCTATAGAATGCAAAACTTCGTAGTATGAGTTCGTGGTATATACTTCATTGGCGCCCCAATAGCGGCTCTGTTATACTCTCCAACCCCGACAACACTCAGCGAAATGCGAAGAAAAGGGAAAGTCGAAAAAGAAAGAAACAGCGACAGCTAGAGAGAAAGAAGGGAGGGCAGCGCAAGGACAACGATAATGAAGATCCTGGCAGAAATGATGCTAATGGGAGTGGTAGCTCCAAGGTCGAAAGCGCTGCGTAAGAACACTCCCTTTAGCACGTCTCTCCAATGTACACTTTGATGGGTGAACGTAAATATGCGGCGTTCATTCACGGCATAAATTATCAAAGAGCCAAAGTCGCGGCCCCAAGAGGCTTTGCATAAAACTCATAATTGTGGAAGCATCCTTGGGCAATATCACTTCATTCCAGCAAATAATATATGCCTCAACATATTCTTCAGAATCCCTCTTCTTAGTGTTAGTTTGCCCCTTACGATTGACAGTGGCGCCATTCTTCAGTACTCCAAAGGGTTCCTCAATTTTATTCGTTCTTGGGGTATGAGTGCCGTCAAAAAGATTGAAATAGCCCATTTGTCACCCATTATTCCATGTGATAGATAATAAGACCCCGTAACTTACTACCGAGTCCTTCGCGTTCGCACGAGAGGATGTCAGATAGGCCCTGCTATGATGCTGGAATCATCGGGAAATTTTGCTGCCTAATAGTTATCAGGCAACGCGCCGGGAAGGCCCAGAGACGGCTAGTGAGGGGCATAAATACTATTCAATCCCGCCTTTTACGAAGATGGTAGAAGATTGCAAGCCTTTTGGCCATGTAGGCGTAGTGGGGATTGACGCTACGGCCTGACAATAGGATAACAAGGCAGATAGGTAGGTAGCTAAGTATCGTTTCTAAAGAGCATGGTTCGCGCAAATAAAGGATATACCAGCGCTTACATCACCAAACACCAGGCACGCGCATCTAGCCGGCGACTGCCTATTGACTGCTTATCATCCACCGCTGCGAGATTCCTTGCAATATACCATGCAAAACATACAACTCATACATACATGCACACATACATGGCAGTCTGTATGGAAAGGGTCTCAAGTAGGCTGCATGCTGCTGTATATATTGCACACTGTTCACCGCACGCGTGTTCTCCTTCGCAAAGGAGCATGCAGCATGTAACAAGGTGATCTGTCGTCGTGCGCAGCGCAGGGATGGACCCTTTTGAAGAGGTATGCGTAGGTAGTTTCAACGTCTGTCCATGCTGGGCGCGCCTCCCCCCCTGGCAGTTGCTTCTATGGCTCAATTCCTCTGCGTCTCTCGTCATCGCTGGGCAATGATCTCTAATAAAGTCCCGTATCAGTGTCGGCCGAGATGGAGTTGAAGAGGAAGAGAGCTTGCGCACCTGTGAGAAACTCCTCGCTGAGAAAAAGGACAAGGGCCGTCAAGTTAGCAAACATGCGCAACCAAGGAGGGGTCGAGTGCAACGCCCAAACTTACAAACTCAGCGTAATATAGCCATCGCGATCCTCGTCGTACTTTTTAAACACGTCCGTCATGCGCTTGAGACTGATGCAGGCCTGCACGAAGAGGTCGAAGCTCATGGCGTTTGCGCCGCTGCGGTCGTAGGTGCGGTACAGTAGCGTGACAAACTGCTGGGAGAGGCGGTAGCCAAAGGCGACGAGGGCTTCGTTGAACTCGGCAAAGGAGATGCTGCCGCTGTGGTCCTGGTCGAAGCGGTCAAAGAGGCCGCGCCAGGCAGACAAAAAGCCCCATAAGCCGCTGGTAGAGAGAGTGTGTGTGTGAGCGCGGGTGTGGGTGTGAATGGGAAGACATGCAACGTACCAGAATTCGTCGAAGCTTACAGAGCCCGAGCGGTTGGTGTCAAACATCCGGATCATCATGCGGACGGTGTGTGGGTCGAAGGGGGTCCAGTCGCCGTTTACCAGAGCCGTTCGTAGCTCGGCTTCGGTGAGGGCACCGCTTCCTGCTCATCATCAGCGCCTGCTCTCTGTTCGGCTGCAGCAGCGCCAGGCCAGGCCCGGGCAACGCACTGTCCTTGTCCACAGCGCCAAACAGCCTCCACAGGGCATCGCGGTCGTTCGCATCTCGCGGCGGCGCAGGTGTCGGCGGCGGCCGGCTCTGCGCTGCGATCGGGGGCCGACCGTGGTAGCCCTGCGGTGGCGGACCATGTCCGTAGTTTGCCGGAGGCGGCGAGCCCACGCCATAGTGGTCGTCGTGGCGGTACCGCGAATCGTGCTGGTATGCGCCGGGCGTGGGGCGACTGTCGTATCCACCGCGCCCACCGCTGCCGTAGCGGTCGTCGGGACGCTTGGTGTAGTCGGGGCGCGCCGAGCTGGTTCGGCCAGACATCATGGCTGCCGCCTGGCGCGTGTCGGTCATTGCAACCCACAGAATCGGTACGCAGCAGGGTAGAAACGTACTTGTTCAGGCTCGGCGTGCATGGGCAGCCTGTCCGGGTTGAAGCCTTTGTTGTATGCCATGCTGGTGGTGGGCGTCCGGGAAAGAAGGGCAGCAACACAGCGTGCGTGAGGAGCCAGCGACTGTCTTGTAGGCCTAGGTGGATGGGACCGTCGTCACGCGGGCGCCGCGCGCATAGGCGCGATGAAGGCCCAATTCACAGCCCGCAAGGCTGCGGGGCATCCTTGGCCCTATGACGCTGCCCGGGCAAGGAAGCGCTGGCCTTGACCGACGGCATTAGCGCCAACGGGGCTCGGACTTTCTCATTCGGCCGTTGCACGTGCTGCTTTTTCACTACTCGGGAGCCCGCCTGCCGGGTCTGCCGGGGAGTTCCCTGATCTGACAAAGGGATTTTTTTCACCTCGTCTCTCCCGGCAAATATTAAACGACATACCGGCAATAGGTAAATGTCATACCGCTAATAGTTCTGGCCACTCAGCGCGCGTCGGTGCGCGCGCCATCGTCGCACTAATAAATTAGTACTGCGCACTATATTTCCAGCACCGTACGGTGCTAACGAGGTAT
>Ga0182211_1000443_pt1 | contig 13279 bp, 8 predicted proteins | sample G5R1MG_20_FD_129660 | JGI IMG/M metagenome (GOLD analysis project Ga0182211, IMG submission 129660) | Switchgrass phyllosphere microbial communities from Michigan, USA - G5R2_MAIN_03OCT2016_LD1 MG | ecosystem: Host-associated > Plants > Phyllosphere > Phylloplane/Leaf | place: USA: Michigan... | reverse complement strand
ACGACGGCAGCAGCACCGAGGATTTTCGCAGCGTCATCGACGACCTGACGGTCGTCAACAAGCGCCTCAAGCAGAAGCTCAAGCGCTACGAGAAACTATACGATGCGCATCTGCAGGAAGAGAAGCTGTTTGAAGTCCGCTTCCACGGCCTCCCTGACCACAAGAAGAAGGAGCTCGAGGAGACGCTCCGCAAATTTGCTGCCGAACTTGACGACGGCGCATCCACCGACTACCCCCCAATCCAGTCGCAGGCCCCCATCCTCCACGCACACAATACCGTCTCATCTACATCGCGATTCGCCGAGTCGGGCTACGTCTCCATGTCTGCCTCGGGCCGCAACTCCTCTGCCAACTCATACCTCCAGGAACAAGACCGGCCCAAGTTCAGCAAGTCGGCCTACAATCGCCAGCGACAGACCATCCACTCGTATCTGCACGACATCCCCCTTGGTATCCTCCCCGAAAGCAACGTGCAAATGACGGACAAGGCAAAAAAGAAGATGGTTGTCCGCCGCTTGGAGCAGATCTTCGCTGGCAAAATGTCGGTGCCCGGTAACCATCCACAGCCCATCCAGCAAGAAGAAGTGGCCCAGTCGGCTGCTACTGCCGACCGCGAGCAACGAGAAGAAGCAACCGGACAGCGTGCTCGGCCAGAAGGGCTTCGAGAAGCTCGTATCATGCCTACAAAGCATGTTGATAACGAAGATGCCCTTGGCCAGGCCGAAGCATCACAAGCCCTCCGCCCCGTCCAGCTTGGTGAACAAGAATTGCTGGGCTCATGTTCGTCTCCGGACCAACGACCCACGCGTCCCCTCGACTTGGATCCCTCCAGGGCTCAGGTCCCTATGGAGAACATGGACTATTTTCGACACCTAGGCTTCACGCCGCCAGACATGGCTACTGGTGTTGCACCGCCAGACGGCCACGGTTGGATTTACCTAAATCTCCTCATCAACATGGCCCAATTGCACACCCTCAACGTAACGCCAGACTTTGTCAAGGACGCTCTCCATGAATATAGCAGTCATCTGGAGACGTCCCGTGACGGACGCAAAATCCGATGGAAAGGCGGCCAAAGTGTCACCGTACACAGTGGAGGGAGCTCATCCGACCATCGCAGCAGTGCATCGCCCGAGGACCATTTCACAAGACCCTGTTCAAAGTACATCAAGAACGGTACAAGCAGGGCGAGTGGTGAGAAAACAATAGACCCTGAGTACCAGGCCAAGCGGCTATTGCGTATGAAACGTGCCAACGAGCAAACCAAGTTTGCGTACAAGCCCTTATTCTTCCACAAAGAAGAATCCGACGACGACGACGACGAGATGGAGATGGACTCGACAAGTGGCTCTCCCTTCCCGCCACAGCCAGCAGGAAACTCATCCGGGTTCGGTAGTTCCGCTATGCAGAGTTCTTCATCCAAGCACAATCATAAGCCAAAGTATCAGGATGGCCCCATGATCTTCTACCATAAAGCTAGGTTCTGCACGGATTTGAGCGGTGACCGTCTTGGGGCTACGCTTATCAACCCAACCGCCTACAAGGCAATCACCAGTCATCCACTTGGCGCCTCAACTACCCTGACCCACGCACACGCCGTGTCTGATATTGCAGAGCCGCGGGGACCTTTAGACAATGCCCCCACCATGGATGTCGAAACTAGATCTGGTGCTGTCATCTCAAGCGGAGATGATCTTGGCTTCTCACCTGAATCCTTGATGCACGATAGCGGAGACAATACGCCAAATATGATGGTGTTTGAAGCATCGGGGTTGGGCGGCGTGCACCCAGAGGACAACTTCTCTGTCCACGTCCGACGTTCCCAGGTCCCGGTCATCCCAACCAGTACACCACCTCATCGTCGCAGATCAAGCATATACCCGCAAAAGATCAATGATGCTCTATCTGAATCTTACACCACGGAGCTCAAGGCCACCTCGCCCAGATCCAGTCCTCAACGTGTGATTAAGGAAGAGATTCTGTCGGCCTCCACAAAGTCAATGCCCAACTCAGACCTTCCGCCCGCCTCTTTCCTCCCCTTCGACTCCACCTCATCCGGCGACATGTCTGACATCTCCGATAACGGGTCCTCAGGGCCCGACTCCGACTCGGCAGACGGACCCACAACCGCCTTCCCAATCCCCAACATTTCCGCCCTAGGCAAAGACTCCACCACCGATGACTCAGACGAAGAATCCCAATATTCAAGCGACACCGACGACGGCAGCGTCGATCTCCTCGCCACAGCCCGCCAACTCGACCCAGCAACCATCCGCGCCTCGGAGCGCGAATACGACGCCGCCCTCGCAGAGCGCCTTGCCGAAGTCATCCCCGCCGGTAGCTCCGCCGCAACCGCAGGAGGCGGCAGCGGCTTCAACACCCCTGCAGCCGAGGACCCACCTGCAGACCCAACCTGCGAGGCTCCCAGCGCGCGCAACCCCAATCAAAGTCCGCCAACTGGGGGCGCATCGTCTCCGTCTCGCAATCTCAAGAGGGCGCGCACAAGCGAGTCGGTGGCTACCATGGTTGGTGGAGGTGGAGGGAGTGGCGGCAACAAGCCGGGGTCAAAGGGCCCCAAGAGCCAGCGTGTCAAGCAGTAAAATGCCATGTATCTTTTGTTTTCCCCATCTTTGTTTTCCATCCTTGTACGTGGAATTTTCAAAATGGTATGGTCACCCGATCGTATTTTGTGTCCTGCGTTTTTGTTGTTGGCTTCCCGCCTTCTTCTCAAAAGCACACCTACACACACAGACGGGAGAAGACCGTGAAGTGAGGTGTGGGTGGGTGGGTACATGATGCTTTTTGGGGTATATGTTTTCGCTAGGTACTCAGTCCAGCAAAAGGTGCTCCAACTCCCAACACTTTGATACAAGTAGGAGAATACAACGCAGTAGCGTGAGAGAAGAGAAAAAAAACAAGTAAACGAAGAGAAAATCGCTAATGCAAGACGCTTCGCGCTACAAACCCCTCATCCCAATTCATTCCTCGTGCAGACAAACCAAGATGAAACCCCCCCCCCTCCCCATTTTTCCTAGACCAAGGTAAGAAACGGAACACAACCTTTCAAGCTAAACTCTGGACAACTCTATACCCATCTGCCACCATCTTTTGAATCTCCTCGTCCTTGTGTTGGAGCAAACCAAGTGTGTACGCCACATCGTTCCACTGGCGCTCGTTTTCCGCCTTGGGGAGCCTCGTGGCAAGTTTGTTGGAAAGCTGGCGTGCATGTTTGTCCTATGGGGGAGAATGGATGGTCAGTATTGCTTCACGTAGTTGTGGGCAGGCGTGTACAAGGAAGGTAATACCTTTTCAATGAAGCCGGCGAGGAACTTGACAATCTTCTTGAACGCATCTTCACTAAGTGAAGTGTCGGCGCTGAGCAGGCTAAACATGTCGATGAATTGATTATACACGGCATTGTCTTTGGTCGAGAGTTCGGTGAAGAACATGCGCGCCATGTCTGCAATCTTCTTGTCGCTGTCCTCGAGGCACTTTGCCATTTCGCCCAGTTGGCCCTTGACTTTTACCTGACCGGCGAGAATCAAAAACGTCAGTGTCATCAGACACGTGCGCTTTACGCTGGGGTCGCCGTCGTTGAGGCGGCGGTAGAGGAAATCAGTGTTTTCGTCAATGAGATGATTGAAACAGACGGCCATGTCGCCGAGTGCCACGACCAAGTTGCTGCGAACAACAGGGTCTTGGCTTCGTTCAAGGATGGTGAGGAGGAGACCTAGGTTGTTTTCGCAGTATTCTGAGCTCACGCACATGAGCTTTGCCAAACATAATGCTGCCTGTGCTTGTAGAGTGGGATGGTTATAGGACGTGTTGTTTGCGCAGATGTTGGCTACCATGGCCCCAAAGCTGGCGAGAAGGGACTGCGGTCCATAAAGGAGCTCGCGCTCCCGAACGTGGGCAATCGCTTCGGTGAAGTCGTCCTCGGTGGTACCGGCCATAAGATCCAATTCATCCACCTCTTCGGTTACGGGCGCCGGCTCTTGCGTGGCGCCCCGCTTGCGACCCTTCTTCAGCGGCGTAACCTCTACCATCGAACTCCTAGATTTGGCTGGTGTTGGTGCTATCTTGGTCTTGTCCTTCTCCGCTTTTCTCCGTTTGAACTCGAGTTCGCACAACTCAAGATGCACAATCTGCTTGATAGCGATGTGTCCAACAACGAATAAAAGCTGTGACAATGCGAGTGCGGAGTTCTGCCTCTTCTTGTGTCGTTCATCTGGTACAGGGGCTTCTGCCATGACTTGGTCTGCAGGCACCGCCGTTTGGTCGGGGTGATCGGCGCTGGATCTTGACATAGGTCTCGATGACACTTGTGCTGCAAAGACTCGTTTGGTGACCCGCCGGATAATCTGCGAACAGAGGACATCTGGGTGTTTGGAAAGCACATAGATGGCACTGATCGCTTGCTCTGCAACCCCAAACCATTCTTTGCTATCCGATTCAAGCTCCGCCATGGCGGCTAGTCGTACGAGAACGGCGTGTTCGTTCGGTAGCTTCACCACATTCACCGGAGCTGTAGGGGATGCTTGTTTGCCTGGAGGTGGGCTTATACGTCGCAGAGCAATGCAAGTATAGCGAGCCAAACCCAAGTCCCGTCGACCGAGTTCTCCCAGCCCGATGCGCAAGCATGCCTCCATTTCTTGCACCACAATATCTGGAGACGAAAGAGCTAACATGCCCAACACAATGATAGCCCCGCGACGATGGTTTTTGGATATGTCCTTTTTCTGGTAACCATAAATCTGCCAAAGCTTCTGCACGACTAGGTCGTTGACCAGTCCTTGCTTCACCATGGAACTAAGTAGCTGCTCAAGCGAGGTGAGTTCAGCAGGTGTTGTGCCAAAGGTGAGGCTGATCATGTTCTTTGAAATATAATTGGCAACAGCGTTAGCATCAAAGCCTGGTGGAGCGTCGAAGAATAGGCCTTTATAGCATTCAATAAGATGAGTCTGGACACCTTTGCCCTCGTCGCTGTTGCCTTTGGTCCAGATTAATCGTAACATTCTTCGGATGCCGAGTTTCGAGTTTGCAATCTTGTAAGCATCTATTGTCGTGAAGAAATCCATCGCTTCGATTATCTCACTCTTATTTTTTGATGACAGTAAATGAGTGATCACCTCAGCAGCCTCGTTGATGATCTCAATGAACCTCAAGGCATCCAGGATAAATTTTCGCACTTGGTGGATCCTACCAAGCTCGTGTGCAGCCGCAGCGTCCTTCTCAGCCTTCTCAATCACTGCAGCCCTTTCTTCCTCTGTCATTTCAGTAGGGTGTTTTGCCGTTTCCGCGTCTGCGTCTACTTGTGTAGCGTCCGGCAACAAAGTTTCGTCCACAGTCTGATCACCCGGAGCACGTTCGCGTAGCTCTTCCGGTGGTTGGAGAGTATTGATCTGCGCATCGCAGTCTTCCAGCCGTTGAGTCCAATCCTTGGTCGCAAGAAGGCCTCCATCAAAAGCGGTGAATATGTGCGTAGACACAAGCTTGCCAAGCAGCTTGATAGCATTACGTCGCACGTTACTGCTCTTATCTTCGAGACTCTGCGCAGCAAGCTCGGCGACTTTGCGACGGCGCTTGGGATACTTCTGCTCGAGGTCACACAGCCTGACGTAAACTTGCATGACCCGGCATCGGCAGTAAGGATTGATGTCGAGGAAACGATCCTCTAGGACATCGAAAAAGATCTGGATTTGGGCTTTATGATTCTCGCTGCGGTCATCATGGCTCAGCTTGCTCAACATTGTAATTAAATTACCGCACACTTCAATCAGTGCGCAACGGAGGGTATATGATTCGCTTTCCAGCAGGTTTGCAAGGCAACTCATCTGCTTGATGACGAGATGTGGTGTTAGTTCGGAGATTCTGGTTAAGAATGTCGAGATTGATTTGGGGCCCTTCGCATCGGTGGCACTGAACTCCTTCGCACTGATGTCTTTAAGAACATCCTCAGTCAGCTGGGGATAATCGAAAGCATCTGCGAGTGTGAAGAGAAGTTCTGCCATGGGCTCTGAGAGATGCTCAAAATATGTGAGACTTTGGTTGATGGATGTCTGGGCGGCTGTTACATATTAGCATTGGTGCCGCGTAGGATTTTGTCCAAACGTACTGTATGCATGACCATGGCGCTTTACAGCAAAACACAAGACCCTGAAACAGTGGTCTCTTATTGCCTTATTTTTGACTCTGGCCTCGTTTTCGAGAATGTGGTAGACTGGCTTAGTCATCAGGCCGATGAAGGTGTCGAGCTCCGATGTGGTAACAAATATGCGGCCCAGCTTAAGCCGTAGGACCTTGCTCATCCGATCCAGAGCAGTTTCCAACTGTGCTGAAGCGTCCCACGTGCCGTCTTTGGCCACGCCGGATTTTGCTTTCGTGACCTTACCCCGCCCTCGTGCGGCTGGCGCCGATGCCGACTTTTCCAGGGCTTTGGTTTCGACGGCCGAAATGGTCCACCGGAGGAGAAAGGCATACATCTCCAAGATGGTTTTGTGGTATGGTATTGTATCTTGCTCTTCTGCTTCAAGATCTGCGTGTATTATGTCGGCTTGGGTCGAGAGCGCGGAGACCAAGAGATCGAGGATCTTGCTGAGAATGGCGGGCGGAATCTGGGGGGAGGACCTAGACAGAACAAAGAGAGCACAGTTAGGATTTTCTCTGAATGTTTTTCCATCCTTCTCATATGCTGGAACGCACTTCAAGAGGAATTGCAGCGTGTCAAACACCGAGCTGCGAGTAATCGCATCTGGGCTCTCGGCCACGGCATCGACAACAGGGTTCAGTTCGCTGTTGATCAAGCCGGGTGTAGACAGCGATTCTGGGTCATCTTCGCAGTCTTGCAGCGCTTGCGGGGCTTCTGGAGTCGGAATCGATGAGGGATCGCTGTCAAACAACTTGATCGCCTCATTAATGTCAAAATCCACACGCGCATCCATGATGCTCAGAATCGCTTGGGAGGAGGAGAGGGAGAGAAATCAGAAACAACGCGCGACGAGATATCGTCGAGGGGGGCGTTTGCGGCGTGCAGCCTGAAACGACAGACGATGCGGGCAACCGTTATAGTTTACACCACAGAACGCGCCTTCCGACCCCCGGAATCCATGTTTGTGGCTCGAGCGTCTTTGTTATAATTCCACCCCTTCGGGCTTAGCGCCAAGGTGACGTTCCGCGTCGGTCGCGTCTGCTACACTCCCCCCACACAGGCACACATCAGAGAAGAACACGACTCAAAACATACACCACCGCAGCTCTCCCCATGGCCAAGCCTCGCACCTCTTTGCGTCACGCAGAGCACATCAACGTGCACGAAGACGACGACAGGCAGGATGAGGTCGACGATCCGCTGGACGAAAGCATGGATCCGCTGGACGAGAGCGGACAGACGGCGGACAGCAGCGACGAGGAGGTTGAAGACTCTGTTCAAGAAGACATGGCTCGCTTTGAGGAGAGTTTTGTCGGCATCACGAAGCGTTTTCGACTTATCAACCGCATCGGAGAAGGTAGGTTCCCACTCATTGGCCTGACACATGCAGGGTAGCGGGGTGGCTCACGATTTTTGCAGGCACCTTCTCTACCGTGTACAAGGCTGAGGATCTCGAGTACACCAAATACAACAACCACTGGGATGTCGACGAACGAGATGACCGGAAATGGGCGTCGCCTGGACACCGTCGACGGCTTTCCAAACGTCCCCACTACGTTGCGATCAAGAAGATATATGTGACCAGCAGTCCCATACGAGTTTTCAATGAGCTCGAACTACTCTATGACCTCAGAGACTCAGACTCAGTCTGCCCGCTGATCACTGCGTTTCGACATCTCGACCAAGTCGTTGCCGTGCTGCCCTATTTCCAACACCGCGACTTTCGCGACTATTATCGCGAAATGTCCATCTCGGATATGCGAATCTACTTCCGCAGCATGTTCACCGCACTCCGGTCTGTACATGCGAAGGGTATTATCCATCGCGACATCAAGCCGACAAATTTTCTGTACAATACAGCACAATCGCGTGGCGTGCTGGTTGATTTTGGACTTGCCGAACGGGAGGGCACAGATTGGCATACCTGTGCATGCCACCTGTCAGACGAGGATCGCCGCCAGAGAATCACCCACAGTGTCTACGCACAGACCCAGTCGTCCGGGCACAACGCCTCAAGTTACCCTAAGAACGACACACGGAATAGCCGACGGGCCAATCGAGCAGGCACGCGTGGCTTTCGCGCTCCTGAAGTGCTACTCAAGTGCACCCAACAGACGTGCTCGATCGACATATGGAGCGTTGGTGTCATTCTGCTGACCATGCTGTCCCGGCGTTTCCCATTCTTCCACAGCGCGGACGATATCGACGCACTTCTAGAGATCACCACCATATTCGGACGCAAGAAGATGAGAGAAACATCACTGCTCCATGGTCAGGTTTTCGAGACCAATGTGCCCAGTTACAGTGAGGGTGGACATACCCTAGAGAAGATCATTCTGTGGTGCACGGGGCGAACAGGCGATAAGACACAACCCAAGCGCGAGTTGGAGGAGGAAGAGAAGGAGGCAGTGCAATTCTTGTACCGCCTGCTGGAGTGCAATCCGGCCAAACGCATCACTGCAGATGAAGCTCTTCGACATCCGTTTATTACAAAGGTTTACGCGGATAGCGAAGCAGACGAGGGCATGGCTGACCATGTGGAGGCTTAGTGTTCTCGACGGTGACTGCGCGTTGATGAGGTACGAGGTATGATGGAATACATTGGACGGCGCACGGCTAGTTATGAGCATAGTTCATGGAGTTTTTTTTGGCCATGTACCAGAGGGCCTAGGATATGCCACGATACCCTTTAGCATAATAATTTACAGTCATACAACATTGCCACCTTGGCATGCGACGTGTGGATATGATCTATGCACGCACCCGGCGCTGATCCTCCTGGAAGCTACCCCTTCTGCTTGCGTGCTTCCTTGAGCTTCTGTTCGGCCTTGGCCTCTTTCCTCGTCTTCTTTCCCTGTTGTAGTCTCTGCTCATGTGCCGCCCGGGCCAGTCCTTTCTGTCCCCCTAGTGCCTCTATCCTCTCCTTCTCCTGCTTCTCAAACAACTTCTGGCCCTGCATCGCTTCCTCCAACGTCGGCACTTTGATGCCCAGCTTCCTGGCCTGCGCTATGCGCTTGATACTGACGGCCCGCCCTCGATGTGCGCGGCGTACATCTTTCAGCAGCCGCTCCCTGACGCGCTCTTGTTCCAATTGCTCTTCCGAGAGCACGGGGGGTCTGTTTTCGACAGGCTCGCCAAAGGGCGCGACAATCGCAGTGACGACGTGCCGGATGGCGGTGGATGTGCGGTGGCCGGAGGCGATGCGAACCACGTCGCCCTCGACAAGGGAGTTGTTGGGGTCACGGACAAGATAGGTGGAGTGGGAGGGAAAATGCTGCGCCGTTGGTCAGTACGAGGCGCCGCAAACAGGGCCAGCCCATGGGGGTGGAAGCGGCGTAAGACATACTCGTCTAAACTTGTTGTTCCATTCCTGGCCTGCGATGCGCACTTTGACCGCCCTGTCCATCTTGCCTGCCGAGACGACAACGCCAACCTGCCGACTAGAGAAGTGCGGGACGACTATTGACACGGCTGCTTTTGCTCGGGCGGCGAGGGATGCCATGGTGGCTGTGAGCTGAGGTGGGACCGAGATGCTAGCGGGGGTGCCTGGAGACGGCCGTTCTGGAGCCCGCAGCGGGTCGGAGAGGGCGAGGATAGGCGGTACCCGGAGATGGCGAGCCAATACGTTTGGAAGAGATGTGCAGCGACGCGGAGAGGATGTGTAGCGTCGCCAGGGCCGCGTGCTTACTGGACTTGAACGCCGTCCCTCGTCCACTAAGAAAAGTGAAGGACAACCTCGCGAATGCCAAGCCGCACTCCGATTGGTCGCCGCCATCGCGAGTTACTGCTGTCGTGGCCCGAAGACAGAACCGAGAACAGCGATTTCCTCGGCCGCTTGCCTTGATCTCTTGCCTTGTATTCCACTGGGCCCTCTTCTTCGACGCCTCATGTAGAATCTGGATCTACTAAACTTATCTCGGATCTTCCTGTCCGTCCACTCTCTTCGCAAGCCAGTCGTCCGAGCCGGCGCAACTAAGCATTCGCCATGATACGACGCATATCGCTTCTATTCCTGTTGGCTTGTCTGGCGCTGTTGGTGTTGGGTGCAGAGGATTACTATAAAGTATGGGGTTCTCCTTGTATCTTATATAGTCATTGTACTGCGTCAAGTCTTCATGAATAGACTCACTAACCAAATAAACTACAGCTCCTTGGACTCAAGAAAGATGCCTCAGAACGAGAGATCAAGAAAGCCTATCGGACGCTGAGCAAGAAGTTCCATCCGGATAAGAACCCGTATGTCGGTCCGCCGCCCACAGACATGGGCATCACACAGCACTAACTTGCTCTAGTGGCGACGACACGGCCAACAAAAAGTTTGTAGAAGTAGCCGAAGCTTACGAAGTCCTCAGCGATCAGGGAACCCGTAAAATCTATGACCAATATGGCCACGATGGCGTTCAACAGCACAAGCAAGGTGGGGGTCCGCGCCAGCACAACGACCCCTTTGACCTCTTTTCGCGCTTCTTCGGCGGCTCCGGTCACTTTGGGCACCGCGGTGGGGAGAGACGGGGCCCAAATATGGAAGTCCATGTAGCGGTCCCGCTCCGCAACTTCTACAGTGGGCTCAAGACGCAATTTAACATCGAGAAACAAGCCATATGCTCCGCATGCGAGGGTTCAGGTTCAGAAGATGGACACGTGGAGACCTGCAGCACCTGCGGTGGCCATGGCGTGCGCATACAACGGCAACAGCTCGCTCCTGGCTTGTTTCAGCAGGTGCAAATACACTGCGACAAGTGTGGCGGCAAAGGAAAGACGATCAAACATCCGTGTCCCATCTGCGGCGGTAGCAGGGTTGTCCGTGAGACTGAAACACACGTTCTGGAGATCGAAAAGGGCATGCCACAAGGTGTGCACATTACGTACGAGAACGAGGGGGATGAGAGCCCAGACTGGGTCGCTGGTGATCTCATCGTACAACTCAAAGAGCAAGATCCTGTACGAGGTTCGGAAGAGCATGAACGCACCGATGGCACATTTTTCCGCCGCCGAGGCAAGGATTTATTCTGGCGCGAGGTCTTGTCACTGCGGGAAGCGTGGATGGGTGACTGGACTCGTAACATCACACATCTCGATGGCCATGTTGTTCAGCTATCCCGCAAGCGTGGCGAGGTTGTCCAGCCGAATGCCGTTGAGGTTGTGAAAGACGAGGGTATGCCGATCTGGGCCCAGCACCTGGAAACCCACGAGGGCCTGCAATACGGCGACTTGCACGTCGAGTATGTGGTGGTTTTGCCAGACATGATGGAGAAGAGCGTGGAGAAGGAGTTTTGGAGCATATGGGAGAAGCACCGCACGAAGAGTGCAGTCCAGCTTGATGCGGCGCTGGGAAGGAAGGAGGGTCCCATTGCGATGCCCAACGAGGAAGGAGAGCACCATGACGAGTTATAGATTTCTTTTTCTACATGGCGCGCGCATGTGGGGTCGTTGTTGTATGAATTGTATTGATGGTTTCCATGGTGTTTTGGAATGATCGAGGAATACCCTACATTTGAGTTGATTGGAGAGGCAGGCGAGAGATGAAGGCGAAGCAATGCAGAGTAGGGGGGGGGGAGATGATGGCACAAAGAGCTATCAATCAGTATCCTTTCCAGGGCAGAGAAACGCTGGGACTGTCCTTTTCACCAGGGTGCAGATGTAGATCGATACACGCATAGTAGACGGGGTGGCACGTTTTTTCTGTCGTAATAAGAGGGCATGTATGATGGATGTGAGCAGTGGTGGACTTTTCAAGGTGATGGGCATTGTTTACTCAATAGCCTTCCCTCACATACATGTACACTCGCGAGAGATTGCATAAGCCAACGGAGCTGAATACATACGTTGAACAGACGACCGCATAACCAGGGACGTATTTTAGGATAGTCGTATAGTATACCACACTCAGTCCTCACCACACGTCTTGCTGGACCTGATTGTACTCCTATTGCTCTCAAATTCACTCCAAGGTCCTAGAGAGCAGTGGCTATGGAAAGACGTAAGATTTCGGCAAAACCCAAGGGCAGTCCGTCTACAAGTCACGCACTGAATTCCCTGGTCGAATTTCTTCCACGCTCGTACCGAGTAGGTAGATGATACTCCAATGAATCCCAGTATCTAGGCAGTCAAGACGCACGGCATGACAGACGTCCACACAAGGTTTAACCGGTGCCTGTTCGGTTGTTCGCGTCGTCTGAATCGGCCGAGACTTTTTTTTTTTGCCAGCACGGCACGGACTTGCGCTTGCGCCATGAAACCCTGAAGCAGCTCGTCCAGCTCCAAGACGGAGGATTGTTTTTCTTTACTACCGACAGCGGCACGAGGAGAAGGCCCTATTCTACTAGGGACCATTGGGCAGCATTCGGACATGACTGGTGTTGATGCTTCTGTACCCAGTCATAAGTAGCTCCATGCGATGTTGAGGCATTGGGGCAGTTTCTATGCAGACACTACGAGCTAGTGTTTTGAGGACAATATATCAGCCAATATTCAGACCACTCGCTTCCATGGCTCGGACGAAGAGGGTCGCATCAGAACGTGTGGACAGTGACAAGGCGCAGGACGACTGATCGGGCCTATGCTGCATGTCGTTCCTTTGACAACTGCCCCTCATGTGGTCAGCCAGAGCTAGGCTCTTGATCTGTGGGGTGCTACCATGTCCCGAATCCGTGGTCCAATCTGAGGGGGGAGGCATTGCAGCCATGCAAGGCGGTGACGCGCATCCGTGAGGTGTTGCCCACATGCAAACTAGGTAGCATTCTACGTCGAGTAAGCATAGGTAATGCTCGTCATTGGGATATGATGTGATCTCCACTAGTTATCCCCACAAACGGATGACAGGACTCGGTGTGTCCGAATCGAGTGGAGACAATTGCGCGTGCAAGTGTGACTGACTTGATCGACGATGCTTTCGTGACGGACCGAACGTGTAGATGGGCATCGGCTTGTCTGTGGTTAGTGCCTCAGTAGAAAGAATATTGTGGAATTCCCGATGTCTGGTGTTATCAATAAAATAATCTACCCGACCAAACGTCGCGCGTAAACGATGAGTCGAGAAGCGAGGAAGAAGATGCGACAGAAGGCCACCATGGGACCTGCCGTATATACCCTGTCCAGCCATGCGACTGATCGGCTGAATATCCCAGTATT
>Ga0182211_1000442_pt1 | contig 13282 bp, 10 predicted proteins | sample G5R1MG_20_FD_129660 | JGI IMG/M metagenome (GOLD analysis project Ga0182211, IMG submission 129660) | Switchgrass phyllosphere microbial communities from Michigan, USA - G5R2_MAIN_03OCT2016_LD1 MG | ecosystem: Host-associated > Plants > Phyllosphere > Phylloplane/Leaf | place: USA: Michigan... | reverse complement strand
GTGGTGGACCAGGCGCAAAGCCATCCGGTGACAATGTGATTCACCAACAAGCACAAGAGGGCACGTCCATTGTCGAGCTCCAAGCGCCCTCTCCAGCCCGAATTCGTCCACGCTCCCACACAATTGGGCCTCACAAACTTCGAGCATCAGGTGAATCAGACTTGTCCTCGAGGAGGTCTCTGCCATCGGTTGTGACTACAACACCCACCGCAACAGACACCCGTCCCTGGAACTCGGACAAGAATTTCCCTTGGGCATCGACAACATTGCCTTCCTTTGACATCTCACTGCCTTCACCGGCAGCGGTGCGCCACTCACCTCGTCCTGGTCCATCACACCTCCGTAACAGGCTCTCTGAAGCCTGCTCCACCAGCTCATTTTCGTCGGGACAGACAGCCACCGCTTCGCCCTTTGGGTCTACCGGCACCAGCAACGCTCACGCACATCATCATCGCTTCAGCGTGTTCGGCCGCAGTAGGGATCAGCCACACGCCGTCGGAGAGCGCTACCCAACCTCTGCCCTGACGCCGCCAACTGCCATCTTCCGCGACCATTTCACGGCCTCTGAGACCTCCGACGACGAAGACTTCAACCCGTCACGAAAGAGCCGACGTGGACTCAGAAAGCGCTTTTCCTCGGCCCGCAGCGCCGCAGTCGACCAAAGCAACCGACTCTCCCGAAGCAAGACAAACCCACAAGAACTAGCCTCCCCCGAGTCGGACAAGCCAGCTGCAACATTACTTCTGCCAGAGCATAGCAGTGAAGCGGCCGCCTTCACCTCTCACCGCCACACTTTCCGCGACGCGGAGGGCATGCGAGGAGTTGAGTACCATCGCCAACGCCTTGTCGACCGCCTGAAGCGCTGGTGGCACAAAGGAGGCAATCTCATCCGCACCATTTCAGGCCGAAAGCAACGCGCGCTCAACAGCTACTAATTTTGGGCCCCCCAAAAAAAATGTCGCTTAAGAAGTACAGCGCTGGGATTCAGGCCAACATGGAGATGGGCAACATGGAGTACGTATGCTACCTCATCAGTTTCGAGGCTGTCTTCCGACGCCACTGGCGGATGCTGGACGGCGTTCCCATGGACATTGGCTGGCGCGACATTGATAACCCGCCGTGTGTGCCTTGGAACACGTGGGTGCCTGGCACGCCTATCCCTCGGGGCTGGGTGACGACTCGCAACGGTGCTTACTGGGGCAGTGGACGTCCTCTGGGTGTCCGCTAAATCCCCCCCCCCCTCCCCCCTTCCTCTTCTTTGCGTTTCTCTATGCTTACCTAACTATGGAACTGCACCTTATCGGATACAATATGGCTTCGAAGGCCTGGGAAGGGACACGTGGGTGGAGGAGGCATGGATGGCTAGGGAGCAGCAACATGGGTGAATTAACCGGTTGACATGTAGTAGTCGTCTATAGCTAGCTTGCACAGTGGATAATGTAATCAACCCATGACGGTCCATGGATGGTGTGGTGGCATAGTTTCAAGTCCCCTGTTGACGCTGGTCAAATTTCATTCCTCTTTGGCCTGTCTACATCTTCCCAGCACCCAGGGCTGTAGTTTTGTTCTTTCTTTCTCCTTGCGTCACTTTCTCTCCTTTGCTCCGGAACGACGCGAACTGCCTTGCTCGTGTTGCTTTTCGGCCATGCACACCCACACACACCCACACACACCCACACACACACGTCATGCTCTACGCAGCAATGGTCACCTCAACTTCGACGCCGGCCTCAATGTTGATGATGATCTGCTTGACGACCTCGGTCGGGGCGTGGAGGTCAATGAGGCGCTTGTGGATGCGCATCTCGTACGTGTCCCAGGTCTTGGAACCCTCGCCGTTGGGCGTCTTGCGCGTCGTGATCTTCAGGTGCTTGGTGGGCAGGCGCACGGGGCCCTTGACGCGCAGCTCCTTGTTCTTGGCGCGGTCAATGAGCTCCTGGCACACCTTCTCGAGCGACTTGACGTTGCGCGACGTGAGGGTGATGCGGATCTTGTGGATCTTGGGGCCCTCGCCGAAGTCCTTTTCGGGCTTGTCTGGTGGGTTGGGTTAGACGGGTGGTGGGGGGGAGAGAGAGAGAGAGAGAGCGAGGGGCTTGGGACCTACTGTACGACATGGTGTGGGGAGGGGGGGTTTTGGTTGTTTTTGATGTTGTTGGTGTGTGGTGTGCGTGCAGTCACGACCTGGATCCTTGATCACGGTAATGTGATGACTGGCGTGGGGCGTTTTGGGGGCGGCGGTGGATGGAAATTCGACATGGAGATGTTTCGCTGTGCGCGCCAAGATTACGCGCGCTAGCGCCGTATCGGGGATCGGGCGAGAGAGAGCGCTTGATGAGGCCATGACGGAGCCAGAGCATCCCAGCCTTGTCGTTCACTCTCTACCCCACGTCTGTTCGGATTGCTTCGCCCTGAAGCCGTCTTCTGTGAGAGGGAACCGGCCATGGGATTGCCACAGTTGGCGCCTTTTCCAGCGGCAAAAATCCGGCAAGGCGTGCAGCCTCAGCAATGGCAACTCTACCTGGACTCCTGGTCGCTATTGGTGGACTGGTATCTGCGACTGGACGACCAGACTTTCTCCTCGGCGGCGCAGTCAGAACACTCTCTGACGGAATTCCTCTCTTCGTTCTATCACGAGCTGGCCGTCGACGAAAGCTTGGCAGCCAGCACACTTGGCCTTCGAAAGAAATGCTTCGTTCTGCTGCACAGACTCCTCTCCCTGCCAGAGCCACCGCCGGCGCTTCTCAGCTGGTCTGCTCTGGCCGAATTGTGTCGTGTCCATGCAACGACCCAGCCGTTTCACATGCTCCTCCACGACCTGTGGTCACGAAGAGGGGGGGTGATCGAGGCGTCGTTGCAAACTGCCAAGAATTCGTTGATTCGCAACCTGGAATCCAAACGGCCAGAGGAGACGGAAAAAACACTGGACCGAATCGTGCCCTTGCTCAGAGTTTCTCCCGATGCGAGCATCTACATGCTCACGGGTTTTGATTTCCTCGATGCCTTGTACGCTGCCTATCCGATTGTGCCGCAGCCAATGCACAAGAAACTGGTTACGATAGCCTACCTGAGTCTCCTAGCCGCCTTGGACGTGTCAAAACCGAACTATTCGCTTCTGTCTGATCATCTCTATAGTCTCAAATCAAGTGAGGAGCGAGCGCAGAAACAAGAGCCAAAGAAGAAGACGCTGGTGGCCGATCTCGTGACCAACACACCGTTGCTCGACAAGATTAGGGAAAAAGCTGCGGCACCCGAAGCATCCAGAGTAAAGAACACGGCAGCTGCCTTGAGCGCCTTTCGGCAATCAGCGCTCGCTCGACCCAAAAGGATCATTCGACGAAAGGTCGACAAAGGCAAGGGCACGGTTACGCAGGATGATCATGGGCATGGCAGGCTCGATGCTGAAGTGCATGTGCATCGTATGAGTATGATTACGCAAATCCAGGATATCTTCCCCGATCTAGGCGCTGGATTCATTGTAAGATTGCTGGATGAGTTTGGCGAAGACATCGAGCAGGTCACGGCACATGTGCTTGAAGGATCCCTGCCGCCACACCTCGCCGACGCCGATCGTAGTGAAAAGCTGTATGTGCCACGGCATGTCCTAGTAGTATCCCCAATATGCGTCCAGGGCCATGGCTAACCTTACCAGACCGGCGTCGCCAGCGATAGAGCCGTCCAAACTACCGCCACGATCAAGTCAGCCGGTACCTGCGTCAAACCAGCATGTCCCCCCACGACGCAATGTGTTTGATGACGATGCATTCGACAACCTGGCTGTTGACACGTCCCGCATCCATATCGGACGTCGAGGACAAGACCTCAATGCAGACAAGATCCTCTCCGATCGCACCCGAGCACCCGCCAAGTCGGCAATTCTGTCCGCGTTGGCAGCATTTGATTCGGACGACGATGAGCGCGATGACACGTATGACGCCGAAGACGTCGGCGCATCCGTCGACACAGCTGCGCCCGGTGCCGATGAAGCGGACGCCAACCTCGGCGACAAGAACGAGGAGGCTTTGTTCCGTGCTTATACCGCGACGCCCGCGCTCTTTGGACGAGCGTCAGACACGCGAAGAGGCAACGCTCGCGCGGCGCTCAAGCGCGAGACAGGCATGACGGACGAGGCCATTGAAGGCTGGGCCGTGATGATCGGGCGCGATCCCAAGCGATTGCGTCGCCTGGAAGCCAGGTGGGCTACCTCGGCGGGCCAGCAGCGCGAGCTGCACTCTACCTCGTGGAAGGAGAGTCCTGTGGTGTCTGGAGACGACGGCGACAGTGAAAAACACAGCACGCAAAGGGGAGATTTCGGTAATCGAGGCCGGGGCCGAGGCCGGGGACGTGGCGGTACGGTCGCCGGTGGTGCTGCTGATGCCAAGGGCACGCAGCTGGCGCGGCAAAGAAAGGAAGCGAACAAGGGCTCGAGTGCAAATCACAACCGCAAGGCGCAACGAGGCAAGAAGATGGCTAGAGCTGGCTTTTCGGGGTAGCCGATGTGGTTGGCGGATTCACCAAGGTGGGATATGCCTCCATCCCTATCACCCCTCCACAGCGCGTGCGTCTCTTCCTCGTCCAACCCGACTTTCTTCTCGAATGCTAGGCCCAACCCTCGCGCCACCATGTCCCCACACATTCCCCATCCAGGCCGTCCCCAACGCATCGAGCGCTGTCTACCACGACTATTCTGCATCGAGCAAGGGGAAGCGAGCCGGGCGTTGACTAACTACGTCGATAAGAACAATAGCGTTACCGTCACTAGGATCGGGCCGGATACGACGGCAAGCCACCTACTGTCATGTACATTCGCTTCCCCAGCCCGTTTAGCGACGTAGCCGACGCCTTGTCGGGTGACATGGCCATGTTCGGACGTTGAGCAAGACCAAGGCCTTACCGGGCATTGTACCTACTCACATGGCGGCCAGCTCGTGCAGCGCACAGGAGAGTCGGCAGCGCGCTTCGACTTCGTCGACGCCCACGTGCGTGCGATAGTGGTGCGTGACGATGCTGAGGAGGGCCCGGTAGGTGGTGTACCTGTTTCCTTGCGGGTCAGCATTGCTCGTTCCCTGCAGCCTTCTCGGCACGACGGCGTCAACGACGGCCGGCAAACTCACATCAGCAGCCTGGCCCGCGTGCCAGGCGTCTTGGCTGGACACGCGTCGCCCAGGCCTTGCAGGAACGCGTGGCTGGCCTCTGCAATGCCGCCCGTCATGAGCGGATCGCCCCAGAGGACGTGGGAGAAGCCGACCAGGCCCGTGATTTGCTTCGTCTCCTCGTCGACGAGGACGTTGGTGGGGTCGGCGACCGTGAGCGCGACGAGGCGCGGCTCCGTGACTTCGTCCAGGAAATGCGCCTGTTGGCCCACACAGTGCCGGATGCTGTCGTAGGGCACCGTCACCAACATGTCCTCGGCGTCGCGGAGCCCGGCTTCCAGGAGCGTGAGGAAGGCTTCTCGCCACGAGCGGCTGCCTTTGCTGGCAAATACGCGGTGCGTCAGGCCGAACTGGGTGGCGGAGAGGGAGGTGAGCGTGCGGACGTGCGAGCCCAGTGTTCGCTCTATCGTCTGCTTCTCCCTGGCGGTCAGGCGGGGGGACAGTTCGGACAGCCTGCGTCCTGGCACGTGGCTCATCATCAGGAACGGGATGCCCAGCACGCCTCCCGTGCTGTCGTGCTTGAGGAGCTGTGGCACCGGGACCGAGGTGAATTCGTGCAGCGTCTTCAGGGCCTTGCTCTCCGTCTCCAGCAGCTGTTGCTCGTGCCGGAGCAGCCGGACACGGTGGGACGGCGCGCATTTGAGGACCAGGCAACTGCCGTCTGCCAGCCGTGTGAGGTAGACTTGGTGCACGCTTCCCGCCAGACGTTCGGCTTGCTGGAGGACGATGTGGGGCGACCGGAACACGCTTCGGATGATTCGCTGGATGCTGGGAAAGTCGGGCGCGGCCGTGCGAGTCCGTGATGCGGACGAAGAGGACGACGAGGATGACGACGTTATGGAGGAGGGTCGGCTGGGTCCAACCGCGTACGTCCCGCGGCTCGTCGTCGCCAGCGGATAGACGGCGACATCAAGCGGGGGAAGGTGCATGATCAAGGAATCGATGGGCCCAAAGGCTAGCGGAAGACGGATGCAAGCGAGATGCTGAGTGGTTGGGGAAGGGTTGTAGAGAGAGAGAGAGAGAGAGAGAGAAGCAGTAGTAGGTGCATTGAGTCCCAACCTGTGTTTTATGAACATCTCTCCTGTCATACCTATCGACATCCCCACCTTGCCGTCGTTCATGTTCCCTTTTCACGGTCCGTCCGTCCCCCTCCCAATTGCTTGCAATGCTTCGGATCGTGGGGAAGAAACAACAAAAAAGCACACATGGGGGCCAGCCGAGGATGCCCGAGACGTGTGTGCAGCTGTGCCAAAGAAAACTGGCCACTTCTCCCCTTTCTCCCACGAATGCTTACTTGCCTCCAGCATCCAGCCGCAGGCCTACACCTCTCGACCCTGGTTCGGGCTCGATGTCGTCGCGCTGCAGCCCGAGCCAGCAGACGTGGAGCATTCAGCGGCCGGCTAGCAGCGCAAAGCCACTGCTGAAAAGCAAGTTCTATGGTGCATTCCGGGAGATGCCAAGTGGTGACGCATCGACAAGCATAGCCGGAAAATTCGATACACGAGAGAGCGAGAGAGAGAGAGAGAAAGAGAGAGAGAAGGAGAGAAAGAGAGGCGTGAGGACGGTCAAGGGCCAGGCTCAGACTTCGTTAAACGTGCCTGCATCGAGCTAGACGGCTGCGCCCAAGTGTCGGCTTGATCGCACCATGACGGGCTACCGAGACGGGGGCGCAACGAGCGCACCGCTGTCGAATCTGATGCAATGGCACATGGGCTAGGTAATGAGTATGCAAGCGAGCATCATGACAGCAACACAGGGCCAGGCAGCCGGGGTAAGCGAGGGAACCGTCTCCATCATGCTATCGTGCTGCTGTTCGCTTTGACGTCCATCGGCCTCATCACCAGCCTGCCCCACAAGTCGTCATCGATCTTTTCCCGGCGGGCGGGAGACGAGCGGCAGCTCGGCGGCATAGCCCTCGGACGTGACAGGCGGCCCTTGTCACCTGTCGTGGTCGGCCGTCACACAATGCTTGCTTTCCTTTGCAGAGAGTCCGACCATCTGCGCCAGGCCACGCACGCCAGCCATCCCTCGGAGCATGGTGGGTATTTTCAGAGATGCGCAGGGGTCGGCTGAGGCGACGCAAAGATCTTGACAGCGGAGATACAACACGGTCTGCGCAAGCAGGCCAAGTTATGACGAGCCTTGTGCCCGAGCCGTGGTGGGGGACGTGGGCCCGCTCTTGACCACCGGATTGCCGTCTGAATCACGCGGTGGAGCAGGCTGGCGAAGCTCTTCCAGATTGTACCGCTTGAGCCTTTCAAAGTCAGGGCCCACAACACTCATGCCCACCACATTCTGTGCGTCGTAAGCATCTGTCAACCCCAGCGGTACGGGATAGATGCTGCAGGAGGGGATGCAGGGTGGTTCCGTGCACGTGCGCCTTCATACCTTGTAGATCTCCACGATAATAAGAAGATCATATTCCGTCAGATCGACCTTGTGTCCCGGCCCGACCATCGCCGCAACAGTCTGTATCACCCCGGCCCTCGTGAGTTCTTTGTTGTTCCGTATGGAGGGGCGTATGGCAAACTGCAAGCATGGGTCCGTCAATAACTCGGGTCAAGACAACGCGATGCAATCCGGCCGTGGGAGAGCGGAGCCTACCTTTTTGGACCCCTGTTCTGGAGCGTGGAAGTGAGGCGCAAGCACGAGTTTTGCCACCGTCTCCAGCCCTTGCTGCGTTGCCTTGTCATAGGCAGTAATGGGTGTCAGGCGCTTCACATAGCGCAAGTTCCTGAGCTGTGCACCATCGGTGACATCGTTGCATATCCTGTGCACAAAGGATACTGGTTCAAGGGGCTTGCGGGTTCGGAAGAAGATTACTTTCCGGGTCGTTAGATGGGCTTGCGTCAGGTCGGGGAGAGCCTCTCATGGGTTCTTACAGCATTGGGTATCGAGTTTGATGGAGGTAAAAAGAGGCTTGCTCGCTGGATTGCGTAGATCGGCTATCTCTTTTTTGATATCGTCTTCGATATCGCCGCCATCCGCGTCGGAGGCATCCTCCTCAGCCCCCTGGCTGATTGCGCCTGATGGATATAATTTGGCTGCATACTATCGCGAGTCAATATGCCCACACGCTGGAAACCAGTCACGCCTGAGATGCAAACTCACCTCTCCGAATAGATCTCGCAGGTCGGCTACAGACTTGGCTTCCTTGTTCATGGCACAAGTCGCCCATATGCCGGCGTCGCCAGGTTGAATCACTCGGTTCTCCACAGCTTTACGGGATACATCCCAGTTCCTCCTACCCTAGTCTCCATGTCAGCCGTCAGGAAAAGAATGGTAGATAGCTGCAGGACGAGAATCCTACACCCATGACGAGACATGGGTAGCGTGCATCTACACTAGGTAGGTTGCACAGGGTGAAAGCCGCGCACCTTTGCCTTCGCATTGCGGCCCTCCTGACGCTCGTCCGGCTCGGCTTTTCGCTTCTTGGTAGACTCTGTCATTTCCTCTGGACTCGGTAGGACAGGGCCAGGCCACTGGATTGTGAAGGTAGTCGTCCGTGTATGCATGTAGTAAGGAAGGAAGGAAAGAAAGGATTCCACGACCAAATGCACTAGCCTCTTTTCGCCCACTAGCGTGGCCGTGTATTGTCTCTACTATGTACAGTAGACCTCGACGCATGCCTTGGAACAGGCATCCTTCCTACACGCAGACACGGACGTCGCCCATCCATCGATAACTACGCCTCGGGGTGCCGGGATTGACATCACGGTGACGCAGCTCATGGCAACGGTCAAGCAATGCTACTTTAAAGCGAAAAGGCTGCAATGCACTCTCTGGAGATTCGCATACTATCTCAAGCGGTCATGGCTACGAGCCCATATTCGTACTGCTCTTGTGCCGGTAGTAGTGGGGGTGATTGCTCCCTGGTGCCTTGAAGGGCCAGTTCTTATATGCAGCCGCCAACTCGTGGATCATGTCCACAGCCAGCATCCTGACTCTGAAGTGCTTCATGTTGAGACGCCCACCTTTTCTGGGATCCCTCAAACTGGGGCAGTCCTTGATGATGGAACTCAGCCCGTGTTGCATCCGATCAAGCGCATGTTCAATCGGCTCGGCAGGCATGTTGAAAAGACCGTAAACGAAATCTCGCACCCACTCAGCATCCTCGTGAGCCGCATCGGCGGAGCGCCTGCTGACCGGCTCGGCCGAGATGAGACTAAGGCTATTCCCAGGCCAAACTTCTTCGGGTCGCATGAACAAAGGCTCAAAGAGTCGTCGGTCCCACTGAATCCGCGGATGGGGAAATGTGCGTAGAGAAATACGTTCGTCGGTATCATTGGCTACTGCGCCCCTGTGGTTTTGACTGATGCCCGCCAACGCCTTGTCCCATTCTACTTGGAGCGCCGCCAACTCCTTCAATAAAGCATCCTTCTTGGGTCCATCCTTTGCGTCCAGGATTTTGGCCTCCACGTGGTACATCGCCTCACCGATATCACCACACGCTTCCACATTCATCTTTATCTTCCGCAATCCGTCGACAGTACTGCGCTTTCTGAGATACAGCTTAAAGTCGTCATATTTCGGATGACTTTGAAGGCGCAATCTTGCTTCGTCGCTCGGTAAAACAGAGAGCTTGGCCATTTCGACATCAGGGAACTTCTTGTCCAACGCCATCTCCATCTCAAAAAGATCATTTACACCGGTTGGTGTCAAGCCCGCTGTCGACTTGCCTGCGACTTGCTGGGCATGAAGGTATTCCTGCATTGGACCGATGCGTGTTATGCCCGTTCCCCCTGAAATACGGTCAATTTCCGCAGCAAAATCTTGGTGTGGTGCGCGCCTGTTTTCAGGCAGGTTAAATCCTCCAGCTTTTCCTGCCTTGAGCGCCCGTAGCATGCTCTCAAACTCATAGGTAGGCTCTCGGCCACTGGAGCCTCTACCAATCTTGCGCTCATTACGTTGTCCATTCACCATCAATGTCATGTTGTGTGTCATCTCGAGGATTCGATTGGCCTTGTGCATGGCACTAATCGAGGTGGCAAACATGGTGCTGTAGTCATCCGTCTGCATCCATAGCAGCGTGCGCGCCAAACCGAACGCGTGGAAGTAGTCATTGTGGCCCGCACCTGTCGCAAAGTGGTGAAAGAGTTGTTTGGCCATGGAGTCGAAGCCTATGCCAGAGAGTCTGGGCTCCCACACCAGCGATCCTGTGACCAAGAGCGTGTCGTTGGCTTGTTGGGCCTTGGGATCTTGTGGACTACGGACAACCTGATCTGGGAAGGCACCTTCTGCAATCATATCATTGTACGTGGCTAGATCGCAAGGGTCCTTTTGTACGAGCTTGTATTTCGAGCCGGGGGCTTCCAGGAGAGGATCGAGAAATTGTTTGAATTTGTCGTGTCGTGGCTCAAGAAGCACATGGCTGCGGGGCTTAAGATAGTCGTGAAGCTTCTGCGACCACAGCCCAGCGCCGGGATTGATATCGAGGATATCACAGCCTTTGTGCTTATCCAGCGTGGAACCGAGGTAATTGAGCACATCATCTATGAGCAATACGTCAACGGATGTGTCCCGCGAAAAAGGTGCGAGTGGAGAGCTCAACGTACCACACAGGCCTGGACTTACAATTTGTGGTCGCACATGCCCCGACGATACTTTCTCCGGTTTGATCTGCGGTGTTCCCGCCCCGGTATTCAGAGCGCGGGCCAAGGGGTACCTCTCGAGAATCTCCCGCTGCTCGGGAGTGAGGTCGGCTTCGGCGATCGAGTGCCCGCGAGGACGGCCCCGTTTCGTTGACGCAGATCGCGCATGGCTACATTCCCCAATGATTGCACGTGGCCGATGCAACGCGCGCGATAGTAACGGTCGTATGCGAATCATTGAACGGCGAGATAGCGGTAAGCGGGTGTTGGCACACGAAGCCTTGGTTGACGTCCGTCGCGGCCATGGGTGTCGTGCGCTATGCCACACTTGGTTCGTTGGCCCATCACGTGCCGCACGTCCCGCCCCGCCTGGGAGAGAATCGACCGCCCATGGGCATTGGGGACGGAAGCTTCGAAGCGATTGCATCAACACCACTCGAGCGTTCTGTCTCACGTCTCACCCTCGGTCTTTCGGCACACGGAGTAGACAGTAGCTCGTCTGCCTTCTTGTGGTTGGAGCTTTGCTTGCAAGACGGTGCAGAGAAAAAGACGGCGACATGGCAAGGAACCATCCCTGCGACACGGTGGTGGTTCTGACCTCAGATGGATTGAGTGACCCGTGGCATAAACGACTCAACGTAACCCATTCCTGCCGACTAAGAATAGGTCGCATTTACGCCCGGCTGCCAGCAGAGCACCATCGGTAACCGAAGCGGTCCCACGACTGACCGCACGTCCATCCTAGCGATAAACGACCAACGCCAGGGATAGCGCGCGGCTCGCGGTATCTTCACCTTGCAGGGATTCGTTGGCCGGCCCGCGAGGCTCAGTTGCACCCCCACTGTGCTTGTGAAGGGGGTTATGCACCGTTGCTGGACCGGGACCCGCCAACGAAGACGAAGACCTCAACCGCCATAAAGGCATCGTCATCGGCATCTACAATGGACGTTGGCTGGGCTGTGCCTCAGATGTACGATGAGATTGCAGGCTGCATGGCCGCTGGCCGCTCAGCCTCAACCAACACATCTTGTCGTCTTGCGGGACCCGCTGGCGGGCAGAGATGGCTTGCAGCACCGCCACCACACTACCGACAAGCCTAACCACAGCCTTACCTTTGTGGAGTCGCCACTACTCTAGCACTAGGTGCCTATGTTAGGTGCCTATGTTAGGTGCCTATGTAGGTACTTTGCTAGACCAAGGCTGCACACCCTGGACTAGCAGCCTTACTACCAAGTTAACTCCCCGGGGCTTAGGAGGCCTGTGCCGTGAGACTTGACTGCAACGAACCCATTCATTGCACTTCCCGCTTGAGTTCTCGGATCTCTGCAGTCTGTCTTGCATGGTATACAATTCACGTAAAGACCAAGTCACGGCCACTCGGATACCAGCGTCTCCTCCCACCATCGCTTTGCACAAGAATGGCTTTCTTTTCCTCGGAAGCAGAAATGGCCCTGCTGGCCCCCGATGACAGTCTGGCGCATTTATATCCCTCCAGCACCTGCCAGTCATCACCGAGCATCATGTACTCTCCTCCGCTACACCACATGTCCCATTCGATACCTACGACTCTCTCGGCCAACGGAGAAATGTTCACCCCACCGCACCCATTCAAGCCCATGATGGAGACGCCCTACCCGGCAAATAGCCTCTGGTCGTCGCAGTCATCCTCAGTTTCCATGGCCCAAGTCTCTGCGTACGCATACCCGGCTTTCACGAGCATAGCATCTGGTCCCACCGTATCACACGACACCGGCCCGTTCCCACCATCCGTCGACCACGCCCGAACCTCACGGTCTCACTCGGCCTCGTCGTCTGCCGGCGTCTGCATTCACTCTACCGCACACTCAGAGGCATCACCCCCATCCCTCTCTCGATCACTTTCACCCTCATCACCAGACCTCCGTGCGTTTGGCATTCCCCACAACAACGGGACCTGGCGCTGCGCATACCCTGGTTGCACATCAAAAGCCGTCTTCTCGCGACGCTGTGATCTTCGAAAACACCACAAGCGACACACAAAGTCCTTTTTCTGCCGTCACAACGACTGCCCGCAGTCCTCGGGCGGCGGATTCTCGAGTAAGAAAGACCTTGCCCGGCACGAAGCCAAGCACAATCCTGATGTTGGGTGTGACTGGGACGGTTGTGATCGCGTCTTCAGTCGGGTGGACAACATGGTAAGGATCGGTGACGCTTCTTCACCCCCCCCCGAAAAAAGCCCGTCAGGCTAATCAGGATGCAGAGAGACCATGTCAAGAGGATACATCTGAAGAGCGCCAAAAAATCATCGGCCCTCTTTGCGTAGTTGGACTTCAGCCTTGCGAATCTGCCTTTGCACGTTCGTTTACGATACCCCGTTTTGCATCGCTCGTTTCCATTCTCTGCAAGAGCAGGCATTTGCTACGCGCTCCGCATTCCTCTGGCGTTTTTCGACTACTTGCAGCATCGCATGTGGAGCCTGGGTCACCGTGGCCAAAGAAGACTAGCACTTGGTTGGGGAGGAGTTGTACGGATAGATACCTAGATGGTCACGTGCCTGTGGAT
>Ga0182211_1000441_pt1 | contig 13287 bp, 11 predicted proteins | sample G5R1MG_20_FD_129660 | JGI IMG/M metagenome (GOLD analysis project Ga0182211, IMG submission 129660) | Switchgrass phyllosphere microbial communities from Michigan, USA - G5R2_MAIN_03OCT2016_LD1 MG | ecosystem: Host-associated > Plants > Phyllosphere > Phylloplane/Leaf | place: USA: Michigan... | reverse complement strand
TCCCCACGCCAATTCCCCCCAACGCCGGAGGCCGGGGGGGGGGGGGGGGCTTCCCTCAGCATGGGCATCTCCATGCAATTTCTCTCAACAAGGTCGAGGAATACCGCCATCTCCGTCTGCTCATCGGCCATGTATGTACACTGGGACAACCGATGGGCCAGTCCCTCGTCAGCAACCTTGTCATCCTGTCTCGGGCCCGTCTTGAGTAACGAACGTCCTTATCACAAGGGTTGGCCGCAGTAAGCATCTATTTGCATCATCATCATCATCATCATCATTTTCATCTCGACATTCCTTAATGCATACTCAACAAACCGGCAGTCTCTCTCTTTCTCTCTCTCTCTCTCTCAACGGCTCCCCTCTCTGTGTCAACCAAGACCCATGTCGGTTCCTATACATCATCCCACAACCGTTGACAGTCTACAATCTACCTACTCCGTGTTCTATAGCACTGTCTGAAGACTATGGCGTAAGAGTTCGATACTACATGGCCAACGCTTCTGGCTCTATCGATATCACAGACACGCATCGCATCATGTGCCAATGTTGGCCATGAAGAAAGCTCAACACCATTCATGATTCCATTCAACCTTGGTCTCCGCGAAACGGACTAGCAAGACGGACGCTTTTTACGGCTAGACGTCTGGCGCCGAGGCGGAGATCACCCGCACATGTGGGGAAAGCTTGGTGTCTATCCTTGTCCGGGGGCACGAGCAAGAACCAGTTGGTTGTAGGTACCTTCATCGGGTGCACGCTCTAGGTTTGCGCTGCGTAGGAAATAAAGTAGGCTTTGCCCAAAGGGTTCCACCATGATACACTTCACTAGGGCACAAACAACCTGCGGTTGGCCTAACACGACTTCGTGCCATAGAATAACCTGTCAAGCCTCACGACAGCCAGTCACTCGTGGCCGCGGGCAAGCTCCGATCTAGACCAATGACGTCGACGCTAGCACCCTCATCGCTAACAACTCGTCATCTTTACCCAAGCGCGTCGTGCGGCTGTCCATCGCTTCGGTCCTTCGTGCTCACATCAATTGCAATCTCGTCGACACAGTTGCCTTGGTACCCTGCCGATGACCATGTCTCTTTCATCATGCTTCGGCTCGCGAAAACACGATGAGGACCAGCGCCCGCTGCTGCCTCAGGTGCGTCTTTCTACTCTGCTGGGCACGGAGAAGACTAACATGCATCACAGTACCGTGATGACACGGTTCTGCAGCGCGAGGTTCATCAGAAGCTCCACACATACCAGATGCTGAGGGCCATGTCCATGGGATTCATGCCATCCAACGAGCAAGTCATCATCAACCTCCGAAGTTTGCTGTCAGCCGATATCCTCAACCCAGAGAACACCGATCTCAGTGACTCGGGTCGTTTACTAGTCAAGTTCACCAAGCAATGGCTTCATGAATTCATCGAGTCGCTCGGAAATAAAAACAGCGAGGATCAGATACAGGACTTTATATGGTACCTCACCAAGGCCCGCATCTCGGTCGATGTCACAGACATGGCCCGCAGGACGGCTAGGTCAAAAGCAAAGGCCGATGCTACCGCTGGTGTGTACTGAAACTGCATACAAGGCAACGTCTTATGCTAATACATTACTAGCGTACCAAAGTCTGCAGACCGTTGGGTCACTGCTTCTCACCAACTCCGATTTTCGTATCTTCTTGGCAGATCTGGAGACGGTGGGTCGTGAGGTTTTCAGAGACACCGCCTTCACCCTCTCCAATGTGTCAAAGAAGGCCGCAAAGAAAATCGAGCCTTCCCAGGAGGAGCAGAAGAAGCTGAAAGAGCCGGGTGCCGACGAAGGTCCTGCCCCATCGGCCGAGGAACTCAACGGTGAAGTCAAGGAGGTCGCCGCAGTCATTGGCGACGGCGCGCTCAAGGTGGCGAAGCGAGCAGACGTGAGCTTAGCGCAGAAGCTACAGGGTAACGAGGGCGAGTCTCTCCTCTTCCGACTCAAGAAGACGGTTACCAATCTGAGGCAAAAGCGGGATTACAACGAATCCGTATCAGTGCTGGCATCGTTACTCAAACGCTACGCCCTGGTCTACTCTCGCACGGCTGAAGATGCAATGGGCACGTTGCAAGCCGACGTCGAGCCCAACCCGGAGATGGAGAAGGCTGTCAAGAATTTCTGGACCTTCCTGACTTCTTTCGGGAAGAAGGAAGAATGGAAGAAGCTTGAAGACTCATTTCACCAGGTTCTAGAGCATTCACGCAAGGATCCTGAGTTTGAAGACCTCTTCATCGACGCTGGCAACTCCCTCCAGAAACTCTTCACAGACCCCGATTTCTTTGACCACGTAGACGAGAAGTTTCAAGAGCTCCGCAAAAAAGCCAAGGGGGTTGGTACCGAATCTTCTCTCCGTACAGACATTGACCAGTTCTTTGAACAGGCTCAGACTACCTTCATGACGGCTACACAGGACCAGGATATTGCCAAGCTCATGGAGACCACGACGAGGATCTTTAACATCCTTTCTCCTCGCAACGCGTACGCCAACAGCGAACTCATCCAAGACGCTATCAACGTCTTTGTGCCGCTCGCCATCCAGGCGATTCAGTATATTCCTATTCCTCGTCTGGAAATTTCTACCCCAGAACTTGACCTGCTTCTCGAAAACTTGATCGTAGAGCCTGGCAAGACGGTCAACCACACCTCTTTTCTGCCGTTCCGTTTGAAGATTGAGACCTACAACGACTTCGAGCTTCGCAAGGCTCGTTTCCGCGTCGCGTCCAAGGTCAACTCCCGTTTCACCATCAAAATCGACGGTCTCTCATTCCGCGCCGATGAAGTTGGCTTTTTGCTACGCGCCCACAAGGGCCTCCTCCGCTTCGCTGACGAAGGCATTACATCCTTCCAGCTCGACGAGCGCGGCATCGACATCCACCTCGACGTTGAAGTCGCAAAAGAGCGACAGGAGCAAATCCTCACTCTCCGTGACGCTCGCGTCCACATCCACAAGCTTAACTACACGCTGCGCAAGTCAAAATTCAGCTTCTTCGGCTGGCTGTTCCGCCCGCTCGTCCGCCCCATTGTCCGCAAGGTCATGGAGAGGCAAATGGCCAACGGCATTGCCGATGCCATCCACGCCGCGAACCGCGAGCTGCTGTTTGCCCGCGAGCGACTGAGAGCAACGCGCATCTCAGATCCAGAAGACGTAAAGACCTTCTTTAAGGCTGTGCTTACGCGCTTGACGCCACAAGACGACCCGGATCTGTACACGCGTGTCGGTGTGGCAGAGCCTGGCAAGGGCGTCTTCAAGGGCAAGTATGCGCCCGGTAGTGTGGTCAAGCTCTGGGAAGAGGAGGGTCGTCGTGCACCCGAGAGAATCGACGATTGGGATGAGGGGGGTTGGAGGAACGACGTGTTTGATTTGCATGCCATGGCGCTTTCGTAGCTGGGAGACATGCATGGGGTTTATGGCGAGGCACGTCACTGCGTAAGGAGGATTTCAGTGTACATGTTTTGTTTTGTTTTTCTTCACGACAGCGATGCGCGGCAGATGCAGGTATTCCGACTTGAAGATGGCGGGTCACTTGGGATGGCATTTGAGAGCCTTCCTTGGCCGTGCTTTGGGTGTAACTAAATGGTTGAAATCGTAACATCTTTTTTCTTCCGATGGGTGGTCGAATACCTTTTTCCCAGATTTATGGCTAGCAACCAAAAAAAAATCGCTTCAACAACGCCAGCTACTCTTGTGTTGCATCCTAGTAGCTTGATGATACAGCATATATATATCCTGGATCTCCCCAGCCTTGGAGCCTTCCAACTATATGGATCTACGCTGAGTACGCACCGCCTTGGTAAGCCGCAGTTGACCCCGACGGACCCCTTGACTTGGCCTCCTCTCTCCCGCTGCATGACGCATCTAGAACGGAGGGAGCCAGAACTGGTAACCGCCATTCTTGATTCTGAAGACGCTGAGCAAGAAGCTGTACATGCACAGCAAGATGCCGCTCCACAAAAAGACCGAGAGTTGCTGCGCACGCGCATCCTTGATCCGGGGCACCTTGAGTGCGAGGGAAATGGTTGCAAACGCCAAAACGCCATAAATGGCCGCGATGATTTGCGACTCGAGGCCGAATTGGTTGCTGAAGCCTCCGGCGAAGTAGCTGATGCCGCCCTTGCCATCGCCAGAGACGTACGGGGTCTTGCGGATGTGGTTGAACATGTATCCCGATGTGAAGAGCAGGACGGCGATCAGGCTGATAGCGGCCCAGAGATTGCGGTTCTGGAGGATTGGGATGATGTAGGGCGATGCGACGGCAATTACAGTGATGGCGCCCAATGCGGCTGTGGTAATCTTCGTGATTTTGGCCCAGTCGGTGGGGCGGGAGACGGAGGGCTTGGGCACGTCGGCGGGTAGTTGACGCGAAATCCATGCATGGATCTGCTCGGCGGATGGGAGGCCGGAAGTGAAGTCTAAGCGGACAGGTTGGGCGTCTGCTTTGGCATTGGGCCCAATGGTAGGCGGGAAGTAGAAGAGGACGGGGGCAGTTTCGAGTCTCAGCTTGGATGGAGTGTTAGCATGGTGCGTGTATGGTCCGCTGATTTTTGGAAGTGAATCTTCATCATACCGATCTGAACGTTTCCTTCCCGTCGACAAAATCGAGAGTACCGAAAAGAAGCCTCGTCTGGCCATCTTTGTCGCCCTTGATCCAGCTCTTGCCCAACAGGTTCCACTCCGGCTCGAATTGTCTGCATATGGTACATGCATACTGCTTTTCAATCACTGTCAAAAGCACCGCCAGGGAGTAGTCTCTTGGTGCCTTGGTCAATTTCGCATAGCTGGCATCTTGCAGTGTGATGGGGCGGCCAGCAGAGAGGGCTTTGGCGCGCGTGTCTGTGAAGCGATCGCCAGCGGACTTTTTGGCGCCGAGCGCGGTGAAAGGCAGCAGCGAGGCGGCGAGGAGCTGGAGCCACCGCATTGTGTCGGTGGGCGGACAGGGAGTGGCGGGGTGCTGTGGTGGTCGTCCGAGAGAGCTTGGTGAACGTGGCCTTGAGGTTCAGCCTGCGTAATGCACGCTAGAGTGGCAGGGGTGTGGGCAGCAACATACACATTGCCGTCTTCCATACAGCACCATCTGGGAGACATCTAGATGAGATATTAGATATTCCAGGCCTTCGCTTTCTCCATGACTCGGCTCCTGTTCAATTTCATTAATCTCCCAAGTTTGTCCTTCAGGTGTTGCGAGGTCTTGGCAGCACACTCCCGCGGTGTTTGTTTACCCAAGTCGCGTCCACACACTCACAACCATCCCTCTATCACCGACAACCTACCCCTATCCTCTCGTACATTGTTGAACAATACATTACGCCATGGTCGCCACGGTCGATTCAGATATAGATACCGGCTATGAGATGAAGGATGTAAGTGTGACTAACTGCATGCCGTCAGTGCTAGCAGTGTCTTAGCTTTTGCAAACAAACAATTGACCCTTGCAGCTCCAACATTCGCTGCGAAACGCGACCCTCGAGCTGAATCTAGAGCGAAGCAAGCACTCGGTTGAAGTCATCGTCAAGGACGAGGAGATACGGAAGTTGCGGGTGACCCAGTGCCTTCTGCAGGACGCCAACACCGACCTCCACGAGCAGCTCGAAGAGGAACAGGCACGATCCGACGAACTGGAAAACGCGCTCGACGAGGCGCTCGCCCAGTTGGACCAAAAGACGGCCGAAACCGAGACTGCGGAAAAGCGCATCCGAACACAGGCGCGGGAGGTTGCAAATTTGAAGGTCAGCCGAACAGTCTTGCATGATGTGTTTTGGTATTGACCTTGTTCTAGGCTGAACTGAAGGCTATGGAAAACGTGACCTCCGATTCCGACAAGATCCTCTCTGATAAACTCGCCTTTTCCCGCGAACTCTCCTCGCTGCGCCCGGAAGTCGAGCATCTTCGCGCACAGGTCGATTCAAACCAGGGCCTTCTCACCGAAAAACTAGCGCTGCAACGCCAGTTGACCACCCTGCAGGTCGAGCTAGAGAACGAGAAGCGCTCTACTGCACGCGCGGTTGCAAAACAGGGCAAACAGATGGAGCAGGATGAAGAACTCCGCAAAGAGGTTGAGGAAGTGCGCAAGGAGCTTGCAAAGGAGAAAGAGGATCGCGTTAAGGCCGAGTCCGCACTCACCAGGGCTGAGAAGGCAGTAGAGAAGGTGCAGGCAGATCTGGAGTCACAACAGCAAGCTACTGAGCGCTTGCAGGCCAAGATCGAAAAACTGTCCAAGAAAGAAAGCAAGATGGGCAAACGCGACGAAGCGCTCGAAGGTGCATTGGAAGAACTCCGACAAGAGTTGGATCAAGAGAAGACTGCGCGGAAGGCAGTGGAAGAGGCTATGAAAAATTCTGGTGATCAAGAAGCAGAAGTAGAGCGACTTCGTCAAGCGCTTGAGGAAGCGATTCGCGAGCGCGAGATGGTCGACCGGAATGCCCCTGTCGAGAGTGCGAATGTAGAGTTGGAACAGGAAAAGCGCGAGCGTAAGAGGCAAGAGAAGGAGTATACCAAGACGCTCGCTGAGCTCCAGGGCCGTAACACGGTTTTGGATGACAAACTGAGTGCCTTTCGGGAGAAATTGCGGTCAACCAAGGAGAAGTTGAAAGAGAAGGAAGCCGAATTAGAAAGGATGGCAGAAAGGGCGCAGACAGCACCCCCGACAAAGACCTCTGCTCAAGTTGGTATGAAAGCTGCTGCAAAAACAACTCGGAAACGTACGGCTGCCACTGTTGAGCCAGAAGCTAGTCTAGGCACGCCAGGCGAGGGCTTCCCGGCGAAGAAAGCAAAGCGTGGCACCTCTATATCAGCAGTCGGTGACACCTCTACTTTTTCTCTAACACCATTCCTCAACCGCGCTGGCAACACTACAACAATCGCCAGTCCCATTGTCGAAGAAGAAGAAGAAGAGCCTGCGCCCCAAGAGTTCACTCCAACTGCTCAACCGAAGAAGGCGTCTAAGAAGATCGCACCACCCAAGGCCAAGGCTCTGGCACCTGCAGCCTCCAACAAAGCCAATGCAAAGCCACGCAAAAAGGCAGCAGCTCATAAGCTCGAAATGGTCAGTGAAGAAAGCTCTGAGCACTCCCAAACCCTCTCCAAAGACAACTCAGAAAACGCGCCCATTACCATTCCTCTCCAAGACGCCACCGAAGATAGCCCATCAGCAAAGGCAAAGAGCGCTATTCCCAAGTCCAAGCCCCGCAAATCCATCATGTCCTTTGCGACATTTGTCGAAGAGCCCGCAGCGGAGAAAAAGAAGAAGAAGCGCAAGCTCGGTGCCGGCAAAGCCTTGTTCGAACATGAGGATACCGAGGATGATGCTGCGCCACCAAAGCCCGTCGGCGTCAACAAGGGTCTTTTTGCAGCGAGAGCGTTGGGAAAGAGTGTCTTGGGCAAGCAGGGTCAGCGGCCGATTTTGGGAGGCTCCAATATGCTGGGTGAAGAGGCGTTTACGTTTAGTCCGCTGAAGAAGGATAGGAGGAACGGTGCGAGCTTTTTGAAGTAGACACCTGAAAGCTGTAAATAGGGGGGTGGACTTGCTGCGGCGATTGTCGGCGTTAGTTTTAGACTTTTTTTAGATGTACCATATTGTATTATTAGATGCGCGTCTCGTTGAAAAATGGAGTGCATTACTGCATGATATCATTTCGTGGGATACGAGCGCGGGTAGCGAGCGGCTGACGTTGAATTCTGAACATCGAAGTTCTGTCTTGGACCGATGTGCTTAACAATAGCTTAGGCCTCAACTTCAAGGAGTCAGCATCAGCCTGAGCCATCGGCTTTGGATTCGATGCAGACATGAAACTGCCGTGAGTGCTATCTAAGTACCGCTTGAGGGTAAATAAAGCTATTTCCACACACGTTATGTTCTATATCCAGGAAAGTATTAATACAAACACAAGCAGTACCTTTGAACGGGTTGGGCGGGTTCCTTGCAAAGTGGCATTTACTGTGTCTATATATACACATATATAGCCCCTGAAGGGAGTCAAAGATGAGCCTGCCAAAGATTAGAATGAAAGAGGAGCAATAGCATCATAGTAAGTAGTTAAGGTAAAGTAAAAATAAACAAAAAAAGTTCTTTGAGGGCTATTCACAACCGGGAGATAAACCAAAGGACCCCCTACCCTTTCCATCACACTTGCTGTACATCAGAGCGTCTTCGTTCCCACATTCTGCGCCACCGCTTAACACAAGCAACCAAGCTTCCACTCTTTTCCCACAGAATAAAAGTACAACCCTGAGCGACCTGTCTTCGGTGCCCATATGGAGTTGACTACCCTGGGACTTTACGAACCTCGCTCGATATACTTTGGTTGTGTCTAGCTTGAGTATTGTTAGCAAATCGATTGGAAAAATAGTTCACGTTGTTGAGAAAGACCAGCTTCTTCATTCATCGGCGGTTGTTGTATCTTATCAGCCGGCTAGGTTGGGGTTGCATCTGATTGATCGATGGTATGCGCTTATAGTCGCCCGCAGTTGTCGACACCGTTACTGCATGACACGGTGAAGCATCACAACCTAAAGACTTATTACTAGTCTGCGGATAATCACAGCACTGAAGACGGCTGAAACTTATCTCTGAAATGAGGAGTGTGGTCGCATATCCAATGGTCACCTGTCGTTGTTAGCCGTCTTGTTCACCGACATCGCCGTCAGATCTTGATTGATTGCTGCTGGATGGCAGCCCTTCATCCATCACCCAAAGTCTCAAACCACATTGCCGCGGTCTTCCCTATCGACCGTGTACCCTGCTAGCCGAAGCCAGTGGACCGCCACCAACACCGAATCGAAGACTGGGCTCTGCTGTTCTTGCCGACCATGGAGTGGAAGATGAGATTCTGTTCGTAGATGTTTCTTCTCAATCTCACACTGGGCCTGAATACCCGAAAGAAAACCCTTTGCCACCACTGTTTTCGCATGTGCATTTCCTTTGTCAGAAGCTTGGGGCCCCCACCCCTGCTGATTCTCGGAGTGCAACATGCTGACCAAGGAATGTTTCAAGTTTTTTTGTGATTTCATGATTTTGAATAGAGGAGAATTGGGAAGGCGTAATGAAAGATGGTGAGTAGATCAAAGGAAATATGTTGTGTCTGGTGAAATGAGATCAAATCCTAGCATTGATCGAATAGGCACTGTCGAAACGCTTCAAGTGCTCAAACTGCTGCTGGTTCATCGCCGTGATATGGAAGGACGACGGCTCGTCAGATTGACAAAGCCTTGCGTCTAATGTCGCATATTCACCAATAGACCTAGTAGCGCCAAGAAGTAGGGCGTCAAAGTCACACCGTCGGCCTCGTCGCGGATTACCAAGTTGAGCGCTTAATGGTCCCTTTTGCATTGCCATTAAATCTTTTGCCGAATCTGGTGAATTTAGGGTGTTCGGGAAAGAGCAGGCGGAAGAGGAGGATGTAGATGAGAGCGAAGGCGGGTTTGCGCTGGTGGGGGGCGCAGCCGTTGTCAAGGGGGGTAGCACAGGGCGTGAGTGAAGGGAAGAGGGCTGTAGTGTGGAAGAGATCATGATGAATTCCTTGAAAACGTACATATGTGTTTTTGATGGGTGCGCCATGGTTTACTTGGTCTCTAGAGCAACAAGTAGGCGAATGTCACTTTCCTTTGTGAAAAATCAATAGCCCAGTTTCCCTGAATAAGAAGTAGGGCTTTGTATTCCCATTGTTCCTTCTAAACTCGCAGGCAACGCCTCTATCGCGCATTTTATCAAAGCTTGACAGTTGCTTGGTGTTCAAGGCCCGTCAAATCCAGCAGCAATCCAAAGTCACTTTTGTGGCTCACTGACACACCGACAATCTAAGCGACTAACGCTTAGGTCTTAATAGAAGTAAATTGCAAGGACTGAAACACAAGGCTAGATTTTATCCCTTTATCAGGAGGTATAGACCCCTGTTTCTGCCCCTCTCTATCCGGCGAGAAGAGGAAGAGCACAACCGCTAGGAAAACCAGCAATCTAACCCCACCCAATAGGTTATCTAAGGCAGTTGTATAAGGCCTGAGCATCAGTCCGTCTGTATGCCCCCTAGACGGGTTTAATAGGGACGTTAAGCCAATATCAATCATGTCCGTTGTGATCTAGTACTGTACTTTGCAGTTGTATCGCATGATAATGCGCTAGGCTGTACCGTGGTACACTATGTAGGTGGGTGTGATCCTTATGACTCCGCTCATATATTAATACACGAGCTACCTCCTTGCTCGTGCGTAGGCATATACCCATCAACATGGATTATTTTGACGACCTCCCCCAAGACGCCATGGCCGCCTTCCGCGAACTCAACTCCGACACCTTCCCACCCACTCCAGCATTATCCCCCGAAACAAGGCTCATATTGCGATCCGCGAAGCAAGAGAAGAAGCGCCTCACAAAGCCTTCCCGACGCAGCAACATGACGTACCTCTTCAAGAAGTAGTAAGGGCTGAAATCATACTAGATGGAAGCGAGGACAAAGAACGAGTTGTATGGGGTTGTACTTTCCGTTTCGCGGGGGAGGAGTATGAACTTGATTCATTGTATGTGGATCGGCTCACTTCGTTCAGATTAAACCTTCATGTACAGTAAAATACGTTGTAGTCTTGTTTTATCCTTATCCTATCGCTCTATTGTATTTTATTGCTTTTTACGTCGAAGCTGGATAGCAGGTATTGTAGTGTTACGACCTGCAGACAGGCCGCAGGCAAGGCTACAGAGATATAATGTGGCAACAAGGCGCACTCAACTACTTAGGACCGGAGCCCTAGCGTGCCCGCAGCTAGTTATATAATCCAATATCCTACTAAGGCTAGGACCTCCTAGATAGTATAGATATCCTAGGATAGTGAACTTTGCCAGTCCTATGACTCTACCCAATACCTGGCCAACCTGTGTTCGTGTCAGTCAGCTAGTTCCCATCTTGGTTCCGGAAAGCACATACTCCACACGGTCAAGCCATCGTTGAATTTGGTCACGTTCACCCTGTCCCCTACCTTGAGTATTTTGCTTTGTCTCTTCGGATCCCAGAAGCTGTATCGTCCAAACACCGGACTCCACTTTGCGCCAATATCGATTCGTCTATCTTTCTGCAACTTCTTGAAGACTTCACCAGTAGCGCCTACGCCGTCCTTGCCCGTCTCATAGTCGACGTTGATGCTCTTACACCTTCCGCAATTGTGCGCCATGGTAAGCTCGACATCGTTGTTGATTTTGATTTTGCCCCAGTAGTCTTCTTGGTATGGCTCAAAGGCACCTTTGACGACAAGGTTGGGGCGAAATTTTGTCACGTCCATTTCCACGCCCTCAGGAAGGCGGGATGAGACGTCATCGAGCGAGGTCTGTGAGCAAACTAGGTAGGGCGCGCAGTCTGCAAAAGTAATTTTCCACGGCTCCGCTTGGTGTAGGCCCATGGTTTTTTCCACGTAAGATGCTGTGAAGGGAACATATTTTTCGAGGAATCGCGTTAGCGGGTCAGCTTCCCTAGGCTGCATGTTTTGAAATAGGACGGCGCGCCTGTTGTCGCCAATGTATGCGAGGAGGACTTCGTAGCCAAAGCATTCCGAGAACCAGGTGCTGTACTTTTGTGGCATTTTGAAGGCTGCGGTGGGACTCGAGTGCATGGTGTATTCGAAGGACTCTAGCTTCTCGCAGTCGGGCCGGAGCGGGATGTCTATGGATCTGGCGTTCTTGGGGACACCGTAGGCTCGGTAGGTGACGGTCACGGTGTCTTGGTCGATTTCTTGGAGGAACTGGGACATCTCGGGGCACTTCCCAATGGCCATGTGTTTATAGCCGTCTCCGTCGTTTCGGAGAAGCACGAAGCGTCCTCGGGGAAATTAACAGGCGCATGGAACTCCGCAGACGAGTGTATCCTACGATCATGCTCGAAGCCATGTTTGGTGGCCAAGGCTTCGGCGACACTGACTGCTCGTAGCGACTTGATTGGATAGATGTAGATCTGCCGCACACAAATCCATTAGCCCGCGCCAGTCAGAATACGTCGACTAGGCAGAGAAGCGTACTGCAGAGATTTTCATCGCAGTCAATCTATGAACCAAGGGACTCAGAAAGTTGAGCAAGTAGTAGAGGCCGAAGGGCACAACACCGAGCGCAGTGACGAGCCACATGGGCGACACACGCTCGATGTGGAAGCCGTGTTCATCGTCGAAAGCACTCATGGTGGGAGTGCGTGGAGAAGAATCTGGAAGGGTGCGGTTCTGCAAGTATGTATGTACACAAGTTGCCGGCAATCCGTGGGCCCGGCAGTGAAGGGTTGAAGCCGAGTGGCCCATCTTCATTGGGTGGCGCAGAGGGAGGGCGACAGGGCAACCCGGGAAGCGCTGTGGCTGTGCAGTCTTCGGCCCTGGCAGCTTGCCGGTGACGCAGGTCTCCGGTCAGTGAATGGCCAAGAGTCTGACGGCAGACGACCCAGATTACGACTTTTTTGTCAGATCATTCCACTTACACGCCGATTCCCCTCGCTCCTTGCTTCTCCCTCCCGTCACCCGTCACCTGTCACACACACCCTGCCTGCACAGCACGCGACCGCCAGAAACCCTGCCGAGCGCTTTCCAGCGCGCACCCACGCCCAGGCTTGGTCTGCATTAGCCATCCGCTCTGCCGCGCATCGCTCCCACGTGCCGATGCACCTGGACAGCGGCGACGCGGGCGCACGGAAGCCCAATACCATCACCACTACCACTACCACTACTGCCATGGCCAGCCACGGAGTGCGGCGCAAAGACACGACCAAGGGACCTCCGTTACGCATTCTGTCGCTCGGTACGTGTGCATGGCCGCTCCTCGCCTGGCCGCCGGCTAACGCGGGGACACAGATGGCGGTGGCGTGCGGGGGTACTCGATGCTCATCATCCTCCAGGAGCTCATGCACCGCACCTTTGTCGAGACCGAGGGCCGCGCGCCCAAGCGCCACGAGGTGCCCAAGCCCTGCGAGCACTTTGACCTGATTGCCGGCACCGGCACCGGCGGCCTGATTGCCATTATGCTGGGCCGCCTGCGCATGGATGTCGAGACGTGCAAGGACGTCTACGTGCGCATGACCCGACGCGTCTTCGAGACGGACAAGACGTTTGCCGGCATCCCGTACCGCTCCACCCTGTTCAAGGCGTCCAAGCTCGAGGAGGCCATCATGGAGTGCGTGCGCGAGCACACCATCTACGACGACGAGGGCAACGACAACCACGCCGGGCTTGCCTCGTCGGCTGACCTCAGCACTCCCATGACGCCCGGCAGCGCAATGCCACACCGCGTGGAGCGCAGCGTCAGCAATGCCAGC
>Ga0182211_1000440_pt1 | contig 13304 bp, 9 predicted proteins | sample G5R1MG_20_FD_129660 | JGI IMG/M metagenome (GOLD analysis project Ga0182211, IMG submission 129660) | Switchgrass phyllosphere microbial communities from Michigan, USA - G5R2_MAIN_03OCT2016_LD1 MG | ecosystem: Host-associated > Plants > Phyllosphere > Phylloplane/Leaf | place: USA: Michigan... | reverse complement strand
CGCGGCATTAGTGCGTGATGCTGTAAGACGGGGGGACGGGGCGTGGGTGGGAGCAAGCAAGCAGGGCGGCGGGGAGGGCGGCGAGCAGCTTACCTCTCTTTGGGCGGCCCATGATGGCAGGAGCGATTGTCGTGGCGTGAATTCAGCAACAAGGCAAGAGCGGCCGGCTTGAAGTAGGCAGACCCAGAAGGCAAGAGCGGCTGGCGTGGAGAAGGGCAGGAAGGAGCGATTGACGTGGACGAACAGGGCAAGCGCTTGCGGCACGTGGGAGAGTCGGCACCTTGGCTAGCACAGGCCAATGGACGGTACGGAAACGACGGATGGCGAGAGAGAAGGAGAAATAGTAAGAGAGAGAAAGAGAGAGAGAGAGAGAGAGAGAGAGAGAGAAGGTAAGAGAAAGAGCGAGTGGCAACAATAGGAGGGCGGCGGACTACGTGTAGGTCCTCTACTCTTGGAGAATTACTAGCCATGTCCCATGCACTAAGCCCGAACCATGACGAAAGACAGGGAATGCCCGGATCGCCGCCGGATCGCCCCGGGGCGTCTGCTGAGGCTTTTGGGACGCGGTGCATTCGGCCTTTTGGTGGTCGAGTAAGTAAACGCTATAGGGCCGCGTGGCCGCGGCGATGGCTTCGTCATGCATCGAACGGCGCTGTGCTAGCCAAGAAGGGGTCCGGGGCGCGGTTGGAGGCGGCCCGCCCGGCACGGTGGATGATGCTGGGTACAGAAGGCTGAGCTTCTTGGCCGTGTTGTTGGCGTTGGCAGGCCATGACGTGTCAGGAATGCAGATTCCAAGCACAATGGACCGCTTTTGCTCTTCCATGTCTTGTATGGACATGCGAAGTATTTCTTGCATCCTTGCCGCAGCCCCGTCATGCACGCATGGCCTGGATGCCTAACCGAGACGCGCTGCCAACATCCTTTTGTCCGTACGACATGCCTCGCTGCAAGCTTCTTAGAATAGCGATGCATTCCCATACGGTGCAGCAGATGCCTGAATACCCTGCAGATCAGATGGAGGCGTACTATGTATGTACAGCGTCACTGTATCATCCATCCTCCATGCACGTGATGTCATGCATCACCCCGTGCACACTACGCTCAATTCGGATAGCCCGTACGCCTCGACCAGCATCGTGCCGTCTTCGTCACGTACAGTGTTAGTAGGCAAAGGGAGAGCCGTGCCATTGTCCTTGCTCACTTGGCCCGCCTGCTACCATGGCGCACAAACGCAAAGCAGACGAGCTCAAAACGCCTATGCGCAACGTATCTGCACGAAGCACAGCGTCAGACCCGGCCGCAGGCCTCCAAGCCAAGGTCGATTGGTCTACCATGGACCGGCACGGAGAATTTGACGGCTTCACCCTGAAAGCGGTGGCACACAGGCCCAAGAAAGCATCACCGCACCTTGCCCACAAGAAACAAAAGACGGGCTCCATAGCCGACAGAAGCAGCTCACGCTACAAAGAAGCTCCCCTGGGCGCTGCTATCTTGCAGGAGAACCCATATCGGGAGACAGACCTTAGTGATGTCTACTGCAAGATAGAGCCTGCACGCGAATGGGAGAGTACGCGGCGTTATCGCAAGTTCACCAGTGAGTTCAACATGTCGTGTCGCTACTTTTGCGCACATCGGTGACGACTATGCTGATTCGCCCATTCAAGTTACCGGCGAAGAGTTCGAAGTCAGCCAATTTGTGTTTGTTAAGAAAGAAGCTGAAGACCACGACACGCCAAACGCGATCCCTTATTGGATCGCCAAGGTGCTCGAAGTACGTGCTGGTGATGCGCAACACGTTTACTTGCGTATATACTGGGCTTACCGACCGGAGGATCTTCCTGGAGGTCGACAGCCCCATCATGGCGAATGCGAGCTAATTGTTAGCAATCACATGGATGTCATCGACGCCCTTTGCGTCCAAGGAGCTGCGAACGTAGTTCACTGGGACGACTACCCCGACAGCCTCACCTTTCCTGCACCAGAGCAGCTCTATTGGCGACAAAGCCTTGACATTACCAAGCGAAAAGGCAGCCAGCTTACTGTAAGATTCTTGCCAGTAGGGCATCCTCTATCAGCATCGCTAAACATGCATAGAAACTCAACACCTATTGCCTCGACGAAAAACCCAGCAATCCAGACGAACGGCTCATACAATGCCCATCCTGCTCTGGCTATCTCCATGCGCACTGCCTAGAAGAGTGCGCCATTGATGATGCTCTGAAGGAGCACAATATTGCAAAAACAAAAGTCTCTGGCCCCAAGATACAACACCAGCGGAAGGCTTTCTTCGAGGCTGAAATCAGCACAACGGATGAGCTACGCCTGACCGTCACAGATAAGCGCAAAGGCCAGAAAGATCGTCACTGGGATGTGGATATTCTCTGCCTCCTATGTAACTCCATCGTCGCAGAAGCAATCGCACATCTCCCTGCCCCTACAATTCCCGTCGGCCAAAGCGCTGATGACGAAAGTGAGGAAGGAGAAGAAGAAGAAAAGAAAGAGGAGGAGGAGGAGGAGGAGGAGGGAGAGAAAATCAGCGTCGTCGGCGATGTGCCAACTAGTGCTACCGTTGCCACTACCGTGCCCGCAGCCAAGGGTGAGACAAGAACATGAATCATTCCCACTGGCTTAACCACTAAACTTATCCCCAGCACCAGTACCAGAACCTCAATCACGAGGTCTTCCCAAGGGCACGAGGAAAAAGGAACGCCACCGCCCGCCTGTAACGCGTATCCCGGTTCTGCACCAAGGAGAAAAAAATCTGCCATCTGAAGAGTGCTTTCTCGACATGTACCATGCGCATGATGGAGCGAAGATCCTAGACACACAAGACTTATCCGCTCAGACGCAAAATACCCCTCTGTCCTCTGCGCTGCTGCCGGCAAATATGTTCCAGTCCAGTGTTCGGTCTGTCAAGCGACTCTTGCACTGGGAATCTCTCCACTGAGCGAACAAATGGTGACTACAAGTATAAAGCACATGAAACATATGCGTCATCCATGCGAGGATCATTCTCTTTTCTTTTCGTCTTTTTCTGTTGCGTGGTTTATTTCTTTGACTATGATACCCAATTTCTCTCTTCTTCTTCTTCTTCTTCTTCTTCTTCTTCTTCTTCTTCTTCTTCTTCTTCTTCTTCTTCTTCTTCTTCTTTCTCAAATTCAACCCTTTTGGTATTTGGGAGCTTGCTGTTGGGCCGACGTCGAGTGGTGGGAAAGACGCGGTGGACAGTGGGCAACAGTCGGCTTTGGGGGCTAGATGTGTCTGTATGTAAATACTTCAGGAGTTGGTTGTGTCACCATGGCATGTGGGCATGGTGCATCAGCAGAGTGGTGGTAGCCATTTTATTTGATTCGAGGTTGACCCATCCCACGGCAGTGTCTCGAGTAAAGAGAGACCACTAGATAGGTTCAAACTTGGAACTCCAGTGGCGTCTTCTCAGGCCACGTCGCGGTCTAAGACCCCGCCCCAAATCACCATTCACCTGCGCACTTGGACCCCAGAGCTTCCTCGATTATCCATTCTCAACCGAGATAGCGCCATAATGCTACCAGATGAGGCGTGGTGAGACCAAGGCTCGCGCTTCGTGTCACGTTTTAGTAAGCATGGTCTTAAGTAACTCTGTTTTAGTCAGGAAAAAGGTGTCCGGGTAGCGGTGCTATCACTGTCGCTCTAATGCTGGTGGGGAACAGCTGGTTGGAGCCATAATTTGTGGAGACCAGTTCTTTTGGTGTCGGGTAAGAGTGTACTTGGTTCAAGACGGATAGCACGAATGATGAAGAAAAAACATATTTATAGCGACGCGTGTGCGACCGCTTTCCATAATGATCCTTGAGTCCTGAGACCAGGAAATATATGCCTCACTGGCCAGGTAAAAACATGAGGCCCCCCTGTGTCATACCATTTCTGCAGAGAGAGAGAGAGAGACCGTACCCAACAGACTTGTGCCATTATCTGAGGACAGAGAACCATACCATCACCAGAGACCCATGTCATGTCCAGAGTAACCACCCAGAATGAAACATCTTCATGCCACCCAAAATCGCAGACTTAGGAGCATTGAGCATCGCGGGGCGACAAGCGGCGGAGATGCTTAGACCTCATCGTCATCAAGGTCATCGGGATTCATCTTGATCGAATGGGCCTCAGCCATACTCTCCTCGCCCTCAGACTCGACTTTGGCTTGAGCTATTGTTACATCAGCACGACCGACAGTGTGCAAGACAACGTGTACTCACACTTGGCACGCATCTTCTTCTTGGGAGACGAATCGCCGTCGACATCCTGCTTCTTGGAGGCGCGCTTGCGTGTAGCTGGAGTCGTCTTGGGGGTTGGTTCGCCGTCCCCGTCGACGTTCGCCTTGGTGCCCTTCTTGCGAGGCTTCTTAGGGGTGGCGGGAATAGCCGTGCCGTCCGTGATCTTGTTCTTGATCCTACTCCAAGCGTTGCTAGCAGAGCGATGGTTGCTCATGCCAGCAAATTCAGCGAGCTTCTCGAAGTCAACCTGCGTGTGTTAGCGGTTCTGAGAGAGGGTGCGGCGAGAGTTTGTGAAGATCATACTTCAGGAGGACCAGACTTGAGCGACTGCATGGCCCATACTAGGAGCTTAATCTCACGGTTGGTAAAGGGAGAGGCTTCACCAGTGGGAGAAGATGCCGCCTTTTCGACGTCGGACATGATTGAAAAGGCGAGGATGGAAAGATGCGAAGAAGCGCAAAAAGGGTTCGATTCACACTCGGCGGTAGCTAAGCTGAGCAGCGTGTGTGAGTGTGGGCGAAGGGGAATAAGACAAGGGGACAAAGTAGCTCTATGTATGCAGCCAACTCCGCTAGTGCAAAAGTGTCCATGGCAGACAGATCAAGGTGAAGGTGAATGCGTGCGGATGACCAGCTCAGACAAGCGCTACCTTCAACCGACGCGCTTACGTAGCTACAATTCCACAAATTGCGAACACAATTGATGTGAATGGTGACAGTGCCTGATGAAAGGGCTGATCAGGAAGCTGATGTCAAGGTGAATGGGGGCCAGACATGGCCGTTGGTCAGAAGGGGAAGACGGAGCCAGATATCGCTACCCGCATCTGTCTGATAGAACTCGATCGTGATAGTCGGCCGCTGCCTCCATATTGAATCGTGCGTAGTATTACCCGGGTCCAGGCGGCTTCGCACGCCAATACTGTGCGGCAAGGCGTGAAGCCATACACGGAGCAAAAGGAAGTGAATGAGGCCGATCTACCCACACAACGCAGGCAGGAGCGGCCGCCCTGGACTCTAAACAGCCCCAATCTCTAGAAATAAACACACAAGTATGTACACACACAGATATCCCAAGCGCACAACTTCTCACCCAGCAGTCCAGAACACCACACCCGTTGCCACGGCCCTTCCCCAGTCAGAATCGTGAGGTTGTCGACGCGATACCCGAAATGGGCGACTACTTGCTCCCTGACTCGCGGCACACGCCCCGCCGCCCCACGTTCGAGGCGTCCTGGGAGATGGAGGGGAGCGGCCAACTCGGCGCCAGACGACACCACGTCCAACCACGCCCGTCCAGCACCCCCGAAACCTACCGCCGACTGCACAGCAAAATGGCGGACCCCATCGACAGTGCTCTGTAAGCTCCTCTCTGCATTGTGCCTCCATCCTCCATTCATTGCACTGCCACGAATCTAGGAGAGTACGCTGCCAAATACTTTGCTGATAACCCATGCTACTGCCTCCAGGGACCTCCTGCGGCGCCTCAACCCCTCGGACGTCCAACGCAATGTCTCCACCATTATCTCGCTGAACCCCGCGCTCGAAGAAGACCTGCTCGAATCCGTCGACATTCCGCTCACGGTGAAGAAGTGCTCCAAGACGAAGCGCGACTTCTTGTGCTGCGACTACAACCGCGACGGCGACAGTTGGCGCAGCCCGTGGAGCAACGAGTTTGAGCCGCCGATTGACGAGGGCGTCACGCCCAGCGAGCGCGTGCGCAAGATGGAGGTCAAGGCCAATGAGGCATTCGACGTCTATCGAGAGCTGTGAGTCTCCATCCTGCATGCTTTTCAAATGCACACGTTGGTAACCCCCCCTACACAGGTACTTCGAAGGCGGCATAGCAAGCGTGTACCTCTGGGACATGGACGATGGCTTTGCAGGCTGTGTATTGCTTAAAAAAGGCAAGAATTTCTCCTTGTTCCTTTCCGCCAACACTCCTCGCAAGCTCTCCTTCAACTAACACATCTCCCCCAAACAGCCGTCACACCCTCCCCTACGTCCACCGGCTCCTGGGACTCCATCCACGTCTTCGACGCCCAAGACCGCACCCGCACCGCACATTACAAACTCACATCCACCGTCATCCTCTCCCTCGGCACTGCAACCCCGGCCATCACCTCGCTCGACCTCTCCGGCAACATGGTCCGCCAGGTCGAGGCCGACCTCGCGGTTGAGGACGACACCAGCCACGTTGCTAACATTGGCAAAATGGTCGAGGACATGGAGCTCAAGATGCGCAATCTGCTGCAGGAGGTCTACTTTGGCAAGGCAAAGGATGTGGTGGGGGATTTGAGGAGTGTGCAGGGACTGAGTGGTGTGCAGAGGGATAGGGCGACGCAGAGGGAGATGATTAGTAGTATGGGGAGGTAAGAGGGGGAGGGAGACATGGATGCATGTATGCATAGATGGTCTACGCAATGGGCAAAATAAATGTTAATCATCGTCTGTCTACGCCTGTGAAGCGTTGAGCCAGCAGCAGCACCAATCCATCTCATCATACCAAGATTGTGAGTGGGCAATGGCCCTTTGAAAAAACGAATATATACTTTCACACCCCACACACGCTCTACACTATATACACGAATCCTCTTCTCCCCCCTCCCTTCTCCTTGCCACTTTCCCAGCGCAACTAGCACGCTCTCCTCTCACGAGTAAAACATTAAAAAAAAAGAACCCCGCACCTCTAACGGCGTACACAAGAAAAAAAAAGTCCAAACCCCACCACACCGAAATGAACCTCAAAACGATGGAGCAAAGGGCAAAAATAAGACAAAAAAGACGAAAACAAGACAGTAGGAAAATGATTCGTGTGGGCCGCTCATGCGCTAGCCGCGTGGTATCAAACTTGCACACACCTCTCTCTCTCTCCTCTTCAACTGACATGAAGACGCACAGAATAAGTAAGAGAGAAAAACTTCGACGATGAAATGAGGTCCACCTTGGGGAACACTGTCTGTCGTTGGAAGAGCCCGAGATGTGGCAATTTCCAATTCATGAACGTGGCATACGCAACTGCGAATAGAGCGTCGCCAGAATAGGGGGGGAGAGAAGGGGAGGGAGGCAGAGGGACAGAAGATACAAGACCGGACGTGGAATGAAATCAGTCAGCGAGCCTGTCGTCCCGCATGCCAAAATAGTGTCCCGCCAGCGCTCCGAGAACGAGGTGCGGCCCTGTAGTTTGAATCGGCCACTGTCCACATTGCCGGCACAGCAGTGACGGCTTCGCGACTGACTTTCGGCTGACCCGTTACTCCCCAGGTTCCTTGGCCCTTTCCATCTTTTTCTCCACTAATGATCTCCTCGTCGTCCGGAATGTGCTGTACACTTCCCTCTATCTTACTTCCAATACCGAGATGCACCTGCACCAATTCCACATTCAGGTTCTCGGTAATGCCGTCTAGATTGCTGGCGCCCTTGGGCCTGACAACGTCCCGAACAGCTGCTCCGGCGGCAGACGGCCTACGTTGCCTAACCGATCATGATAGGATTGCGGGGCAGGTGAGTAGCCCTGTGCTCGTTTGCGGAACCATTCGAGGATGATGCCGGCAACGACCAATAGGAAGGTCAGCGCAAGGGCAATAGCGAGACCGATCAGTACGACGGCCCAGAGAGCAAGATGCTTGTCTGTATCGATGTTAGTAAGATCCTTTACAAACGTGGTGGAATGGAAAAACTTACTCGATTGCGTGAAGAAAGAGTTGGGGTTCTCAACGAAGACGGATGATAGACTTCCAGGTTCGGTCTGACCGTCTTGACCCTTGGTGGCGAGCAGGAAGGGAATGAGTGTTGTACCATTGAAAAGGGCGGCGGAGGCGGTGCCAAAGTTACGGCTAGTAATGTTGATTTGACCCATAAGCAATAGGTCTTGCCCTGCGTCGATGATGCCGGATCGGTCATGCTGCTCCGACAAACTGAGGACTTGGATACCACGGATGTCGGTATTTTGACCAAACATGGCGGTGTCGACAGACGTCCACTTTTGGCCATCAAAGCGCTGCAGATAGGCTACACCGTTGCTATCCTGACCGGCAGCCCAGAACTCATCTCCAGTGTTAGTAGCGATGGTGAGAGCAGTGACTGTTCCTGGCAATTTATCAGCGCCAGCAATCACCGCGAACTGGCCGCTACCCGAGTCGTAGGAAAGAATCTTGGTGGAGTTGTCGCCGGATGTGAGATTACCCGCAATGAGCAACTTGGTGTCACCGATCCAGATGAGTGACGAAACATAGCCACCCAGGTCATTTCCTGGCGAAGTCCACTGACTCCGTTCGGTATTCCAGACGCAAACCGCGGCACAGCTCAAGGCGCCAGCAAATTGGAATTGTCCAGCGACATAGACATCCTTGGACTTGGGCCGTGGAGCAATGGCATTAACGGTGACGTTGATGCCTTGAAGCGGCGGCGGCTGGACGCCTGTAAACTTGTTACCCGCAAGATCGTATGCCACAACACCGGCAATACGGTTGTCGTTCAGACGACCAGTGACCACGCCGCCAGCGAAAAGGATACTGTCTTGTACAGCAACAGCGGCAAAAGTGGAATTGGCGTCTAATTCTTCTCCGAACCCAGTAATCTTGTTGGAGTCGTTTCCATCAATGACAAGCAGGTTGGTAATATTCTCATTGCCGGTGCCTTTTGTTGCAAAGTGACCTGCCAAGATAGTCTTGTTCATGTTGTTCTCCTTATAAAAGGTACCAGTACGAACACCAGTTGTGTTCATGTTTTGGCCTTGGGTGATTGCTCGCTTGCGAAGAGACTTTTGCTGTTGCTGGGCTTGAATGTCGATAGGCAGGGGGCGCAGTGCAGGATTGCTACCACCATCCAATTCAGCGCTGCCGCTAGCGAGGAGAGCACCCGAAGAGACTGAGCCTCCGAACCATCGATCGCTTCCAGGAACATCCGCAAAAGTCATTAGTCTGCCTGACATGGCCAAGGAATAGAACTTCAGGTTGTGGAGCCAATTACCATGCGACGGCACCCATACTGCGAAATCGTTGACAGCAGTCGCCGGGTTCTTGTCGAAAGCGTTGACACGGCCGAAGAAGCCGCTGACAGCAAGAACCTGCTCCGGAGTGTTGGCAGTGACATTGAGCGAAAACGGCACAAGGTAAAGAACCACACCGTCAACACCCGCACCAAGCGGCTTCCATTCATTGTTTGTGTACGCTGCCACACCATTGAGCCCTGGTACACTATTGTCGCCAGTGTTTGTGAAATTGCCGCCAACGTAGATGGTGCTGTCGTTATGGAAAAGAGTCATGACTTGGCGATTTAATCCCTTTCCAGCAAGTGCAGTTGGCTTGGTATCGCCCTGCTGAATACGGAAGATATTGTTACGTCCATCATCAGATGAAAAGCTACCGCCGACGTACAGATTTTGGCCATCGACAGCAAAGGTAGTGACCAGAGCCTTCTCGCGAGGATTCAAGCTAGCACCAGCGGCATTGATGACAGATTGAGACAAGTCGGTTGTATCGGACTTTTGGCCAGGCGTGTACTCGTAGACACCATTCAAATTTCCAGAGGTAGCTGTCAGAAGAGTGAATCGGACACGTTGTGCAACTATGGTCAACGGTGAAGGCCCCTGTCCAGAAGCAGGCCGTAGAATAACGGATGGGCGAGTACTTGCGGTTGCATCGATGAAACCGTTGAAGACCTCATCGTACTTGTCGAAATTATTCGTCTGCCAGAGCTCCGAGAAGTCCTTTCCACCGCCCATAGTCGTAGAGACGTTCACTCGGCCACGGCTACCGCAAGTTCCATCTCCCTGGCATCCAGGTGTATAGATTGTCACCGAGTAGTTTCCAGACTGCTTGATGTCAGGCAGAAAGGTGACGGTAGCTGCGTCTGGGTTGACGGGATTTCCTTGTAAGACGGCGGTGAGGTACTGGGAAGTGCTGTCATGGGAAGGAGTGACTTGCCATGACCCAGTGGATGTAGCCTGCGATCGTGAGGTGGAGGAGCCGCAATTCTCAGGCTCATTGAAGCTGTTGACGGCGTACGAGTACATGGCGTCCTGCAAGAGCTGGATACCATTCAAGCCGGCTCCTTGACCATACCAATCCGAAATGTCGAGCCTAAAGGAATTCATACCTACGACATTAACGAAGGTGAAATCCTGGGCAGTCGTGTTGCCTTGTGGAAGGGGACATCGGGCGTCGCAGAAAGACTTGCGTCCATTTGAGGGATCAATGTACGTCATGTTCAAGATACCGCCGTCCGGGAGCGCTGTGAAACGAAAGGTCTTGGTGCCACGGCCTTCAAAGTCTGTGTTCCACAGTCTCAGTTTGCTCGGCTCGAAGCCGAAGCCGAAATCGGCCTTCCAGAAGCCCGGTGCAGTGTCGGAGAGAAGCCATGTCTGACCTGGACCTTGGGTGGAGAAGTCACTCTTGCAGGCGATGTTTTTCGGATCGGTAAGCCCTTGCAAACCGGAGCTCGTCTGGGCAGCGATGGTTGCGCTGCCAATGGGGATGGTCTGAGTGCTATTTTCGGCAGAAACTGATGCGTTGCCCGAGCCGAGGCCGTTGAATGCTCCAGCAAATAGGATGTTGCCGTTGGGCGCGCGAACAATGGAGTTGATGATGCCGTTGAAGCCGTTGAAGGAGAGATCCTGCCATCCGTTTTTCCACACGACGGCGTTGCTCGAATTTTTCCCTTTGAATGAACCTCCAACATAGATCTGCTCGTCGTCCCTGTCGCAATACAGCGTGTTGGCGAAGCCATCCAGCCCGCTCAACGGTTGCACTGCACCGCTGATTGGATCGAGCAGCGCAATCCCGCCAGGTGTCTGCATTTCCCCGACGCTGGTGAAGTTGCCTGCGAAAACAACACGCTCAGCGCCATTGATCTTCAAGGAGCACATGGCCTTGATGTCGGCATCGGTAACGTTGATTGTGGCGAAGACGCCATTGGGGTAGCGCGACAGGAGAGCGCCGTTGCGGCCGGGGTACTGCTGGCTTTGGCCTTCATACTGGTACAGCGAGATCGAGTCGAAGTCGCCCGTGAAGGCGATACGTCCCAGCTCTTGGAGCTCCAGGTTCGGCGACGGGACGGAGCGGAATGTGTATGCGGTTGCTTGGGTTGCAAAGAGCAGTGCGAGGGCGAGCTTGCCGGGCCCTGTGCGCAGGAGGGCAGCGAAAGAGCCCCTCATGGCGAAGGGCGAGCCGTGCTCGATGCGGAAGAATAGTGTGGGCGGGGTGTGGGTGTGGGCGTGGCGCTGGTTACGAGGCGGCCGCGGCTTTGGGCGTAGGCATGGGCGGGCAGCTGTGTTTGCGGGCAGGATGTCGCCACCGGTGGCGCGGGCACGGCGACAGCACCTGCCTGTCCGGTTCGAGAAGGTGCAGAGGAGGTGACGTGAAGGAGCGTCGAGCCTTCCTTGGGGTTGCTGCGGTGCGCGCGGGTGCAGAGTACTCCGGGTCGGCGGTGGCTTGGCAGGCAAACGGGTGGTCGAGTGGGCAGACAGCGCAGGATCAGCGCACTCGGCTGGGCGACGGGCAGGGTGAAACGAATGACTGAGGTGAGGCAGAGGGCGCGAGGACCGGTGACAGCCGGCTGGAGGGGTGTTGCGGGCGCGGGCTGTGGTGTCAGAGGAAGAGGAGGAGGATGCGTCACAGCGACGGCGGCCAGTCAAGGGGCGCACTGGACAAGAGCTGCGCCGTTCGTGTGGGTAATGAGAGAGAAGCGGGTCAAGTGGGCTGGCGTCGCGTGATTGGCGAGGAGCGCCCGCTACGTTGACTAGCCAGACGGCCAAGGCGCAGTCGGCAGCGTTCGACCCAGGTACAATCACAACACCACGCAAGACGAAGAGAGTGCGAGGCGCCCTGCCCCTTTATCGCCGGGCGCACGACGACGGTACGACTACATCCAGACCTAGCACCTACACGACCCCATGCCATCGTGGCTGGAGTCGTACAGCGGCACAGCAACGACGGCCGTGCAACCACGTTGGAGCATGTCTTCCCGCGGCATGCACATAGGCAAACGTCGTAGCTAGGTCGTCTGGCTACCAAACGACGCTGCCCATGGTGCAAGGTTGCTGCTACCCTAGCGGTCGACAGTGTGTTTCACTTCCAATTCCTGCTGCATCGGATACGCAATCGTGTTGCCGACAAGCTTCCAGCGGGATCACCGTCTTGGCGACAGGGTGCTGGTGTTGCACCGCCTACTATGTACACAGCGAGTGTTGGTGAGGAGACAGAGAGAAACAGGCTCACGATAGGGGTGTTACGTGCTATCCACCCCTCTCCCCATCGTCAAAATGCCATGTAGCTAGCGCTGCTGCTGCTACCCAAAGTAGCACCGGTAAAAGGGCCTATCCTCCTCTGCGCTTGGAACCAAAGCCGACTGCTGGAATAGGGCCCATTCCCTTGACGGCTTCAAAGTAACGCGGCATGTAATAAAGACTTGCCCAGAGAACGATGCCGTGGAGCACGGTCGAGACGAATAGGATTGCTGCCGGCGTGTTCTTGAAAACTGACGTACGAATAAGTGGGCTGGGAGCGAAGTACTCTTGGTGTATAACGAATACAACCATGCCCACAGCACACACAATGAGCGGAACAAATGTTCTCCACGAGTTCCACGGGTACTGAACGCCACCCCAGGTGACAGGAATGAGGAAGCCCGTGGTAGATGTGAGGAACAGAGCCATACCAATCCAGTCGACCTGTTGCCGAAACTTTGTCATAAATGATTCATTTTTCTGGTTAGGCTTCAGGTAAATTGTGATTAGGACGGTGTCCAATCCAATGAAGGGTAGATTGATAAAGAATACCCAGCGCCACGTGACGTTCTGTGAGAATCCGCCCCCTGAGAGATGATCAGTATGAATAAGACAGGACCAGCGAAGTCTCTCACCAAGAAAAGGTCCGGCAACGGTGCCCATGGACCACATCATTCCAAAATAACTGAAATACTTTCCCCGCTCACGGAGAGGTACGGTGTCTACAACAACCATTTCAGTCAGACAGATGATGCCGCCACCCCCGATACCTTGTATGGAGCGGCCGACCAGGATGACAGTAAAGTTGTTTGCTACGGCGGCGATGAT
>Ga0182211_1000439_pt1 | contig 13304 bp, 15 predicted proteins | sample G5R1MG_20_FD_129660 | JGI IMG/M metagenome (GOLD analysis project Ga0182211, IMG submission 129660) | Switchgrass phyllosphere microbial communities from Michigan, USA - G5R2_MAIN_03OCT2016_LD1 MG | ecosystem: Host-associated > Plants > Phyllosphere > Phylloplane/Leaf | place: USA: Michigan... | reverse complement strand
TCCGCCGTCACGATGGCTCCCGCGCCCCGCCATATGCCCCGCCGGGCCGTTTGCCTTGCGCGGGTACGCCGACGCCGCGCCTGCACCCCCCGCCGAACCCGCTGAGAAGCCCTCGGATGCCGCCCCTGCGCCTGCGGACGCCGACACCGCGGCCCAGTTGGCGCAGAAGGATGCAGAAATCATCGCGCTCAAGGACAAGTACCTGCGGTCCGTTGCCGACTTCCGCAACCTGCAGGAGCGCACTGCCCGCGAGACCAGGGCCGCCAAGGACTTCGCCATCCAGCGCTTCGCCCGCGACCTCGTCGAGTCGGTCGACAACCTCGACCGCGCCCTCGGCACTGTCACCACCGAAAAGCTCGCTGCCGCCAACGCTGATCTCCTCGCCCTACACGACGGCATCAAGATGACCGACACCGTCCTGCACAACACACTCAAGAAACACGGCCTCGAGCGCTTCGATCCTTCGGAAACGGGCGCCAAGTTCGACCCCAACGTCCACGAGGCCGTATTTCAGGCACCGCAGCCCGAAAAAGAGGACGGCACCTGCTTCCATACCCAGCAAAAGGGCTTCACCCTCAACGGCCGGGTGCTGCGGCCCGCCAAGGTGGGCGTCGTCAAGAACGCATAACCCGGCAGCCATAACCGACCGGCTCCTCACCTTATCGTTAGCCCTTTGCCTCCGTCGCACGCGCATCTGTAGTCAGCGCTGCCACGGCACGTGGCCGGCCCAGATTTTGTACATAGATTCCCCCCTCTCCTCCACGTAGAAAAGAAAAACCCCTGCACGATAAGCCAAGCGCTTGTCTCCGTCTCGGTCACGCCCGTCACGCTCATCACGAAGCAAATGACACTTCTCATGCGGGCCAAAAGGGCTTGTACCAGAAACCATAGGAGGGATAAGCACAATACGCAACAGAGACAGCAGAGCAGTAGCGTTGCGCTAGCATGCACCCCCAAAACGCCATATACCATGCACCGTGAATTTTCCTCTCCCAATGCAAAACCGCGGCCCAAAACTGCGGCCTACCAACTCTGCCCTCCATACGGTGTCGCCCCATATGGCGTCGTTGCTCCCGGCACGCCCCCGGCACCACCCCACGCACTAGTACCCCCATACCCTCCTGCAGGCGTGTACCCGCCATTTCCACCACCATAGCCCGCCCCGTGAAGCGTCGGACTCTGCGCCCCGCCAAAGTCGACGCCATCTGGGCCTGCAGCCCCGCCGCCGCCAGACAGTTCTGCGATGATGCCTGCGAGTTTGTGTTGCAGCACGGTGATGCCTTTGCCGACGATTTGGTCGGGATCAAGACCACCGACCGTTTCGACGTCGTAGAAGAAGCGTGTAGGCGCGGCGTTGTAGTCGAATGGTTCGTCCGGGTTGGCGGGCCCGCCGTCGAGGTTGATGCGTTCTTCGTCTTTGGGCCTGTGTTGCTTAGTTATCTTTCCTCGTCACGACAGCCAATCCAACAAGACCTACCACTCCTTCTCAGCATCCTCCTCATGCCAATAGTCGAGGTGATGCAGCTTGTTCGCCGGATCGTACTCGAAGCCAATTGCCGCGCTCGGTGCCCATTTTGCATGCTCCTTGGCAATTCCCTTCTTAGCAATACACCGCATATGGATCGCCTGTCCCCTCCGTAGCTTAACAATGCAGCTCCCCGTCCCCTCGGCATCCGTAATCACCGGCCTGCCCACTTCGTCATTTGGCGTCATGCTCTCTACCACCAGATCGCGCGCATACACCTTCATGATGTCGCTTCCTGTGCATTTGGCGTTGAGTGTGAGCACCACGGAGCAGCTGTCGCAGTACCCTTCGCAATCACAGTCGCGCGAGTACAGCAGGTCGTCAACGCCTTGGGAACACAGCGGAATCAGGCCGAGACGGTGGCATACAAATTCGTCGGCAAGCACAGAGGTATTGTCGAGCACCTCGACCACGTCAATGGCGAGCGTTGGGATCTCGGCCAGCATGACGCGACGGAGCGAGTTTGCCGTTTCGAGGTTGAAGTTCTGCACGATGAAGTGCGCGCGTTGTTGGTCAGCCTGACAGACGGCAGCGTGTCAGCATGGCTTCTCGGTGTCATCGCCGCGGGACAAGAAGAGGCGGGCGGCGCTACCTGCAAGAAGCGCACATTGATTGCGCCACCTTCAGGATCGTAGTCCATGGCAGCGGCGGTCAAGGGGAGGCGCAGGCTGAGCGGGGGGCGGGTGTCGGGGTAGAGTCGACGGGGTAGAGACGGGGGTACGGGGCGACCGAAAGCGAGAAGCAACGGCGACGTGGAGGTAGGGGTGAAAGTGGGGTGTGGGTGTGGGTGTGGGTGTGTACCTAATCGCTGTACCTAATCGCATGTACGAGATTCTTTGAGGCTTGGAGTGAACGCGTGCGGGGAAGCTAAGCCTGATGCGGTGTACCCCAGTGACGCGCCACTCCTGCGCCACATGGGGCCGTGCAAGCACTCTTTCTCTGTACTCTCTTTCTCTCACGGCATATGCGGATGAAGGTTGATGGATCCGCTTCTGAGACACAGTGTGGACGTCTTTGCTCCGCCTCACACATCCTCATTGCAGAGTACGAGGCCAATGGCGCATTGTTGACGAGGCACTCTTGCGTCACACGAGGCGTAGACAGTCCCCCTTCGTTGCGTAATGCCAGCTTGCCCATGCGGGCCGCCGTCGATGCGTCACGTCAAGCAGGACAATGGGGCAGTGCAAGGAATATGATGGATCTAGATCGTCAAGTCTACCATGTACTAACTAGGTCTTGCCTGTACCTAGTACTTACTTGTATGTACATCGTCGCCAATCAAGGACTTGGCGTTGGGGCAGTGCTCGGCTCGACGAGTGAACAGCAACCCAAGCACATCCATCCTAAATACATGACGCACGCCGCTTCTGCTCTACTCTCGCACACAGAATCGCACACAGAATCGCACCAGTACGCACCGACCCATGCTCGCAACCAAGAACATGCAGGCCACGTTCCCGTCGCCCCAGCGCTCACGCGCGTCATCGGGCTCCAAGTCGCCACTTTCTCTGGACTTTTCAGATCTGCCACAGCTGGTTCAGCCGTCACCGCCTTCAAATACCCTCATCATAACCGTGAGCTCACAGGTTTGAAAACACTTGCTGCATGATTGCTAACTTGAGCAGAACCTCCTCGCACCCGAAATCTTCCAATTCACAACCCTCACCGAGATCCGCGAAACAATAGACCGTCATGCCAAAGTGCACACCTGGGCGCCTCTCAAGTCATTCCGCCGCATTGTCGTGTCCTTCTTCGACGTCGAATCTGCGGTCCAAGTGCGACAAGCGCTAGACGGCGAGCAGCTCATGGGCTACCGCATTCGCGTGTATTTTGGCATGAACACACCCTTGAACCCCACTGACCAACATCTCGCGCTTCCGCAATCAGATCGACTATTCTTTATCTCACCGCCACCGTCGCCGCCCATGGGCTGGGAAATGAAGCAGGAGGATGCGCCGAACAAGCTCGTACACGCCGAGGATCTTGCGGCGGCCCTGGCAAGGTTGCAAGCGACGCCGAGCGAAGATCCATCGTCGCCTACTTTCCCTCATAGCGGTGCATCCATTACAAGGCGGCGGACAGGCAGCACAACAGTTGTTTATCATCCCGAAGACCATGGCGACTCTCCAAACCTCCCGGCCATTTCAGTCGAGGATACGACTGATACCCCCGAGCCGCTGACTCCAGTCGATGCGATGGAGGGTGTCGAGGGACCTATTGCGTCGCAGAAGGCACAGGGAAAGACGGTCAGTACGTCGAGGCCCCCTATTGAGTTTATGGAATAAGCAACGGGTTTTGATGAATTCTCTTTTTTTACTTGTTTTTCTTTAACCTACTGTTCCTCTTCTTTTTCCTCCTCTTCTTTCTGCTTTTCCTCTTCTTCGTCTCCTATCTCCCGTGTTCTATTGTGTTGCAAAATGTATTACACCTCCAGTGCTATACCGTCTGGCTTTTGGGTTCGCCGGCAGGATGCCAATTTACTCAAGGGCGAATTTGGAGTCACTGAAGGCCATTCCTCATAAATGAAACCTTTTTATTTATAGCTTTGTGTAATACCTACATAAAGTTACAAATACGTTTCGAAGTCCACGGTGTACTGTATTGTAACGAGACGCGTAAGACACTATGATGTAACGGGAAGCGCACTCCTTGGTCCTAGCTGAGAAGTGGACGGGCGCCAGGCACTACTTCAGTCTAACCATACTTCTATTAGATTAAGATAGCTTTCATTTTGCGCTTCCACAGAACCGCCATCCAAGCGCCCGGGAATGAACGGATCGGTATCCCAGGATATCGCGAGATGGCTTGATCGCGTCGGCACGTGACATGCCAAGGCCCCGGCAAAACAGTTCTTCCAGCCCCCGCCCACGGCTCGTGTTTAGCGAACCTCGAAAAACATTCGTGCAGCTCCCCAGTCAGGCCCGATCCACGACAGTCTACTAACGTTGCAGCTTCCACTCGCCGTCACGACGCCGCAGTCAAGATGAAGCTCAACATCTCCTACCCCAACAATGGCACTCAAAAATTGATCGAGATCGAAGATGAGCGCAAGCTCCGCGTCTTCATGGACCGTCGCATGGGCCAGGAGGTCCCTGGAGACAGCGTCGGCGACGAGTTCAAGGGCTACATCTTCAGGATTACCGGCGGGAACGACAAGCAGGGTTTCCCGATGAAGCAGGGTGTCATGCACCCTACTCGTGTCCGCCTCCTCCTCGCCGATGGCCACTCGTGCTACCGCCCCCGCCGTACTGGTGAGCGCAAAAGGAAGTCGGTCCGCGGTTGCATCGTCGGAATGGACCTCTCCGTCCTTGCCCTCAGCATCGTCAAGAAGGGCGACGAAGAGATTCCCGGCATCACCGACACCGTCCACCCCAAGCGCCTCGGTCCCAAGCGTGCCACCAAGATCCGCCGCTTCTTCGGCCTCAGCAAGGAAGATGATGTGAGTCCTCTCATAGCTTCTTCGCCAATCCTGCTTCTCGCAGCGGATTGAGTCTGAGCTAGATCCTCCCTTGTAGGGGCATATAGGTTTGAAACTAATCTGCGTGAATTCAGGTCCGCAAGTTCGTCATCCGCCGTGAAGTCACTAGCAAGAAAGAAGGCGCCAAGCCATACACCAAGGCCCCCAAGATCCAGCGTCTGGTCACTCCCCAGCGTCTTCAGCACAAGCGCCACAGGGTCGCACTCAAGCGCCGCCGCGCAGAGGCTTCAAAGGACGCTGCCGTACGTTCACACCTACTCCGCTACAATATAACTACCTGATACTAACATCCCGCAGAACGAGTACGCCCAGATCCTGTCCAAGCGCATCAGCGATGCCAAGTCTGCTCACGAGGAGGCCCGCAAGAGGCGCGCGTCTTCCATGAAGCATTAGAGTATCTTCATGATCAGTGCATGATAGGGTCGTGAAATGATTACATTGGCGTCGGCATGAAAATACGGTGTAGGCACCGGTATCTGAATGAAAACTTTGAGATCCTATAACCATCGGCTTTTCTCATACCACTGGACGGCTGAGGGTAGTCGTCTCAATAAGCAATTTCATTACTTGACATTCTGACCATCTCACTCATCTACACCATGCTCCCCGAAACTTGTCATTTCCCGCACTTCACAATACTGATCGTCTGTTATCCGTACCGCTCGGAGAGATCATAACTCGTCTTTGTCGGCCAATTGAGGTACACCCTTCGTCACCTCACCACAGGCTCTTCCCTCGTGGCGCTATGCGGATTTTCAAGCAGATCACCCTCACCCAACAGTCCCCCTGTGCCAGCTCCTATAAGATTGCCTGAACAAACGGCCCCTCTGCTGTCCGACCAAATCTCATGAAACCTAACAGCCATGTCGCTCGTTGCAACAACAATGCAGCCTTCTTCGACCCCCCCTCGTCTGGGCCACAACCCGTCTTGTCCAGTCGTCCTTCCACTATCCACCTCCTCGCCTACCTGCGGCCCCCTGGTCGGCCCCCCCGGATACGCAACCGCGCAGAGCGCACGATTCTCATCCCACCACGGCACAGCAACCACCTGCTCGCAACTCGGCCAAGCAAATACCGCAATACGATATGGGTGCTCAGGTTGCGTAAACCCAAACGTCGCTGCAATTTCGCGCCTCGTCTGCGACCATATGAGGCTGGTAACCTGAGCGGCGCAATCAATCGTGGCCAGACAAGCGCCCGAGCGTGTATGGTAGAAGTGAATGCATCGGTCGTTTGAGCCCCCACTAATGGCAATGAGGCTACGCTGCCAGGGACAAAAGGCTATAGCTTTTACGGCCGCGTTGAGCTTCCACTTGTGCTTTGCAGACGCTTGGAGAGGGAGTAGAATGGGCGATGGACGGCTGTTTACTGTGAAGATGGATTCACCATAGGGTCCTTCGCGAACATCAACTGCAGAAACAGGGTTATCGCGGCTATCATGGGATGATTCCAGAGCTTTTTTTGTTTCGAAAAGATAGCAATGATTGTCGTTGCCTCCACTCGCGAAAAGTTCGCCATCTACAGACCATGTGAGACCGCAAATTTGCTGAGTGTGGATAGTTAGACGTGCAAGAAGTGTCATTGCACCGTGCCAGCCGAAAATAGCACTCTGTGTCTCTGACGGCCACTCAACGCTGTAGATGTAGATATGACCTACCTCGTCCCCGACGAGGAGCTCCTCGGTTGGGACGTTCATAGCTCGATCACGCAAGGATGGTCGCTGAACAGTCGTCGGTCTCCAAGAAAGACATGAGATTGGTTTTGGCTGACTGGCATCAAATCTTGGTTCCGAGTCGAAGGAGCTCCAAAGTGATATTCGGCCATCAGCTCGTCCTACAGCCAGAATCGCCTGCCGGCCTTGGATTGATGAGAAGTGTAAAGATGTGATATGCTGAATATCCGATGTACCGTTTTCAGGGATGGTATTGAGCGACTCGGGGGTTTCCACACCACTTTGTTCTGACCACAGGTGAACAAAGTTTCCCAAGCCAACCGCAAGGCATCTGGAAGTATGAGAGTAAGCTAATAAGGTGCAGTAGTAGTCGTCTCGAAGCTGGGGAGCATCGAGAACTGTGTATTGGGTTAGCATCAACATAGAGAGATGCATCTTTTAAACATATCTAAATGGAAGGACCGGTACAGGTCTTCGCAATATCTGTTGCGAACGACGGGTAGCTTGCAAAGACCACGTTAGCATCAATGGTCGATAATACTACAATTTTTTGGAAACCAACGCGAGTGAACGCCGTCTTTTATCCAAACCCCGTCACGCCAAACATGCTTTGCCAGTGTTATTTCCCTTTGGTGCAGTCTCTGGGGGCTCAAATACGCCGGTGAATGTTGTAAGATACGGTCAGTTTGATCAATGTCGAGTGCCAGTGCAAGACGCCGCTCATATGCCTCAAGCTCAGCTTCCGGGTCTGCTCTGCTAAGAAAAGCAGATCGGTATAAAGGCGCATTAGTACCACGGCCAAGCATACTACCACGGCCTGTAGACACTGCTACCACAGTGTCACTGACTGCAGAGGGTCCACCAGCGTTCCAGACAGCACCAGCACTAATTTGACGTGCACCCAGAGGAGTTAAGCCATATCTGAAAGTAGCGTTCCTTCTTCCTACACCAACTCGTCCAATGATGACAGAGTGGGCGTCCCGCAGGCCTCGCAGTTCATCGTTCAGTCGTCTACTCCGACGTAACCTGCGACTGAACTCATCCAGACTTACATGTGCTCCGGAACATGTTGATCTTTCCAACTCAAGACGCTGCGTAGGTTTACTCAGCTTAAAGCTATCCCTGGTGACGGCAGGAGGGCGACGACTAGCAATAAAGCGATCAGGCGTGCTTGTGCTGGTTCGAGTGGGTGATGGAAACAAGCCCCCTCTTCCAGCCCACTGGCTCAGCCTTAGAGGAGAAGAACAGGTTCGAAGTGGAGAGTGGTAACCGTGAGCTGACGAGGAATCTTCGGCATGTTGGCATACATTGGACGCAGATAAGCCATGAGGCCGATCGTCCGTCGCAAAGATGCTGGAGTCACTTGTGGAACGAGAGAGCGACTGGCTCGCGAGTGCAACGAAGTTCTCTGAGCTGCTGCTACTGCGGCTCTGGCGCTTCCGTGACCTTGGGGGCACTTCGTTTAGAAGCAAATTGTGCTTGCCAACTTCGCTCGAGGATGATGGAGTGTCAGAATCCTGATCTTCGTCGATGTCTTCCAAGGAACTGCTTTGCAATCGAGTGAACGAGTCGGACTGGCGAGAGGGTGATTGCGATGGATAAATCGGAGTCCTGTTTTTCGTGGGCGAATCATCATCTGAATGTGGTGGGGAGACTTTACAGGTGGCTAGTAGCCTTGGGACGGATAGCGTGTCCAAACAGGGTCGAAATTTGGGCCTCGTAGGAGATGCTGGAGGACTCATGAAGGGATCATCGCCAAAACTTTTGACGTGTCGCATGAACCCACAGCTGCGGGTTTTGCGGGGCGAGCCCGGCGTTCGAGGGGAAGGCCATCCTTCCGTGCTGACGGTCTTCGTGGGAGACAAAGGCGGCGTGGAGTAGCCAGTGCGGTACAGCAAGGCATCGTCGTCGCCGGGATCGTACATTGCAGGCATGTGAGAGGGGTGAAGTGGATGCTCGGATGGCAGGATTCAGTGCATGTCGAATGTCAGCCGAGAAGTCGAGACGGAGGCAGACGGAGCGAGCAGCCCGGGCGTACTGCCTGCTGTCACGCTTATCACTGGGGCTGGGTTAGTAATGACAATGATAGTGGATGGTGTAGGGTTTGTCGGAACGTAGGATGTCATGTCATGGATGCAAAGCGTGTGCGGACAGCAGCATCCCTGACTGAGTGACGTCGTGGAAGGAGCCCCACACGTTAGTGGGGTAATGTTGTTCCGAGGTGATCTTCTGGGGCAATCGCAAACGCTCACCCGGCGGAGCGTAACTCACACGAACGTGCGACAGCATATCTGTAAGGATAGAGAATAGGCTACCTAAGGCAGTGCGTCACCACTGTAAGCCCTTAGCGTAAGCCCGTCCGCATACCCCCTGGGAGGTTTTTATACAGGACGTTAAGCCAATATCAATCAATCAATCTGGGGCAATCGCAAACGTACACGGTACTTTCTTTGTCAAAGCATGGCAAGTGTACGTGTACAAGCTATACTCCTGGACCAGCAGGAGTTGTTGACAGTCGCAGCACGGTATATCGCGAGCATCAGGCACGGTTGTCCGCTCCGAAGAAACGCGACAACAGGAGCTTGCGCGCATCCAAGATTACACAGGGCTGACGGAACTTGTGAATGATAAGGTAGTAGACTTCCCGGCGCAAGACACTTGTTCCTTCGTTGACAGTAGTTCCCATAGATTGCACAACAGCAACACACCATCGAGGTGCTTGACTTGATAACGAGACTTCTGAACGAGAACCCGGAATACTACACGATATGGAACCACCGCAGACGCGTTCTGACCTCCCTGCTTGCGACGGAAGCTCTGCCACAGTCACCAGAAGACCTGTTACAGGGCGACTTGTATCTCACATTCACACTACTGCGGAAGTTCCCCAAGTGCTACTGGATATGGAATCACAGGAACTGGCTGCTCCAACAGAGTGAAGAACGATTAGGCACTGATGCGGCATGCAAACTCTGGTCGGGCGAGCTACAGCTAATAAGTAGAATGCTCCATGCCGACAGTCGCAACTTTCATGCGTGGGGTTATAGACGGTTCGCCGTGTCGCAACTGGGGCGCCTGGCTCATGCCTCGTCAGAAGCTGGGCATATCGCAGTGAGTCTTGCAGAATCCGAGTTCGAGTATACCACCAAGATGATCAAAAGCAATCTGTCCAATTTCTCTGCATGGCACAATCGCAGTCAGCTCATCCCTCAAGTCCTTCGCGATCGACAAGCGAATCCACAGGCACGTCGTGCATTTCTCAACTCAGAGCTCTCCCTGATATGCGAAGCTATCAATACCGACCCCTTCGACCAGTCCATTTGGTTCTACCATCGGTATCTTCTCTCAGTCATATCGTCCTCAAGCCCTCAGCATCAGCTTGTAGTCGAAGACCTGACGAATGACGAGCGCAAGCAATACTATGAGCACGAGATGGCATACATCCAGGAGATACTTGAAGATGAGGCAGATTGCAAGTGGATATACGAGGCCTTAATAATGCTTGCAGAAGCATGCTTCGAGGTGGAAGCAGAGAGTGGCTTGTTTACAACGAAGGACATGCGTGCGTGGCTGGATGAGTTGAAGCGCCTGGATCCGTTACGGAGAGGGCGATGGGATGACTTGGAGAAGAGATTAAACGTTTGAATATATGCAAACCCCAGTAGCGCCCATCGAGGCCTGCCTCCATCTTCTCTGACGCCATCATGACTTGCCCTTCATTTCTTTGATGCCGTCCTTGGACTGCGCAGGTGGATCCGCTGTTGATGCTGTTGTCTGCTCGGTGTCCTTACGCCATGCCCAAAGTCCCAACATTGAAGACCATGAGAACGAGGACGATGTAGGTGCTTTTGGCTCGCCCATCTTCGCAGGCGACCGCTCAGCTATTGCGGGCGAGGCTACGCTTGGGGCTGTGGGAGGAGCTGCACTTTGTGGGTTCATCGTAGCGGCCACCTCCCTAGCAACTCGCAATGAGTGAAAGCGACGCGGCAATCGAATTGAGCTCTTCATACCGTTTGTATTCTTCTTCCAGCCTCAGCTTCCTCTGCTTCTTGAACTCTCCATCGAGGGATGCGAAAACGACGAGTACTCCCGGAGCCGCAACCAGCGCCAGTTGTAGGATGCGCCCCGCCATTCTGTATGGTGCCGTTTGAAAATAAGCTGCACCCGCATACGCGGATTGTATGACGATACCGCTTGGCTGCGGGCAAACATGGCAAGTTCGAATGTCTTCTCTTGCGCTAAATTAACTAGTGAGTTAACGTCGACAGAGCACGGACACAGTGACAGACGCGTCGACCCACCCAATCCCCATTCCATCACCGCCTACAACCCGCAGTACGACATGCAGACGCGCCCAAATGTCCAGATGGCGCCAGAAAGGATTTGTCCAGGATTCGGATGACGAGGAAGAGTCCCACATAGACTCTCAAGCTTGTCAACAGACTGCAGATATAGACGGACGCGTCCAGCGTGACGGGGAAGTTGAAACCTTGTGGCGTGAAGGTGAAGAAAGATGCAGTCGCAAGGATGTGCAGTCAGAACACCAGAATATCGAAATCTTGGAGAGATCAAGGGAGGATGAAGAACATATCATCACGACGCCAACGAAACGCACCATTGTGCAACGTCCTACGCCCTCGCCCTTCACACCGAAGCCCACCCCAGGTACGGGATTCGAAGAGGATGAATCCCCTGATCCTCTGCAAACTTCCCTATCACCAGAGGCCAGACAGAAGGACGAGACCGTGTCCTCGCAACTTTTAGGATCGCCAGCTGTTCCAAAGGGTGTCGCATCATTAGGCACGCAACGACATGCCGTTTTATCTTCACAAATACTCGAAAAACCTATCAGCCCACCGCAACCAGTTACTTCCAGAACTTCCGAAAAGGCTACGACCGACATCTTGGGCGAGTTGGGTATCGCACCTCTGTCCGACTACTCCGATAACGACACGCTCTCAGATCCGCCTTCTGACCTAGAGTCTCCAGCTGATCGTTTGGCATTTTCCGAGCCTCACAGACGGACCGCTGTACAGATAGTCATACCTTCATCGACAGCCCTACAGCGACACCTCGCAGAGCAAGCTCCGGGACGCGAGCTTCGGCAGCGGAAGCCAATACAGTTGCATCCGTACGCATTGGAGGGCGAATTGTATCGGAGGGAAGTGCAAAGTAGAGGTCTGAAGCCCGTGGCTAGAGCGCGCTCACCACTACTACATATAGGCGGGGATGATGGAGAATCTCAAGAGAAAGCGTTCGTCCCTGATCAGGCTCCTTCAAGCAGCCCACCTGAATTTGAGGTTGCAACATACACACCTGTTGCTTCACGATCAAAACCCCATATGTCACAAGCACTTTCCGGTTCTCAATCTGCTCCTCGATCTAGCGGACGTCATCCTTCGACACAGCTCCGTCTGCCACCGATGGCCAAGAAACGGGGACCCGACATTCCACAAACACAGCTCGACCTCGGAGCAACAAGTGCTTCCGGGGACGTTCCTAGTCAAAGAGATACCCGATCTATGCCGCCACATTCACCACCTTATTCGAGCAGTCCCCCTTTAACGGGTGATGGTCCCGCTCGTAGAATGAATCAACGTCGTTTGACTACTCCAGCGCCTAATTTGCCAACGCCATCTACTTCATCAATATTCCAGGGTGATGCTGATTTACCCCAAGACGAAGATTCTGATCCTCTCCCTCGTATTGCACCAAGGTCCATTGACAACTTGCATAGACCTGCAAGGATTGCACTTGGCGACAGCTCATCTTTAACGTCCGAAACCTCCAGCGAGCCCGAAGATTATGAACTACGAAAGGTCAGTCGTAAAATCAAGGGCGTCCTGCCCGCCTCCTGGCTACGGTTCGACAGGCAGAAACAAGAAAGCCGGAAAGCCCATGAACGAGAGCAAAATCAATTACGGAAGAATACAGTTGAACCTCCTGACCCGCCAGAACCTCAAAGAGGTGTTGCCCAAAAAGTCGCTAAATCTGTTGGTCGACCACGGAAATATTCTTCTATTGGTGCATCGTCGAATGACATAGTAGTGATACCGGATGAGTCTGATGAAGAGCATACAGTGCCTGAAAGTCACCAAGTACTCAAGGTTGGAAATACTACTAGGGCATTTGCTGCAACATGTAATAGCGGTTATGCCGACGACGACCTGTCCGACATGGAAGATGACAGGTTGCATCTTCCTACTCTTGGAAGCAGTGGTTCTAAACGCACAAGGCAGCCTAAGATTATGGATGCCTTGGGTGGCGTGAAGAGACTAAAATTATCTAGAAATCTTACGCGAACGGCATCTACCAAGAACCAGACGTTCCGTACCTCGACGAAGAAAATGCACAAGCAAGTTGGTACTGTGCGCGAGACTCCACTACCTGCTGTGAGCATCATCGATATCAGTTTGTCGCCAACACACCACGGTGGCAATGTGCCGCAGTTCCTGAGAGTGGCGAGGCGTCAAGCGCTTCGCAGGCCTGATCTAGCTCGTCAAAATCTAAACAAAAAGCATATACGACTACACAATGCCCGGCATACAGAGGACGCTAATCGTATCCTGCGCGACTGGCGCAACGGAATTATGGAACCCAGTGTAGTCGTGCCTTTGGACCGCAGTGTA
>Ga0182211_1000438_pt1 | contig 13337 bp, 13 predicted proteins | sample G5R1MG_20_FD_129660 | JGI IMG/M metagenome (GOLD analysis project Ga0182211, IMG submission 129660) | Switchgrass phyllosphere microbial communities from Michigan, USA - G5R2_MAIN_03OCT2016_LD1 MG | ecosystem: Host-associated > Plants > Phyllosphere > Phylloplane/Leaf | place: USA: Michigan... | reverse complement strand
GGGGCGGGGGAGGGGGGGGCGGGGCGGGAGGCCGGGAGGGGAGGTGTGGAAGGGGGGGGAAGGGGGGGGGGGGGGGGGGGGGTTAATGCCCGGTTAGGTTGTTGTACTGGGATCATGTTTCCCGCTGTGTTTCTGCTCTTGGGTGACGGGTTGGTTAGCGCGGGTGCGTCCGCAGTCAGCCTGCAGTCCACCAACAACGCTTAGAAGGCGTGCGATGCAACATCAACAGGCAGATGCTGCACATGCCAGCGCGGCCGAGCTGGATGCGAGGCGAGGCACTCATGCTCCATGTTTTTATTTTTATTTTCATGTTATCTCCAAGAGGCATAGCGTACGATCCGCTCTCGAATACTTCTTACATCGAGCCACACCATCGCCCTCTACAACAACGCAAGTCCTGTTCTTCGGGAGGCATTCTTGAATCCAAGCTTCCATGGAGCGCCTTGCTCTCTATGCGGCCCTAGTCGGGTGTGCTTGGGTGGTTCAGCGAATTTGGAAGTGTCTGTATTTACCTCACCATGTCGGAGAGCCGCCACTGCTATCACCATCAACCCCTTGGGTGGGACACGTAGTCGGCATGCTTCGCCATGGATCCTACTACTACTCGATCGTGAGGTAGGCATCCATGGTCTATGCCATGGGCTGTTGAAGAGCTAATCCAGGAACAGCAAGAAGACGACAGCGCCCATCTTCACCCTGCGTGTGCCAGGGGCCAAGATCTATGTTGTCAAATCGCCTCGGCTGGCTTCGCAAGTGGACCGGATTCCAAGAGACATTTCCTCCGCCCCGTATGTGATGATGTTCGTGGAGCGAATCCTCGCCTCGAGCAAGGAGGGCCTCAAGACCCTGAGCGTCAACTTGTATGATGACGCGCGCTGGGGCTGTATGGCAGAGAGTCGGAAAGTCATGCATGATGCCTTGTCCCCTGCCCAGGATTTGGGCATTGTAGCCCATAGTATGGCAGCCCACCTATGGCCGCATGTGTCGTCGTTGGAAAAGATTCCGAATGGAGGCAGGATCCATTTGCATCGTTGGCTGAAGCATGTCATCTGCCGAGCCTCTTCTGATGCCGTGTGGGGCCCCAAGAACCCCTTTCACGATCCCAAGTTTGTCGATGGATTCTGGTAAGCATTTTGCCATTCGTACAGGTCCTTTAGTAACCCGCCTAGGACGTTCTTGGAGCAGTTTGCTTTTCTTGGCTTGGACTTCTTGCCCAATTTCTTTGCACCCAGAGGCCATCAAGGCCGTGAGACAGTGTTTGAGGGTTTTCGCAAATACTATGCTGCGAAGGGCCATCACGATGCGTCGCCGCTCGTGCAGAAGCGATTCGAGGTCAACAAGAAGTTTGGCATAGCCATGGACGATATTGCCAAGTACGATGTCACCGTAGCAACCCCTCTTCTGATCAACTCCGCCGTGGCTGCCTTCTGGTGTTGTTATGAGTTGTATTCTCACCCGGAATTGCTTTCGGAGATGCGAGATGGTCTCCGTGCAACAGCGCGGACCAGTCCATCGGACAATTTCTTGCACATGGACGTGGACCAAGTTTCAGCAAAGTTTCCCAAGTGGGAAGCATTTGTACGAGAAGTCCTTCGTTTGAAAGCGTACAACCTATCCGCGCGGGCCGTCCTGCGAGACACAACCCTCGAGGGTGGGTACCTGCTCAAGAAGGATTCAATCCTCTTGATACCGTCCGCTGAGATTCACTCGGATCCAGAAATGTGGGGTACTGCTGCAGAGGAGTTTCGGCCTGAGCGCTTCCTCAAAGAGGGTGGTATCAGGTCCGGTGTCCCTGCCTCCTCGTACCGCACTTTTGGTGCCGGGCCTACCTTGTGTCCCGGGCGGCATTTGTTCATGACAGAGATGATCGTGCTGATGGCCATTATGGTGCTCAAGTATGACATTCAGCCAGTGGGGGGTGTTTGGGGGGAAATAGAGCGCCAAGCGCACATGTTGAAAGCGATTCTGGCGCCGGCTCGGGATATCGAGGTGGACATGGTGGAGAGAGATTGCGACGAGAAGAACAGGTGGAAGTTCTACTGGGCAGGCACAGAGCTCGACAGCGCACTTCCTGTCTCGAGGCCAATGCCGTCAGCAGAGAAGAACTAGGGACATGTAAGGCCTCACCTACTTTCCAGGCGGTGGGGAAGGAATCGTGTGAACAAGTTGTCCGTCATTCGCTTCCAGAGGTCCCAGAGTGAATGAAAGCAATCCATTCTATGTGAAACGTTCGAAAGTTGGTCGCGGGTTCCCCAGGCATAATAATCCTCTTGCCATGTCAGAAGGCCACCCACTGCCGCGTGAAGCTTTTCAGTCGGTGGTCAACTTTCTGCTACGTGTATAGTTAGTCCATTGAGACGTACTTGGTCCCATCACGGATTATGATAGACTGCCCAGCTTTGGAGACGCGGCGGCTCGGGTGGCACATGCAATGACAACAGCAAGCGCATGCGAGCGCTTGGATCGACAGCTTCTCCAGAAGGCGCTTGGATCGACGGCTTCTCCAGAGGGCGCTTGGATCGACGACTTCTCAAGAGGAGCAAGCCACCAGAAGACTGCTTCGGGCCTAATCACGACGTTGTGCCGCGGGTTTGTGACGTCACCCGCCAAGCCATATGCCATCATAGGCATATCTTCCTGCCGTCCATACAAATAAGGGGGCATGGCGAAATCCCGCCCGGAGTCAGCAAATCACGAGAAATTACACCAGCCAGGAACACACCGTCTAGGGTCGGTCGAACGGCTTACAGCGTAAGAATCTACACACTGTCTCACGGTAGACTTGCCGGCTAACGTGTGTGGGACAGGCCGCTTGCATCTCTCCGCACACTAATACCCTGCGAGTTCAGAACCCTGCTCACGACTGAGGCTCTACTGATCTAAAGCACCGAAGACATTCCGGTGCGTCGGAGTTGTGGAGTCCAGCCTTACAATGCAGTAGCCATCTTGGCTGCAGGGCGCTGTTCACTGACCGAAATGCTCAGAACCACACGCCGGATCAAGACGAAACATCAACATGAGTGATCGAACTTCTCTTCTCCCACCATCCGACGTGTCTCACCTCGATGATGCACTTACACCCACCACACGCACAGAGGCCGAAGCCGCCCTGACACAAAACAGCATCACGCAAACCGATGCGGCAGGACCAGATCGAACCGTACTGGCCGAAGACGGGGGCTCGGAGGCTCAGAAGGCATATCGTCGACCCGGCGTAGCGAGGGCAGGCTCGGCCAACTACGAGAATGCGCTGAAGAGAGCCCAACAAGCTTCGGTATCTTCGAACATGTCGACCGATTCCGCGGGAACGGAAGGCCTTGCGGGAGATACCGCAAATTCGACGCCATTTCCTCCACCCGGCCATGGCGTGATCCCACTCAACTACGGCGCAGTCAGTGCTATGTCGAGTGACCCAACCAAGAAGACGCGCTCCCGGGGTCTCAGCCTAAGTCAACTGGCGCAGCAACAGGGCTGGGGCGAGCAAGAGTACAAGCGCGTGTACAACTCAGATTTTGTAGCAGAACCTACGGAGCATGCTGGCTATGGCTCAGGATCTGTTTCCAGGCCAAATGCACAGGCCGAAAATTAACGCGAACCGCTGAACAGTTTACCAAAAGAATAAACTGGCAGGCGAAGAACTTAGACCACATGATCAAGGCACCCAGAGCACGAGCATCTACTATCCAGGTAGTGAGTATAGCAGGTCTTACCCACCATCGTATGTCAACTTTACATGAACAGCAGCTACACATCACATTACACCATTTGGTTTGCTCCGTAGAACCAAAGGCTATATAATCATCAAAGCTAAGGTTACCAATCCAACAAGATGCGCTGGCCTGTCTTATCAATGCCATGCTGAGCACTGTCCATTTCCTGTTCTCTACCACGTCCTTTGCTCGCCAACGTTTGCCAGTCCGACATGGTGCCATCCCAATCTTAGCCACACTTGAAGTTCTCGGCCCTCATAGCGGAAACAGCTCCTCCCAGCCTGAGACCTCCGTGGCCCTGAGCAACACGTTTTCAATTCGTATCCATGTTCCTTATGGCATTTGAATACATTGGATAAGCACAGTGCATCCCCGCTTGGCAGTCTGTATAGGTTCTCGACCAGCATTGTGCTGCGCATGTAGGATCGACTGCCGGGCAACTTGTCGCATAGCAGTCTTGCATTGGCGGAAAGCAAGCTGCATGGAGGCAGGATATCCAAGTAGAAGTACACGTCTTGCAGTCGCTTGTTTCTGTGGACAAGAGGCTGCTTGTACGGACTCCCAGGTCCTTGCAGATACGGCGCTCGCATTGGCCACCGGCGCGACAGTGGATGGGCCCCTGTGTGCAGACGTCTATCTCGCAGTCTAGTTCGTCCCGCTGGTGCAATATGGAGCTGGGTTGCAGGGTGAATGCGTTCTGGCAGGTGTCGACGTAGGTCTGGCAGTCCAGACAACTTATCATCTTGTTGTTCCTTGTGTTACTTCGAGCCTCGAGACTGATTCTAATATTGACCATATGGTCAAGCATAGTGTCCTGTATGCTGCAAAAGGAGCATTTGGCGCATAACTCTGCGGCACAGACCTGGTCCGCTGTGTCTCTGTAAGATGTGGTATATAGGAGCCAGTCATCCCCGCTGTGGTAATCCTGAGGTAGGTAGTCAGCTCAGTATCTGGAATAGCAAGGCGCAAGACTTACTCCCATAAGGTAGCGAAATGTGTTATAACAAGCCTTGTCACAGCTCCTTTCGACTGTTTGTGAAGCTCTTAGTACCGAGTTAGAGGCTACAGCTGGTGTAGCAAGGAGTATAGGTAGCAAGTGAATATGCATCATGTTGAAGATACCGGTTTTCTTTTAACTGAGGGCGAATCAGACAGCAATAGGAAAGCAATTCTTCAAGGCCTCACAGTATCATGAGGCCATGTCAAATCGCTCGAATCCCCATTTTCAGGCTTCGGCGATGTGTTTCTGTAGTCATGGGGCCTCTGGGGCTCTGTTTGCCCAGAGCCCTACTTGCACTTTTTGCTGCCTGCGCCTGCCTGGTTTGCTCTACGTACTCTACGTCACCGTAATTTTAATCTAGCAATATCCCTCACTTATTTCTTAGCGCTACAGATTGCCGGGCGCCTTCATCTCTCTTTTCTCTCACCCTCTTCCTCTTCTCGCTCTCTTTCTCACTCGCACATACCCTCTTAACAACCACCATCTGCAACACTTCCCCACCAGAACTTCAACCATGAAGATCTTTCAATCCATCCTGCTCTTTGCGGCGGCTTCCAAGCTCGTCCTCTCGGCCGATGTTGCTGATCTCGGCAGCCTCCTTATTCACCCGACAGAGGTCATTGCTCCCCCCGTTACTACCATCACTCCTATCAAGCGCTGCAACGACGTGGGCGAGTTCACTTGCATCGAGAACCACAAGGCCATTGGATGCGGTAGCTCTCACCTGTGGGAGGAGTATGTCTGCCCAGGTGGTTGCAGCAGCGATGCAGCTCTGGCATCCTGCCTCAACCCAGCAGTTCCTGAGCTTGCTTCCAACGTCCGTCGCAATGACGCTCCGTGCAAGCCAAAGTCTAGGGCTTGTGACTCTGAGCGCCGCTTCGTCTTCGAGTGCGGGGATGACGGGCACTGGAACGAGGGCAAGCAGTGCAACAGGGCTGGAGCCTGCAAGGTTCAGGGTGACGATGGTCTGATTTGCTCTGGTCATCCTCACTTTTACTATGATGACAATCGTGTTTGCGAGCGAGAGCGCAGCTGTGAGCTCATGGGCTACTGGTACTGTCTTGCGGTAAGTCCTACTGTTGTGGTGCGTTTGGGTGTGTTTCCGCAAAGCTGACGTTGATAGGGCTCTGGAGAGAAGAACCGAGCCAAGGCGGCCGAGTGTTTGGCTCGTATGTGTAGCATGGAAGACGTAAGTAGACGAGGATACTGTCTAGACTCGGTCGGGATCGAAGTGGCTAATTGTCTGGTAGTGCCATGACTGTGACCGTTGCACGTTCAAGCTTAGTCCTGGCCAGAAGATCTGCCCTGATCTGTCGACGCTGTGGCTTGGATAGACGTTCAACCGACGGACGGACTTTCAGCTGATGAACAGAATTGAGGTCAGGGAGCATTGGATGAAGCTAAGATGATCTGGAAGACATGAGTCATCTAGGCTATTGAATGGAAGGGAAGAAGATATGGCTGACGATTCACATGAATTTCGTCCGTAGAGACTTGAGGAATATAATCTCCGTCTTTACGTTCCCATCTAGTACTTGCTTGCAAAAGGTGGATGACACGTGAAAAGCAGAGGGACCTGGTATACTTGGTCGCGGTTGAACGCACTCAGATGGCTTCTACCATGTCTACCAAGTATGTGTATCATGAACATCATGGTCCGCCCAAGAATCTCGATACAAGACCTGCCAAAGAATCGAGAAAGGGATATCGCGCACCAATCCCGCCGTACCTGCCCAGCCATACTGCATATGCGCCAACCACGATGGCGAGGCCCACGGCTCCATAACGGCGGTAATACCACAGACGCATGCTAACACGGGTTAATTTCGTAGCAACACTGTCCAGGACCATGCGTCGCTGCAGCTGCTTCTCGTGGCGAGCAAACAGCGCCTCTCCTTGTTCGAGTGTCATACAGCGCAGGCTGAGGCTGGTGGCCGAAGCTTTGAGCACGCTGAACGACGAGATCCTCCACCACTCCCAGCTGTGGAGGGATGCCGGGGGCAGTCGCTCAAAGAGCTCAAGGGCCCGGGCAATGTGGAACTCGACGTCAAAGGGGTCAGGCATCTTGCCGAGCTTGAAGAAGAGCATGTCTTGGTCGTCCTGGTCGAGAGCAAGCAGCTCGTTGCGCTTGGACAGCACCACGGCAGCGAACAAGTAGATGGGCATGGCGGCGTGGCAGGCCAGGAAGAAGTCGAAAAGGCGGGTGATTTGGCGGTAATCCTGTATGTTGTGGGCGAACATGGTGATGGTATCGGCAAGCGCAAACGACGGCTGGTAGCGGGGCAGGTGGGCGTACAGGCGCGGGTCGGCAGCGCGCAGCAGGGGCCGCAGCAGCTCGAGCTGGGCCATGGCGGGGGCAATGGAGGAGAGCATGAAGTCGCGGATGCGCAGGAGACTCAGGCGGGCGACGGCGGCGGGGGCATCGTGGGGGCCGAGGACAAGGAGGAAGACCTGGACGATGTCGTGGTAGCCCTGGAAGTAGCACAGCGCGGGGTGTCGGCGCAATACGGTGAGGATGACACGGGCGAGGTGTTGCTTGCGCTCGGCCAGCTGCGGCTCCGAGTCGGCGGGGGGGTAGTAGACAAAGGCGCGATGCACGTCCAAGGCCACCTGGTCCTCGTCTTTGTGGCGGGACAGCTTCGTGCTGTCCGCGGCCAGTGTCTCCTTCTCCGCAGGCAGCTCCGCCCTGGCGCAGCCCAGTAGTAGCGGCCAGGCGATACGGCGCAGGTCGTCGCTGACCAGGCCCGCGGGACTCGTTGCCAGCTCTACCAGGGCGCTGGCGCGGCCACCATGTCGACAGGCGGCGCGAATGGCGGCCTCCTTGCCGGCGGGCGGGGACTCAGTGCCGGGGGCCATGGTGCCGTCGGCATGGCATGGCGAAGGCCCAAGAGGTGGGTTGGATCGGGTCCGGGGATCCCAGGGCGCGTCGTGGGTCGAGTCGAGAGTGCGAGCGGCGAGCGGCCGACCGTTGTTGGCACGTTGGCACTTGACGGAGACTGCCGGCGCTAGTGGGCTTGGCATCTGTCACGTGATGTCCACTGCCACCTCGGAATCCTGCCGTGCGATCGGCGTCTGCAGCTGCATCCATCTGATCGTGCATGGCCCCCCTACAACCCCTCGATCCGCCCTCCCATCTCTGGCCCCCTATGTGGGTCGCTTCACGGCGCTTCTTCTCTGCGACTCTGACTCCACGGCCGCAATCAGAGCCTGGCCACCGGTCCCGGGCGTTGTGGTGAGCTCGCGAGACCTAAAACCCTGGCTGGAAACCCATTCGCCTCTACTGGTTTTGCCTGTGCTCTCTCTTTTTTTTTTCTCTCTCTCTCTCTCTCTTTTTTTTCCCTTTCTCTTCCTCTCTCCCGTTAACCGCCCGCTGCCCAATCCTGGGCTTACATAGTCCCTTGGGCTGCTGCACGACTCCGTGTTTTGTGGCCCTTGACCCCTCCTACCTTCACCCAAGCCCTGCAACCCCACCCCGCGTCGTCTCACCCGCCTGCCTGTGTCCGCAGGCACCAATATGTTGCCCGTCTTTTTCGCCCACAGTGTGTGCTTGTGGCTCTCCCACGTACCCTAAGCCTGCACCCTGTCCCCAGCCGCTCGACCAGGTACCCACACCGACAACCACGTCACCGGCAGAGCCCCCCCAGCATGGACTATCAGGTTCAAAGCCGCGTCCTGGTCGACAATGAGTGGGTCACCAGGCCGCACGACGTTTACCACATCATGGCAGGCGCCCAGCAACACGACGTTGAGATGCGCGATGACACTGCCAAGCCGACAGCGGACCTGCGCGAGTACGGCCTCCTCTCACGAACCATCGTGGCGACGCCCCTGACCAAGTTCGTCCTACCAGCCAATATTCGCCATAGAGACAAGACCGATGTAGTGCTGATTGGTGACGACTCCATTCAACTCAAGGAAATACGTGACTACGGCCATCTTCGGCATGTTGCCACCAAGTCTGGCTTCAAGGGCGCCCGCATATTAGCCGCAAAGGTGTTTGGTGATCCTCGTGAGGTTCCCACCACCAGGAGCATTACCAGCCCACTTCCCAACAAGCACGCGCTGCATAGAGCAAGAAAGTCCATGTCTGATCATGAGCGCACGTTGCTGCCCCCCGAGGTAATAGTCCTTACCCTCACCAACAGAAGCCTCGCGTTCCTGTGGGCCCAAAGTACCCAATCAGGCGCCGTGACATTTACCCAAAAGACAATCAGACTTCCTGCCAGTACCTCGCGTACAGATCGCTTTGGTACCTTCCTCGCCATAGATCCCAAGCGTCGAGCCATAGCCGTCGCTGCTCATGACGGTCGGTTCATCCTCTACAAGACCAAGTCCATGGAGAGTTGGCGGGCCGAGAGTCGTACAAGTATCGATTCCACGCCCATTGAAGACGAGCGCATCATGGGCCTGGACGGCAATATCATGCACATGAGCTTTCTTTCGTCGGGTGGGGGAGTGGACGACTATCATGTGGTTCTTCTGTTCATTATCGCACATCAAGGCAAGACCAAGATCACATGCTTTGATTGGGACTGTAGAGAGGACCTGATCAAGGCCACGCCACGCACCGAGCGCGTCCTGGTGGACTATGGTATGTCATAGGAAATCTTATGCCTGCATAAGGATACTAACAGTCCCAGAGGACCATAACCCTTCCTTGCTTATTCCCCTCCGCAAAAGTACCGACTTTCTCTTGGTCTTCGACACCCACATTTCCGTCTACAGAGATGTTTTGTCGGGGCTCCCAAAGTGCTTCTCAGTGCCAATTGATCCCCGGGTCCTTACTCCACTGATCCCAGGCGACAGTAATTGTGTGCCGAAGTGGGTGGGATGGGACAGGACACCTCGCAACCCTGAATTCTCAAAAGAGGTTTTTTACATTGCGAGAGAAGACGGGCGCATCATTTACGCCGAGCGTGGGCCCGCGTGTCCCATGGAGATTTCAGAAGCCGGTGTATGGCCGTATCGAATTGATACAGCTTTTGCTTGTCTCACAGTCGACAACTCCGAATTCTCCCAGCTATACCCCGATGTCTTGATCGCAGGAGGTTCTGGAAATGACGGACTGCTTTGCAAAGTCGGTTCGTGGCCAAGTGAATATTCATACGCATCTCTGTATCCAATTGTAAATCAAATCACCTGCATCGAATCAATATCGAACTGGACGCCTTTGTCAGATCTGTCCGTCACCCGACTTCTGGACCCCCGGGGATCATTCGAACGAGCGCGCTCGGCCATTTTCGCTGCCAGTGGCAACAGCCCTCATGGCGATATTTCCGAGTTGAGGTACGGAGTACGAGCCTCGATTGACCACCACTTTAGTGGTATGACGGGATGTACTGGAATATGGGTTTTGGACTACGGTAGCTTGATCACTGAAATTGACGGTCGGCAACAAAGAGAACACTACGCAACATTGGCAATTACACTCCCTCTGGAGACGGTTGTCGTTCGTGTTGTACGTACTCAGCCCGAAATCCGTGGACAATTTTCTGGGGCTTGGGAATCCAGGGTTTGGACCACCTACCAGGTTCCCTCGGATGACATGCCCACCGAAGATGGCATTATGCGAGACGAGGAGACCATTTCCGCATGCCATTGGTCCATTCAACACTCTGTTCAAATTACACGACGCGAGGCTCGGATCTTACTTCGCCCATCGTTGCGACAACACAGTCCTTCGGTTACATTTGACTCTCCTCTGCTTTTGGCGGCCTCCGTACCCACAGTGCCGTTTGTCGTCATCACATATCGCGAGGCCGGGAGTACCTATCTAGAAATACTGCCAATCTCGAACAATTTTAGTTTCGAGAGATCGAGAGAGGCGCGTATTCAGTTGGTCCACGACCCCACGTGCTTGGAGATGCTAGACATTGATGGCATACCACATGTGTTCGTTAGCCTCTTTGGCTCGGGAATCACGTTGTTCAAAGTCGAAGATGTACGGCGTCCGATCTGTGTACTGGCAGTGACACCGCGGCAGTTTTGTGAAAGTGCTGTAATCCTGCTTTCAAAAGGACAGTCAATGTTGGTCTGCGCAACACGGGACGGCTGTTTGCTGAGCACTGTACTTACGGTTGGCCCTAGTGGTAAGCAGCATGCCTCAAACATGAATTGTATCCAGCTAATGATCCCAGCGATTTCATGCGGAGAGTGGCATTCTACAAAAATGGGTCCTACTTCTGCACATATCAAGCGCAGTCATACTGATGCATCTGCCGCATTTGTAGCCTGCGCATCCGACTTTTGCCGTGTACGCTGGTCCACCCTGGACTATCCTGCCGTGCAAATCGATTCTATCTGGTTCACAGACCAGATGCACCCGGAATACTCACAGTCGTCAGTCACGGCAATGTATCAATTACCCTTCATGGATGAGATAGACTATGGAGGCAGAAATCTTGGCGGGTTCCTTTTCGCTGTCGCTGGGGACCAGCTGCTGTTCTCCCAGCTTGATTCTGACATCAGGTGGGCAAACAACGATGTTGCATCACAGCCAGAGATAGATTCCCGGGCAGTACCTCGCAAGATAAGCACTGGCGCCAAGCCAGTGAGCATCGCTTACCTACACTCACAGCGCAGAATGGTAGTTTCGACTCTCGAGGCTAAAGAAGAAAGGGCACCGCCCAATGGCTACCGGGTACTCCATTCCACCCTCAACTTGCTGAAAATGAGCGATGACAAGTCGAATCACGATCTTGAGGTTCAACAAGAAGACGATTCCATCCCATCCGAGGGACTGATCCTAGCTCAATACCAGCTGGAGCATGCCGAGAGAGTCCACTGCATCGTCGATTGGCCATTTGTCGACCATCAAGACAAGAAGCGATCTCTTATCATAATCGGGACTAGTGTACAGAAGGGCCTGGGCAACTTTAAGGGGAGAAGACTCATTTTCAGCACGGGCAAGGGTCGTTCCAAACTACAGCTGCAGAAGAATTCACTTTATGACCATCCGGTATACAGCATTTCCATGTGGGGCAACAACGCCATCGTCATGGTAACCGGTACTACTCTATCGCTTGAATTTTTTGATTCTCAAGCCGGCCGGTAGGATGAAGCTTTTGTCTTACAGGAGTTGCCTGACTAATATTACTAGATGGTTTAAGCGGGGAGTCAAAGAATTAGCCTCCCCGGGCATACACATAACCGCTGCACCTCCGTTCGTCTATGTCTCTACGCAAAGTCACTCACACATCTGCTACAGAGTCAACGGTCCACAAGAGGATCGATACCAGTTCGAACAACACTTCACGGACAGCCGTGAGCGCTCTTGCACGCAACATGCCGTAATCGACATAATACCAGAAGCGGAAAATACCAGAACAGCAGATAGACTCGTACTCGTCACGGATAAAACGTCCTCGTCCATTACAGCGCTTCGCCAGCCCCACGAGCGGACCTACAAAAACGCTTCAGAAACCCTGTTTGAAGCAGTCCTCCCCCACACCGTGATCCGGCTCCAACGCGGCGACATTCGCCCACCGTGGCGCAAACCCACCCATGCCAACACCGTACCCGGCGTCCTAACCGACGACATCATCGGCGCCTGCTCTGACGGCACAATTTACACCTTTTCCATTGTCTCACAGCCGGCACGACGCCTGCTCCGCCTCATCCAGAATCTCATCCAGGCCAAACAGGCGCGTGATCCGGCACACCACTTCACGCCCGTCGCCGGACCACAGAGCGGCCACATCTTCGACCTCCTCATCAATGGCGCCGGCGGCGCGCAGGACGGCAAGATTCGCGCGAGAGACGTCGATCCAGCGTATGAAGAGGGTGGGCTGGCAGGGCCGCGGCACAAGCATGTTGATGGGGATTTGCTTGTGCGGTGGCGGGAAGAAGGGGGCAGGCTAGAGAGCCTGCTGTTCGATGGCGGGCTTGTGGAGAAAGATGTTGTGGGGCTATTTGTGGAGTATGGGGGGCGTGTAGATGGCTTCGAGGCCGTCGGGGCGGACAAGATGGTTGTGGCGGTGGAGCGGTGGTTTGGCGATGTGCTTATGCCTGTGCTTTGAGGAGCGAGAAAGTGCGGGCGGTAGCGTGGATGAAGGAACTCGGGGAAAAGTTGAATGGCACTGGGACTGGGGCTGGGCTTTCCTGGGTGGCAATCTGAAGAGGTTTTTTTTTGTCGTGGTTTGTGTTTGGTTGGGCGGCGTGTTGGGCAGAATCGACTCGACACGGACGACCCATTTTGCGTGTGGAGCAAGCACTTTTGTCGAGGCGGAAGCTCGGGAGTCTCTGGGATCACGTCGATGCGTTGTAGAATCCATGGCCGTTGCTGCAACTTGTACGGATTGCTTGGTTTTTGCTTTTTTGATGGTCGACAACACACCCACACACCCACACACACACATATGCCGTTTGTGATTTTCTTCCCTGGCATTCTCTTCCGTGAGAATTTCATGTCCACTTTCCTACATAGTATAGACTTGCCCAGCTACCCCCATCCTCTTCCTCCCGCCCACAATCCCAACAACACCGACTTCCAGAACTCGCCTGCCCTCCGCCTTACCGTACAGGCGTTGAGTCGTCGCAGCAGAGCGGCGGGGTAGGCAGGGAGGCAGGTAGGTAGTAGTTGGCACAGGCTCTTGTCATGCATGGCTCCGGCCGAACGGGGTACGGTC
>Ga0182211_1000437_pt1 | contig 13342 bp, 14 predicted proteins | sample G5R1MG_20_FD_129660 | JGI IMG/M metagenome (GOLD analysis project Ga0182211, IMG submission 129660) | Switchgrass phyllosphere microbial communities from Michigan, USA - G5R2_MAIN_03OCT2016_LD1 MG | ecosystem: Host-associated > Plants > Phyllosphere > Phylloplane/Leaf | place: USA: Michigan... | reverse complement strand
GCGGTCAGGCCGAATGAGGATCTTGGGGGGGAGGACAGGAAGGACGGAGGCAGCGGGGGCGGGTCGCTGTGGGAAAAGTGGGGGGGGGGGAGGTGAGGGTGAAGAAGTGAATGTTTCAACGCAGGCAGTCGTAGCCAGTACGGCCACGGGTAACTGGCGGGGTGCACTGCTTAGGTAAGCGTGTCATGTGTCATGGCGTCCACTGGCCAATCCCCTCCAGGCCGACTAGGTAGTCCATGGCACCCATGCCTATGCCCTACTCTTGACCACACCTCCCTACAGGACACCATGCTCCAGACGGCCCATCACGCCATGCTACCTGTGCTGTCGACAGCCTGTACCGCGTCCGAGTAAACTTCCTGCTGCGACAACATGGCGGACACGGTACGTTGTCACCCTCTCTTCCCCACCACCCCGCTTACCGTCTCCGCAGCTGGACGCTCAACCGCATCCCACGAATGCCAAACACGGGCATGGCGACGTCGAGTACGGCGGCGCCAATGCCATGCCCTCGTTGAAACGGGCTGACGCGGCCGTTGGCATCCGTCCCACGCAGGCCCGCTATCGCATCATGCCGCCTCGCATAGCCGGCCATGGGCGTTGGCTGGTTTCCCATCGCACGGTGCCCTATTGGATGGGTGTATTCTGTATAGTCGGAGCCTTCACGTGGGCTGCGGTTTGTGCAATGTATGTCTACCGGCTACGAGCAGGCTGAGCCCATGAGCCATGACCGGCCAGTGACGTGGTGGGGAGGAAAACGCCATGCAAGGAGCAGGAAGAGAGAGAGAGAGAGAGAGAGAGAGTCCTCGGAGCTATACGGCGACAGCTGCGTCCACCGATGGGAGGCCTGACCGTGAAAGTGTCGTCTCCAATCAGTACTTCTAAGCACGGTGTAGAAGGCCCAAGTATAGCTTATCGCTATGTGTAGGTAGGCATGGTTCAGTTCGGCGTTCGAGGCGGGGTTCAGTTGGTTAGTCAGCGTGAGACACCCAAGTACCTCGGCCTCCGGCTTCCCTCCCACACAGCAGCCCCCATCGCCTCACCTTACACCAACACCATGCCAACCCATGGCCCTGACAAGCAGACCGGGCAAGCCACGTGTTGCGTTGCTGGTTTCGTGGCTCTTGTTGCCTCGAAGTAACTAGCCGTCAAGAGAGGGCCAGAAACACATCCCACAAGACCACCTCATGGCTTCCGTCAAGCCCGCCACCCCACCACCGCCCACCGCCTGCGTCCTGCTCTCCTATCCCGCCGACTATGTGCTCCTCGTCACCATCAATCGCGAAAGGCAGATGAACAGCATCCCCTTCGAGGGCCACACGGAAATGGGTCGCGTCTTCGACTGGTTCGATCGCGAGCCAAATCTACGCGTGGCCATCATTACCGGTGCTGGAACCAGGAGTTTTTGTGCTGGGCAGGACCTGATCCAGCTGGGCAAGATGCGGAGTGGCGCCTTGGAAAAGGATCCTGCTTGGCACAGACATCCAATCAGCGGATTTGGCGGGCTGAGTAGGAGGGCTGGAAAGAAACCCGTCATCGCCGCGGTCAACGGGTTTGCACTCGGCGGTGGATTTGAGATGGTGTTGGGCTGGTAAGCTATGCGTCTTCACGTGTACTGTCTTACTCTGCTGATACCATGGTAGCGACATGGTGGTTGCAGCACCCGGTGCACGCTTTGGTCTGCCAGAAGCACTGCGAGGCATCTGGGCTGCTGCCGGGGGTCCAGCACGCCTCGTTCGTATCGTCGGTCTTCCCGTCGCGTCCGAGATGGCGCTGACGGGCCGGCCCATCACGGCACAGCGAGCCAAGGAACTCAACATCATCAACCAAATCGCATCCTCGCAAGACACGGTGGTGGAAGAGGCCGTCGCGCTGGCGAGAGAGATTGCCGCCATCTCCCCCGACTCGGCCATTGTGACCAGGGCGGCGTTGAAGGAAGCCCTCGAGACGGCGAGTGTGGAACGGGCTACCCAAATCACCATCGAGCAGTTTCGTCACGGCCTGGACGCAAGCGAGAACGTCGAGGAGGGCCTGCAAGCTTTTGCAGAGAAGCGAAAGCCGAACTGGAAGCCGTCCAAGTTGTAGAGACAGAAGCCATGCCTGCTTGACGCTGGGAAGATGGCCGCATTCGGGCGACGATGATGCCGGCCAGAAGCCCCGACCGCTGTTGGAAGTCACGACTGGGGTTCGGTGTGGTTGCCGGCACGATGTATTGTTACTTCCGTTTCCCCCCAGATGGGATTAGCCGTGTTTACTGCCCTTGGTATATAGAGGACTGATTGGTCCATTTCAATACCATCCCCTCGTCGCATTACTCATTTCTCCCCATTCAATAACAGCCAGCGGTTGGGGCGAACGAGCGAGGGGCAAGCAGGCGTTTGCCGTGAAAACAGCGCTGATGCCCCGAAGCAGCCTCGACTCGTTCCTCTCCGACCAGCCCCGGGCATCCCCCCCTCCCATTGTCGCGACTCCGACAGCGAGTCAACAAAAGCGCAAGCTCCGTATCGGTTCCATGCGAGTCGAGAGGCTAACGTCATGCTAGGCGGCCCAGGCGCTACGCAGGATGCCGCCGCCACCGGACCACCGCCTGCCCCTCCGGCCATCAAGCGCCCACGACGCGCGTTCGGTCTTGGCGAACAAGAACGCCGCGAGCGCAAGCGAGCCCTTGATCGCGAGGCCCAGCGGTCCCTGCGCGAGAAGACCAAGACGTACATTGCCGAGCTCGAACGCACCATAGGCATTCTGCGCGATCAAAGCCAACACCCCGCCACGAGGGGTCTCTTGTCCGAAATCGACATACTGCGCGAAGAGAACGACCGGCTGAGGAATGTGATTGCCAGTGTCCGGGGGGCGGTGGGCGACGACGTGTTCGGCCGCGGTGCTGGCGCTGCGGCCGGGGCAGGTGGTGGAGGCGTGGGAGATGCTTCGCCCGTCACGAGCAGCATGAGTATGTGAAGTGGCTTTTCCCCACGCGTGCTTTGCATTGGAAACGGCAACGCTTACTGGCATGTGCCAGAGTCGCGCACTCCGGAGCTGCGAGCCACGTCGCCCGTGACAGCGGGAGCAGGAGCACCGCATCTCGACGGCATGAGCATGGATGCAGAAAAAATGGCAGACGTGCAGCTCGGTCTTGCCTCCGTCGCCGAGAGCCCCGAAGGAATTGCCTCAACAGAGGACCCCTCCTGGGACAGCCGTCTCGACACATCGTCGTGGGCGCCTCTAATGGAGGAGGCAAGTCCACCCCCCTCCACCCTCCCCCGGCAACACCACTGACCAGTCTGCAAAGTTCTTCGGACCCAACTGGGGCAGTCCCTCGCCCGTCGTCCTCCCTACCGGCTCCTCCTTACCGGCAGCCCATGGGTCCACCCCCCCGCCTTCATCACACGCTTCGAAAAGAAGAACAAAGAGCCCTGCGTGGAAGCCACCCAACCCAGTCCATCCCCCGGCGAGGGAAAAGACGAGCCATGCCCGCGCAAGCGAATCCACGCATATACCCTCTACCGCTCCCCCATCCCATCGATCCACGGCTTCATCGCACACAGGCCAAACTCGACCGCCTCCTCGGTGCGAATCGTCCTGCTGCCCTGGCCCGGCACAAGATTGACCCACGCGTCAAACAGCTCGTGCGCCGACGCCTTGCCCAGGCCCTTGGCCACCAGCACCGCGTCGTTCGCCACGGCCGGCTCGATGCCCGCCACGCCGCCAAATACCAGCAGCAGGTGGCGAAATGCAGCGGGCGCCTTGGCCGCCGTGCCCGGCTGCGCCGCCGCGCCGGGCAGGATGGAATGCACGGGCACGCCGCGCTCCGAGGTGCCAATCGTGTAGTCGTAGCCGCCGGCGTATTCGCATTCGGAGAAGACGGCGCTAAGCGAGGGCGCGCGCCGCACGCTATAGCCCCAGTAGTAGCCTGCTTGTTCGCGGGGAAGGCTGGGCGGGCAGGCGGTTGCGTCCAGGGCGGCGCATTGGGCGGGGGAGAGGTGAGGCCAGGAGGGGGGCGGGGTCGCGTTGGCGAAGCGTATGGTGGTGCGCATGCCGGGTTCGATGGCCGAGTCGGGGGGAATGGGGACGCGGATGGGGTGGGGGAGGCCGCATTTGATGGACGCGTAGGCGGGGGGGTGGGGGCTTTTCGCCTTCTTGCTGGGTTTGGTGGAGGGCGCAGAGGGCGCAGGTCCGACGATGACGCCTTCGCGGTACTGGCACCACTCATGGCTGCGCAGATGATGCGGCATGTCCATGCTAGGGAGACAGCCTGTCCACCGCAGGTTCTGGTGTTCCTTGAAGAGACTCAGCTCCGGCTGCTCCCGGTCGTATCGGAGATGCGGCGGACACTCTGCAAAGGAGAGCAGGTGGTAGAGGAACTGGTCTGGATTCTGCCACAGTTCATCTTCCTCCAGAATCGAGTCGAGGATCTCTTGCTTGGACTTTTTGCCGCGGCCCTGGCGGAGGTAGCGCTCCGAGACGACATTGGGGTCGACGGTGGACGGGTCGTCGTCGTAGACTACGATTTCGTCGACGCAGAAGACGGCGGCGGCGCGCGCGATGCGGCCTGCTTGCATGGTCTTGTGGTCGGGCTTTTTGGCGTTGAGCGTCCAGCTTCCGGGGAGGGCAATGGTCACGGTCCAGTCGCGGCCTGCCTTGGGTTGGAAGATGGCGGTCGGGCGCGACGTGTCCATGTCTGGTACTGGGGGTTCCTCCTTGTGCTTTTTCGCCGGGCTGGCCTTGTGGTGGTGGTGGTGGTCGATGACTGGCGATGCCTTGCGCTTCTACAGGCTGTTAGTAGAACCGCGATGGCTTTGAAGAGACGAGCTCACCGTGCCCGTCGCGGCAGCCTCGCTCTTTGAAGGCGATTTCGCAGCCCCCACAACCGAGTCGCGAAGCCGTGCCATGATGCGATGCGTGGTTGATGACACCGTGACGGTCGCAGTAGGCAATCCAAGAAATCCCAGAAATCAGGGTCCACCCACTCACTTAGCGCATTACCCCGAACCACGCGCGCATCGTTGGCCCAGCCTCACCCACCCCATACCCTCCCATTCTCTCTCACCCGAGAAACACCAGGACCCAAGACACCTCTATCCATTCCCGCAAAAGAAAGGGAGAGAAGAAGAAGAAGAAGAAGAAGAAGAAGAAGAAGAAAAAAACAATGTCCCCCAAAAAGTACCCTTCCCCATACACCCTCCGCCCAACATCCTTCCCCCTCCCCCCTCCCAACTAACCCACCACCTCCAGCACCCCAACCGCGACCAGCCCCCCCTCCGCCCTATCGACGCTCTCCTCCTTCCTCCTCCTCTACTTCACCACCCTCTTCGCCCTCGACGCCTGGGCCGCCGCCCGCAACTCGCCGTACCGCAGCCCCACCACCAGCGGCATGGCGCCTTCGCGGCCGGCAGCCCCCGCGCCGCCTGCGCCGGACAGCTACCAGGGCCGCATGCATGGGAGGGGAAACGCGGGGCCGAGGGAGGAGACGAGGCGGCCACCGGGGGTGGTGGATTCGAGGCCGCCGTTGAAGATGGGGGGGTCGGCGGCGTGTGGGGGTTGTCTGATGTGATGGGGGAGAGGCTAATTACGAGGAGGAAGCAAGGCTTGACATGGCGCCGGGTGGTGGGTTAATGCCGGAGGGAGTCATGGTATAAAGCACATGCACACACACACACACATACCATTCGGCACGCTTGTTCGCTTGTGTCATGCTCGCAAATGCCCTCCTGTATATGCGTCTACTGTACTCTATTCTCCTCCGCTCCCACGCTAGTACTGCCCAGCAGCCGCCTGGCATGCCTTGAGCTGGTCAAGGTACCACCCGCAAATCGTCAGGCTACCCTGGTTCTCGTCCATACACTTGCGGAATGACGTGACATCGTTGGCGCATGGCCCAGTCGCCTGCTGCATCTGCGCAGCGGAAGCTGATGAGCTCTGGTGCTGGGCGGCGAAGTCGGTGGACTGGGGCGAGGCCTCGGCGGGGGCAGAGGAGCCGCCGCTGAACCAGCCGCCGACAGCATGGCCAATCGACGATCCAACTGCGACACCGCTGGGGGGATGTGTTAGCATGTGTTGGGCGTGTGAAGCATGGTGACGGGAGCCGCTAGGCAGCAGCCGCTGATCACAGGGGATCCACGCACGCAGCAGTACTGGCCATCTGGCCAAACAGACCCGGTCCTTGAGGAGCAGCCGCCTGGGGAGCAGCCGCTGCGGGCGCGGGGGCGGGGGGGGCTGCGGCGGTCGAGTGCGGGCGGGCTGCGGCGGGTGCGGGTGCGGGCTTCGCGGCCGGAACGGTAGGGCGACGGGGCGCCGTTCCTCCACGCTGGCGGGCCATTGCAATCGTGTGTTTTTTGTTTTGGTGTTTTGGTGGTAGTAGTGGTGGCGTTGGTTATGGGGAGAGCGACGAGTGTGTGTGGGCGTGTGTGGATGCTGGTGGTGTGGCAGTTCGAGATCAAATTCAACCGAGGAGCCGCGAGCTTCTTCTCGAAACGTCGGCATGAGCTAGTGTGTAACTGGTTTAGCTGCGGCTTGGCGCATCAGCTTGGCATGGACGATTCACGCTACGCCCATTCAGCGCTTGGGAGGCTTGCTTCTCGTTCCACTTGAGATCGTTGGGTCGGTCTCTCGTCTCTCACTCACCCTGCCTCATGAATACCACCATCCGGTTTCTACGAGAGAAGCGAGGTGATAGGAAACCAGCAAGTTGGAGCATCCTCAGAACGGCCTCGCCAAAGAAGGAAGCCAACGCCAATGAATGCACTGATTGCGCTTGCTTCATTTATCAGACAACTACGACCCCCCAACAATGGAGTCAGAAAGTCGCTTACCTTTCTCCCACCACAACGATCGTATCAGCGAATGGCAGAATTCCTGCCTCTCTCTAGCCAATTCCCACAACAATTCAAAGCGAGAGCGCAGCATGTCCCTGCCTACGGATGAGCCTGCATCGGGCTCACTTCGCAGCGGCAGCCCCAAACGTCGACGGTTGCACGATAGCGACGATATACAGCCTGAGCAGAGCGCTTCGCAGCACGCAGTTGCACCCACACTCAACACGAGAAATACCTTTAGCCCTAGCCCTAGTGGTTTGTCTTCAGGACCACAACGCTCGCCAAGTCCCCTGCGTGACACGAAACTACTACTGGAAAAAGCGTGCCCGCCGATAATCACCCGAGGTTATGCTGGCCTTAGTCAGGCGCCTCCACAGTACGTTGATGCCCTCGGTGATCGGCTCGCTAACGGCACCAATGTTGCTTTCATTCCTCATGGCTTATTAGTACATCAAATCCACTCATATCATGGCATTGCGCTTACAAGACCTTAGGACACCATCAAGAATGACCTTGAGGTGGGATACCAACCGATCAACTCGACCGATCTGAATCACAGTGATGAACGCTCCTCCGCGGAGCTTCTTGCATTATGGAAAGCAGTCAAGGATGTCTTTATCAACGCGCGCGACTGCATGGCTGGCCTCCGAGACGAGAATGCTTGGTGCGATGACGTCGTGCGGCCTCTTATTCGTCTTGCTATTAAACTATATGGAAAAGGCCGATGGTGGATGCAGAGCGTGTACGTTCCCCTGCTCTCGAGGTTCCCCACGACGCACAACTTATCAGTGTTCAGTCAGTCGCAGCCCATCAATCCTTGTTATCTCTCAGCCATCCCCGCACCTACTCCAAGCAATCCTGCCCGCTGCAAGACGGTCGATCGTAAGACCGACTATATTCTTTCATATTCACATCGCGACCCTACGATCTCAGCTCTCTATAAGAGACTAGAGGATGCATGGAAAAGCGAGATTGGCTACACACTTGATCCATTCACGAAGCGAACGGCGGCGTTTTCGAATTTTGAAATAAAAAATCCTGACGGACATACAATGGAGGCGCAACTACAGATGAGTGTAGGAATTGCGGCGTCGTTGCGTAAAAAGCAAGAGCTTGCACACGCTGCACGGGTTCCATTTGAGCCCGCAACGATGGTTGAGCCGGCTATCGTTATTGTTGGTCACATCCACAGTGTCTACTATGCATATCCACAGCACACACTGGCGTCGGGCGGTGTGCATGTTCTGGGCCCGGATACGACTCGGTTCGGGATGCTGTCCACAGACTCTATACGAGGAATATTTCAGTTGGTTCGGATGTACGGAAATATTTTGGAATATGGCATGGACGAGCAAGACACTGGGTATTGGGGGCGATTCCTAGGACCGGTTCTGGAGGCCCTGGCCAGGCCATAGGGTGAAAGTGCCACCGCTGGAAACCAACGACATGCTGTATACTTATATATACTCGCCTAAAGAGTAACTATACGTAATCTGTTATACGCGCTCCAGTGTCGCGCAAGAAGTAAGCGAAAGCATCCACAACGCTATCAAAGTTACACCCGCAGGAGGTCGCATCCAAAGGTATTGGAGCCTATGCGCTCAAAGTACCTGAACCCCTAAAAGAGCCTAAGGCGGCACTACAGGACTACAACCTCCCGACGAATCCCGCTATCTATGTCGGTGTAATCATCTTTGCATCCACGACCATGGCTTCAAATTGACATCCTGCGGGCACCAGTCCTACATAATGACCCTTTTTGCTCACAGCATCCCACAACTTTGTTTCTGTGTTATCCTTGTCCCGGACGCGTATGCACCCAACAAGCGTCGAGTGTTCTGGTGGCTTGAATACGACAAGGCGGTCTGTAGTGTGTTTGGGGACGATCCTTGCGTAGTAGTTTGTCCAGGCGGTAACGTCAAAGGATGAACTTTCACTTTCGAGCTGTCGTGGGTGGCATTCGTCAGCTTCTCAAATCTCAGGTACTACACTACCAAGGGCCACCCACTTTGATTGCCGCCATCTCCCTGAGCTCCACGTCGTTCTCTGCAACTTCCAATGTGATCTCTTCATAATATCCGCTCATGATAAGCCAAAACTACTGTATGCCACAGATCAAGTGGTGTGTTGGGGCATCTGTGTACAGGGAAACAGTCGGGTGTGATAAGAGGGGCTTTGACGACGGGAGGAAACGTCTCTGCGGACTTGTCGGTCCGAAAAAAAACCCACTGACACATGATGAGCTACTTCAACGCGAGAGGAAATGTTGCGTTGACTTGCGACTCGCGCCCAGAAAAGTTGTGAGTTGGGAATCCCATCAGCATGCGTGCTTTTACCGTGGGTTAGCCTCCACTAGTAGCGCCGGGTAGTAAACTAAAAACATTACCAGTCATGGTTAGTGCAAGCTAGCCTCAACTCCACGGAACAGTTCAACTCTATCATTCGCGTAACAAGCCAGCGACATCGCGCGTCTGGAACAGGCTTACGTCCCTACGAAAAACAAACAAACACATGCTTCTAGCCCTACGAAAATGGATGATTTCCTTGTGGATAGGTCTACAATCCGCCCGTAGCCTGGTACAGTGCATCATCGCATCTTGCTTTCACTGCTGTCGCTAACGTTGGCTTCTTCTACCTAGTTTGATGCCATTAAACCTCTTCTACCATACTACTCCCCCGCCCCACCACGTCAAAGTAAAGCCGCGCTGCCAATAGAATCTGCCCGAGATCTTTCCCCACTTTACGAAGCCTTCTCCGAGGAAGACGACGAACATGGCAATCCAATCTTCCTATCCTCCTCGTTTGGCTTTAGTAGTCCTGACTTCACCGCCTACTTTGGCCAATCCAAACTCAGAAAATACGACCTAACCGCCAAGGATAGCAAGGAAAGTTGAGAGCTCCTCCCAGACGAAGACGTATACCCCGAAGCGCCCAGCGACATCACCACCTCTAGAATACCTACCAATCGACAGCAACGATGTCTTTCTAAAAGGCCCGAAGCTCCACACCGTATTCATAGGCACTGGGCTATTGCCCAAGCTTATGTTACAGGAAGTGGAAATCATGCAAGTCCTCCTGCACAACCCACATCCCAACATCATCCGTTATCACGGCTGCGTTCTTCGCCGTGGCCGCATTGTCCGCATCGTCTTGGACCGACTCCCTATGACCCTTGAGCAGCGGCTTGAAGAGGTCATGCGCCCTCTGGACGTCGAGACATGCATGAGTAAGATTACCTCAGCCGTCCGCCACCTTCACTCGCTCGGGCTCGCCCACAACGACCTCACGCCCATGAACATCATGGTCGACGAACACGACATACCTGTCATTATCGATTCCGGTTCTTGCCAGCGTTTTGGTGGCGAGCTCATCACTGCCGGCACCCCGGGATGGATTGAGGAGGATTTTGCCCATTCGTCCCAGTGCCATGATGAGTTTGCGCTGGGCAAACTTGGGGCGTGGCTTGTTGCCGCGCAAAGTGACCAACGACACGTGGAGTAGGCAAGTGCTTTTCATCACATCACCACTTCTGATGCAACACATAATACAACACATAAACTGCTTCCTGTGGAGGCGTTACCGAAAGAGGCCAATTAACTACATGCACGACATACATACATACAACCCACCCACACCAATTCCAAATAGATGGCTAGGAAAACCATCCTTGTATCTTTTTTTTTAGCTCCCTACCTCCCTTCTCTCCCCCTTCCAGGTATTGTAAATCTAGATTAGACAAAACCCCCTGCCCCTTTCCAACTTTCCCGTTCCAACCCCGGGAACCCAAGGGTATCATCAACGATATACACTACTCTGCCTTCTCCTCCCCTCCCCTCCCCTCACTTTCCTTCCCCATGAATGAGACACAAACGGAACCGCCAGGATGCGGCATCGATGCCGGTAAATTGATTGATTTTAAACCCATGGCTGACATGTACCTTTTTTCTTTTTCGCAAGATTCTGTGAGGGAACGAAGAAAAAAAAACACCACCGCCTCTTTTTTTGCCCCCCAGCACTCGTCGCAAAATGCCAAAAGTAAAACTTTTTTTTCAGATTGTCGTGACTTGCGACATGGCACAAGAGCATAAGGTTACGGTTCCTCTTCATGGTGCCATTCCCCTCGCCCATCCTCTCGCTCAAGTCTCAGTGCGCTGGTAGAACAAAATGTACGCCACCTTGTTGTCACGCACGCTCTCCTTCGACAGGGGCGTCCTCTTGCCGGCCGAGTTGGGCGTAGCCGTTCCATTGACAACGCCAGTCCACTTCCTGTTGCTGTCCTTTTGCTTCTCTGTGCCGTTGACCTGGCTCCAGACACCCTTGTCCGGCTCTTCTTCGTCCATGTCGATCTGCGCAAAGAAGTTCTTGTTCTTGCCAGCATCGCTCCTGTGTTGCTCGAGCGCAGCAGCGAGAACCTTGGGGTCTTCCTCGGCACCTCCCTCTGCCACGTCTTCCGCGCGAATGCGTCGGATGATGGTGTCGTCCATACGGATCCATTCTTTGCCCTCCTGTCGGCGAAGATCCACCGTGTAGTGGCCGCCACTTGCATTTTTTCCATGGTGGTACACCACGCCTGTGAGCCTATAGCGTGGGTAGCCGCCTTGTTTCAGGAAACTTGCCCGCTTGTGCTGAGGAAACACCTCCTTGGGAAGCTCCAATTCTAGAGGATATCCAATCTTCTTCCAGATCTTCTGAGGCCCTTTTTCGTCGTAGTGGAAGCGCTTGAGGTGAAGAATCAACACAGGCGGAAGGGTCTCGATGTGAACCTGCTTTGTCGAAGCGCGTGCACCGCGTGCAGCACCGTCCAAGGTCTCAAGCCGCGTCAGATTCTTGAGTGCATCCGTGATGTTGTTGATGTGCGCTTCGCCAATGTCGAGCTGGAGCGGCTGGTAAGGCTCTAGCGTGACTGAAGGCTTCTCGCCAGGCTTCTTGTACTCAGACCTCAACTTGCCACCGAAGATCTTGGTGATTGGTGTTTCATACTCGATGGCGCCAGAAGACTGCGTGACGGTGGTCCTTTGTTTAGGGCCCACTTCGTGCCATCCAAGTTCCTGTAAGCCCGCGTGCTCACTAATGGACGAGAGAAGTGGCTCCTGTGCTCGTTTCGGCTTGTCGTTTTTGATGAGCTGCGCACACTCGTCGTGCAGTCCAGCCAGCAGAAATCCAAGAAACTCTTCGGCATCTTCCTGCTGCCCTCGCTTCATGTTATCGAAGCGAGGTAGACGCTTGATGACGTCGTAGACATATTCCGGCGTCAATGGATCACCATATTGCTCCAGCTCATTGTCTTTAAGGCGCAATCGCAGCTGCTCAATGGTAGTCGCAGCGTCGATGACTTTGAAGTCGCGCATAAACATGATCCTGAAGCTTGTTAGGCATCTAGGTAGGCGTTTAGCTGCATACGTACATGGCATCCACCAGTGGCGTCTCGGATCTGAAGCTGTGCGCGGCGCGTTTGGCAACTTGATCTAGGAAGTCGTAGAATGGTGCGCAAAAGAGTAGAACTTGGAGAATCTAAGCACCAGATTAGCGACGAAGAACGTGGTGGGGAACAAGACGCACCGAGTTCATGTAGCATAAGTTGCCCGTATTGACAAGACCGCGCGGTTCAAGAAAGGAAATCTTCTTGTCCGCATCGACTGAGAACGAAGCCAGGACATCGGCAAGGGTGTTGCTCTTCGCTGCAGCGGGCGTATTGGTGGCAGCGGTCACCGCAACGCCGTTTGTAGCCGCAGGAGCCTGTGCAGCAACAGGGATATTCTTAGTCCTCAGAAGCTCGGCCCATGATTTTGGAGCTGCCGGTTTGGGCGGCGAGGGCTTGGACGGGTCCTCGACGCTGCCATTCACCTCGGAGTCAGACGCTGGGGCAGGGCCGGTGGATTCCAGCGGTGCAGGTGCGGGCGACTTGGGGGATTTTTGCGCCGTTGAGGCAGCACTCGGTGCCTTTGCCGACTTGATAGGGATGAGCGGCACGGCAGGCTTGGTCGCAGTACGTGCATGCTTTGTGGCCGTCGCAGATGGCTGGACAGGCTCTAGTGTCAGGTCTTCCTCAGACGGCGGGTGCGAGGTCGAAGGTGTCTCGACCTCGGTATCTGAGGGCACTGCAACGGTTGATGCCTGCGAGGGCGCGGGGTCTTCGGTCGGAGTACGTGTGCCATGCTCGTCGTGGTCCACGGGCTGCTCACGTGAGGGCAGCGCCAAGCCCTGCTCGTCGGTGGACACAGGCGCCCTCCGTCGCCTGGGCCGTCGCGAGGCACGCGCAGGGAAGGCTGCTTCAGGAACCGAGAGCCAAGGCAGGGGTGGATAAAAGGGCTTGGAAGCCCGGGGCGGCGGGCTGGCAGGTGTCGAGACGGGCGCGGCGGGTTCGGCCGTGGGCGGTGACGAGGCGGCCGTGGTGGAGGCCGTGGCGGGCGGCGGTGTTGACGTGGATGGCTGTGTCTGCGAGTGGGCAGACGGCGTCGATGGCGCAGGCGGCGGCGTCGGCAGGCGCGGGGTGGGTGCGTGGGCGACGGGCGGGGTGTGGGCAATGGGCGGAG
>Ga0182211_1000436_pt1 | contig 13348 bp, 20 predicted proteins | sample G5R1MG_20_FD_129660 | JGI IMG/M metagenome (GOLD analysis project Ga0182211, IMG submission 129660) | Switchgrass phyllosphere microbial communities from Michigan, USA - G5R2_MAIN_03OCT2016_LD1 MG | ecosystem: Host-associated > Plants > Phyllosphere > Phylloplane/Leaf | place: USA: Michigan... | reverse complement strand
TGCTGCACAGAAGCTGCGCGACTGCCTTATTCCCATGCTGAACAGCATTGAGCGCGAGGGCGACGCTTGGGATGTGTCTCAGATCGTTGGGTTGGTTGACGAAATCAAAGAACTCAACCTGCTGATTGAAGCGCAGTAAGCAGAACGTAAGCAAGCCGCAAGAGAATAAGCCATGACACCTTACGAACGCGCTGACTTTCAGTTTCTTGCGGAAAAGCTTGAGTGCTACTACGAATTCCTAGATGGCGACTCGCAGCAGGAAGTTGACAGGATCTGGCGTGAATATGAGCTAAGCGTGACTACACGGAAGGAATTTGAATGAACACGACACACGACAAGCTGGCGGCAGGCGGGGCGGCGAAGGATCTCGAACTGCTGGAGATGGCTGCCAAGGCTACTGGGAATGAATTTCACAGCGGGCATATCACGGTGAACGGCCAACAGTTCGAATGGGCTGAATGGAATCCGCTTGTTGACGATGGCGACGCGCTACGTTTGGCGGTGAAGCTCGGAATCGGTTTGGAGTTGGACCTCCAATTCGAGCATGTCTATGCAATCAAGGCTTCTCTGGCCATATACCAAGACACCGGTTCTGGCGGTGATTTGCTATCTGCCACCCGTCGCGCCATCGTCCGTGCTGCCGCTGAGATCGGTCGCACTTCCCCCACCCCCTCCACCAAGGCGCGCACCGATGCGCTGAAAGGCCTGTGATGATGAACGAACAAACACTGCGCGAGGCGTTGCAATCCGTCATTGATTTTGTCGAAGGAAAGCCAGACGCCCCGGAGCCATTCGAAACCGCCCGCGCTGCCCTCGCCCTTCCCATCACCGCACCTGGCGCGGAAGTGCCGAGCGATGCGGAGATATTTAAGGTAGCCGAGACTCTGGGCGCCGAGTTTCCGGGCTCAAGCAACTACGACAGCTGGGGGCAAGGCTACCGGAAGGATGCCAGCGGTCAAAGCACGATACCGTGCCTGCCGAGAAACGTGCTTCCATTCGCCCGCGCGATCCTCGCCCGCTTTGGCGCGCAACCAGCTGCGGCAACTCATCAGCAGGGCTTACAGGTTGCGGAGGGCGTGGCCGAGCCTGTGGACATGGTGCTGCACTGCCCCGCGTGTGGCCTGCAGCACATCGATGCGCCTGACGAACGCACTGCCGACTGGAAGAACGAGCCACATCGTTCGCACCTGTGCCACGGCTGCGGGCATATCTGGCGCCCCGCAGACGTGCCTACCAACGGTGTGCAAGCAGTAAAAACCCCCGGCAAGGCTGACAGCCCTATTGCTACCGCATTGCCGGATGCGGCCGACGCGGCGCGGTGGAGGATGCTGCCTGCAATCGCAGAGGACCATCAATTGAACCTGATGGGCATTTACCGCGACGTGGACGCCGCCCTCTCCGCATCGCAGGCGCACGGCAAGAGCGGGGCGGTGGCTTCCTTTTTCAGGAATGGCTTTGTGAGCGCGCGGAGTGGCGAACACAGCCTAATCTCCGCCAACGCCGACGGCAGCGTGACGATTGCCGCTGAGGGCTACGCTCTGGTGCCGATCGAGCATTACGAGAAACTGCCCGGCAGTTACCTTGCCCTGGCCGCCGCCCCGGTCTCGCAAGCCGGGGCGCAGGAAAGCCAGCCGGTGGCATTTGAACTGTGGAACCGCGACGACCCGCAAGGCTTCGCAAACCGCATAAGCATTCAAGGTGCTGAAGACCCGGCGCACAAGCCGGGCGAATCCGACCATCAGGGGCATGTCTGGGTCCGCCGGCCCTTGTTCGCCGCCCCTGTGCCCAAGGCTCAAGACGCCGAGAAGGATGCGGTGAGCGGGCCGATGACGGAGGCGCCGGAGGTGGGTACGCCGTACTGGACTGCGCCCGGCAATGAAGTAATTGGCTATCGCTGGGAGGGGTGTGGGTTTGACTTGCTCTGGCTTTCCGAGGGCCGATGCTTCCGCACCGAGGCCGACGCTCTCGCCGCCATGCAGGCCGAAGCGCAAAAGACGGGAGGCGCAGCGTGAGCCGTAAACCCTGCAATGCATGCCCCTTTCGCATCGGATCGTCTTTCGGATACGACGACGACGCTTTGTTTGCTTTAGGGGGATCGGACCCGTCGTGCCATCAGATCGTAGGGTCTGACCAAATCTTTGCAAAACCCGCAACTGCACAAACACGATGCGTGGGTTATGACCGTTGGGAGGCCGGTGTTGAAGGCTTCGGATTTCCTACCCCTGCACCCATGGAGCAATCCTCGTGAGCGCGGCCGACAACACCATGCGCGCGGAGTTCGAACGCCCCCTGCCGAAAGCTACGTCGCATCCCTACCCGGTGAACGCTCGGCTGTGGCATGAGCGTCTCGGGCTCGCCACCGTCACAGGCCACACCGAGCACGGGTTCACCTGGAAGCTTGACGAATGCCACTACCTCGGGCCGCGCCAGGGCTGGTATGAGGAGGGTGAAACTTACGAGCTAGGCTACGAGGATTGGATCCTTGCATCTGCCCGCTCCACGACACCCGAAGCAGGAGAGCAACGATGACCTGGAGCGAGTCCTCTATTGCCAGGGCGATTGCCCTACAGACGCTGGCCCGGAAATGCGTGGTGCTGGTCGACAACTGCAACTGGACCGGGCACGAGTGCGATGTGCTGGCGGTGACCACTGATCTGCGCATCATCGATGTCGAGGTGAAGATCAGCCGGGCCGACCTGAAGGCCGACGCCAAGAAGGACAAATGGTGGGCGCGCGCCGGCTATGGCTGGGAGCATCGGGACTTGCCACCAGTCGCGCGGATCCATCCCCCCAAGGTATGGAAGCACTACTACGCGCTGCCTGCCGCAGTCTGGGACGACAAGCTGTTGGCATGCCTGCCATCTGCGGCAAGCGGTGTTCTGCTGCTGCGGCAGGGCAAGGCCCCGCAACCGCCGGTGCTGGTCGAGTGCCGGCGGCGCGCCATTCCAGATAAGCAGGCCACCCGTCTGCAGGCAAACGAGGTCATGGACATCGCCCGCCTGGCCAACCTTCGAATGTGGGAAGCCCGCCACCAAGCCGAACAGGCACAAAGGATCGCAGCATGACCGAATGCACATCACAAGACGCCGCGATGCGGGCCGAGTTTGAAGCCTGGGCCGCGGAAGAATGGGCGGGTAGGAGCGTACCGGACAACGCCTGGCTAGGCTGGAAAGGCGCAATGGCCGCCATGCAGCAACGCCTCGCCGAGAACGCCGAGATCGTCGCGGTGTACGACAAGCTCCACCAGCACAACGTCGTCGGCGGGCACTGGATGTGGGGGATGGTTGCGCAGGCCGCGGAATCCGGGGATGCAGAGCAGGCGCTGAGGGATCATGGTCTGGTGCGGCTGACTGAACCTATGGGGTATCCGGAACTGCCGGCTCTTACAGACGATAGCTCTGTGTGGATGGCAATAGCCGACTTCTATCATTCCAGCGGAGGCGCGCAAGGCAAAGAGAAAATTTACAACGCCATCCGGGAATTAATGTGCGCCTACGTAGACGCAGACCGAGCTCATCATTTACAGTCCAGCAAAGTACACGATGGCGCTGCTTCTTTAAATAGCGGCGCGGCGAAAGGCGAGCAATGAAATTTACGATCGATTTTTCACGTCTGCTATTCGCCCTGCTTCTGCTCTTGGCCGCCCGCCATTTTGCCAACGACTTTCTTCTGGGAATGGGCGTTTTTGCAGCGGTCGGGGTGATCGATCTGCCTATCTACTCACGACTGCTTTGGCAATCGAAGGGCGGCTCGGCGGAGGACGACTAAGTGCCTGCCGACTTGGAGGCTATGTCACGCAAGGCATCGCCTGACTTCTTGCTGCCGCGGCTGGATCCGATGAAGTAGGCAATTGCGCCAGTCAGGCCAGTCTCTACCGTACCAAATGCTCTTGTCATAAGGGCTTTGGTGTATTCGTCGTCGGGCATTTTCCCGTAGAAAAACATGATGACTTCCGAGACGTACACGACAAGCAGCAAGCCAAAAATGATTTGCGGCATGTAGTCGGTAGTTGCGATCTGCCGGGCACGGGCGCTTTGCACATCGGCCAGAACCGCGGCATCACTTTCCTGATCCAGCTTGACCAAATCAATTTGCAATTCGGCCATGCGGGTTTGAAACGCTAGATCGGCTTGCTTCATCGCCACAAGCTGTTCGCCCGACAAAGATCCGGAAGCTATGGCGGCGGCTACTTCGTCCTGCGTGGCGTCGGGCTTGCCGAGAATAGCAACACCAAGGGCCGACACAGCAGCGCCGGCTAGTGGTCCGCCTAGCGCGCTGGCAAGAACAGGTGAAACAGTTTGGACTACTTTTTTCCAGTCAAGGTTCAACATATTCCATTCCTATTTCGCCATAAAGGCTCTGCATTTTTCTGCTTACAGACACGAAATACATCATTGCTGCTTTGGTCACACCCAGCTCCTGGGCTACCATCATTGCTGCGATCTTCTGCCCTTTTATCTTAAGGTAGTTGGTATTTCTGCGGTTATTCTGTTGTTCTTTTGCTGTTGCCCAACGGCAATTACCCGGTTCATAGTTTCCGTTTACATCGATCCTGTCTAACGTCATTCCCTCTGGCCTAACTCCCATGTCGCTCAAAAATGCATCGAAAGAATCTGCCCAACGCGGGCAAACGCTAATACCCCGGTTATGATAATAGGCAGAACCTTTGTAATTTGGTTTACAGCGATCTTTCATTGATCCCCAGGTGCTGTAGGTAAGATCCCTATGAGAGTGGACGGCGTGACCATGCCTCCTATTTGCCTTGCCATTTCTTACTGCTTGCTCAGTGTTCCAGCAACCGCAACTTTTTGAATGCCCACTTTTTAACTTGTGGGCGCGCACAATAGTTGTTTCCCCGCAATCACACAAACATAGCCATTGAGTTACTAAGCCGGCATTGGCGGCACGGCTAATGACAGTAAGCCGGTTAAACTTTTCACCAGAAATATCAACAAATTTGGGCAAGACAATCTCCTCTTTCTGGGAGGCAGTATGCCCTTCTATCGATATTTCCGCAACCTTACATTGCGACTGTTGCCAAGCCGGGCGCTACGCTCTGCAACGTTTCTTTCCAGTCGAACGCCATTAAACCCATTCTCCGGTTTTCATCTGCTTGGACAGTCTTGCTGCGCGCTCTGGAGTCTGCTTAGCCCATGTGCTATTTAGCATGCCAGCAGCTGCTCCGCTGTAGTCGCCTGCTTGAATCATCTTGAGTGTGTTGACGAAGCCGAAGAGGCCAGCTACGCCCATTTGATAAGCCATGTTCAGCAAGACAGCGAATCGCACCGGATCCATGTTTGCCGTCCAAGGCGCACGTTTGCGGATCTCCGACGCGTTGATCGCCAGGCGGTTGTTGGTGATGAAGTCAATTTCCTCCGGCCTCAGTCCACCGCCTTTGCGCTTGTCAACAAGGAACCCGCGGCCGATGGTGTCAAAGCCAAGATGGTCCTTGTAGACAGTCGGGATGTTGCCTTCGTCCCGATCTAGCTGGGTGAATATGTCGGTGATGGCTGGCATGTCATTCCTTGGCTTTAAGCCGGTCTATTTCCGCTTGGAGGGTTTGAGCGCGTTTGCTCTCTTCCTCAAACTTGTATTTCCACAGCTTGGCATCGAATTCCATCGCTGATAGATCTCGCCTAGCCTCTGATAAAAGCATCCAAGCATCGTCTTTCTGCTGACGGACTTCGACTATCTCTTTGTCCTTGTCGCGGTTGGATTCAAGTAGAGAGTTCTGCCATTCGGTAGCATTCTCGTCGTTCTTGATCTGCCGCGCATTGTTAACTGCATTCTTGTTTCTGTCCTTGATCCATGCAGCGGCTGCAACGACAACCGTCAAGATAGCGGTAGCTGCCGCTCCAGGATCGATATTCACCGCACACGGCGTTCAGGCGCCGTCCTGTAGGCGGCCCATCCAAGGCAGGGAACGGTGATGAAATAGATCGACATAAGAGGGGGAAGGTATCCGGTAGACCACCACACCGACAATAGGCAAAACGCCCAGATTACGAATCCGTAGAGATTCGTCCAAAGGTTAGATCGTGCGCGGTGAATGCCCTTCTTGGTGTCGTCCCAAATGAGTTTCACGGTGATGACGCCGTAACCCACGAAGATTGCCGACCACATCCAACGCGGGCCGACCCACTCCATTAGGTCATAAGCCTTGGGTGACATTGAGTGTGCGGACAGCATGAGAAATACTGCAAAGATCAACGAAGCCAAGGCCATGAGGAAGCGCACTGTTATGGTGTCAATCTCCCAAAGCAAGGCCGAGACCAATGGCAGCCGCTTAGGTATTGCCGTGACTATGCCTTTGATGTCTGTTTTCATCACTGCCTTAAACCACATCCGGCTCTACCAGCTTTAGAAGCTCCACATCAAACACGGTGGACGATTTGCCAGCACGACGACTGAACATCGCGGTTGGCATCCATGAACAGCGCGCATACACAGGGCCAGTCCCCGTCATCTCGTCCACTGTCATATTGGGTCCGCCCGACTTGAGTTGAACGGTGCTGCCGGCTTTAATTTCTTCCATGTCTGATCCTATACAGCAATGCCGTTTTGGTTGTAGTTATTATGGCTGTTGTTGACTAGGGGCAAGGCGCCGCTATTCACCATCTGCACCTGACTCGTCACGTTATCGTGATAGTTGAAGATGCCGGAGATGGACGAGTTCGTACCGGATTCGATCCCTCGCAAAGCTAGTTCACGGCCCTTGCAGTCGTGGATGTCAATGTCCTGCCGCGTGTTGTTGGACTGCGTTACCACCCGGATAAGCGATGACATGGAATCAAATGTCGTGTCAGCCGGGTTGAAGTCGATGCCTACGTGGGCAAACGAGTACTGCTTGTAGTAGCTGGCGTTCGTGAACACTGCGAAGAAGTCGGTAAGGATGTTGGTCAGCGTCGAGACACGCAAGGTCACGCCATCCACAATCACAGAGCCGGTATTGTTGGCCTTGAAGTTGCATACCGAGTCCTCGAATACCACTCCACCCGAGAAGCTGATGGAATTGAAGGGGCCGTTAAGGTCATCGAAGAAAGACGGGTTGTTGCAGTTTTTGTCCGATGATGTGTAGACACCCCCAATGACCTGAATGTCAGCGCCCAAAGCTCCTTGCTGGCTGTCGTTGTAGTTGCGGAAGTGCGGGAAGCCGGCCCGCTGAATGCTCTTGCAACCCCTAAGTTCAAAGTGCTTGGTGCCGAAGAACGATGCGTAATTGCCATTCGCGTAGTTCTGCACCACGCAATCGACGTTGACAGCATTCAGCGTGCCCTCATGGTCGATACCTACATCGCCACCGATAGTCGAGCGGATAGCAGTGCAGGACTCAAACCTAGCGTTCTGGGCCATTGACCCCCAAAGACCCGAGCCAGTGCATTCCGAAGTCGAGAAGCCTTTAACTTTGACGCGGTCGCATTTGCGGATGTTTGCGGCTGCACCGTTCTGACCGAAATTCGAGTCGCCACCCCAATAGAGGAAGCCAAACACGTAGCCCGCAGCACGCCCACCCTGCACTTCAATGCCGTCGATGTACTGCATGTCGATGAACGACTGGCCATCTTCCGGGGTGGCTGTGGAGCCCTGCGGATCCACAATGAGCCAGTCTTGGCAGACGTTGGTTTTGCCCGCCCAATCAATGGTCGAATAGTAGTTGGCCGGGAATCCCGAACGGGGAATGGTGCGCACCAGCATGCAGGTAATGCACCGCGGGCTGATGATCTGTACGTCCTTGGAGCATGCGCTAGCGTCGAAGCTTGCAGTAGCGATTGCGTGGCTGGTGGACGGGCCTTGGAAGATCAGGTTGTTGAGTCGGATGCGGTCAGCGTGGTAGAAAACGGCAGCGCCCGTAAAGCGGATCTTGGCGCCGTTGGGGTTGTCAATCCGCATGCCCACCGGAAGCTGGTGAGGGTTGTTGAGGATGTAGACGGGGTCCGCCTTGCCTAGCTCCGCGTATCGAGCGCCTGACGCAAACAGCTTTTCAAAAGCGAGGTCGTCGGACGTACTGTCGTCACCCAAGGCCCCGAATTGCTCAAAGAACGCAGGGCCGCGGCGGAGACCTGATTGCACGGTTTCAGGTATTGCGCCTGTGCCCGCCTGCACATAGCCGACAGACAGCGAGCCGTTCTGACCACCGATCAGCGAAACATAGCTCCCGAGGGCTTGCGGGTCGGCAACGGAGAAGTTGTCCACGCTCCAGACTTCCACGCCCGGAGCGCCGAGGACGGGCGCAGTGCGCAGGACGAACTTGTAGAACACCCCGGGGACAAGCCACACGTTAGCCCGCCCTGCCGCATCCAATTGAACCGGGTTGCTGTTCTGCACCATGCCCGATTGGTCGGTGTAGGTCGCAATCGGTGTCGTGGTGCCGGCAGCGTAGGTGAAGAGTTGCCCCAAGACAACGGGCAAGCCGGCATTGGTTTTGCCTTCAAATTTGGGGGTCCAGGTTGCTGCCATTTGGGTTCCGATATTGTTAGACTTGGCCGATGGAATTCACGGACTATCGTTGGGTCAAGTTTGCTGTGCTGTTGGTACTGGCGTTCATCGTCGGCATTGCTAAGGGCTTGAAAGGCCCACAGGCGCCGACCGAACAAGACCAGTCGCCGCATCGGATTCGATAAGGTCACGCAAGCGGTTCGTACCAGGCCGCATGAGGTACGAACCAACCCGAGGCGAGTTAAGCAAAGCAGCCAGACCGCCTGCGCCTGCGTAGCCCAATCCAGCAAGAGCAGGATTTGCGACGACAGATGCACCCAGCAAAGTGTTTTGGATTGCGGCACGAGTGCTGCCGCCAGTCCGGGCGACGCGGTCGGCCAGCAGATTGCTCCCCACTAAAGATAGGTCGCCCAAAGGTGTCCCGGTAGGGTCAGCGTATCCTTTGCGCACGGCACCGGGTAGCAGCGCGTAAGGCACATCGCCAGGCACCCGCCCAGCAGCACCAAGCTCTGCACCCGTTAGCAAAGGTTCAACCGTCTTAAATGCCTTGTATTGCGTGCGCGTTTGGGTCAGGGCCGCTGCATCCTCTGGAGATACGCTGCGGTTGAATGCCCCAATAATGGACTTCCGCAGATCGCCAAGTTCGTTGCGAAGTTCGACCGAACCTTCCGCGCGGCGACGCAGGTAGCTTTGAAATTTGTTGGCTACCTCGCCCGGAATCACCAATTGGTCATCGCCGCGGGTTTGCACCTTGGATAGAACGTCGTCAATCTCTTTGAGGACGCTGGATCCCGACTGAGCAGGCAGCTTGTCGGCCTGGTATCGAAGGTTGATTAGGCCATCAATGAACTTCTCATCGACCTGAAGATTGTTGCCATTCCAGATGCGGTCAAATTCCTTGCCGAGCCTGCCTTTTGCTGCGTCCACAACCTCAGGCGTGAGAGATTCACTAGAGGCGCCGAAAGTACCCCCAACTGCACGGTTGTATGCCTTCTGCTGATTGTCGCGGGCAGCAGCGCCCACACCGCCAACGATGGGCAGATCAGCTAGCACAGAGCGAAACCCCTTGGTGGTGGAGCCTGAAATGTCTGCAGCGGTTACGGGGATGTCGTATTGCTGAGCCAGGCGGCCAATCTCGGCGGCGCGAGGATTTACGCCCACGCTTTGGCCGACCAACTGGCCCAGCTTCCCGGCGCCAGCAACGCCGACTGGCAGAGCGCCGCCGATCAGTGCGCCCGTGGCTGTAGAGTTGGGGTCAACAAAGTTGGTTGATGCACCTCCAGCGATGGCGCCGCCTGCGCCACGAATAGCCAACTGCGCCAGCTTGTTTACAGGAGCGTTTGGGCCAACCCGCATGCCACCGCTTGCAATGGCATCCGCTAAAGGACTTGCGGCACGGGACACGCCAGCCAAGCCAGCAATGCCCCGCACGCCATTGGCCAACGCTCCGCCTACTCCGAGCGTGCCGGCGACTTCCGCCCCGAGTTTGCCCGCGCCATAAGCAAGCGAATTGGTATCCGCACCCAAGGACTGCAGTGCAGGGTCCAGAGACTCGCGTCGATCAGTGCGCCCGATAAAGTCGTTTTCTGGGACCCCCAGCGCTCGCGCAGCCGCATCAACAGGCGCCAACAAAGTCGCACCAATAGAAGCAGCACCACGCACAGCACCAGCACCCAGATCGCGGGCAGTACGCTCGAAAAAGCTACCCTGTTCCTTGGGCGCCTCCGTGCTAGTCTTGAGTTGGGACTGAACCTGAGCCAGTGCTTGATCGGCGGTAGACCCTTCGGGGCCTGTTACGTCGTAGGTTTTGCCATCAGGCGCTGTGATGCGGAAGGTAGGCACTTAGCGAACCTCCTTCACAGACCAGCCACCAGAGGCAGCAGGAGGCGAACCGCGTACCTGGCTGATTCGATTCTCGGAATCGGGTACGTCCGCCGCAATGCCTCGCGTGGCGATCTCACGGTTCTTGCGTTTCTGTGCAATCACGGCAGAGGTGTCGCCGATCTGCGGGAAATATTGCTTATCGGCATTGTCGAACTCGCTGGAAGCAATAGCTGCACCTGATTCGCGGCGTAACACGGCGTTGATGAAATCTCGCTTGGCCTGCACCAACTGCTGATTGCCTTGGCCGCCAATCGCGTTGATAGCCGCGCCAACAACGGGGAGTGTGGATCCAGGAATGCTGTTCACGGTGCCGCCGCCAGAAAGCTTGTCTAGCGTGTCATTAGCCTCCTGCATGCGCGATGCAAACACCAGCGACTTGCTTTGCCCTTCGGTAAGGGGCTTGCCTCCACCGGCCTTGTTCTGCGGATCGGCTGGGCCGCCTGGGATGAATGCAAGCGTGCCATCTGGCAGCTGACGATAACCAGTCGGGACGCGGCCAATCGCATTGCTTTCACGCGCGCGGGAATCGGTCATGTTCTGACCGCGGATAGTCGCACCCACGCTTGCCGAGTTGTTGGCGCGGGATGTAGCGTTTGTGTCGATGTTGTTTTGGCGCCCGATGTCCTGACCGCGCATGGTCACATCAAAGCCGCGCTCTTTCAGTGCTGCATCCAAGCGCTGTTGCGCCGTCAGGGCCTGTTGACCCAATGCGCTGACATAGGTCGGGTCAAACGCTGCGGGCGCGCCCGAGACATCTACGCCCATAGCCTGCGCCTGTTGCTTGGCGAGATCGTATGACGCCTGATCCTTTGCTCCACCCAGAACGTTCAAGAATGCCGAAGTTTTCTCGTGTGCCAACTTGAATTGCGCGGCCTCTGCTTCGGCGCTGGTTTTGCGTTGAAGGATGTTCTGCTGCTGGTAGTCCTGGGCGGCCTTCAAATTGCCCGAGCCAAGCAGAGCGTTGTAATTTGCCGTCTGATCTGCGCCAAATCCACGGACGACGTTGCGCTGTGAATCAGCTTCTGCGCGCGCGCGTTCATATTCCTGCATCTGCAACGCCGCCAAGCGGTTCTGCTGCTGGGCTCCTTGGATTTGCGAGACTTGGGCCAATTGCGCCAGCGGGTTGACCTGCTGAGGCTGTTGGATCTGGCCATAAATTGAAGCGTCTAATGGCATGTCTGTTCCTTAACGCTCGTTATCCAACTGGCCAAGGTAGTTGTAGTTGCCTGTCGCACCGCCCGATACACCCAGAGCAGAGGTCCAGTTCGCGCCACCGCCGTTGTTGCCCAGCAGTTGCTGCAACAGGTTCTGGCTGTTGTAATTGTTGGTCGCGCCGGTCAGCCCGTTGGATAGCGCGTTGCCCTGTGCAATCGATGCTGCACCCAGCGAGTTGGCGAGGCCGCTGCTGTTGGCCGCTGATTGGTTGGCAAAGTTCGTGCCAGCGTTACCCAAGACAGACGCCGATGTTTGCGCTTGGCCCGCAAGCGACTGGAGCGGGTTCAGAGTGTTCTGCAGGTTCTGATTAAACGTGCCTTGCGCCCGGTTGTAGGCGTTGCCGTATTCGGTGGATGCGTAGTCTTGGCCGTAGCGCGTTAGAGCCTTCAGCTGTGCGCCGCTGTTCGACATGCCGCGCGCTGCACCGGAGTTGTCCAATGCTCGCACGCCTTGCTGCATGCGGAATGCGTAACTCGGATCGTTCTGCAAGTCCTGCGCATTGAACCGAAACTGAGTGTTCACGCCGCCATTAGGATTCAACAGCGCAGCAAGCCGGTTGTTAGCCCACAACCCGTTTTGATACAGCGGCTGGTTAAGCGCCTTCTGATCTTCGTAGATATAGCGGTTGGTGGCGTCCGTCTGTGAAGCGGAAGCAGAAGCTGCATCCTGAGCATCCCCCGCAGAATCAGAACCAATAATGCCGCCAAGAACAGGGCCGGCTACTGCGCCGATGATCGAACCGAAGTCGTAAAGCGGCCCGCCTGGCTGGCTACGTTGGATATAGCCGGACGAAATGTATTCGCTGGCAGTTGGGTCAAAGTCGCGCATGGTTCATCCTTTCGGCACGGTATTGGATGCAGTCTCCTGTTCCACCAATCGGGCGGAAACCAAGACGCCGCACAAAGCGATGGCCGTGAGTGTTTTCTTTGCGGACAGTGGTAACAACATGCCCGTATTTTGCCAGCAATGGGGCTGTAACGCCCTCAATATCGCTGCGATTGATCCAGTGCCCTTTAGCGTCGTTCTTGCGCCAGCAGTGGATCTCGTTTTCTCTGACGACGAAGAAGCCAACATCGCGGACCGGTAGGAATTCCCATTCATCTGAGAACTCGCCGGCAACAGCAAAGGCTTCTTCGCGCGTCATTCGTCAGTCAGCACACGGCCAGATGCGCGAATGTTCAGGCCCGCCGTGGGTCCAACAACACTGATGTAATCACCGATACCCAGCGTCTGGCCCAGCAAACCAATTGGCGCAAAGGATGCATTGGCGCCGATGCTAAGGCCGCTAGCCACTTGGTTGGTTGTAGCTACAGCGTCCCCTGACTTGACGATATTGGCCGTAAATGTGAGCGGCCCGCCAGTAGTGTTGTTGACAACGGCCGCATCGATTGTGGTGCGTGCCGTAGCGGTGAACACCGTAGTTGGCGTGATCGGAATGTCTCGCGTCGCAATGAGCGGTTGTGCTTTGGCTGCCATTATTTGGATTCCTCTAGATGAGCGATGCGGCTTTCCAACCGGGCGATATATGCGATCAGCGGGCCGAGGCTGGGTTCGTCTGGCTCTTGGCCGATAAAAGTCACGGGGAGCGGCTGGTCGTCTGCGGATGCCTGCGCAAATGCTCCCGCGCCCAACGCAGGGACTAACGGAGCTTCGCGGATGTCTTGGAAGTCACCTTCAAGCTGGGTTTGCAAGTCCGTGATGTCGATTCCATCGGTGCCGCCACTACGGGTGCGCAGGCCGGCGAGGATGGCATATCCGTACTGCGTGAGACATTTCTTGTCGTCCACGAAGGCGACATTCATCATCGGAACGC
>Ga0182211_1000435_pt1 | contig 13373 bp, 15 predicted proteins | sample G5R1MG_20_FD_129660 | JGI IMG/M metagenome (GOLD analysis project Ga0182211, IMG submission 129660) | Switchgrass phyllosphere microbial communities from Michigan, USA - G5R2_MAIN_03OCT2016_LD1 MG | ecosystem: Host-associated > Plants > Phyllosphere > Phylloplane/Leaf | place: USA: Michigan... | reverse complement strand
TCCATTTTATTTTCGCTTTCTTAAACAATGAAAAATACGCCTTTGTATATACAGTCTCTGTCTCCAAAACATTCTTTTCCCGTTCCCTTTGACTACCTACTACTTGCGCTGATTCGGCGATTTTACTTCCTATTCCTATTTCTGTCTACTATTTTAGTACCCATATACTACCGCAACCACGCTTTCTATCCCATTTCTGTTTCTCGGCGCAAGAATAGGCGTTTTTGGGGCTTCTTGCGTTCTCTTGAGTACTTTGCATTATACTAGCTTTTAGTACCTTGCGCTGTCTTTTGCCGCTGTTTTGCTAATCATTGCCCGCGAGGTTGTTCTTAGAAGAAAGGGAACAAGAGAGAAACAAGGATATAGGAGGGAATGCAGCACATGGATCGAGGATGATTCATGACTTGCTTGGTTGGTTCCAGCACTAGGAACTTTGTAGGCTAAATGTAATGATTGTTCAACCGTTATACAACGTCTGTACATGTGGTAGACGTGTATGGAACCAGGTGGCGTAGAACCGTAGCCTCGCTCCAACTGTTTGTTCATCTTGATACAGGCGACGATGGTCAGCGGACGGTGGGAATCTCCGGTTTCACGCTTTGCTCTACCTACTTGCCAGGCAATCGACACACGAATGCAGGAGGACCGTTGGCAAATCTACCATGTAGCAGTGACGATCCACCTACAGAGTCTTTTCACCTGGACGAGCCAAAGACGACAGTAATTGCAATTTGTCAATGGCAGGAATTGAATAGGTGCAACTGCTATTACACCAAGTTCTCCGTACTTGACGTTGGCCAGATCAGCAGATGTAGGTGTTCTTTAAAGTGGCAGTCCTCATACATCTAGCAACAGCTCGAGGAATAGCGAACAGGTGTATCGTCCGGGATAAAGCCATGTTGCTGTCGTATGCCCCACCCTCGTCGTAGAATTGATGGAGGGGATGGGAGAAACCATATATCACCCGTCGTTCGTCGTACAATCAGCAACTCGTTGGGTCTTTGTTTTTCGCACTAATCCCTCCGTCTTCCAGCGCGTGCTGAAATTGCGCAACGACTGGCAATCGAAGACCTCGAGTTTCTCAGCCTTCAGTCGCGACTCCAAGACCAATAAGGCCAAGGCACTGCGCGTCATGCAGAAACTCATCCCTTGCATCCAAGGCGACTTCTCAAGTAGTCTCTCGCCTCGCATGCACAATACTCAGCATTACCTATCCATATCGCCACCACCAACGACCTGCGCGACAGCATTTCGTATTTTCCGCGCTCGAAGGCAGTGGATTCACGCCAACAGGGCAACTTGTTGGAAACGGCGCGCAGTGTGGGAAGCCTGGGGTCTGCGCCGACGAGTGAAATGTGGAGTCTGGATTGGGTGGTAGAAAGTCGGCCTGTTAGTACGACAACGCTGGACGTTGATGCCGATGCCTTGTCGGTTGCGGGGCGCTACGTGTGACGAAACCGGAGCCCATGGTGCGAAGACATATCCGTATATATCCAGGATATTATGGGATACGAGCAAATTCTTGTTCTGTTCTGTTACGCGTAGCAAGCACCCTAAAAGGCTTTTATAAGTATCCCGCTTCATTCATGACGCATGGTGTTCGGCGGGCACACGGACACTGTAGCCAAGGCCGCTACTGAGGCGCAGTCGCTCCTCCCTCCTCTTTAACACAACAACCTCCCCCCCTGAACCAGCAGCTGCCGACGCCTTCTCATCATGTCGTGGAAGCTGACTAAGAGTATATTCTGATCTCGGCAGGGCTGGACCTGCGTCGGCTGACTTGTTTGCAGAGCTTAAGGATACGCATCTGGCACCATTAGCCAGCTCCTTTACTCGCTCCTCGTCCACCTCCACAGCTATTGGAGACTCTGATCCGCATAAACAGAGTATCTTGGGTTCCACTACAACCAGCACAGAGAACCCCAACCCGACATGTATGATTAGTATCTGGTCGACTGTAGTCTGGCTCAAATGCTAACATACTATCCCCAGCCGCTTTAGAGGAAATCATTAACCCGCCACAACCCCCAAGCAAGCCCGGCATTCTTATCCTCACCCTTCACGAGGGCAAGGGATTCTCTTTACCTCCAGGATATGAAAAGCTCTTTAACGTTGCACGGCATGTTAGCTCACGTTCGACCGGTGGCAGCTATGCCCCCTCAAACCAGCCGGAATTGCGAGGACAGGTGGGAAGCTCGTACATTTCAGGGCGGCCCCAATCTTCGAATAGCGCCATAAACAACGCTCCCGCAGTTCACGGTCGTTATTCGTCCAAATACTTGCCCTACGCACTCGTTGACTTCGATAAACAACAAGTCTTTATCAACGCCGTCTCAGGCACTCCAGAAAACCCGGTCTGGGCCGGCAACAATACGCAGTACAAGTTCGATGTCTCAAGAATGACAGATCTCTCTTTGTCACTCTACATCCGCAACCCGAGCGCAGCCCCAAAAGCTGGCCGTAGTGAGGATATCTTTATCGGTACAGTTACGGTGAAGCCTGCATTTGAGGAAATACAAGCCCAAAAGGAGGACAGAAAGAACGCCGTTAAGGGTAGCGAGCAGGAGAGCTCTCTTAGCCAACATGGTGTTAAGTGGCTTGACGTTAGGTACGGGTCCGGCACTATTGCATTGGGTGTAGAGTTTGTAGAGAACCGGCAAAGTTCGTTGTCAATTGACGATTTCGAGTTGCTGAAAGTCGTCGGTAGAGGCAGTTTTGGCAAGGTCATGCAGGTTCAGTAAGTGCCATACCACGAGCAAGATAATCACGAGATGCTAACTGGAACGCAGGAAGCGCGACACTCGTCGTATCTACGCTCTCAAAACGATCCGCAAGGCCCATATCATTTCCCGTTCCGAAGTTGCACATACCCTAGCTGAGCGTTCGGTACTAGCACAGATTAACAACCCCTTTATTGTGCCTCTTAAGTTTTCGTTCCAATCACCAGAGAAGCTCTATCTTGTCCTCGCATTTGTAAATGGCGGCGAGCTCTTCTACCACCTAAAATCTCAACAAACGTTCGATATTAACAGGGCACGGTTCTACACTGCAGAGCTGCTCTGTGCACTAGAATGTTTGCACGGCTTTAATATCATTTATCGCGACCTGAAACCAGAAAACGTGTTGCTTGATTATACTGGTCACATTGCGCTCTGCGACTTCGGCTTGTGTAAACTTAATATAGGTGAAGGCGTTAGGACCAACAGTAAGTTTTATCAATGTCGTACTTAATCAAGTAACTAGAAGCTAATTTTTGCTCAGCTTTTTGCGGTACTCCTGAATACCTTGCTCCAGAACTACTCCTTAATAACGGTTACGACAAGACAGTTGACTGGTGGACTCTTGGCGTACTCCTGTATGAGATGTTAACTGGACTGCCTCCTTACTACGACGAGAACACCAACGAAATGTACCGCAAGATTCTTCACGACCCTCTTCACTTCCACGACAACACGCCAGGCCTAGTTCCACCAGTTGCTCGCGACCTTATAGCACGTTTACTTGACCGCGACCCAAAGCGGAGACTAGGTGTTAATGGGGCTGCCGAAATCAAGGCCCATAATTTCTTCCATAGCATCGATTGGCGAAAGCTGCTGGATCGCAAGTATGAGCCGACCTTCAAGCCCAATGTGACTGACGCTCGCGATACGGCAAACTTTGATGACGAGTTTACGTCGGAGCCTCCGGCCGACACGCATATCACTGACTCAATCCTCTCACAGACGGTACAGGAACAGTTTGCAGGCTGGAGCTATAACCGCCCAGTTGCCGGCCTAGGTGATGCAGGGGGTAGTGTTAAGGATTCAAGCTTTGAAGAGTCAATACGCTAGAGCTTGCTGTGTCGTCACTTAGGTGGCATAGACGCAAGCCAAATTGATAGAGGAGTAGGGTGACGTTACTTACCTTTTGACGGTCGATTCACAAGGTTGACGACGTGTTTCGTGGATCTGCAAAGTGCTCGGCTGCCAAGGGCAACAACTGCATGTGCAATGTAGATGGACGAGCCGTAGAAGGCCGGTTTTCGGGGAGGTTGGAAGCACAGCAGTGTTGTGTTTATTGACCGTTATCACCACTGGCGCACCTCAGACGTGCCTGGCGTTGTCTGGTGGCTACCGTGCAATACGACTACCGGGCTCAAACGCACAGTCCGTCGATTTCTCACGCGCATTGCGAACTTCATTGCGTGACGAAACTGGGACTCAGAATGCGCAATGCGAGCAACGAGGCAGCCCCGATGCAGTGTCACATCTGGACCGACAGCTGCCAAATGGAGTCGCCGATTCCATGTACATTGATGACGCGAATACTCCAAAAGCACGGGTATATGACCGTGCTTCTCTAGCATCCGCAGTATGGTAGGGTATCCATATGAACAAACAAATCCACGTTTGGTAGGAGTACGAGAAGTTATACAACATACCAGTACTCAGCTGCTCAGGAAGCCGACGATTAGTTTCGTCATCGGCGCTCTATCGAAAGTAAGACGAGTAGGACAGTGGTAAGTGAAGCCATGGTGTGCGAGGTTGGAATAAGGCTCTATGCGGAGGATGCTTCTCTCAAGATTTGCTCGTCCTTGCGAACACATTGAGTTCTGGCAGTAATCCAAAGTAAAACACTTACAATCTCAACGTAAGTCATCTTTGAATTGCCGAAGTAATGATTCGCATCATATCAAACGTATGTGAATTAATTTAAATCCTCTCGTAATTATCGGGATAGCCTGCTACCCACGTAAACAAGATCTATACGGCACAAAACATGTTACATCCCAACTCCTTGCGTATATTCTAAAGGCCAACTTTTTTATTTACAACACAACCACATCGTCTAGCCACCTTGTATCTTCCTCCCCAGGCCTCACGCCAGCCTTCTTCTCGCTCCCTGCAAACTTCTTCTCCTCTTCCTCCCATACCTTCCTTTCCATACGCCTACGCGCCGAGTATGCCCTTGAAAACTTCCACACTTCGGTGTCGTGGAGATTCCACTGCTCCACGGCATCGACTACGGCCAGCATCATCTTGTCTTTACTCTTGATGGCGTCTCTTGCGCGACGTAGGCGCTCCTTCTCCTTCTCAAGCCAGCGCTCGTCGGGGGCTTCCTGGCCTTCGATAGACGCCGGTGGGTCGGGCCTAGGAAAGATAACAAGCTCTGATTTTCCGCTTGGTGAACTGGGCTCATTGTTAGGAGACGCAAGCTTGGGGAGGCCAAAACCGAAGATCCAATCAAGGTCGTCTTGGGTGACTCGCTCTGCAGTGAGCCAGAGTGTGTGTGCGGGTGCAGCAGCTACGAGCTCTTTGAATTGAACGACACGATAGGATTCGGTGTGGGCTTTGCCAATAGATTGTTTGGTCAGCTCCCAGATCCAAAGATCGCGCTTGGCGTTGCTACGGAGGAAATTGGTATCCAATGTGTCACGTGTGTAATGCAGCGAGGTGATGGTGTAGGGATGTGGAACCGTTCCGATGGTGAAGGACTTGGTAGTATTGACAAATGCAGGGGATTCCCGTGACTTCGGTGGCTTGTTGGGATGACACGGCTTGCACTTTGGTCGATTTGGTGGGCAAGATTTGGGCACAGGTGAGGTTGGACACTGTGTCAGGTTGCGTGCGATATCGACCGCCTCGTACATGAGTGCAGTTGTATGCTCAGGCAGTGGCTTGGCGACGACGATGCCGTCGGGATGTTGCTCCTGGAACGTCAAGTGAAGATGCGAGTTAACGAGACTTGCAAGCAGTCCGTATGCCTCGGCTAAGGTGGTGTTTGTGAACTTGTCAGCGATAGGCTTGTATTGGGCACGGAGGATTTCGGTCGTGTAGAAGGCGATGGCGTTGGCTTTCTTGTCGACTGCGACGTCAGCCGAGGGTAGTAGATTGACCACAGGTCCGCCATCCTTGTCAGCCAGCTGGCTGATCTTGTCTTTGCTCGCAGTGGGATTCTTGAGCAGCTCGTGGTGGACCACCTTTTTGAGCGCATCGTTGACGGCTGCGCCTTGGCCGAAGAAGACGGCGGCATTAAGCGACCGCACTCTGGACAGGCGTGGGAACTCGGCTCGGCGCAAGAAGCTCAGCATGGGATTCTCAAACTCCGCCATGGGTAGCGCTAAATAGTTTGTGAGGATGCCTCCGCCCATGGTTCCCCAGGCCAGCCATCGCATGAGCTCCTCGTGGACACGGGGTTCGAGGTCCATGCGTTGCACCAGCTGGTACTGGGGGTGCTTCATGGCCTCGGCGGAGGACAGGACTGTCGGCTTGAAGCCCTGGGCCCACCAGGCGCGGCGCCAGGCTAGAATCAGCCGGTGTTCGGCGGCGGTGACGTGTGCGTCGTGAGTGCTCTTGGCGTCGAAGTAGGTGTAGATGGGCGGGCGTGGGCGCAGCGGCGGGAGCACGGCGCGGTTCTCGTCGAGGGTGACGGAGGCGGAGAAGGGACTGCGCCATTTGAAGTCGCTGAGCCACTCAATGGCGCGGTAGGTGCTCGTGCTCGCGCTGGTGCTGTTGGGCTGGGTGGCGGGTGGCTTGTGGGCGGCGGGGCCAAAGGGATGGGGCAGCGCGGGCAGCGCGGGCAGCTCGGGAACGTGTGGGTGCTTGACGGCTTCGGTCACCTCGTTGTATGTGGGCACTGTAGGGAGGCTGTGGCGGGTGGGCGCGCCGTACAGGGTCAGACTGGCGACAACGAAGAGGGCGATGACGAGGGCGGCCTGGAACCTCGGCGGTGGCATCTGCAGCCGCACGGACTGCCCGAACAGGGTGCGCTGCACCGGCATGGCGAGGGTTGGGCGTGGAGGGGGGGGGGTGGGGGAGGGGGAAGAGACGGGCATAGAAGAGAGCCGTCACAGCAGCAGCACACCCAACCGTCACCGCGGGGGTTAGGGTTAGCATAAAGTGGAGAGTAGGGTTAGGGTTAGGGTTAGGGTTAGGACTCGGTACTCTGCCTCGTACTGGTAGCAGTAGACCACCCACCGTGGGTGGGGCCCGCGAACAATTTGGCTCGATGCGTCAGACCGAGGAATGCTTCCCTCGATGGACTGACCAAATCGTTCCCATCTCCCCGCAATTCAAGGAGGAAAGCGGGTGCCTCGTTGGCATCAGGCCCCTCGAGCAGTCATCGGACGCTGCCCCACCTAGAGTTTGCATTTGCGCCGCGCCTTCCTAGCCACATCCATTGCACGCGACCATGCCGTCTCCCACCCAGGGCAGCATTCCTGATCCCACCGCAGACCTTCACTGGTCTGACTTCCAGGGCCCTATCCATGATATCTTCGCGGCCAATGCGCGCAGGCATCCAGAGCGGGCGTGCGTCGTTGAAACCGCCACCAGCACGGCACAAGAGCGCTCCTTCAGCTACCAGCAAATCTTCCACGCAACTGCCGTGCTCGCCCACCACATCGTCCAGCATGGCGTGCAAAGAGGCGAGGTGGTTATGATCTTTGCCCACCGTGGCGTCGACCTGGTCGTGGCCATCATGGCCGTCTTGGCGGCAGGAGCGACTTTCTCCGTCCTCGACCCACTGTGAGCGCCATCTGCCTCTGGATCAGCTCGAGACGACGACTGACAGCAACTCAGATACCCCCCCGACCGCCAATGTATCTACCTCGAAGTCTCCCAGCCACGTGCACTCGTAGTCATCGACAAAGCCATACGCGAGGCCGGCCCTCTCTCTGAGCAGGTCCGATCCTATGTCAAGGACAACTTGCAGTTGCGGACAGAAGTCCCAGCACTCGAGCTCAGGGATGACGGTACATTAGTCGGAGGCTCCAGAGATGGCAACGACGTTCTTGACGAGCAACAGAAGCTGCGGGGAGAACTTCCAGGTGTTCTCGTTGGCCCAGACTCTACACCCACGCTCTCCTTCACGTCTGGCTCGGAAGGAAAGCCCAAGGGTGTCAAAGGGCGACACTTTTCCTTGACTCACTACTTTCCCTGGATGGCCGAGACGTTTGGCTTGTCTGAGAAGGACAAGTTTACCATGCTTTCAGGCATTGCCCACGACCCTATTCAGCGAGACATCTTCACGCCCCTGTTCCTCGGCGCACAACTACTTGTGCCCAGCAAGGAGGATATTCAACACGAGAGACTGGCAGAATGGATGCGCAGGTACGAAGCAACCGTCACGCATCTCACGCCAGCCATGGGCCAGATTTTGGTCGGAGGCGCTTCCGCCATCTTCCCTGCACTCCATCACTCCTTTTTTGTCGGTGACTTGTTGATCAAGCGCGACTGCAGACGACTGCAAAACTTGGCGCCCAACGTTCGAATCGTAAACATGTACGGCACAACGGAAACCCAGAGAGCAGTTAGCTACTTCGAGCTCCCAAGCTGTACAGAAGCCCCAGAGTATCTTGATAGTATCGGAGAGGTCATTCCAGCCGGTCGTGGAATGAACAATGTTCAACTACTGGTAGTAGACCGCGAGGACCGTACCAAGCTTTGTGAGCCTGGACAAAGTGGTGAAATCTACGTGCGTGCCGGGGGTCTGGCAGAGGAATACCTTGGTCTTCCTGAGCTCACAGCGACTAAATTTGTAGACAACTGGTTTGTGGACCACCAAAAGTGGGTCAACGAAGACAAGACCAAGGTAGAAAAACAGGGCGCGACTGAGCCATGGCGTGAGTTCTACAACGGACCACGTGATAGACTATACCGATCTGGTGATCTGGGTCATTACAGTGCAGATGGAAACGTTCACTGCACAGGGCGAGTGGACTCTCAAGTCAAGATCCGTGGCTTTCGTATCGAGCTTGGTGAAATTGACTCACATCTCTCGGCTCATCCACTCGTACGTGAGAATGTTACCTTGCTCAAGCGCGACGCATACGAGGAGCCAAACCTTGTCAGTAAGTCAAAAGATCACACAGTTACGCTTCGATAGCTAACAACGTAGGCTACATCGTTCCTGAGATGAAGCGATGGTACGACTGGCTCGAAGAACGCGGCGCCCAAGACAGCGACTCGGTAGATGATACCAGTATGGTCACACTGCTGAAGCGCTTCAAATACCTGCGGGATGATGTCCGCGAGCATCTGAAGAAGAAGCTTCCCACATATGCTGTCCCTTCTGTCATTGACCCGTTGATTCGATTCCCGTTGAATCCAAACGGCAAGATCGATCGCCCAGCGCTGCCTTACCCAGAACCAGCACAGCTCGCTGCGGCGGGTGCAAGACGTCCTTCCCAGCTTGGTGCTGCTCTGACACCTACTGAAAAGACCATGGCCAGCATATGGGCCGATTTGCTCGGTGATCGTGGTGTTGTAGCTGACAGCATCAGTGGTAATGATTCGTTCTTTGACCTTGGAGGACACAGCATTATCGCTCAGCAACTTTTCTTCAAAGTCCGCCAGGAATGGAAGGACATTGATGTGCCCATGACCACAATTTTCCAGTACCCGACCCTGCGCGGATTTTCCGCCAACATCGACCAGGCGATGGATCCGATCGGCCTTCGTTTGGACACGGCGGAAGCAATAGAAGACGATCCCGAGGATGAAGCATACTCTGCTGACGCTAGAGAGTTAGCGACTCAGCTGACTACCTTTAAGACGAGAGAGCCATTGAGGCCAGGTGAGGAGGTCCACACGTTCCTCACGGGTGCAACGGGTTTCCTAGGAGCATATATTCTTCGTGATCTCCTCTCCCGGCCTGGAAAGGTGACGCTTTTAATTCGCGCAAAAGATGCTGACGGAGCACTTGGACGAGTCCGGCAGACATGCCAAGCCTACGGTATATGGGATGATAGCTGGCCAGCTCGCCTTCAGCCTCTCGTTGGTGACCTAGAGAAAGAAAGCTTCGGTCTTGCACCCGATACCTGGAACAGACTCGCGGATTCTGTCGACGTGGTAATCCACAACGGCGCGCTCGTGCATTGGGTCTTGCCATATTCTCGTCTGCGCGGTCCTAATGTTGTATCAACCATGACTGCCCTCTCCATGTGCGCAGTGGGCAAGGCGAAGAACTTTGGTCTTGTCAGTTCCACCTCTGTTCTCGACACCGACTTCTTCGTGAAGCTCTCCGAGAAGAGTCTCGCAGAGGGTGGCACCGGCATTCCCGAAGCCGACGACCTCGAAGGTGCACGCAAGGGACTTGGTACTGGTTATGGCCAATCCAAATGGACAGCCGAATATCTGACTCGACAAGCCGGCCAGAAGGGACTGAGTGGCTGCGTGATTCGACCCGGCTACGTCCTGGGTGATCCCGAGAATGGCACAACCAACACCGACGACTTCCTCGTCCGCATCCTCAAGGGCTGCATACAGCTCAAATCACGGCCAGACATCAACAACACCATCAACATGGTTCCTGTCACACACGTCGCGCGCGTAGTGGTAGCATCATCCTTCAACCCCCCCCTTGCGCCCCTTGGCGTTGCGCAAATCACATCGCATCCCCGTATCACCATTAACGAGTTTCTCGCCACGCTAGAACGGTATGGATACAATGTTCCGCAGGTTTCCTATAAGGAATGGAAGGCAAACATGGAATCCTACGTCGCCGATCGCTCGGGCACAAGAGAAGAAAACGCCCTGTTACCACTATACCACTTTGTCACGGGGGATCTGCCAGCAGATACCAAAGCGCCGGAACTTGACGACAGGAATGCGGCAGCGGCACTGAAGAAGGATGTAGCCTGGACTGGCGAGGATTGGAGTGCTGGTGCGGCAGTGACGGAAGATACGGTGGGGGTCTATATTAGCTACTTGATCGAATTAGGGTTCATGCCGAGGCCAGAGGCAAAGGGGGTGAAGGAGCTGTTGGCGAGCAAAATGACAGATGCAATGAGGGAGGGGATCAAGTTGGTTGGGGGCCGGAGAGGTGTATAGGCTACTGCTAGGAATATGCAACGAGCGCATGACCATCGCACGCACCTGTGGGTTCTTTGCACGGAATTCAAGGCTGTAATCGAAAGCGTTCAAGGAAATGTGTAGTCTCGACTCTCTTGCCGACTTGCTCTTCTCCTAGCCCTAACCCGTCTGAGACTAGTCGATGCATAGCTGCGTATGCCGTCATTGACCGCGTCTCGATCCTGTTTCGCGTAGCTTGATTAGCAAGAAGAAAGCAACCTTGATCATGCAGTAATCAATACTAGACCTGCCCGACAATGGCTCCTTGGTCATTGATATCACCCGCCTCTCGGGGAATTGGATTTGCATTGGCGAGGCAGGTCCTGCGCTGTACCAATGCACCCGTTGTTACAACAGCGCGCAAAGACCCGAACAGGACCAAAGAAGAGCTACTCAGTGGATTAGATGTTGACGAAAGTCGGTTGAGGGTGCTGAAACTGGATGTGTTAGGTATGCCTCCCTCCATTGCAACGACGGTTATTGATACGTGCCGCAGATGAAGCCACGATAGCAGAGGCGGCCACTGCATGCAAAGAGCAGTTCCCAATCGGTTCCCACCACCTACAGCTCGGCTTCATCGTGCCCGGAATTCTCTTCCCCGAGAAGTCGCCCTCGCAGATCAAAGCGGATGATGCCTTGCTGACATTTCGGACCAATACCCTGGGTCCCATGTTGATGCTCAAACACTTCTCACCATTTCTTCCGAAGAAAAGCGCAACCCTCGACGAGCATGCAAATGACATGCAAGGGCTGCCTACAGCGTCTACATTGGCCATCATGTCTGCTCGGGTAGGCAGCATCAGTGACAATCGCCTTGGAGGATGGTACAGCTACCGCGCGTCGAAAGCTGGCGTCAATCAGGTGGTCAAGACATTCGACAACCATTTGCGAAGTGCGTCGGCCGAAAACGCGATTGCAATTGCGTTGCACCCGGGCACAGTCAAGACAGGCTTAAGCAAGGACTTCTGGAACCATGTCAAAAAGGAAAAGTTGTTTGAGCAGGATTGGGTTGCAGAGCGTTTGGTCGATGTGACGAGGCAGGTGGGAGTGGACGGCAGGGGCAAATGCTGGGATTGGGACGGGAAGGAGGTGTTGCCTTGATTCGAGTGTCATGCATAAACAGTCCACCTTTGCTGCCACCTCCACATCCACTTTTATCCCCATTCTCATACTTGACCGTCTTTTTACGCCCCTGACCCGCACGCCGCTCAAGTAGCCCGAGTCTCAGCCACAGCACCGTCATGACACCCTCCCATCTCCAGAGCGCATCCAGGCGCACCGTCAAGTGTTCGTCATACTTCCACGGGCCCGCCCCCCAGATCGTTATTCGAGAGCCATCAAGCAGTCCCCGGCCCAATACCCCCATTCAATCGCTCCGGTCATACTTCCTCCACGCTCGCTAGGAGCTAGCCACGGTCGACAATTCCTCTGACCATACACCACCACTACCAACGACCAGACGACGAAGGGATACCCGACACTGCGACGAGCCAGAATGTCGGCTAGAATCCTGCCCGCAGCTTGGGGAGAGAAATAGCATCGATGATGCTGACCAGCCGTTGAGCATTTCTGGCAGTGATATAGACAAGGAATTTTCAGGGAGGTATGTGTATTCATTCACGTCTTTGGAGAAGATGGCTCAATATCTGACCATATGGCAGTGAGCCATTCGACGATAGTGCCTGTGCGTCGTCCCTGTCGAGAGCTGCGAGCAGCCGGACTCGTAACAGCATCGGCACTGCGATCCATCGATGCAATGACTCCATCTCACGCTTTCATGCGCAGAGGAGGCGTGAAGTTAGACCGAGAGCAGATGCGCCGGTCTCGGCACTCGAAAGCGCAGACACGACGACGACGACGAAAGCGAGACACGACCAGGGTTTCCGACCGACATCTCGTTCAATGTCATGCCTAGCTTCAACTGAGTCCCAGGAAGACGACTCCTTTTCCTTTCATGCGGAATCTCAACCTGCGGACGGTCCAGTCAAGCAGAAATCGGGTTTCCAGCTTCAGCCACGTCTGACGTTGGACGGTGAAGAGGATATTGCCGATTGGTCTGCTGAATTGCAAAGAGTGCTGGGCGGTCGGGCAGAGATGCCATAACTTGACTGATATGGGTGTGGGTATCTATATCCTCACAACAGGCCATGGACATGCGCCTAATTTCGCGGTTTTCAAGGCAGTTTGATCAGTGGGTCTGAAGGAGGAGTGGTTGATTATGTCGTCCTGGCAGTAGAGGAATACGGCAGTGTCTATTGACTCCAGCAGATAGGAAAAGATTCTTTGTTCCATGCACTTCGCGGAGTGATCTCGATGGCAATAGATACCTAGACCGCGACAACTGAACCGACCCTGAACCGCTTCTCTTCACACGTAACAACCAACACACATGGGGCGAAAAAAAAACAACAACGACCATCCTGGATCCCGCAATACCTCCCTCATCTACCCGTAACCTCGCTGCAACACGCCGACCAGTCCCGTCATTTCCCACAAAGCGAAACTCCCCCGTTCCATTATGTTGCTTTTCCGAACCGGTCC
>Ga0182211_1000434_pt1 | contig 13394 bp, 9 predicted proteins | sample G5R1MG_20_FD_129660 | JGI IMG/M metagenome (GOLD analysis project Ga0182211, IMG submission 129660) | Switchgrass phyllosphere microbial communities from Michigan, USA - G5R2_MAIN_03OCT2016_LD1 MG | ecosystem: Host-associated > Plants > Phyllosphere > Phylloplane/Leaf | place: USA: Michigan... | reverse complement strand
AGAAAAAGGACACAGAAACCAAGACCACACCCAAAGTCCGTCAAGTACATCGTTTCCCCAACATCTTGGTTCATCGGATCACGTTTGGATCGGTGGCACTAGCGGTCAGTCATCTCACAAGATGACAATACCACCAATCGCACAAAACACTGGACATAAAGTGCTGCCAAGACCCGATGCCACGAGATTGGAGCGGCTCAATCTTCTCGTGGAATACAGCCGAAGTCTCGGCTTCAGCAATTTGAATGAGGCGTTGTTAGTCTACTATACTTCTGACCTGAGCAAATCAGCAACATCATCACATGAACAGTCGCTTAGTCGAGTCAGACAACTTCCCAACTTCCTTTCTAAGATAAGAGAACATTCCAAAAACTGGCCGACCTGGGAGCAGGCCAATTACGTGAGAGAGACGCTGAGAAGTGCCGAAGAAATATATGCCGAGGAATGTAGAATGGCAAGGATAAATCTCGGTGATCAAGGCATCGTAGGCCTGACTCAGAAAGAATGGGAGGTTGATCAGATGTGTCAAATCACACGTGTTCTACAAAAGGAGGTTTGTTCTGCATCTCTATCTTCTGCGGTACAACGAACGCTGATGCACCACCTTTGAGTCAGATTCCCAATACCTGGGCCTTAATCACAGGCATCATACTACATACCGTCATGCCGGGGGAGCCTCAACAACCTCAAACCATCTTGATGGTCATGATGCTACTTTGTTGTCGTAGCCAGGATCCTATCACTACACTCGGTCTATGCCAGGAGTATATGTACCAAAATGATAGAAAGAACGATAATGTGTCTGATCTTCTCCATCGGACCGAAAATTGATTGGGAGAATTTCGGAAATACCTAACCCGACCAGCATTTCATCACGATGATTATTTCACAGTTCTACTTGCAATTTGATCTTGTAATCTTCAGAGTTAGTCCACAGCAGAGTGATCACGATAGGTCAGATAGAATAAACTAGCGATGGATTCGTTATGTGACGAGACGAGTTGCTGCAGACCCGCAGCGATCATGTGATAAATATCTGTACCCTATCGAGCCGTAGTAACTAGCCTGAGTCAAGTTCGTTGCCGCCTGACCGAGGATAGGTTGTTTTAACTCGAACAGCGGATTAGGTTGACACGCAAGTCAGATCTCGCATTTTTACCTTGCAGGTCCATTTTCTAGAAGGTTTTCAAGGTCATCCCGATACCCTTAGTTTTAGCAAGTTGCAGAAGTTGTCGCCCTACCGCTATGTCCATAACACCTACTCCAACGCTTTTGTATATCACGAAGCCGCTTTTAAGCCATTCAGCACGCGCTGGCGGGGTATCCTTGGACCCAGTAATTTGTCCGACCTCGAGAATCTTACACGGATCTACACCTGCACTGACCAGCTCTCCGGCCTCTTGTAGACAACCCCCGCGGGTGTCAACCGTAATGTGCCCTTCCCACACTTGCTGCGAGAATATCCCAAGAGGATCCACTATGGCCTTGAGGAGCTCCGGGTCGATCTCTGCCATGTCCAGCCGGTATGAACCGATAGCCGAGATGTACCGAGTTTTTCGGCGAGACCTTTCGGAAGTGAGGTATTCTGCAGGGAAAAGAGGCTGGGTGGCCGGTGTGGTACAGAATATGATGTCCGCATTCACAACCACATCTTCGAGATTTTCGGCATGTTCCTCAAACTGGTACAGTTTGATATGTGACGGCCAAGGCGAATGAGAGTCCTTGATCAGACCGTCGATTAGTCTTTGTGTTCGCTCGCGGCTTCGATTAACAATGACGATCTTGCGAATATCCTGCGCACGTAGCAATACCGCTAAGCGGATATGCCACTCTGCCTGTTTCCCTGAGCCGAATACCAAAATGTTACCCGTCTCCTGACGATACCGGTAGAGGAGCATAGAGCCCAGGGCGGTGCGGAAAGCCGTTAGCTCAGCGGCATTGAGTATACCGATGGCTTCTCCTACGGAGTTACACAGAGTAAGAACGCTGCATATCCCTGGATGTGGTGGTGAGGCATTCTTCAAAGTATTGGCAGGATCGGAAGGCGCAATGCCAACAATTTTGACGCCGATCGACTGTGGAGTCGTGGCGGGCATGAACAAGCTCCTTTGCCCATCCGGCCGAGCAACAACACTACGTTCCGGCTGAAACTGCTGCTCATTCTCGCACGAGTAGGCGACAAGAGTTTCTTGCAAGGCTGTGATAAGCTCGTGGGTATTGTTTGAGGTGAGATCGCTCAGTAAATATTTAATATCGTCATCAGATAGCACGGTGAAAGCCATGGTGTGTCTTGATAAGATTTTGTATAATACACACGGCAAAATAGTTGGAAATATCTACTATTCAAGCGTTAAAATGGTTCTCGGACGGGTTGCCCAAAGAATGTTGACTCGGACTACCTACCCAAGTGACGGACTGATGACAAGAAACATACTTACTGTTTGCTCGGCTACAGCTGTAATAAGGATGGACGTGTGCATCAACTTGAGGACAGGATGTAGGTTTGTACGGTGTACACAGCGTACGGGTAGTCAACAAGGGAAAGGGGTGGAGAGGCCTATACTGGTATAAAGGTGTTAAGATTCTCTCTCTATGTATAAAGTGGTATATATACATACATTTGTGCGCGCACAGACGTTCTTCCCGCTTACGCAGAAGAACGTCATCCAGTCCTGTGCGTGCAGGGCATGATGCTTTGCATTACCATTTATTCCGTACAAAATAATGTACGGACACTTACTAAGATCCAAGTAGTAGACCGCATACTGATCCAGAATTAGTTAAGACCGAAGAAGACATCTATGTAAGTTGATCACTTGTATGACTAAGTAGGACAATTATGTGACTAAACTAGTGCGCCAAATCAAGAATGCAACCGCTTAACCATTCGAGAAACTTAGTCATGCTACACAAGAAACCACATTGTCTCTGAATTACTCAGACGTAAAGCATTTCAACGTACAAGACAAATCAAATAAAAATAATTTGCAGTAATTAGAATTTCTTCATTTGCCATGTAATAAGGGCCATCATCCCCAACAGTCGATTTCGAGAGAACCTAGATTTCACGGGCTTTTTTGTCGCAATGGCAGGCCAAACAAAGATAACCTCTAGTGCTGCGGATGGCTGCAACGGCTTCTCGAAAGCCTCTAGCGCAAGTAAGTCCGCGATTGTAAAGTCCATGAGAGCTCTCAATGATCGCAAGATTACTATTGTGTTTGAATGACATGGCTCACCTTAGCTCAGGTAACGTCTCTCGCTTCAAGATCGTCGACTCCACCCTGCGCGAGGTAAATAATCTTCGGCTCCAACCACGCTTGAAATAAATTCCACTTACTTACATCAGTTTCTAGGGGGAGCAGTTTGAGAATGCGTTCTTCGATACCGATAAAAAAATCGAGATCGCCAAAGCTCTAGACAACTTTGGTAAGCAAAACATTTTTATTGAGACGTCGAATCTGACCAGGTTACAGGTGTTGACTATGTAAGATTATAGCCTAGACGGATATCAATTTTTTTCAAATCAGTTGCTCATATTTTTGGATCAGATTGAAGTCACGTCACCAACGGCCAGTGAGAAATCGCGTGCCGACTGCGAGACAATCTGTAAGCTAGGATTAAACGCCAAGGTGAGGTTTTTGAACCAGTCCCTAGTGTGGATTGAATCGACTAATTGGAAATGCAGATCCTGACACACATTCGTTGCCACATGGATGATGCTAGAATTGCAGTTGAGACTGGCGTAGACGGCGTGTAAATATTAAGATCTTATACGCAAACCCAGCACCCATTTGCTAATAGTTTCAGCAATGTCGTTATCGGAACATCCTCACATCTTATGTCGCACTCCCACGGCAAGGACATACCACATATTATAAAGACCGCGCTTGAGGTCATCGATTTCGTTAAATCCAAAAACCTTGAGATCAGGTTTTCATCCGAAGATAGCTTTCGCTCGGATCTCAATGACCTGCTCTCTCTATACAAAGCCGTTGACAGGATAGGCGTCAACCGAATTGGAGTTGCCGATACTGTAGGCTGTGCCGATCCTAGGCAGGTCTACGAGCTGGTTCGAGCTCTCCGGCATGTCGTTTCATGTGACATCGAAACGCACTTCCATAATGACTCTGGATGTGCTATTGCTAACGCATTCTGTGCCCTAGAAGCGGGCGCAACCCACATTGACACAACCGTCTTGGGAATTGGTGAACGCAATGGCATCACCCCCCTCGGAGGCCTAATGGCACGCCTAATCGTGTCAGATCGAGGGTATGTCTCTAATAAATATAATATTAAGACACTCAAAGATATGGAGGAGCTTATCGCTAATGCTGTCCAAATCAATATCCCCTTCAACAACTATATCACCGGGTTCTGCGCATTTAGCCACAAGGCAGGCATTCACACCAAGGCTGTTCTGAATAGTCCTTCCACCTACGAAAGTATCGACCCAGCTGATTTTGGGGTGAAACGGCGCATAGCTTATGCTTCTCGTCTAACTGGCTGGAATGTCATCAAGTCAAGGGCGGAGACACTCGAACTTTTTATGACAGACGAACAATACAAGGAATGCACAGCCGGTATTAAAGCTTTTGCCGATGTCCGCCGTGTCAGTGTTGAGGAAATAGACAGCTTTATTCATGCGTTTTATAACACACAAAAGCTCGGTACAAGTCGGGAAGCTGTGGTCAGTAAATCGACGGAAAATATTGTTGCTACAAAACTGGGAAATGTCGTGAAGGGATAGAACGGGGAATAATTTGCCTGATAGGCAAAAGTTCGAACCCTCGTTTAACAGAAAAGCTACATCATCGTATACCACTGCACTAAATAAATGACATCATTGTTGGAAATGATCTTGCACGTCTCTTAAAGTGAGTCTTAGTTGTATATAACCAGGCGAGTATGCTATTTATCACAAACCAGGTGATCCTGCTCTTCTTTTACGAGGAAGGGACTATTGAACGTGGGGTAAGCAAGTATGGACAGCGAGGGGGTCGTACAGTGTACACAGCGTACTGGGGTAGATAACAAAGAGAATAGGTGAGAGCAGCTGTATGAATACAATGGGTGTCGAGATCTCTGCTATCTTTATCTACGTACGAGCGTGGCTTCTATCCTCAGATTTTGGTGTTGTGCGCGCACGGTCGCGTCATGTCACGTGACTGCAATCACTCAATTTTTCACGGGTGTGCGCTGCACGATGCTTCTACTTGATTCAGCTCACGATATCATCAATATGGGGTTTCCTCTTTCCGATGTAGAAAGAGGGTCAGTATCTTCGAAGGAAAATACTACTAAATACGACAGTCTCGATGAGCAACTTGATACAATTAAATTGCGAGGCCCCTGGTCCCAAACGGGAAATCTGAAAGCCGCGGTATGCTAGGTAAGCCAACAGTACCAATCACTCTAACATCAAGTAGGCATTCAGCTTGCTATAGATAGAAGAAACCACGCGAAGGATAATCAGAAGCTGCAGAGGGACAAAATATACATATGTAACACCAGACTCCAGCACAGGAACACTCGCTACTACAGATACTCCCAACGATTGGCAAAGTCATCATCTACCTCATCAATGATTCCGGCTTGGGGTTTACCATCTTTCCCTTTGCTCTTGGGATCCAGACGGTCGATCTTGAACTCGTCCAAAGCATATTCGGAGTGTCCACTTAGCACCATGTCCTTTAGGGCTCGGCCAATCAGCGGCACGAACTTCATAGCCCAGCCGGCAGTAAAGACTACCACACTGTCTTTCGCACCGCCCCGAAGATATTGCTCCGGGATATAGTCTAATACGAACATGTTGTCTGAATCGGGTTATTAGCTTCTGGATGCACTAGAGAGGGAACCGTATGTACCAAAGGTATTCGTCTGCAGACACGATAACGTATACGCAGGCGTTGTGTAATCCACCCCTACCAGGTGCTTTTTGATGAATTGTTGTGTGTCATGTATATCCTCGGGGTTTACAACGCTACCGCACCGTTGATTAGGGTCTGTAATCTGTCTCGTTGCCGCGTCGACCGCGATTCGACACACATTGGGAGGACCCCACTCGACCGTCGGAAACCCGTAGAACAGCCGCGACCTGCCATGCTTGTCGTTCGCGAACTGAAACCACATACCTTGAAACAAATTAGCAGCCTCATAGGAATATTCCGTCATCACGTACTTGGAAAATGGGTCCCGTGAGGACCAGCATTCACCGTAAAGTATGATGCTACCATCTCCCAGATATTGAGCTTCAGCTTGAAATTAAAGCTAGGCTGCACGACGTGGTTTGTATATGCACCAGCCGCTATAATGATCTTTCGTGCCCTGAATGAAACAGCTTCATCGCTATTGACACGGGTTTCGACCTTCCATACCTCTTCATCGTTCTCCTCCACAGGGATGAGTTTTCTGACCTCGGCATATTGCTGAGTTTGAGCGCCATAGTCCTTCGCTAGGCGTGCCAGAGTTCGAAGCAGGAGTGGAACATTGATTACGCCATTATCTGGGGCGAATATACCTTCCCACGCTTCGGGGAGGTTTTTAAATGGGTACTCGTTCTCCATCTCTTGTTTTGTCACTGATGTTTTATTAGCTCAGAAGAATTGCATAGCAAAAAAAGAAACACATACTCCTGCGGAAAGGTAAACCCAGGCTCTCCAGATTAGCTATAGGGCCCATGAGTGTTCCTAGAAGATATTTAGTACCTTCTATGACACATGCAGAAAACTTTGGATAAGAAACCTTCTGGGGTATCTGCTCCCATCGTAGTATCTCCGAAATTCAGTAGTCCTGTCATTGTGCGCAAGGAGGTTCCAGAGTCCATTTCTAGTTCCTTCCAAATGCCCATGGACTTGTAGGCAAGCTCCGCCATGAAGGGCTCAGTATACCTACATGTCCAGTTTGAGCAGCAGTTTCTCGTATACGCAGGAAGATGCACTAATCTTACATGGTACGATACATTCTGGCCAGATCATTGGAGCTACCAGCAGCGTTGAAAAGACAGCTCTGCTCGAGTACCAGTGTAGACTTGCCTGCTTTGGCGACCTCGTATGCAGCACCAAGCCCGATCGCGCCACCACCCACTACGATAACGTCATAAACTTGGGAAGCCATGGCTAATATAATGTATGAAAATGAAATTCCATGGATATATACGTGTATATATCAATAAGTCGATTATAGGTGTCAGGGAGATATTGATGGAACTCTTGAGCTGAGATAGATCGCTTCTAATGAGACCCACAAATTAACACGAGCTTGCTAAATGTATGAATATTAGATGAATGCTTAAAAATTATGAGATTCAGCGGTCGTGTAGTCATGTCTGACTCAGTTTCTCATAGACGTAGTACCTTAGTAATATCCAGTAATATGCTTGGCAGACCTTATATCGGGTGTGAGGTGACTCAACCAATGGTCGATGTACGGGATGTAGGGACCTTCGAATACGGATATCTCTTGTCATGCATATTTTTCCGGCCCAAACTGTCTGATTAGTGTCTGACGGGGAGTGGTGCTATGCAATGTACCGGGCCAGCTTACTCAGAGAACCCTTCTTACATTTGAATTCATTGCTTGAAGAGTCGTTATTTTTCCCTTGTATTGCTGCCAAATGAAGTCTTGAGATTTCAACCTTACCAGAGGCAGGCACGTACAAGGAGGTCGAAGGGTAACATTTCCATTGCTATAAACATGGTCTCGCCAAACACGAGCGGCTATAGCTTTCGCTCAAGATGGGCTTCGAGGCTTATCAGGGAGAATATCTTCCATGAGCTGACCAGCCTCACGAAAGGGACTGGTCATGTCCAACGGAAGCAGAATCGCTCAGCAGCGCAAACAAAATGCCTTCTTCCCTCCTCAGCTCCTCATCTGTGCGGCATTTTCGACACAATCCCCACGGGCCCATTCGACCTCCCGAAAGATGTTGTACAGGAATATGATCAAATTTCGTCTGTGAAATCCGATGACTTGAGTATCAAGCACAGAATCTGCATCGTCGGTGCCGGTATTACGGGCCTTTTCATTGCTATGATTCTGGATAGCCTGAAAATCCCTGGTCTGGAATACGACATACTGGAAGCATCGGACAGAACAGGAGGGCGCATATACACTCATTACTTCTCCAAGGTCCCACACGATTACTACGACATCGGCGCCATGCGATTTCCAGATATCGACATTATGAAGTCGACTTTCAAACTTTTCAAGCAGTTGGATCTTCCGCTGATGCCGTATTTCCTGGATCAGGAGAGCGGTTCTGTCAAATGCCCAACCATGTATAATGGCATAACACTCGTTCAGGGCGAGCCGCGCGGCTCGGATCCATTTCGTGTTGGCGAAGCGCACGGCGGTTCCGTCCCTGACGCGAATGTGGACAACACAAACAAATTGCTCAATGATGTCTATGAACCAATTAAGAAGACGATGGCTGAGAGCTTCGAAGAGGGGTTTCGGCTCCTAATGCAATACGACAACTATACCACGCGCGAAATACTGAAAAATCCGCCCTCAGCTAAAAAGGGACTGGCACCCTTGAAACCCCTGGACTTCTTCAGTGTCCAGTGGATGGAGACCAACAACACGGCAAGCGGTCTCTTTGACCAAGCATTCTCGGAGTCTGTCATGGACTCTTTCGACTTTTCCGGGCCAGGAAAAGAGGCCATAAAGTGGTACTGCATCGACGGTGGGTCTTCACTTTTGATCCAGGCTATGGAGAAGACAATCAAGCAACCTGTCCAGCACGGCCAACGCGTGCGAAAATACACCCAGGATCCCGCGACCAACGAAATCACGGTTTCTGTAGCCGGCGAAGCCGAAGCACGCCGTCGTCCGTATACTTCCGTCTTCAACACAACCAGCCTGCCATGTCTGCAACGAATGGATTTATCCAGTCTCGACTTGCATCCCAGTCAAAAGGATGCCATCAGAACCTTGCACTACGACGACAGTGCGAAAGTGGCCATGAAGTTCTCTTACCCATGGTGGATTACGAAATGCGGCATCACAAGCGGCGGCCAGGCCTCGACGGATACACCCCTTCGCACGTGCGTGTACCCATCCTACAATCTCCACGATCCGCAAGATCAGCCCGCCACCCTAATCTGCAGCTACACGTGGGCCCAGGACGCGACACGCATCGGCAGTTTGATCGCGCAGCACGACGACGAGCTCCGGGACGTCATGCTCGATAGTCTGGCGCGCGTGCACCTGAAGAACTTCCAACAACAACCCCCCACTTCATACCATAGCCTGACGACGCTGGAGGAGGTTCGCCAGATAATCGGTGATGCCTACATATCCCACCACGCTTGGAGCTGGTCGCACGACCCGTTCACATCGGGCGCCTTTGCGCTATTTGGGCCGGGTAAATTCACCCACTTGTATCCCTACCTTACGCGTCCAGCCGCAGACAGCCGCTTCCACATCTGCGGAGAGGCGAGCAGCGGGCACCATGGATGGATTGGCGGGAGCTTGGACAGCGCGCTTGCGAGCGTGCACAAGTTTCTACGGAGATTCGATATGTGGGAGAAGCAGCGCGAGTTAAAGAATCTGTGGGACATGCCTCCTGAGGTAGAAGATGGCGTCGCTGGTACGCTGCATCTGCAGGTTGCGCTGGGTATGATTCCAACGAGTGATGGGCTGTGGCAACATACACATAATGTAAATAGGGCGGCCACGCGGGATTGTGTCGTTTCATAACAGGCATCGCTACAAGCTACCTAGTCATAGTAGATGCAATGCAGACGATGAGCCTGTATGTCAACTTGTATTTTTACCTGCACGTAGGTGGTTAAATTTGTCTGGTCATAAGCGGTGTAGGTACGGAGCGGTAACTATTCCAGTCCGACGACGTTCATATTGACGCACGTTGATAACTACCCAGTAGTATTTTGGCAACAGTCTCAGCGACGTCGAGTGTTGTTAGCCTGCCGCTCGAGCGAGACGTGGCCAGCAATCGTGGGCTAGCCCGTCACCTTGGGCAGTAATTTCTGCGCGACGAGGCATGATACCTGTGACATGTACCATAGTAGGTGCATACCAAGTGAATTTTCGTTATTTTCAGACGATAGAGATATTTGAAGATAAGCCGATATGTAGCTGATTCTAGACCCCACCACCAATGGATTTGACCTCGCCGTAGAGGAAAAACTGGGCGAAGATTGCCATGTCCAGAAGTAATGTGCCCAGACCATCCACCAGCCACGGAAGATTCACCAGTATATGTCTACCATATATCTTCTCCGCGTGACAAGACTGGCAGTCGTTGAGGACGGCGCTGGTCGGGTCAAATGCGATAATAGACAAGACATACATAAAGTTCCCCAAGCAAGCAAAGAGGAAAAACAGCATAGAAAGTCCTTCTACCGACCTGCGACGCCAGTTCAAAATCAGTTGAGGAAACCGCGAACCAAAATAAAACACAGCACAAAGCCAGCCGAAAATCTGACCCCACATGTCAAACTCAGGAATCTCCTGAATAGGGACTGAAAGGCTACTGTTCGCAGAGTGGTGAATAAAGTACCAGCTCACCATACCTGTAGTACACACCAAGAGAATGGCCATTATGTTTCTTAGATGCATCTGTAAGCGGGTATATGCAGAATGCGTTGTTGGTTTTGCGGACAAATTTTCGGTCGTATTTTGGATTTGCCTTTCGCCAGATGCGGTTGCACTTAGTAATGTGGTTCTTTCGTTCGGTCCTTCTATTTCCATCGGCTTCAGGGTGGGGGACAACACTCTCTCATTCCATGTGAAGCCCCTGTGGGAGAGGCATTGAGCCAATAACACTATGTCAGCGACGGTGAAATAGATGGCAAGGATAATCATGGTCGGCAGGACGCCCTGGAGTACGGCCCCCACGACATTGAAGATATCCCCCAATAGCCACACTGCAAGGAATCGTAGTGACAGACCATCAGACGAGCCTCGACGGAAATTTTCGAGAATCTGCGGGCCAAATACTACAATCCATGCCACGATAGAAATAGTACTGTTCAGAGAAGGACGATCAGCTCAGATAAAGAGTCGAGTGTTGTGCAATGGAACACATGTGCCTTGCGCAACGCTGATGGATCCACCTACCCGCATATGCCTGAAAAGGCTTCAACATCAAGAACCGGTGATTGTATAAAAGCTGCCATCTTGAAAGCAACGTGATACAAATTAGGATTCGCTAGCAGGTAAAGAACAAGTCTTGTGAGTGGGTGGCAGAGAGAAATATATGGATGAGGAGCTGACACTCAGCAAAAACGGGTCTGCGTTTGTGTAAGGTATGACGAACTTGAAGAATATACTCAGAGCCAATGAAATGCACCGTCAAATTCTCAAAATCAGCACACAAGACGGAACTATAAGTACCTAATGAACGCATATCAGCTGCCAGCGTCTTGTTCCCGGCGCGGACCTCTCCCACTGTAGAATTTTGCTAAGTGGCAATTCCACTGCCCGGATTACTGGATACCGTGGAGAACTATGAGGAGAAAATTAGTCAAAGCGATGCCACATCAGATCCGTGGAGACTACGTCCAGTCATCTTCGCGAGTTTACATGGACACTGGACAGTCAGACCCGACGCCGGAGATAAGTCTTACTAATTAGTTGTGGGGGGGATCTTACGGTTCGTCCCTTGGCGGCTTGGCAATCTGCCCAAAGATTACTATTGCGCAATTGTCCCATATTGCCTAGATTGCCCACTGTCGACGTTTGAACGTCTCCTGCAGATGTCTCCCCCTTCTCCCGTCTCCCCTCTCTGTTAGGATAGAAGCAGCAGCGCGCCATGTTATTCAAATTGTTCCCCGTGGTCCAGGAAGAACCCGGACCTCCTCCCGACGGCGGCATTCAGGCCTGGCTCCAGATCCTCGCAGGCCATCTCATCAATGCGCTGACATGGGGATACTCTGCTTCATTTGGCATCTATCAACTTCATTATTCGACCACATTGTCGTTGCCAGAGTCGCAAATAGCCTGGATTGGCTCCCTGCAGGTATTTCTTACCTTCTTCATAGGAACCTTCTCCGGCCGCTCTGCCGATGCGGGCTATGCTCAGCACACAGCCCTACTGGGCTCTGTGATGATCGTGCTCGGAACCTTCATGACGAGCCTGGCAACGGAGTACTGGCAGATACTCCTCGCGCAAGGCCTTTGTACCGGCCTCGGCATGGGCATCTTATATATGCCGGCGGTCGCTGTCATTGGCTCTTACTGGAAGGAGAGGAAAGCAATGGCCTTGGGACTGGCTGCTTCTGGGAGCGGAACCGGCAGCATACTATTCCCTTTGGTCGTCCAACACCTTCAGCCCACCATTGGGTTCCCTCGAGCAGTCCAGGTGCAAGGCTATATCGCCCTAGCGTTTGCAATCATCATCAACCTTCTCCTTCGGCCACGTCTTCCACCGCGCAAGGCGGGCCCGCTTGTCGAATGGAAGGCATTTTTGGAGCCTACGTACGCCCTCTTTACCATTGGCGTGTTTCTAATCTTTTTCGCGGTGTACTTTTGCTTTTTCTTCATAAACACCTATGCGACCTCGGTCGCTGGCCTGTCTCCGGAGAAAGCGGTGAACCTGCTCGTGGTCATCAACGCCGTCGGCATACCAGTACGACCGCTGCTCGGACTCGTTGCCGATAAATACTTAGGCTCACTGCCCACCTTGATTGTTTCAACGACGTTCCTCGCTATCATGCTGTTTGTCTGGATTTCCATTCGCAGGGTGGGTAGTCTGTACGTGTACTCCGTATTCTACGGACTCGCTACCGGCGCAACGCAAGGAAGTCAGTATAAATCTTTTCCATTCACTTGAACTTTTGTCACTTCTTAGCCTGAAACTACATTGACTAATGCTATCTCCTTGGAACAGTGTTCGTTGGCGGACTCGCATCATTGACCACGGACCCAAGCAAGCTCGGCGTTCGCTTTGGAATGGTGTGTTCTGCACTAGCATTTGCGTCGTTGGCAGGGCCGCCGACGGCAGGTGCTCTGATCCAAAGCCACAACGGAGGCTTCCTCGAGGCACAGATATGGGCGGGTACGGTGACGATATCTGCTGCTTTCTTTCTATGCGCGGCCTATTGGACCCAGGTCAAGTCTGACCGTCTGGCTCATAGGCTAAGTAGTGGCGACCTGGAGGAAGAAAAACAAGATTCCAGCAGTTCGGAAGCTGTTCAAGTGGGAGATGGGGGGTGCGTGAAGGCCTGAGGGCTTTGTGTATACGTGGGCTCCAGAGACCAAATAGAATTCAAGATTTTCAAGACAATGGTCTATACAGGATGCGCATGCGCGAGATAAATTACAGCCAGAAATATGGCCTACAAGAGGTAATCTACCAGTTCAAATCTAGCCATGTGTGCGAGGTAAATGGTATCACATGTTTTGGTTTGATCATCACGTGACTGTACTTT
>Ga0182211_1000433_pt1 | contig 13394 bp, 13 predicted proteins | sample G5R1MG_20_FD_129660 | JGI IMG/M metagenome (GOLD analysis project Ga0182211, IMG submission 129660) | Switchgrass phyllosphere microbial communities from Michigan, USA - G5R2_MAIN_03OCT2016_LD1 MG | ecosystem: Host-associated > Plants > Phyllosphere > Phylloplane/Leaf | place: USA: Michigan... | reverse complement strand
GTTCGCGTTGTCTCTTACGCTTGGTGGCCTGCGCGTCGGCGGCGCTGCCCTCGCGCGCGTCGTGGGACAGGTAGTAGACGGCCCCGCCCGCTCCCACCACCAGTGTGAGGCCTGCAATCGTGTAGACTACGCCCTTGTTCTCGGCAGCCCAGCCAGAAAGACGGTCCCACAGCGAGCGGGTGGCGGGCTCCATGGGGACGCCGACGGGGAACGGGCCAGGTGTGTTAGGCAGTGGGACGTGGGTCTGGGCGGAGGCGGGGGCGGGGGCGGGGGCGGTGCTCGGCGCCATGGTGGGTGGACAGGAGTGTGCGGCAGCGAAGGAGGGTGGTGATGTCGGCAGGGAGAGGGATGGCGGGCACAATGGCGGGTGCTGCAGTGCGAGGTGGTGACCGTCGGGGGAGAAATTTGGGCCAGCAAGCTTGCGTGCACAGAGCAGCCAGCCCACGTCATTCCCCTGCCGACAGCCGATTACTTCTGACTTCACTGACTGCACACTTGTCTCTCCACACCAACTGCAGGAGACGCCCGATGCCTTGCTACAACCTGGCCTGGCCTGGCCTGGATGCATCATTCTCGTCAGCTCACGCTTTACACGCTCTTTGGTAGGCAGGCGACGAAGAATTCCTCCTGACTACGTATTGGCACCGCCACCCGCTTACACCAAACCTGGATCCACCATGACCAAACCTCGGTATCATGCCATATAACACCAGGCAAATGGCGGACATAGATAGTATGTCCTGCTTCCTCCGCCGTCTTCACAAATTGACCTCGATGGTTGTTGGCATCGACGTGGCCAATCACAAAAACTCACACCAAGGTGGGGCCGCAAGCTGACATGCCCAGCCAGCTGCACCTATGTACATAAGTGGTACTTGCATCCATCGTCACCGCAAATCCAGTTGTCCGACTGACAAGCCTAGCCGCTGACCCGCTGTCTCCCAATGGCCGCCCATGACGAGTTTCAACTCTTTACCTCGCTTCGTTATGATCTGCTCCTTCTGGCCTCAGAGGAAAATGCGAGGCCCGACCTCAGCTTCATCTCCCCCTCGCCATTCTACATGCTCGCATATCACAGAGATCGCATGATAGAAGCTGCGCAGCATTTCGACTTTGGGGAGGTTGAGCACCGCCTGCAGGATGGAAAGGCCTTGCATCATGACCTCCTGAAACATGTCGAGGAGTGGAACCAGAAAAGTGGCACACAGGAGCCGTTAAAGGTACCTATATCGAGCACCACGGCCAGTTTGCCACATTTCTGACTGAATGGCGGCGCAGTTACGCATCCTTTTTGATAAGACGGCCAGCATGACGGTAGAGATCACTCCGGTACCAGCAGTACCCCTCGCCACCCTCTATCCAAGCTCATTCGATCTTCCCAAAACAACACCAGTACCACACCCAGCAAACACCTCCACTGCCTCTCCCCTCACCGGTGATGGGCTAACTCACGGGCCTGCCACCTCATCCACGCCTCCACAGCCCCCACAATGGACGCTCAAGCTCGACACAGCACCCACCCCTTCATCGCCCTTCACCCTCCTCAAAACCACTCAGCGTGCTATGTATGACACCAGCCGGAATCGCGCACTCCCAGAGAATGCCGCAGGGCCAATGTACACAGAAGTCATGCTTTACAACGAGGTGAACGAGTTGACGGAAGGCACACTGACATCCTTGTACCTCTTCAGGGGGGGCCGATGGGTCACACCCCCTGTCGGCGTACCTTCTGGCGAGTTCACCAGCACGACACTGAAAGATGGCAATGGAGATGAAGGCGAGCTGCGCAAGCCGTTTGGAGGCCGTTGGGGACACTCGGTGCGCAGTGCCAAAGTAGGCGCCGGGGGTCAGCGGGGCACGAGTAGGCGCTGGGCGCTGAGCAAGGGCTTCGTTATGGAAGAGACTGTGGGCATGGAGACGGTGCGTGTGGGAGAGAGGGCATGGGTTAGTAACGGAGTGAGAGGATTCAGTGTGGGTGTGGTAGTTGGGTGAGGAGGTAGGGGAGGGGGTTGCTGCATGGTATTTGGACGCCAAGAACCCCCCACCCAACGCCTCAATTAATTGCATGCAAGCCGAATTTTTCTCCTGTCCTTTGTGCCGCGCGTCTCGGGCGAACGGGTGGGTAATGTGTGACGTGGACTGGGGATATGGGATTCGCATGAGGAGAGTTGTAATACATAGTACTCGTATGTATACTTTGTAGAACTGCCTGTAGCTCTGTGCAAGAATCGTCACAGCACACTGCGGCAGATGGAGTACAGAAGCGGTGTGGACGATGGATGCTGCCATGTCGACCGCGTGCCGTCCTTCTCCTCTTATCTTCTCTAGATAAAACAGCCGTCGGGATGCCAACCATGGCTGTGCCGCACCCTACCGGAGATGATGCGTTCGAAACATCCGTCCCGTCTGATGGCGGCTCGCTTAGGTTGAGGCGCATGCAGCCCCCACACCCCTGGCACCACGGAGAATACAAGTCATCTACGGCTGGACGAGGAAGCTGTAGCGCGGTCACAGAGTGTGCGGGGACAACTGCGTGCCTGTGCGTTTCTACCGATCGATCATGCACCTGCCTATCTGGAAGCGTGGTATGATTTTTACTTCTTTTTTTTTTCCCACACACATCCTACGATGTACCATGGGACGAGTCGTGGGAAAAGGCGGCACAAACGCGGGCGGGGTCGTGTCTTGTCGCCCTGCGCGCTTCGTCCTGCATGGCGTGAGGCGCTGTGCGTAATTTTATCTTCCGGCCGTGAGACGGTCCTTGTACCTTGTAATGATGTACATGGCAGAGCAGGATTCGAGAGCTGGGGAACGAGTGTACATGGTAGTACTATTGGGTAGGTACTTAGCCACGGTGCAGAACGGCAATAGTACACTAGGCCATTTCCGGATTACTGTGTAACGGCATGCGTATCACGACGCGAGACAAGCAGATAAGCCAACGAGTAATGGCCCTCGGTAGGCTGTCCAGTGGTAATGGGCGCTGGGATGCCACATTACCCATATGGCAGTGGGAATGGATTTCTTTCCCAGGCGGTGGAAACGATGCCATGGTTTGCATCTACTAGTACTAGGTATGTAGGTACCTATGGCGTGGGCAAGGCGAGGAAGCAACCAGGGAGATTGGGGATCCAATTCATGCACGGGTGGGGGCGTTCCCAGCGGTTGAAACACGACAACGCAGACTGTGCGAATTAGGTAGATTGCGCAAGGCCCACGTGCGAACGCTTGATTTTTTCTCTCCCGTGGAGTTTGCCCAACAAAGCCATGGCAAATCGCGGAGAGTCGGTAGGTACCTGGGTTACCCCATAGGTGGTACCTGTCAACGGCTGGCAAAGTGTTCCAAGAGTGGGGCGCTAGTGCGAATCTAGGCAGGCGCCTGGCCCGATGACTGCCTACCCTGGACTAGCCCCAGGAACACATCTCACGTGGCACGGCTTGATTCCGTCCAATTCACTCTGATCCAGTCCGGTCCCCGTCTGGTGTCGTCTACTTCCTGGGGCTAAGCCAGAGCTGGTGAGCTGACGTCACACGGAACCAACTTCCGTGATTGTGGCCCTGAGTTCTCTATCAGAGAGTTGTTCCATTGGAAAAAAAGTGGCAAACGTCATGGTCACGGGGGTTATCTTCCGACAGCTCTTTATATTATCCACTAGCATGTCGAATAGCTACCCTGCGTTGGACTTGACCCACATCATTTCCATCTAGGTACTGTGTACGTACTATGTATGTCCATACCGACAACCGAATACCTACTAGGCATGTACAACGTATGTACTGGACGATCACATCACCGCCGCACGGTCTTCACCGGCAAACTTTTCGGCTAGCATTAGGAACCGTCCGTGGGCAGAGACTTGCATGGTCAGCGGTGGCCCATTGGACACCTTGAGCATCTGCCTGGCTCGGTGCACGTCAAGTCCATAGACAGAGAGAGCGCTGCAAGGTGCAAGAGCAGCTACTATCGAGCCACTAGTCGTCACATGCAGATTGCCAAAGTCTTCACAGCGCAGAGATAAGCGCCGCGGCAGCGGGCGCTACACTTACCTGGGTAGGTGGACTATTTGACGGGCCATGTTTCACTTGGGTGCTCTAATCCTTCTGTTTGTCTAGAATAAATTTCACGCCCAGGTTCAGGGTGGCTCTGATTGGACATTTCGACTATTCGTACCCAATCCAACGTCCCCCCAGGCACCCACCTTGCTCTTCCACGCTTCATCTTCATTTGCTCCCTTCCAACTTGCCGATCACAACGGCCTGCGACGCTCTTTGCCGTCTCCATTTCTGTCTGGGGTTGGGCACGGGAACCAAGCACGGTACGGCCTATGTACATCGGGCTGGCCCATGACCCAGGCACTCTACCATCACCGCTACATAAAGGAGTCGGCCCTGCCCATTGTGTCCACCTACCAAGCCCTTTCTTCACTTCCCCCCCCCAATCATTCCACTCCTTTACCAACAATCTTCTTACCAAGATGCGTTTCTCTCTCACTTTCGCAGCTGGTCTGCTTGCCCTTGGTCAGGGCGTGGCAGCACGCGATGTCCCTACCAACGTCCGCAACTTCTATCACCGTGCTGTTGCCAACGAAAAATGCCCCAGAATGCTACAGGGCGGTTTCCACAGCTCCTATGATGACTCCAAGGGTAAGCCGTTGATCTTCTCCTCGATGTGCTTGTAGGCTTGGCTAACAGGTACGCAAGACTTTGGATACTGCCAGGACAAGAAGTCGGGTGCACTCTACCTCCAGGGCCAACACTCTCAGCTTGCCAACATGGACATCGACTGTGACGGAAAGCAAGGCGGCCCGGGCGAGGACGGCCGCTGCGGTAGCAGTAGCGACACACAGAGTCAGACCAGCTTCAAGGACACTGTTGCCGAATACGGGGCTGGCATTGACGACTTGAACGCCAAAGTCCACTCGTACGTCGTCTTCGGCAACGAGGGCACAAACCCCTCGTTCAAGCCCGACAAATACAACATCAAACCGCTCAGTGTCATGGCCGTCGTTTGCGGAAACAAGCTGGTAAGTCCCCTGCGAAGCCACCCTGCCAGCCATGCCCATGCTAACACACGCCAAGTTCTACGGTGTCTGGGGTGACACCAATGGCAACGATGGGCAGCCCGTTGTCGGCGAGGCATCCATCTCGCTCGCCACAGCCTGCTTTGGCAAGCAACGTATCAACGGCAACGCAGCCCACGACGATAACGACGTCCTGTTCATTGCCTTCCCCGGCGAGGACGCTGTCCCCGGCCCGAACGGCGCCAAATGGGACGCAAAGTCTTTCAACGAATTCGAGCAGAGCATCACCGACCTCGGCAACAAGCTGATTGCGAAGCTCTAGTCCTGCCATCTGCATCTGCCACCGCTCCAATGATTGCCCTTCTTGTCTGTATCTTTACTTGACAATTACTCCTTATCCAAACGACTGCAAATGCAGCGCTCAACCTGATCTTGCGCCTGCCTCTTCTTTTTTTTTCCTCCAAGTGATGCCATGTGTCCATCCACTCTCTTCATTCGGCCAGTGAATCCGGCCGGTGACTTCGCGTCGCAAGGGCACTCCGATGAGCGGAAAATACGTGGCTTGCCCAATAGCACGGTTGCCGAGGGCTATCTACGATGCCTATGCTGAGGCGGCAGGCTGTTTTGTCAACGAACATGGGATGAATGACGGGCGGCTTTGCTTTGTGAGTTGCTTGGTTCACATCGTAATCCATTCGCTTCCATGCTCTCTCTGTTCGTCCATCTTCTCTGCAGAGAGATTGATTGGCGTTGACGCGAGTGTTCTTCCCCCTGTTCGTATCGTAGGCGAGTATGAATGCTGCTGCTCTTGGCAATGTCGGCGCTGCGAGTAGGCACGGTAGAGTTTGTCGACCGAGTCTTTTTCAAACATAGCAACACTAGAAACTTGGGATTCTATGCGATTGTAGGGGGGAGGGGACCTGCTGGAAAAGGGTCAAACTTACGCGACAATTCAAGTTATGCTTACGATGGACGAGACCGGTTTACGTTGAAAGGGGCATAAAGTGCACATGAACAATTACAATCCCCACATAGCGTCTCCTACCTGCCATGGATACAGTGCATAGTGCATACTCATTCATTTTATCAAGCCCAAACTCCTAGAGTCCAGCTCGCTCTCTCGCCCCCCTTACTTACAAGGCCCGCGCCTATGCTCTGCCTTTGCGCAACGACGGAGACTTCCTTGTCCCTTGATGAGCTTTGCAGACCATCTTTGAGGAATCTCTCACGGTCAATCTCGACTATGCCCTTGATACGCTGCTGGGCAACAAGACTTGCACCCGCCCATGCACCGAGAGTTTCAACGCCTCGCATAGTACCGCCCAAGGAGCAAATAGCTGGCGGGCCATGGCGGAGAGTGAAATTGGCAAGTTTAGTGTCAATCGCATCTTCGTCTGGGCTTAGGGAATTTGCCAGCGGCACGAACTGGGCCGATGGGTTTGCGTCCTGTGAGGCGGAAGAATCGTGTGCTGCCTGTTGATGTCGCAATTCGAGTGCATCTCGCTGGGCGCGCAGCTTTTCTTCGTGGTGGGCGCTAGCTGTACCGTAGTTTTTCACAGGATTCCAGCTGTTGATCTGCACAAGCGCTTCTAGCTCTTTGAGAAGGCGTGTCTTGAGGCCGGGCAGGTTAGACACCCCGCCAGTGATGACGATGCGGGACATGCACAGTCGTCGGACATCTATCGGAAGCTGGACAAGGGCACGGTAGATGAGGTGGTGCAGCGGGACGTCTTCGTCATCGAACTCGCTGATTGACATGTCGGACGCGAACAGGGCGTCTTCGACCGGCTGAGCTAGCAAGGCAAAGGGAACTCGGAGCTCTGTGGGTGGTGTGTGCTTGGGAAAAGGTATGGTGATTGTCGGTGGCGGTGACTCGATGGCGTCCTCAAACTCTTCCAGTACCGGGGCCTCGCGCGCGGGGAAATAGACGGTGCGACGATTCGACCTGGGCCGTGGCTTGCACCAGGCGACTCGCGTGAGAACCTCTTCGGCTTCATCAAACGAGACGTCTGCCTTGGGCGCGCCCGGCTCCGCGTCGGCGTTGAGCTGCGCATTGAGAAGCTGCGCCATGCGCTCGCTGAGCATTTTGCCGGCTCGAACACTGCGGCGCTCACGCACTTCGCGCAGCTCGCAGACGGCGGTAACGACCGTCTCGGCCCAACCGATGTCGACAACGAGGGCGGCGCGCAGGCCGGCGGCGACGGTGGCCATGACGGGGGTGGAGACGAGGGTGACGGACGGGGCGTGGAAGCGGGTGAAGAGCACGTCGAGTAGCGGCACCAGCAAGGCATGCGGGGTGGACGCAGGCATGGCGAGCATGACGCGGCGAGGCTTGGTGTCGAGCAGAAAGTAGCCGTTGTAGGCGTGGCGCATGGCGCGCTCAAACTGGTCATGGACGAGGCCCAGATCGGTCGTGGTGAGGTCTAGGCGGTACAGCTCCTGGTCCTGTCCCCAGGCGAGGCCTCGCTGGCGCCGGCGCCGTATGTGGGCATAGTGGGGGTCCCAGGGACGGTAGTCGCCCAGGCGGCGCTGTGTGTCGGGACCGAAGGTGAAGGTGCAGCGCGGGGCACTCTCGCCGGCCAGGCCGCCGCGTAAAAAGCGAGCGCCGACCTCGATGACCACGGGCTCGTCGTCGGAGCGGAAGGCGCCGCCGGGCGAGCCAAACGATGCCGAGAAGGAGCGCAGGGCGGGCGTGCGCGGCGCCTCGGGTGTGGAGCCCAGGTCAGCGACGCGCGGCCGGGCGGCGCGCGCGGGCGTTCCCAACGAGGCCTTGCGCTCGCCCGCGGTAGAGGCCATTTCGCATGGCGAGGGGTGGGCGAGGAGGGGCGACCGAGGAAGAGGGTGGAGCGGGTGCGGTGGGACGGCTGGGTGGTGGTGAGCGGGCTCGGCGGCTGAGGGCCCGCCGCTTGCGCTGTTGCGGCTAGTGGCTTGGCAAGACGTGCAAAAAGTTGTGCGGCGCCCCCAAGCTCCCACAACGGCAGGCACTGCGCACATTCACTCATTGCGACCGCCCCTGTCTGCTCTTGCCACACCACACCATGGGCCTCTTCATCCTGTCCGAGACGAGGTAGGCAGCTGGATTTATACCAAATTCCCCTACGCCTCGCCCGCGCTAACATTTCCTCACAGCGCCGGCTATGCCCTGTTCAAGGCCAAGGACAAGAAACTGTTCGACAAGAGCGACGCGCTTACCAAGGACGGTGTCGCCGCCGTCGCCGACGCCCTTCGGCTTAAACGCTTCCACAAGTTTGAAAATGCCGTCTCAGCGCTCAACGAGGCGGCTGCCCTCAGCGACGCCAAGGTTAGCCCCATGCTGGCCAGCCTGCTACAGGAACTCAAGGACGAGAGCAAGGCCTCGCTGGCCGTCGCAGACCCCAAGCTCGCCAATGCCATTGCCCAGGTGCCTGGCTTGTCGCTGAAGCTGCTGTCCGACTCGTCCACCCAGGACGTCTATCGCGCCATTCGCGAGCATATGACCTCGCTCGTGCCCGACCTCATCCCCGCCGAGATGGACTCGACCCGCCTGGGTCTGGCCCACTCGCTCTCACGCCACAAGCTCAAGTTCTCCCCCGACAAGGTCGACACCATGATCATCCAGAGCATTGCCAGCCTCGACGTTCTCGACAAGCAGCTCAACACCTATGCCATGCGCGTCAAGGAGTGGTACGGCTGGCACTTCCCCGAACTCGCCAAGATCCTCAATGACAATCTTGCCTTTTCCAAGGTTGTGCTCAAGATGGGATTCCGCACAAATGCCCGCGATGCAGATCTTTCCGGCATCCTGCCCGAGGAGATCGAGGCCGCCGTCAAGGCTGCCGCCGAGATCAGCATGGGGACCGAGATTACCGAAGAGGATCTTGAGGCGACCAGTGCCTTGGCCGAGCAAGTCGTCGATCTTACCGAGTAAGTCTCGCGGTCCCAATTCCATTCTACCTTGCTAATCGTACCAGACACCGCCAGAACCTTGGCAACTACCTCTCCAATCGCATGCAGGCTCTCGCGCCCAACCTAACAGCACTTGTTGGCGAGCTCGTAGGCGCGCGTCTCATCGCCCACGCTGGTTCGCTCATGAACCTCGCCAAGTCGCCCGGCTCTACTATCCAGATTCTCGGTGCCGAGAAGGCCCTTTTCCGCGCGCTCAAGACCAAGCATGATACCCCCAAATATGGTGTAAGTACTGGAGCGATTAGCAAGCGAACCGAATTAACGATTCTAGCTCATCTACCATGCATCCCTTATTGGCCAGGCCACCGGTAAAAACAAGGGCAAGATTGCTCGTATGCTTGCCGCCAAGTCTGCGCTCGGTCTCCGCGTCGATGCTCTCAGCACGTGGGGTGTATCGTCGGTCGATGCTGCCAGCGAGCCTACCGAGGAGGAAAAGGCCCAGCTTGGTCGTGATGCCCGCCTAGGCATCGAGAGAAGGTTGAGGGCACTTGAGGGCAAGCCACTCAAGAGCATTGCCAGTGGTAATGCCAACCAGACTGCGCTTGGCGCGCAAAAATGGGATGTCAAGGAAGCTCGAAAGTACAACTCAGATGCGGACGGTTTGACTGGTGACGAGCCTGCCGCCAAGAAGTCAAAGACAGACAAGGTCAACGGCACAACCCCTAAGAAGCTGGTACAGGAAGTCGACAGCGAAGATGAGGACGAGACCATGGTTGATGCCAACGGTGGCGAAGAGGAATCTGGCTCTGACTCGGAAGAGCAGGAAGTTGCCAAACTTGGTGATGACAAAGCTGCCAAGAAGGCTGAGAAGGAGGCCAAAAAGGCACGCAAAGCAGAGCGCGAGGCCAAGCGATTGGCAAAGGCGGCTAGAGAAGCCAAAAAGGCAGAAAAGGATGCCAAAGTAAGCAAGAAGAGGAAAGCTAGCGACGACGGCGATAGCTGCGACAAGGCCGAAAAGTCCAAGAAGAAAAAGAAGAGCAAGGCCTAGACTTCTTTCTACTCCAATTGGAAAAAGATGTATTCGCATGTTTGTTCGATGTGCAAACCTAGGACGGGGGCGTTTGATTGGATTTTTTTGTCGGGGCTCGCCGCTATGCATTATGGGCGAAGCTGGGCGCATGTGGTAAATCTTTTTTTTTTGGTTTCGGGGCATTGTGCTGTGACATGTCTTTACTCTTTTCCTTAACAACTTCTCCCCAATTACGGTGGCATGATGGTGGAAGGGGAAGGGGATGCGGTGGAGGCTTGGTTACAGATACCCAGCTGTTACTAATTCTACCAATGAATCCGCATGCTGCTTGAAACAAGACCAGATCTCGTCTTCATCTGCCGAACCCCGTCACGCTTGAGTTCCGGCGGTCCGAAGGTCACGGTTTCCCGGAAAGATTAATCCATCTTCCCTGTTCACAGTCCTTTTCTCTATACACCCCACCCTCATACTTTCCCACCCCTTTTGCCCTGCGCCTTTCTTTTCTTTTTACTCGCGCCCAGCAATTTGTTCGCAATCTTCTCCATGTGCACGTCCTCGGCGCCGACTGGTATGAGCGCCTCGTCCTCGTCGAAGACGCGCGCGATGATGGCGAGGATGTCGGCGAGTTCCGCGTCAGAAAAGCGCGTATTTGCCTTGAGGAGAAGTTATCGACTTTCTCCGAGCCATTGAGCTATACGAGACCAGCAAGTGCGATGGCGACAAGAAGAAGGAAAAAAAACACGAGAAGATGAGAGAAGATGAGAGTAAAATGATGTGGGAAAGGAAGAAGGGAGAACAAAAGAAGAAAGGGGAGCGTGACGTACCTCTTCAATTACTAGTTCTAGCATCACTTGCGAGCTTGGCCGCAGGTTGTACAGCTGCAGGTACTCTGCCTTGTTGAGGCGGTACGTGGGCGCCAGCGCGCGAAACAGCGAGTTGGGGCCGCGGTACAAGGTTCGAGGCCGGGTAGGATGTGACGCGACGAGGCTGGTGGTGGTGTAGTCTGGGGTCTCGAGGTAGGTGAGGCCCTTTGGGATTTTTCTTCGTGTTAATGGTTGGTTCAACCCTAGGGTCCATGACAAGAGAAAGAGAGAGAGAAACAAGAGGAAACAAATAAAAAGGGCTAGAATCGACGTACATCGCGAAGCATATGCTTGAGGCCTGGTGGCTTGGGCCGCTTGCGCGGCTCGTTGTTGGTGCCGAGAATACCGTCTGTGCCGGTGTATTCTGCTTCTTCTTGGCGGAGATGCAGGAGCAGTTCGTGGTTGGTGAGGAGGGCAGACTGGGGGTTCTTGATCTATTGGGTTGGAAAGGTTAGGAGGGAGGGGGGTTTCCTTTTGAAGCGGATACTGGGGCAGTAGTATTGTATGTATTGTGATTGTCGTGATATGCATGCATGGTGAAGGAAGAGGTCAAACTTGGTGGAGAAGAGAGGTGGTGATTGCGCACATACATGCATTGTAGCAACGAACCAAGTCGTAAGAATCGGCTGAAAGGTGCGATTGAGCTCCCAGACTGTGTATAGTCTGTGTCTGTAGTGTGTACTGACTGCTGTTCTACTACTGGTTGGTGCAATCCTTACTGAGGGTCAGAAACGGGAAGAAAGTCCCGCATGAGTTAGCGTCTTGGCGTGAATAAACCAGATGCGACATGAGACAGTCGGAAGGGAGCAGGATGGGATAGCATGCGCTTCTGAGCCACAGTACCCTGTATACTCTGTACGTACAATGCTATGTACAATGCCTGCTTACATGCTCGTTGCTTTGGTCAGAGTCGCTCGTTCTACCTAGTAGGTACCCACACTAGCTCTGTCATCATTTGATGTGCTGCTGAGACTGTCGACGAAGCTAAGGATGCATGCCGAACCGTTTCTCCCAGCCATAGCTAGTCGCTTCCGAGTAGTCACTCTCGTCTCGCCGAAGCACACGATTCTGACAGAGCGGGGCCAGCCTGTTATTCCCAAACAACCAGCCCTCGGTCGCAGAAACACATGCACTCAGCTGACACTGACAGCCGCATATCGCGCATCCACAGACGACCAAGAGGTCTACCTTGTACAGCTCCATAGCATGTACGTGCCCAAGAGTGCGGTCGGTCCGACCGTTGGGGGCGTGTGGCTGGAAACCCTCTGCGTTGCTCGACGGCCCATGGCAAAGAAGCTCGATCCACGACGCTATGTATCACGATACGAAACGGATGGATGCCTATACATAGGCAGTCAGGACGCCAAAAGAACAGTCACCCGGGACGGGACGAAAACGCATGATTTGCCTGGGTCCATGTAGAGTCTAGACGTCCAGGGTTCCAGACTCACATGGGCCCCCCCTGGCCGATTGGATCCAAGAGTTGATGCTGCATCGACACACTGTGTTTGGGTGCACAAGACCGGCCGCGTGGAGCTGCGCTACTGCAGCCGTTTTGTCGCAAACACTCGGCCAGCCTTGTCGCAACGCTGGGAAAACAAGAGAGCCGTGTGGTTACTGGCTAGGGAGGCCTAGCCGAGAGACGCGCATGGGTACCTATGCTAGATGAACAAGGACTGAAGGAAGCCGGGAGCAGAGTCCGGCAGAGCCCGTATCAGACAGCTGCTGGCTAGGTACTCGGCAGGTCTCGGTTGCGAGAGGCTGCGCTGCCAAGAAGAAGAAGTGGGTGTGTGGTGAAGAGAGACAGACGTGTGTGCAAGCGGCGGGGGCGGTGCAGGGCAGAGGCCGACGAGGACCGCACGCTGTGTTTGATGTGTGCCGGTACATGGTGGACGGTATGAGCAGTGTGCCGTGCCGTGCTGCGGGCACTGTGCTGTATGTACAGGTGGTGTACGGTACTCTGTGTGTGTGTGTGTGTGTGTGTGTGTGTGTGAGAGGTGTCTTGTCTGTCAGGAAGAAGTCCGGTGGGGTCCGGGTCACTCGTGGCTTCTGATTGGCCGCCGGCCAATTCACCTCCAGAGCAGCACCACACCACACCACACCACACCACACCACCGCCCATCCACGCATCCACGCATCCGCTTGCATGCGCGCCTGGCACATTGCTTGCAGCCGGCTTGCTGCCACCACTCCCTCACCCACGGCCGCTTTTGCCCGGTCCGCCCTCCCCAGTCTTGGACCTGCACACATGCGACACGCCCCGCTCCACCGTCACCCGGCCCACAAGCGGAGCTGCGCGTATACCTTTTGCTCGGCTTCTCCCTCACCCCGCCGTACTGCCCATCCCTCCCTGCTCGTCTCCGCCGGCGCCATTGTGCGAACCGCCAGCAGAGCGCGCATTGGCTCCCCCGTACGGCCACGCCTGTTTTTCTAATTCGGGGACATGGTCGATCCGCACCGCTTGCTATCAGACGCAAGTCTCCCACCTCTCCAGCAGCAGCTTCATGTGGACGCCGCTCTCTCGCAATCCCTCCCAGCAACACCAGATGGGATCCTGGATGTGGGTACCCCTGGCCCCGAGACCGTGGCGCCTCG
>Ga0182211_1000432_pt1 | contig 13396 bp, 17 predicted proteins | sample G5R1MG_20_FD_129660 | JGI IMG/M metagenome (GOLD analysis project Ga0182211, IMG submission 129660) | Switchgrass phyllosphere microbial communities from Michigan, USA - G5R2_MAIN_03OCT2016_LD1 MG | ecosystem: Host-associated > Plants > Phyllosphere > Phylloplane/Leaf | place: USA: Michigan... | reverse complement strand
TGCCAATTTTGTTGAGAATTACACGTTTGAAGACGACCCTCTTCCAACTCCCGTCGAAATGGGTAGTCCACCTATTACGACAGGTCTATCGGCTTTGGAGCCCAATCTCGTAAAAGCATGTATTGTTGCCCCAACAAAACCAGATGTCACATTTCAACTACTTGATGCCAAGGAAAGAAACCCTCTTATCAGAACGCCCAACGGTAGTATTGGTGTAATGAAAGCACCTAAGTCGCAGGAAGAATATGACGCCATGGGACCAATTGAAGATCTCAAGTTCGCTTCGTTCTCTTTTGCCACAGGTAGTAACGGCCTTTTCGATCTAGTTATCAACGACAGTCCCCGGAAATATCTGGCAAGAAAATCCGATGGCTCGGTGGCCCTCACAGACCAATCCACCGGTTCAAATGATGAGTCGCTAGCAACCACCATATTTGATGTTACCTGTGAAGGCCGCATTACCATCCGAATCAACTCGCAATATTACAACTGGACGGTGAACGAGTCGGGATCGTTGATCCAGGCTGCAGAAGGCTCTCCAGAAACAATGTACACACTGCCAGATAGTCCGACCACAGGACAAAAGCAGCGCCGCAGCAAGTCTCAAGAAGGCCGTGCCCCACGCTGCCCACCAAGCCCCCGAGATATCGACGCTCGTGTCTTTCCAGGTGCTCGGAACTTCAACCCAAACAAGTGTGGTTCGTCCTCATTCAAGGTGCCAGACTTGACGTTTGGCCACTGCTGTGACAACCACGATAACGATTTCGATACTTGCAGCACAACTTTTGAAGAAGCAAATAACAACTTCCACTCCTGCATGCGCGGAAGTGGATGCGATCAGTTCAATCATTGGTACCTCTGGCCGGCATACCCAGCATGCCTTAAGACGGCCGATTTCTACTACAGTGTAGTATCTTCATTCCCGGGCGTGCTAGCATTTTGTAAGGAGTTCTATACGAAGGAAAGGCAACGCTGACAGATCCCAGACTCTGCCAATACAGATCGCTGCAGATGTTATTGCCCAAACGAGAATCCCGACTATTGTATGGTTGGCGGTTCGCCCCAATGTCTCAACGTTCGCAGTAGTGACACGAACAACTGTGGCGCCTGTGGCCGCAAATGCCCAGAAGGCTCACGGTGTGAAAACGGCCAATGTAGATGTCCACAAGACCAATGCGGCGACCGCTGTGTGTCTCTGTCCTCTCATCCCCGGAACTGTGGACAGTGTGGCCGTGTATCTCCGTCCGGCTATTGCGTTCAGGGACAACCGTACACGCCACCTCCCTTTTGTTCCCGCGGGAACGGATTCCGCAACGGAAACTTCAAAGATGGACAGAATACCTGGACTGCCACTTCGACCTTCAATGTCGGATTCGATGGAGGCGCGGAGGACGCTGACAGATTGGATGGTATCCTGTCTCTACCGTCCGGACAATTTAAAACCGTTCAGCTCAAGACAGCAGTCAAGATGTGCCCTGGCTCAGCGTATAGTCTGAGTTTCCAAATTCGTAGGCCCTACGGCACTGACTATTGTGTCTACGATGTGAATGTGGCCGGAGATCATTTGGCGAATGGTGTGGTACCACCGGAGACGAGAATTGGTTCTGGATGGCAATGGCAATCGGGTGTTCGCGTTGGACCGTTTTTCGGAGAGCGGACTGGCGTATCCGTGGCGGGGCCGGAACTTTACGCGGATTTCTCGCTGCAAATTTCCTGTGCGACCCTATCTAGGCCGACGGATTTCCGGGTGGATCAGTTTTCCATCGTCCCCGTCTGAGCTGAACCGCTGAGCGACGAGCCAGGGAGATATTTTCATGTAGCTTTCAAACTTCGTTCCGGCAAAAGGTAGCCTTCATTCGATGAACCTGTTTTCTTTTTCAAGCATAGTGCCTCCATATATATACTCATATATATATATGGTTCGGGGCACAAAAAGGAGGCCAGTGATCGTGCGCTCCAGAAATAAGGGGAGGTACTCCTAAGGTAGCTGACCGCTAGCTGGTGTAAGCCCATGCTAAGACCATGCAGTGTGTTGCTTGTTGATGTGTCAAGCTAGTACCTCATTGTTGATGCGTTTTCTTTACTAAATGATATCGATCTCGCTTTGTGTTCTTATGACTCTACCGAATCTTCCGTTGTCGGGTTCTATCAACCACGCTCTGACATGCTTCGAGTGGAAAGAAGCTAGAATTGTTGGATCCTACATGGTTACCACCATAGCTAAGCGTACTAGGCAAGAAGTTCTTTTCCACCTCTAACATGCAGGCTAACCAGAAGGTCATTGAGATTGTGCGAAAAGAGGGCAATCACGTGTCGGAGCTAGGTACAGTAGCTGGTCAACGACCTCGTCCCCACGTCAATCGCGGCCTCATCGACTCACAGACACACGAATGGGCAAAGCAATCCATCACTAGCACAGCGCACCGTTATCCTTTCATGTGTCGCGCAAGCCTGCCCTCCATGCGATGTCCCGCCTGCTTGTGGCTGTCCGCGCGCAGCAAGAAGCCGCTAACCAGCCGGGTTGACGCGCGTCCGTCAATGCCAGTTCCAGTCGCAGCAGCCTCACCTCCGCATCAACGTCAGGCTGAGGAGGAGATGTTCCCCCACCGGATGTAAATCGAGCCACTCCCAAGTGAACGGCGAGCACTCTAGGGCTTTTGGTGGCTGGTGCCCGCTTGATGTGCATATTCGTAGCCATCTGACATGACCACGCAAACCCGGTCCTGGTCCTGACTTGTTCGAATTCGAAACAACAAACGGATCAATTTAGTGGCACAGAGATGCTACGGAATGCTGCAACCAGTCGTCGCTTAGAGGGTCGTACATATATCTACCCGAGTACCTACCTCCTCATTCGTCATGTCTCGTATACACGAAATAGTGGGATATGCCAGTGGGGCCTGTGCGCGGGATTCCACCGTTTCGTGTGGCAGAAGAGGCCGCGTCATGCTGGGATCTGGGGACAGCCGGCCCCCAGGATGATAGGAGCATGGGGGTCCATTCTTGGCTGTGCACACTGACGAGCAAGGATGCAGTCGTGCTTTGGGTCTTCATGATTCCTTCTCTCCACGTCCTTTTTGTCTCCGTCTCTGCCCTTGTTGACCTCGCTGTGGCCCATCTCCACAAGAAGCACGCAGCCTGTTCGAAATGATATCCGGGCCAGCGTTACTTGGTGCCCTGCTTTACGCTGCCACTGGCACTGCCGTCTGCACCGACCTGAAGACGTGCCCACAGTTCAGCCACCTCAAGACCGGCGACTGCCAGACGTATCACCATTTCCTCGCTCGCGGCTCCTTATCGCCCTACCCAGGACACGTCATCGAAACCGTGGGCAAGATCTGTGATGCATTGAACACGGAAGAAAACCCACGGGCCTGTGGTTATGAGGATGTGCTGTACAGGGCGGAAACCGGTGGCGAGAAACGGTGCATCTCGTCACATGAGGGTGCGCTCAATGGCGCGGCGCAGATGAAGAGTTACTCTGAGAAGTGTCCGGACAGCCATCTGATACTCGTAGGCTTCAGCCAAGGGGCCGGTGTCTTGTTGGATGTGCTGGGCGGAGGCGGGGGAGAAATTTGGGGCTGCAAGCAAAAGGCCAATCCGGGCATGAACATCACATCTGTGCCAGGATCCAAGGGTACGTCTACATGCTCTCCCCCCTTGGTCTTGCACCGACTTTACTAAAGTCACGTTCAGTCACAGCAGTACTCGCATTCGGTCCGCCAGTTCGCTCCGCGGGAAATTCCTGGACTCACGGCGGCGGCGACAAGGTAGATGGCAGCGCAAACAGAACAGAAGCACAGAATGCCGGGCTCCAGCCCTATGCTGACGCCGGTATCCTGCGTGAATACTGCCAGCCCGGCGACCCTATCTGTGCGCCGCACTCTGACAATCCGGACATGAAGAATCACATGGCCTACTTTGACAAATTTGGCGAAGAGGGTGCAGCATGGGTCATCGAACTTGCGCGAAATGCGTCATCTCGCGTCGAAGAAGACAATGCTAGGCAAGCCTCCGATAGCAGTGGCATAAAGGAGATGGTCAAGAAGACTGTTAGCCATCCCGTCGCGAGTGGCTTGTTAGCGTTGATCTTCGTAGCAGCCTTATGGTAAGTCTTCCTCACATTACCGACACACTCCGTTGGAGAAAACGCATTTGCCAAACTTTCGAACTATCAAATATCTAAAACATTCTCGCGCTTATATTCCCTGCAGCTTCATCATCCTCAGGATCGTCCAGCGCAAAGCGTCCTCAGCCAGCTTGCAATCATATACGCCGGTCAATACAAGCGACACCATCTGATCTGACCACATCTAATACTAAGGAATCACCCGAACAGCTGGCCTGCGTCAAGGGGAAATAATCATAGGATGATGTTGCGGTAGACCTACAAACTCAAGTTGTGCACACATTGAGCATATTCCTGATTGGGTTCTCAAGACTACCCAGTCACCGCCATGAGGCACAGTTACGACACCTGGGTTTCCTTCCTCTACGAGATTCGCCAGCCCAGTCTGAAATCCTTTCCTCATATGATCAAGGCCACTTGATTCCGTTTCCCAATACCTTATTGCTCTACTGGCTTCTCTTGTTGTTGTTGTTGCAACAACGGCTCGAACTGACGACCTCCGGGACGTTGTCCGCGGAGGGCTCACCGACAGTCGGCACGCTCCCGTCTGAAACGTACATAATGTCACGCAACCGCAATTGGCGTGTCGGCAATGCTATCCCGTATCTGTGTATATAAGCCGTCCTTGAATACAGTCCACTCTATCCCATCCACATGCGTATTGCTTGGCTCACTCCATATACCGTAGGGACTACGATCGTATATCCCGGATACGGTATCCGTTACCATATCAACACTTGTATTTGCAGCTTATTTTTATATCGGCCAAGATGGCTGATGCAAACCCTATCATCGATGGCGATTTCAAGTCGCTGCAATCCAACGATACGAGAAGTTTGCTGGACACGATTGATAACTTGCGTTCCCAAGGCATCAGCCGCTACATTGACCTGCCCCAGATTATCGTCTGCGGTGAGCAGTCATCTGGCAAAAGTTCGGTCCTTGAGGCAATTTCAGGACTCAAATTCCCTACCAAAGAAACGCTATGCACCAGGTTTGCCACTGAACTAATTCTACGACGCGATTCGATTGTACCTGTCAAAATCAGCATTGTTTCAGGTTCCCAAGAAGACCGGCCAGATTCCGAAAATCAAAAGTTGTTAGATTTCAAAGTCTCGGCTTCGTTGGAAGATCTTCAACTCGATGCGGTCATCGACTCAGCGAAAGAAGCCATGGGGATCAATAATCAAATTAAGGTCTTCAGCTCAGATATTCTTCGAATCGAACTCTCAGGTCCCGATCAGCCGCATCTAACTCTTGTCGATCTACCCGGTTTGTATCAAGCTGGGAGTCGTTCTCAATCGGATGCCGACAGCGAGACAGTAAAGTCACTCGTCTTAAGATATATGAAAAGTTCACGAAGCATCATCCTCGCAGTGGTTACTGCGAAGAGTGACTTCAACAACCAGTTGATCACCAAATACTCTCGAGAGATTGACCCAGCCGGTACTCGTACCTTGGGCTTGATCACGAAGCCTGACACGTTGGACAATGGCTCCGAAAGCGAGAAATTTTACTTTGAGCTTGCACAGAATAAGGACGTTAATTTCCGCCTAGGCTGGCACGTTGTTAGGAACAGAGATTATCTTTCGAGAGACACATCAACAAGAGAGAGAAATCGGGTTGAGAACGAGTTCTTTTCTTCGGGTATATGGAGATCCCTTCCTACCGCCAACGTCGGAGCCCTTAGCCTGAAACCAAGACTCAGCAAGATCCTTAAAGAACAGATCCTCTTACAACTACGCGATGTTCTTTCCCAGATCAGTGAAGGCGTAACGGAGTGTACCAAGGCGATGGCTGCACTAGGCCCATCAAGATCTACTGCGAAGGAGCAACGAAGATATCTTCTGAATGCCAGCCTGTCATTCAGCAATCTAATCACCGCTGCAGCTGATGGTCGTTATTTTGATCCATTCTTCGGAGACGCTTCGACGGTAGATGGCTATCAAAAACGTCTTAGAGCTGTGGTTCAAAATACTCTCACCACGTTCGCTGAAGATATGCGGAACAAAGGCCAAAAGTACAGCATCTTGGACGATGGCATAGCAGAATATGCTCATCAGATCTCTCGTTCAGACTACATCTCAAAAGTCAAGCTACTTCTCAAACGCAACAGGGGAAGAGAGCTACCAGGAACATTTGATCCGCTCATTGTTGGACAGCTGTTCCATGAACAACGCTCCCCTTGGTCTGAAATAGTTCAACGAACGGCTCTGAGAATCATACAGGCCGTTTCCAAAGTTGCAAAAGCAGCGTTGGCTCAAGTCACAGATGACTCTACACTGGAAGGCATCATGCTTCACTTCATATATCCTCGTCTTCAAAAGCTAGCTACAGGCCTCCAGAGTAAGGTAGATGAGTTGCTCAGTCCCCATGACAACGGTCATCCCATCACATACAACCACTATCTCACCGAGAATGTTCAGAAGGCACAAGTGAAACGACGCGCACGTGAAACAAGAAGATCGTTGGAGCGTCTTCTCGGGCGTGATTACGCTGCAGATGGCATGGTGACTCTCAACATCAATGTCCAAAGCTTGATCGACACTATCGATAGCAAGACAGAGGCGGATATGAACAATTACGCCAGCTCCACAGCCACCGACTTCATGGAAGCCTACTATAAGGTCCGTGATGATGGACATATCCTCGTAGCGCACTGACCCTGGATTAGGTGGCTCTGAAGAGATTCGTTGATGACTTCAGCGTGCTTGCTGTAGAGGCTTGTCTCATCGCAAAACTGCATACAGTTTTCGGCCCGGTCGATATTCTCGAAATGGACGATGCGATGGTTCTAGCTTTAGCTTCTGAGTCCGAAGACGCGATGGCACAGCGATCACGAAGTGAAGAGAAGCTTCATGTCCTGGAGAACGGACTCAAAGCACTGCGCGATATGCAAGGCTACGAATCAGGCTCTGCCGATGTGTATGAAGGTATTTTACACGTCTTGTGTTCCAAGAGGTGTACAAACCATGCTGACAGGGTAATAAAACAGCATCGACTGGGGATTCGATGTCGATAGGGGCCCTGGAACCCCTACCCGTGCTACCATTGGAACCTACTGTGCTTGAAGAGCATTGGTTGCAAAGCATTTCCTCTATTAGCGGTACAAAGAAGAAGAAAAAGGGCCAAAAATCCTCGCGAGTATCCACGTGAGAAAAACTACCATATTTACCCAGTATGCGTGCCTAGATGCCATTTACTGTGCTCGAACCTTCTGTACTCTCTCCCGAGCCTTAATCCCGTGAAAGATGTATATCGCTCTCGTTATAATATAATTACCCAATTTCAATTACCCTATAGTAATGAATGTGGGAATTCGGACACCCTACGACGCAGGTGAACTCTCCTCATCATGATCGGCAATCGCTAACCAACAGAAGGCCACCACAAGTGGGCATCGCTGAAAGTGGATAGTGTTCGATTGGTGTTTACATGGTCTTGCCCTCAATGCAGGTATTCCAGGCGTGCTCAAACTGCTGCCAACCGCCCTGCGGCTCCGCGCACATCTTGACATCGCTGATGACCATGTCGTAGTAGCCGTCTTTGGGCAGCTTGCCCTTGCACACATCTCCGCCCATGGCAATGTTAATCATCAGCCTGAAGTCTTCCATCCGCCGAGTTCCCGGAGGAATGCTCCCCTTCATTACCGGCCTGCCATCGATGTACCAGATCATACGTCCCCGCCAGTCAGGAATGCCGTCCTCTTCTATCCACGCAAAGCCAAAATTATGCGGCTGGCGTGCCATCGCGGAAAGGTGCGTCTCAATAACACGGTGCTTGCTGTGGTCCTCGCCGTTGAAGTGTCCCCAGTGCAGGCACGTGTGATTGACGCAGTCGCCGTTCCATGACTCGAATATGTCTATCTCGCCATCAGTAGGCCACTGGAATGGGTCTTTGGGCAACATCCAGTATGCAGGCCAGATACCCTCTGCGACGGGTGGGAGAATGGTGGCACTGAGATAGCCACGGGGGCGTGAGAGCGTTTGGTGGGACGTCAGCCGGGCGGACGTATAGCTACCGTTCTGCACGAGGCCGCGCACGACGAGGCGATTGTCGTGGTGGAACGAGTTGGCTGGGCTGTCTGTGTACATTTGCTTCTCATTGTTGCCCCAGCCATGGTCGCCTATCTCATGGCGAAAGTTGTGGTGTACGGGGGTATTGATGTCGAAAGAGGGCTTCCAGTACACCTGCTCGCCCTGTGGGAGTAGGAGATTCTGAGGTGGAGGGGGTTGCGCAGGCGCTGGGCGGTTTTGCGGGACGGGTGGTGGGCCGTGAGGCTGCGGGCTATGCGGCTTGCTAGCTGTCGGGATGGGCGGTGCACCCACGTGTTGTTGTGGAGGCGGCGGGCCCCATTGCTGCTGTGGGTGCTGTTGCTGGGAAGGGGTACCCCATTGCTGGTTCTGCTGGGGTGGATAGGGCGTGCCAGAGTACGATGGCTGTGGCGGAGGATATTGGCTACCCGTGTACTGGCCTTGGTTCTGCGGCGGATACTGCTGTGCGTACTGTCCTTGGGGGTAGCCCGGTAGGGCTGGCTGGCCTGGGTAGCCTTGCTGGCTCGAGTGGTGGCCGCCAGGCTGGCTGGTTAATTCCTTGACTTTGGCCTTGCCTTTGGCAAAAAGCTTGTCCAAGGCGCCCGCCATGCTGAGTTGGTGTTTCGTGCGTCATGGCTAAGGTTCCAACTTCCGCTTAACGCCGGGGCCAAGACGCCGGGCTGCGCTTGGACCACCCGCGTTCCTAGAACACCCTGCGATATGCACACCTATACCTGGATGTCCAGTGTTCGTTTCCCTACCCCTCCCGTACTCATCTCCTCAAACCACCCGCTGCTTGCACTACGACTGGCATGGCTGGCTAGATCCTGGATCGATCCACAGGAGCGCTTGCAATGGCCCCAGTCCAAACTCACGGACGATGACGTCGATGCCCAATTAACGGCCAAAAGCTGCAGGCTGCGACGCCAGGCAAACGTGGGCGTCCATGAGGCGGTCGCTCGACAAAGCTTCATCAGCCTCTCTCATTTCCATCTTCGCTCTCATTCACTGCGCATTCCTACCGTCACTGTCAACAACTGTCAACAACTGTCCTCAAGCGCGTGTTCACTGGGCGTTACACGGTTGACGTCATGCGTCCACCCACAAGGCCTCGACATGCCTGCTTCAGCCACCAGCCACCTCGATTAGAGCAGTAAGCAGTCCTCCAAACAGGGAACAGGATTGATCACGTAGCTGTGGCGTCACTTTCGCGGCTAAAGTTCAAAGAAAGGCAGTTGCGCTCAACACAACGCATATAACGTCGCGACACATAGGCCACCGCTCGTCAACCACCGTTTGCCCTCAGTTTACACAAAAAAGCCACTGCCCACGGCCAACACTCGACATGTCTTCCATCATCAAAGCCGTTACGGATCTCTTCACTTCCCTCGTCGAGCTTGTCTGGTCTTTCTTCACGACCGCAGCCACCCTCGTCCAGAAGACGGCCGACTTCGCCCTCAAGTTTGTCACCGAGATCCTGAGCCTCTTCGTCAACTTCTTCCATGGTCTTGTTGATCTGGCAGGCGGCATAGTCAGCTTCGTAGTCGGTGAGTCTCCCTAGGATTGATGCTGGAGGGTCGTCGTTGGCTGACAACGCCATAGGCAATGTCCTCATGCTTGGTGTCGTCGCTGCCTGTGTCTTCGCATTCTTGCAGTATCAGCGCAGTCAGGGCAGGGCTGTGCAGGTCGGCAACAAGAAGTTGAATTAGTCGCATCAAGTCACGGTCGATGCGATGTGCTGAACTGCGACTTGGCCTTTCGTGATACCGACCAATCTGCTTGATACCCTTCCACCCGTTGCGGATGACCGATGGTCATTCCCGCCTTATTCATGGCTCCATAAAAAGAATTTTATTTTCATCCACAATCACAGCTGCCTCATCTGCCATTGATGCCCATTTTTGAAGGCGTGTCACGTGCATTTTCGAGCCCTATGGGTTGCCTATTTGGGATCTCAATACAGCATTCACCACTAGCCATACAGCCCTATTGACAAAGCCAGCAGCTTTCAGCAAGCTCATATTTTAGGGACTGCAAAATCCATCGTCACTCTACCGGAAACACTGTAGGGAATCTCACGACAAGTCAGCGCGATGCCACTTCGCAATCCATTCGCGCGTACCACCATTCCGTACCGCCGTGTATCCAACGAGTATACCGAAAGCGATGGGCATCAAACCGACACTCGGTCTTCAACCTTACCGAGAGAAATCGACCATCTCATGACAGAACAAGCACGTCAACGATCAAAGCGAAAGCACGCATTCTGTTATGCGCTCTTTTGTTTGGCGAGTCTTGTCATGGGAATCATACTGGGCCAGTTTTTTCGCCTAGAGTTTGAAGCAGATGGGTATCCCGGTACGTAGCCTCGGTCTGCTCGCAAGGCAGCGGTTTCGGGCCATGGGTGATCAAAGTGTCATGCGTCGCTAACATGGTCCAGCGCCATTCGGTCAAGCAACACACATACTCAGAGACGTCGTCTGGCAGCGAAACGAAACATTTCAAGCCTCTCCAAGCGTGGAATCGGAAAAGGCTTGGATGGAACTCATGCCAAAGGGAAGAGGGAGTATCCGATACCCAAAGAACAGCGCGGTAGAGAAGGGCATGACTGTTTTCCATGGAATACACTGTCTTGTACGTGATCCTGAATTTCATCGCATCATTCATCGTATTTGTCTACAGCGAGGGAAAGGCTACGCATGATCAAGGAAGATAAACAACCGCAACTGACAACCATGGTTAGTACAATATCCACACCGGCTTCCACGCGAATGCCTATCTCCTCGCCAAATCACATCAGTCCATGCTCGCACGAAGTCTCCACGACGGCCCACCATCGCATTCACCCCCGGCTTCGCCAGTCTTTCCCGCCCGCCGCTCCCGTTCCCCCAACGACCACCCTCTCATCCCACACAAACCCTTTACACCGAACCCTTACCTTGATGCCAAGCTCGCTGACCCAGCTTTCATTAGCTTCTTGGAGGGCGACCACCTCGCTCATTGTTTCGACTACCTGCGGCAAAGTCTCATGTGCTCGGCTGATAGTAACCTTGAAGAAGGTGTTACGAATGGCGAGAACGTAGATGTCACAGGATGGGGGACTAAGAGGGTGTGTAGGGACTTTGAAAGTGTGAGGAGGTGGGTTGGAGAGTGGAGAGGGGAGGACGGGGTGGGTTTGAACTAGCAATCAACTCGGCAATTGACGGTTAACATTGTCGATGTCTTCAAATTCAGGGCACCATATTTGGACTCTGAAGGCTCACTCTAGAGCACAATTCATCTGGCAGTCCTGGCATATTCTACCTACCTCAAGCAGCTAGTCACCCCAGCCGCCAAAACGATTTGCCGAGGTCCACCTGGGCACTGCTTCGCATACACTTGAACGGTCTGCAAACACTGTGAATCCGAGTGAACACCCCTTCGAAGCGCCTCCGTGTCGCCCTGAAGTCCAAATTCCATTCGTGATGTACAACACCCCGATCCGAGGTATCCCGACACTATAAGTACCGTTCCGACCGGGCGGCGATTTTTACCACCTGCTGTTTCCGGACAGGTGCCGAACATCACCAACACTGCCGTACAGCATACAAAGAGCTTCAATCCGTTTGCAACCCATCTGTCACACCGACACCTTGACCGAGTTTGTCGGTATGAAGGCTCACCACGGATTGATCGACCTTTCCTCGGGTACGTGGCCGATGGGATCATCCGTTGCTCCACTAATGGAATGCCTCGTAGAACTGCGGAGCCGCATCTACCGCTTTGCCGCTGACGACGCAGACCCGGGTGTCGAGAAGCGCGTCAGCCGAAGAGACGTGACGGTACCTGTGGATAGCGGCTTCTATAGATCGCGAGGATGTTATGGCCTTACGCACACATGCCGCCTTATTCGTGCAGAGTTTCGCCTCCAATATTTGAGAGACCGTGCGATATCCGTGCACATCCGGGATGCAGACGAATACCTCGAGACCGTCCTGACACCGGAGGCTATCGCGAGTGAAGACAACGTTGGGTGGTTCTCCATTCGTGCCGATGGTCAGCGCAGGGATGACTATCCACGCAGGCTGCGCCCACTCCTCATGAAGTTGTATAGCGCTGCAAATCTCCAGTTCCGGTTCACCCAAGGCAACGGTCCATCCGTCTTCAACAACACGTTTCTTCGCCATCACCTGGAGTGGAAAGAGGCGCTGATGCACGACATCAAGCACATCGACGCTGACGAATCGAGCCATTGGGGGCTTCGCATCGTGCTGAATCCTGGCTCCCAGATGGCATGGGTCAAGGACTGCACGCGCGCGTGGTTCCGCATACGCCACATGTCGGAAGAAGCGCTCGCGTTTTTGGAGAAGCTGGGCCTCAACCCCGAGTCCGACATGATATTTATCCGCAGAGGCACCAAGGTTCCGCGCGACATGGCGCCACCGACCCAAGGAGGCAGGCGTGGGCGTATCGCCACCACTGCAAAGTTTGGGCGAAGCAGCGACGCGGAGAGCACGAAACGGCCACTGCTTGTGCCGGAATCTCGTTCCATGTCTTTTGCGACGAGCCTGGCGCCCTCGACTGCCAACAAGGGTATCCAATAGAGCTGCGGAGATAGCCAAAAGTATACTTTTTTTTTTACTTCCGCATGCATCTAGGTGTTGCCTTCGAGCCTTGTCAGCACGAGGGATAGGTACACACCCTGTTCCCTTGAGCCGCTTCCCAGAATGTCGATCTGCAGCCTGGCACACGGTACGAAGAACGAAAGGCGGCTTCCATAGTAATGCTCCTCCTCTCTCCATGCTCCAGAGGAGATACATACAGCATGTGTTCGTCAGCCACACGAAGAATCGGCCCGACGGCAGTGCGTTATGCCAGGTTCGTGCTGGCATCACATGCCTCTACCGCTACCACTTGATTTTGATCATATATCGCTCAAACGCATAGAGAGAGTCGGTGAAAGATGTTGACAAAGTCCAGAGTCATCGAATGCGCTGGCGACACGGCCATTTCAATCAGAGAATCCGGAACCGTACAGACAGTATGTGAGGTTCCTACAGGACATCAAAGGACATCTGCCATCCTCTTGGCTGGACCGGCCTACGTTCGGATAGGAACTATGACAAGCTCATCGCGATCCTGCCAAGTCAGATCAAGCTTTTTTCTGCCCAAACAGGCAGGGTCTAGCCATTGAATTGACGCACATGTGGGGGGTTTGTTATGTACATCACGCGGTTCTCACTGTGCTAGCGTC